>Ga0315284_10004942_pt1 | contig 18954 bp, 18 predicted proteins | sample YL17G09_16_MG_FD_203696 | JGI IMG/M metagenome (GOLD analysis project Ga0315284, IMG submission 203696) | Sediment microbial communities from Yellowstone Lake, YNP, Wyoming, USA - YL17G09_16 | ecosystem: Environmental > Aquatic > Freshwater > Lake > Sediment | place: USA: Wyoming | collected... | reverse complement strand
CCTGGGGGCCGGGGGCGATCCCGTCGATGCGACGACATTTTTGTGCGATCTACTCGCCGCCGAAAAAACCGAACGATGCAGGCGTCAAGATTTCCGCCAGGGAGCGAGCTTCCGCCCCGAGCCCCTTATTTGCCCTGTTTGCCGATGGGAAAGATTTTGACCCGCTTTAAAAAGCCGTCGCCCAGGCTTTCGCTGGTTATCCCGGGGACCTGGTTGACGGCGATATGAACGATCCGCCGCTCGTAGGGATTCATGAGGTCCAGGATCTCGTTCCGGCCGGTATCACTGACCTGACGGGCGACATCCTGGGCGTATTCGCGGAGTCTCTTCTCTTTTCTTTTCCGGAAAAACTCACAGTCGACCTGGACTTTTTGATTGGAAACCTTGTTCAGGACATGCTGCAAGGCCAGCAGAAGATCCCCGTCTTTCCAGAGAAGGGCCTGCTTGTCCTCGCCGTCGAAGACGACGAAGACGAAGCCGTTCTTTTTCTTGACCTGGTAATTGAGGTCGAGGGGAAAGACCTGGAGCAACTTCTCTAGAAAATCGGTAACGGCGTTCTCTTCGGCTTCGATCTTCGGCCAGACGCGAATGACGATCTCCTTGCTGAGCCCGAACAGTTTGGTCTTTTCGGTAACGATCTCGTAGTTGAACTCCGAGCGGAGAATCTTCAGCTTGTGCTCGGCGTGACCGATGGCCTCTTCGAGGTTCTTTCCTTTGAACTCCTTGAGTTCTTCGGCGCCCGACTCATTTTTTTCTTGGTTTTCCATGGGATTCGACCTTTTTCTTGTGTATCAGGCTGTTCATGATATATTGCTGCCCGATCTGAAGGACGTTGGACGTCAGCCAGTAGATCACCAGCCCGCTCTGAAAATTCATGAAAAAGAAAGTCATGACGACTGGCATAATGAGCATCATCTTGGCTTGGGAGGGATCGGCCGTGGTCGGGGTCATTTTCTGGCTGATGAACTGCGTCGCGCCCATGAGGAGAGGAGTGATAAAAAGAGGATCTTTGATCGAAAGGTCCTTGATCCAGAAGATCCAGGGGCTCTGCCGCAGCTCAATGGCGGCCCGCAACAGACTGAAAAGCCCGAAAAAGACGGGGATCTGGAGGAGCATGGGCAGGCAGCCGCCGGCCGGATTGACGCCGTTCTCCTTGTAAAGCTTCATCATCTCTTCATTCATCTGGCGGCGCTGGGCGATATCGGTTTTGGACTTCTTATATTTGGCCCGGAGGGCTTTGATCTTCGGCTGGAGATCGGCCATTTTGGCCATGGATTTGGTGCTGTGGTAGGTCAGCGGGAAAAAGAGGACCTTGATGATAAAGGTCAGGATGATGATCGCGAATCCCCAGTTGGGAACGTATTTATGGATGAATTTCAAGGTCACGAAGAGGACCTCGGCGATGAAGCCGAAGAAACCGAAGCGGACGATCTTTTTGGCCTCGTGTCCGAACGCCGTCAAGGCATCGAAGTCCTTCGGCCCGACGAACGCTTTGCCGGGATTGGCCGCCGCCAAAAAGAAATAGGAGGCCTTGTTCTCGACATCCACCTTTAGAAAGGAGGCTGTTCCGGCCCCGGCCGCCGCGGGAAGGAACAGCGCCGCGAAATAGTTGTCGTCGTAGGCGGCCCAATTGACGAAATTGAAAGCGCTTTGTTCTGGCTTGTATTTTTTTTCGTCGACCCGGTAGAGATTGGTGGAGGCGAGGACGGTGGCACCGCCGCCCGATCCGAAGCTCTGTTTGAGCTCGTTCTCGGAGGGATTGCCGATCCCCGGCCCCCAGAGGATCCGGGGTTCGACGGGTTGGCCTTTCCTGCGGATCGAGACGGCGATGTCGAAATCATATCTTCCGCCATAAAAGGTGAAGATTTTCTCGATTTCGAGCTCTTTTCCATCCGCGTAATTGAAGCGGATCTCCGCCTTTTCTCCGTCTCTTATCTCCCGGCTCGAGCCTGTCACCTTGAAAAGAGCGCTGTTGTATACGCTCGAGACGATCCCCGGCAAGCCGGCCTTGACCGCATCGGGAGCATCATCATACAGGGAAAACGGATAGACCCCGGCGTCCTTCGCGGATATCGGAACGAGATCCAGGTCTTCTTTTTTTTCGTCTTTGTGTTGGCGCAGTTTCCAGCTTGTCAGGACCCCGCCTTTGTTGCTCCAGACAGCCTGATAGAGCGAGGTGCCGAGCGTTATCTTGTCTTCGTTATTGGCCGCTATCTGTTTTATATTCAGTGGCTTATCAGTTTTTTGGGCGGGCGGCTGGGGGGCCGCGACGTCGGCCTTTTTTTGTTCCGGGACCGGCTGGACCTGGCCGGTTTGGACCGGAACCGTCTGCTCGGCGGGGGTCTGGAGTTCCGGCGATTTTTTGACGATGACGAGTTGCCAGACGAGCAACAGGAGGAAAGAGAGGATGATCGCGAGCACCAGTCTTTTTTCCATGCTAAGACCTCTTAAGGGACAGGATCGAGCCCTCCCTCGTGGAAAGGATGACACCTCAGCAGCCTTTTCAGCCCGAGGCCGATGCCTCTGGCCGGCCCGTATTTATCGACGGCCCGGGCCATGTATTCCGAACAGGTCGGATAAAAGCGGCAATGCCTCCCTAGAACAGGAGAGAGAATTCTCTTGTACGTTCGGAGCACGAATAATAAAACGGTTTTCATGCGCTCAACGGCGTTCCCTGATCGCTTGAAGGGCCGACTGATACCGTTCGAACAGGTCCTGCCGGGTCGCGTCCTGAATGTCTTTCTTGGCGATCAGTAAAATATCCAACGGATATGTCAACAAATCCTTGTTCCTTCGATACAATTCCCTGATCCTGCGCCTGATCCTGTTGCGTTGGACAGCATTCCCGACCTTCTTACTGGTAACGGCGGCCATCCGGGAATGGCCCAGACCGTTGGGAAGATAGATCAGATTGAAGAAACGGCCTCGCGCGCAACTGCCTTTTTTGTAAAGATCAGTAAAATCTTTTTTCTTGCGGATCCTCTCGTGAGGACCATAGCTTTCTATCATCAAACAGCGAGGCGCTTCCGGCCTTTCTGTCTTCGTCTCTTGATGACTTTCTGCCCGCCTTTGGTGCTCATGCGGACCAGGAATCCATGGTCTTTCTTTCTTTTTCTGTTGTTCGGTCGGAATGTTGGCTTCATCGTAATCGGTCCTTTAAGGAAGATATGTTAATAGACCTCTCATTTTCTGTCAAGCCGGATTTCATCTTCCCGGGCGCCGCCCACAGGGGATGAAGTCATATTGAACACTTTCGAATATATTATTATCTTATTCTTAATAATATATTTACGCTTATTCTTTTCGGTATGTGTCCAATATTTGAACCATTTTCATGAACTTTAATGTGCCCCAAAAATGACCCCTATCTCAATGATTATATTATATATATAAATATTCAAGATCTTGGCACCTTTATTGCTATTTTTCGAGACATGGAAACGATCATCGAAGATGTCATGGCCGACTACTTCAAGGGCATTCTTCAAAGAGAATCGCGAAGGAAAACCGCGGAATCGCAACCTCTCCCCAGCCTGGAAGACCTGGTCGAAGACTACGTCTGCTATGTGCTGTGGATCGCGTCCAACAACATCGCCTTCACCGCTCGGATCCTGAAGATCTCGCGTTCGGCCCTCTACCACCGCCTCCGCCGCGGCGGCCATCGAAATTTCAGGTCCTCTTCTATTTTGGGTGGGCTCGAAGAGGAAGAGGAAGGGAAGAGAGCTAAATTCCAATCCCCGCCTTCTTGTCCAGGCGACGGACAAGCCGCAATGACCACGGGCCTAACGATCTCCGCCGGTCGCGAGTTTCTTTCCAGCGCCTCTTGTTGACTCTTCAGGCGGAATCGAGTATAATGTTGGTTCATGAACTCACTGAAGATTGGTGATAGAGTCATTTATCCCAATCAAGGTCTTGGCGTCATCGAAGACATTCAGGACGAGGCTTATAACGGGGAGCGGTTCCGTATCCTCCATCTGAGGATCCTGACCAACAATACGCTCGTCCTCATCCCTTCCGCCTCCATCGAAGAGATCGGCATCCGCAAGCTCATTTCCGAACGCGCCGTCAAAGAGATCTTCGACTACATGAAGAACGGAGAGGTGGAAGTGAGCATGAACTGGAAGGGCCGCTACAAGGAGCACGTGAATCTGATGAGGTCGGGGACGATCCTGGACATGGTCGCGGTCCTGAAGAGCCTCTACTACCTCAGCCTGATCAAGCCCCTTTCGTTCCGCGAGAAGAAGATGATGGAAAAGGCCAAGGAACTGATCGTCACCGAGATCTCCGAGGCTTCCTCGCTTCCCTCCACCCAGATCGAGCGGAAGATCACGCACACGCTCTCGCACTGCTTCAAAGACGTCAAAGCCGGCTTGGACATCTGAACTCCGCCGCCATGGCCTTACCGTCGATCCTCCTCTTCGCGGTCTTTCTCATCCTCAGCGCCTTTTTCTCGTCGTCCGAGACCGCATTCATCGGGACCAACTCCTACTCCCTGGAATATCTGGAAAAAAAGGGCTCGAAAAGGGCCGGCGCCGTGAAGAGGATCCTTTCGCGCGTCGACGACTTCCTGGCGACCATCCTCATCGGGAACACGCTCGTCAACACCGCCGCCGCGTCCGTGGCGACGTCCCTGTTCGTTTCCTTCATCCCGGACCGCCAGACGGCCGTCCTTTTGGCCACGATCGCCACCACCCTCCTGCTCCTGTTCTTTTCCGAGATCAATCCCAAGATCTACGCGGCCTACAATCCGCTGAAGATCTCGTTCATCTTCGTCAAGCCCATCCGGGCGCTCATGATCCTTTTCTATCCTTTCGTCAAGGTCTTCACCTTCCTCTCCAGCCTGCTCTTTCCCTCGACCGAGAGGGGCCCTGCGGGGATAGCCCGTTCCATCACCGTGGACGAGACCAAAGTTCTGCTGACGTCGGGGATCAAGGGGATGTCGGCCTTCCATAAAAAGATGATCGCCGAGATCCTGAACATCGCCTCGCGGCCGGTGAAGGAGATCATGACCCCCCGGCCGCAGATCAAGGCTATCGAGATCGGCGCGACCCGACAGCAGATTCTGGACGCCGTCCTCGCCGAGGAATTCTCCCGGTTCCCCGTTTTTCGCGGCCGGCTGGACCACATCGAGGGGCTCATCCACACCAAGGACATCATCCCTTATCTGACCGAGGCCAAGGACTTCGACTTGTCGAAGATCCTCCGCAAGCCCTTTTTCGTCCCGGAATCAGCCTCGGTCGAGAAGGTCCTGGTCCAGATGAAGGAGATCGCCGTCCACCTCGCTTTCGTCGTCGACGAGTTCGGCAACATGGAAGGGATCGTCACGCTCGAGGACATCATCGAGGAGGTCGTCGGCGAGATCCGGGACGAATACGACGCCAAAGAGGAGGAGTGGTTCACGCCGGCCGGCGGGAACGCCTTCCTCATCAAAGGCGCCGCGGGCATCAAGGACATCAACGAGCGCCTGTCCCTGGAGCTTCCGGAAAGCGGGGAATACACGACGCTGGCCGGATTCTTTCTCTACGAATTCGGCCGGATCCCGCGCGAGAGGGACGCCTTGACCTTCGCAGGCCGCCGCTTCCTCGTGGAAAAGATGAATAAGAGGCATATCAGCCTGATCCGGGTGGACCTCACCCATGGCTGAGAAGACCCGGCCCGGCCGGACGATCGCGGTCAACAAGACGGCCTTTTTCCATTATGCGATCGTCGAAACCCTCGAGGCGGGCATCGAACTCCAGGGGAGCGAAGTGAAATCCATCAAAGAAGGGCGGATCAGCCTGAAGGAGAGCTTCGCCGAGATCAAGAACGGCGAAGCCTTCCTCTTGAACTGCCACATCAGCCCCTATGAGCCGGCCAACCGGTTCAACCACGACCCGATCCGGCCGAAAAGGCTCCTCCTCCACCGCCGGGAGATCAGACGCCTCACGGGAAAAATCAAGGAAAAAGGTTTGACCCTGATCCCGACCAAGGTCGTCGTCAACGAGAAGGGCCGGATCAAGCTCGAAGTCTCGCTGGCCAAGGGCAAGAAAGCCTACGATAAGAAAGAAGCCATCAAGGAGCGCGACCGGAACAGGGAGCTTCGAGCGGTTTTAAAACACGCCCGGCGATAGTTCGCCTTCCTCCTCGCCGCGCATCGCCTGCGGCGTTGGAATCATGACAAAAGGACGAGAGGCTGAAGATCTTCAGGGGAACCCGTCCAGCGTCCCCGGTCCGAAGCCCTAGGCTTCGCTCTTTCCGCCCTGGTCTTCACGGTCCTGGGAGGATTTCCCGAAAGACGGGGCGGGGCGGGACGCCTCGGCGTCGAAGATGTTCAGCCTGATCAATTCCTCGGCCACATAAAACCCAATGATATCGAAAGTCTTCTGCCGGTAATGGACCTCATCCGAGAAATATTCGAGGGTCTTGGGGATGTGCGGCTCCAGGTCGATCAGCGGAACGTCCCTTTGCCGGGCGATCTCCCGCAGGGCATCATTATAGGCCTTCATCCCCCGGACGGCCGTGGCCACGGACCAGCGCTTGCCCTTGCCGATCGCTTCGGTGTTGACCATGTGAAAGGCGGCTTTTTCTTCGGCGGCGAAATGGTCCTTCAGCAAATAGGGTTGGGTCATTAAGACCACTCTGGTTCCGTCTGTTTCCGCCAGATCGATGAGGCTGTTGATGTTTCTTTTAAAGGGGACCAAGCCCGGGAAATCCGTCTGGTCGATGACTTGGCGAGGCTTCGCGTACCAGAAATCACCGAGCATCTCCAGGATCGTTTCCGGGAGGCTCCGGCGGCTGACGAGATTCTTCAGCGGTCCGTAGAAGTGGCCGTAGTCCTCTCGGAACGGCCCGCGGCTGAAGTAGGAAAAATCCGCGTTTTGGAGGAGGTCGTTGATGGCATGCATGACCAGAACGGCCCGGGGTCTGGCGGACCGTAAATTCACGGCGTAGTTCATCAGGGAATGAAGGGACGTGTACCACATCATCCCCATGTTCAGCACATCAATCTTTTCATTTTCGTACCGGCGGCGCAAGGCCGCTTCGACCCGGGAAGGCCAGTCGCGGCCGTCCGGATCCTTGAACTGCGTGGTCGACCCTCCGAGGCACATCAGGACCGAGCGGCCCGGGGCCGCGGTCCGGGAAGAGTCCGGCAGCCGGGGCGGATTGAGCTGAAAATAGGGATGATACTCCTGCAGCTTGTCCGGCCCGCGGAGCGCCTTCTCATAAAAATATGTGACGAACGGAAAAACCAAAAAGAGGCCCAGAATGATCCCGGCGAAGGGGAGCATCGCCTGGCCGGGGGACAGTTTTCCTTTTTTCACGCTTCGATAGAGCCGGAGGATTCCAAGGACGCTCAGGGGAATCAAGATCCGCGCGCCCCAAGAGATCAGGCCCACATAGAAGGGCTTGAAACGCGCCAGAGCCTCAGGATCCGGGAAATAGAAACCGACATAAACATATCCGGCCAAAGAAAGAAAAAGCAGGAGGATAATGAGTTCAGGCCGGGAAGACTTCGTTTTTCCGAGGCGATCGCTCATGGGTCGCGTTTAAGCTTATCGCCAGCCTGGATTACAAGTCAAGGGCCAGCCAAAAACGCGAACGGTTCATCGATAGGGGAGGGGGAAGTTCGCCGGGGATTACCGTCCGCCCAGCGACAGCTCTCCGGCCAAACGGATGGCCTCCCGCATGCTGCGGGGATCGGCCAGATTCTTTCCGGCGATGTCGAAGGCCGTGCCGTGGTCGGGCGAGGTCCGGACGAAGGGCAGGCCGAGGGTGACGTTCACCCCCGACTCGAAGGCCGCCAGCTTGAACGGGATCAGTCCCTGGTCATGATAGAGGGCGATGATGATCTTCTCCGGGTGGCCGAGGGCGCCGCGGAAAACGACGTCGGGCGGATAAGGGCCGCTGATCCTCATTCCCGAGGCCCGCGCTTCTTCGATGGCGGGAAGGAGCGCGTCCCTTTCCTCGTTTCCAAGCAGCCCGTCTTCGCCGGCGTGGGGATTCAAGCCTGCGACAAGGAACTCGTAGGCCTCCGGCCGGGACTTTTCCACGCCGTCGCGGAGGACGCGGAAAAAACGTGCGCAATTCTTCCTTGTCACGAGGGCGACCGCCTCTTTGAGCGGGCGGTGGTGGCTGAGGAGGGCGACCTTCATCGCCTCGGACCAGAAGGTCATGACGGCGCCGGGATAGAGCTGTTCAAGATAATCCGTGTGGCCGCGCCAAGAAATCCCGGCCAGTCCCCAAGAAAGCTTGGAAACGGGGGCCGTTACGATTGCCGTAAGATCGCCCGTCCGCGCGGATTCGACGGCCTCCCGGAAGTATCGAAAGGACGCGTCGCCGTTGTCCCTGTCGGGCGCTCCTTTTTTTGGCGCGCTCCGCGGATAGGGGATATCCCGGATCGTCAGCTTTGTCCGGGCGAGCTTCAGATCGAGGATCTCCTCCATATCCTCCAGGACGGCCATCGATCCGAAAAGGACGTATTTCGCCGCGGGGACACGGGACATGTCCGAGAGGGATTTGAGAACGATCTCAGAGCCGATGCCGCCGGGATCCCCGAACGTGATCCCGATCCGGGGAAGGCTCATTTCTTCCCGGAGGTCTCGGCTTCGCCGCCTTCCTTGCCTTCGCTGAGCTTATACATATATTTGATGTTGCTCTTGAAGATGAGCAGATTGGGCGCGTTGTCGCGGTTGAGCTTGATGCAGTTGCGGTCATACCACTCGATATAGCCCTCGATCACCTGGCCGTCGCTGAATACGACGGCCATCGGCGTCTTCTTGCTCATCTGTTTGAGGTAGTAATAGTTCTCCGCGGAGGTGTCCGTCGGCGGATGGATCTTTTTCGGCGGCTGGGACGGCTGCGGCTGTTGAGGCTGGGGCGGCTGTATCTGGGACTGTCGGACCACTTCGCCGGCCTTGATCTTATCCTTGATCTCCGTAAAATTGGGTCTGATAAGCTTTCTGTTCATGAGAAATCTCCCGGTCTTTGAAGAATATCAGATTTTTTTCGCTATCGGCTTGATGGGAATGATACCACCAAATGAAGAATTAATCAACCCATTCGACTCCCCGGGCTGAAGCCCGGGGTATGCGCAGGGTTAATACTGAGCGGCGCTTTTCACTCCGATTTAAAAATCGGGGTTTGGCGCCGTCGAACGTATCAAAAAATATTTGTGGGGTCAGCGGCTCAGGAACGGCTGGAGCGCGGCCTGCCAGTTCTCGGCCAGGAGGCGGTAGCCGTCCCGGACCGGGTGGACGCCGGGCAGGAGGTCGGGCCGGTCCAAGAAAAGCCTATGATTGTCGACAAGTTGAAGCCCTTCTTCCTCCGCCAAGGCCCGGACGGCGGGATTGATCTCTCTCTCGACCCGTTTTGCGGACTCCGGCGTGAAGGGCAGGGGAGTGGCCTCGGGAACGGGTAAAATGGTCGCTAAAAAGATACGAGGAGGCGTCCCGGTCCGGTCGGAAAAACCGCGGAAGATCGTCACGATCTTCTTCATGTTGCTTTTAAAAACATCGGCCGGCGTGTGATCGACGTCGACCCGGACGTCGTTGGTGCCGAGCTGGAGCAGGACGAAATCAGGGCGCTCCGCCGCCAGCCGCTCTTTGTTATTCTCGAGGAAACGGAGATATTCGCCCGAGGTGTTCCCGCTCCGGCCGTAATTGAGGACCTTGGCCCGGAGGCCGGCCTTGTTGAGGAGCTGTTGAAGAAAATGAGGATAAGCCTCGGCGGTGAGGCTGTCGCCGGCGCAGAGGACGATGACGCCCCGCGGAGAGGAGGTGCAGACCGAGACGAAGAACGGCAGGAGAAGAAGGATGGAATAGCGGCCGACGCGGATCTGCATCCGATATATTATACCGCGCGACCGGCCGTCGAACAAGAACGGCAGTTCGTTCCTTCAGCCGGGCGAAGAAATCCGGTTGACAAAGCGGCTCGACATTTCTACAATATCAACTTGGTAATTCGTTGAAAAAAATATATTTAATTCTGCTGATCCTGCTCTTCGGAGGGACCATCGTCTCCCACGATCTTTTCTGCCATGAGCATTTGCACGAGATCTCCAGCCCCCTCCATTCTCTTTTCGATAATCCGGCCCCCATCGAGGCCTCGGCCTTCATCGGCAGCCCTCCGCCGGAGATCACCCTCCCCATCCAGAACGATAAGATCCTTCTTTCTGATTATGTAAAAAATATCTTTCATCCCCCCGACCTTCTTTCCTAAGCCTTCCAACAAATCGCCTTCGGCCCTTGCCCGGTGTCCTTCCTTGGAGGTTTGAAATGAGAAAAATCACGTGCTCGATCCTTCTTTTATGCAGGGTCATGTTCGCCATCGCCGGCGCGAGTGAAACGCTGACGCTCGAACAGGCGATCCAGACCGCGCTTCAGCGGAATCCCGAGATCCTCTTGGCCCAAAAGGAACTGGCCGCGGCGATGGGAAAACGGCTGCAGATGACGGCCGTGGCCGATCCGATGCTCGTTTTCAGGGACGAAGGGCTCGCCTTGAACAAAGCCAAGGACGGCTCCTTCGATAAGGAATATAGCCTGGGGCTGGAACAAAATCTTGAATTCCCCGGCAAACGGGCCTTGCGGGGAGAGATCGGCCGCACCGGGGAGGACCTGGCGGCCTTGGCCCTCGACAAGGCCCGCCTCCTCCTCGGCGCCCGCGTGAAAAAAGCCTATTACCAGACCGTCCTGTCCCGCCGGACGCTCGAATCCCTGGACCAGGCCTCGTCCCTTCTCGACCGCTTCATGGAAAACCTGGTGATCAAATATCAGGCGGGGGACGCCGCGTACAGCGATGTCCTCAGGGCCAAGGTCGAAAAAGCCCGGCTCCAAAACCAGATCATCGAGGAACGGAGGGCTGCGACCGCCTATAGGGCGGAGCTGAACATCCTCCTCGGAAACAGGGGCGACAACGCGGCGGCTCTCGTGACGGATATCGCTTTCGTTCCGCTCCAAAAGGAGCTCCCGGCCATCAAAGAGGAGATCCGGACGTCGAGTCCGACCCTCAAGATGCTCGCCGCGAAGCTCCGGCAGTCCGAAGCGGGGCGGCGGCTGGCCAAGAAGAGCGGGCTCCCGGACTTCTCGCTGGGCCTCTATTTCCCCAGCCTCAGGAGCGGCGCCTGGGGTTTCTCGATCGGGCTCAACCTGCCGCTCTGGCGAACGCGGCGGCAAGGAGAGGTTATGGAAGCGGAAGCGGCGACAGACCAAGCCCTGATCTCGCTGGAGACCGAAGAACGCCGGATGATGATCCGGATCGAGAACGCGTACGCCGGCGTCAAGGCGGCCGACGAACAGGTCAAGCTTTTCGAACAAAAGCTATTGAAAGACATGGGGGACGAGATCCGCCTCGCCGTCAATCAGTACCAATACGGCAAGATCGAATTCTTCAATCTGCTCGATCTCTACCGGACCTATGCCGCGACCCAGCTCGAACACTTGAAGGCCCTTTACCAATATCTCTTGGCTTTGTCCGACCTCGAGGTCGCCGGCGAAGAATATACCGACTGAGGAGCTCTCATGAAGAAACCACGTTCTCTATTCATCATGGCCTTGATCCTGGCCTCTGGATTTTCTCTTTCCGGATGCCGGAACCGGACCACAGAGGAAGCGAAACCCGAAGCCGCCGCGGAATCGGCTCCGTCATCGATCACCCTGACGGCGGAAGCCGTCAAAACGGCGGGCATCGAGATCGCGGAAGCCGGTTTCAGGCCGGTCGTCCGAAAGATCCAGGCCATGGGCGAGCTCATGTTCAATCCCAAGAGGCTGGCCCACATGACGGCCAGGGCCTCCGGAAGGATCGAGCAAATCCTTTCTTATCAAGGAGATAAGATCCAAAAAGGGCAGACCCTGCTGACCTTGTACAGCAAGGATTTTCTCACCCTCCAAGCGGAACTTCTCCAGGCGCTCGAGCAGACGAAGAGATCCGGCGCGGAGCCGGCGGAGAGGACGACGGCCGAGGCGCTTCTGAATTCGGTCAGGAACCGCCTCCGTCTCCTCGACGTCACGGAGGGAGAGCTCGCCGAGATCGAAAGGTCGGGCCTCATCCGGACCGTGCTCGAAGTCCGGGCGCCGATCACGGGGAACATCATCGAAAGCCGGGTCAACTCCGGCGACTTCGTCGAGTTCGGGGCCAACCTCTTCCGGATCGCCGATATGTCGACGGTCTGGGCGGACATCCACATCTTCGAAAAGGACCTGGCCAGCGTCGGGCCGGGAAGCGAGGCCGTGATCCGGTTGGGCGCCTATCCCGCCCGGGAGCTCAGGGGCCGCCTGTTCCAGATCGGCAACGTCGTCGAGGAGAAGACGCGGACCGTGGAAGGGCGGATCGAGCTGGCCAATCCGGACGGCCGGCTCAAGCCGGGGATGTACCTCGAGGCCGAGCTCCTGTCCTCCGCGGACTCGACGGCCCTCTTCGTCCCCGGCGGGGCCATCCTTGATCTCCAGAACAAGAAGATCGTCTTCGTCCGGACGGCTCCGAACAAGTTCGCTCCGCGCGACGTCGAAATCGGGCTCGCCCTCGACGGATATGTCGAGGTCGTCAAGGGCCTCAAGGACAAGGAATCCGTGGTCGTCCGCGGCAGCTTCTTCCTGAAGTCCGAGCTGCTGAAGAAGAGCTTTGGTGAGGACCGGCCATGATCGAACGGTTGATCGCCTTCGCCCTGAAGCAACGGCCTCTCGTCGTTATCTGCGTCCTCATCCTCGTCGCTTTCGGCGTTTATTCCTTCACCAAGCTTCCGATCGACGCGTTCCCCGACGTGACGAACATCCAGGTCGAGGTCCTCTCCTCGGCGCCCGGCCTCTCGCCGCTCGAGGTTGAAAAATTCGTCACTTATCCGATCGAAATGGTCATGCGCGGGCTGCCCCGGCTCAGCCAGCTCCGCTCGATCTCGAAGTACGCCCTGTCGGTCGTGACCATCGTCTTTGAGGACGGGGTCGACATCTATTTCGCCCGTCAGCTCGTCCTCGAGCGCCTGATCGAAGCCAAGGATAAGGTCCCGGCCGGTGTGGAGATCTCCATGGGTCCCGTCTCCACCGCCATGGGGGAGATCTATCAGTACACGCTCGAAGGGCCGATGCCCAAGGGCGAGGCGGACAAAACAAGCTACCTGACGGAGCTGCGGACGATCCAGGACTGGACGCTCGCGCCGATGCTCAAGTCCATCCCCGGCGTCAGCGAGATCAACTCCTTCGGGGGATATATCAAACAATACCAGGTCATCGTCGACCCCGACAAACTGCTGAAATACGACCTCTCATTGAACGAGGCGGCCGAGGCACTCCGCAAAAACAACCTCAACGTCGGCGGAAATGTCCTGCAGCGCCACGCCCAGCAGTATCTCGTCCGCGGCATCGGCCTCCTCCAATCCGTGGACGACATCGGCGCCGTCGTCCTGCGCTCGGAGAAGGGGACCCCCGTCCTACTGCGCGACGTGGCCGAGATCCGCTCCGGCCAGGCTGTCCGGCAGGGGGCCTCGGTCAAGGATGGGAAAGAGGAGGCCGTCGGCGGCATCGTCATGATGCTTCGCGGCAGCAACAGCCGCGAGGTCGTCCGGAAGATCGAGGAGCAGGTTCAGGAGATCAACGCAGGCCATATCCTCCCGCTGGGGTTGAAGGTCCAACCCTTCTATGAAAGGTCGGACATCGTCCGGAACAGCGTCCATACCGTCAGCGAGGCGCTCATCATCGGTTCTCTGTTCGTCGTCTTCGTCCTGTATCTGTTCCTCCGGAGTTTTCGGGGCGCGTTCATCGTCATCCTGGCCCTCCCCCTGTCGGCCCTGTTCACCTTCATCATGATGCGGCTGGCCGGCCTCTCGGCAAACCTCATGTCGCTCGGCGGGCTGGCCATCTCGATCGGCATGATCATCGACGCGACCATCATCCAAGTGGAGAATGTCCAGCGCCACCTGGCCGAAGCGGGGGCGGCGGCGAAGAAGCTGGCCACGGTCTATAAGGCCGTCCTCGAGGTCCGCAAACCGAGCATCTTCGGCGAGCTCATCATCGCTCTGACCTTCATCCCGATCATCGCCCTGCAAGGGATCGAAGGCAAAATGTTCCTGCCGCTGGCTTTTACCTATGTCATCGCCCTGTTCGCCTCGCTGGTGCTCTCGATCTTCGCCATCCCCGCCTTCTGCCACCTATTCCTCAAAGCCCGGCCGGAGAAAAGGAGCGTCGTCATCGAGGCGGCCCGCTCGGCCTACCTGCCGGTCCTGCGCTGGGGATTGAACCACAAGGCCGTTCTCCTTGCCGTATCCGCCCTCCTCCTCGGCGGATCACTTCTGCTGGTCCCTCGTCTCGGGACGGAGTTCATGCCGATCATGGACGAGGGCGCCTTCGACATGGACTTCCAGTTCCTGCCCGGCATCTCCCTTCCGGAATCCCTGGAGATGAGCCGCAAGGTGGAGGAAAAGCTGATGACGTTCCCGGAGCTCACGACCATCGTCTCCCGGACCGGGCAGACGGGGATCGCCCTTGAAGCGCGAGGGGTGGAAAAGACGGGCTACGTGGGCATGCTCCGCCCCCGCTCCGAATGGACGTCGGCCAAAACGCGCGAGGAGCTGACCGAAAAGATGCGGGAGGCGATGGAGGGCTTCCCCGGCATGGCCTTCTCTTTCAGCCAGCCCATCGCCTGCCGGATCGACGAGCTCGTGGCCGGAACGCGCGCCCAGCTCATCATCAAGCTTTTCGGCGAGGACCTGGACGTCCTCCGGGACAAAGCCGATGAGATCGCCAAGGCCCTGTCCAAGATCCGGGGCACGGCCGATCTCGTCGTTGAGAACGTCTCCGGACAACCCTATATCTCGATCAAGGTCGACCGGGCCAAGATCGCCCGGTATGGCATCCATGTCGAGGACGTCCAGGCGATCGTCGAGACGGCCGTCGGCGGGAAGACCGTGACTCAGCTCTTCGAGGGAGAGAAATATTTCGGCGTCCAGATCCGGTTCCCCGAGAATAAAAGAGATTCCGTGGAAGCGATCGGGAACATCCTCGTGGCCTCTTCCCAGGGGATGAGAATTCCGATGAACCAGCTCACCGACATCAGTACGGCCGAAGGCCCGTCGCAGATCAGCCGCGAAGCGGGGGAGCGGCGGATCGGCGTCGAATGCAACATCTCCGGCCGCGACCTCGGCGGATTCGTGGCCGAGGCCCGCCGCCTGATCCGGAAGAACGTGAAGCTCCCCTCCGGCTATTTCCTGACCTGGGGCGGACAGTTCGAAAACCAGCAGCGGGCCATGCGGCGGCTGGCGGTCATCCTGCCCGTAACGATCGGATTCATCTTTTTCCTGCTGTTCGTGACGTTCGGATCCATGCGCCTGGCCCTGCTCGTCCTGACGAACCTCCCCTTCGCCCTGATCGGCGGCGTCCTCTCCCTTTATCTCGCCGGGCTCTACCTCTCGGTCCCGGCCTCGGTGGGCTTCATCGCCCTGTTCGGCATCGCCGTGCTCAACGGGATCGTCCTCCTGTCCTACATCACCCAATTGAAGGAGGAGGGGAAATCCCTGCACGAGGCCATCATCCAGGGATGTTCGAACCGGCTCAGGCCCGTCCTGATGACCGCCTCGATCACCATCTTCAGCCTGGTCCCTCTCCTCTTCGCGACAGGACCGGGATCGGAGATCCAAAAACCATTGGCGGTCGTCGTGGTCGGCGGCCTCGTCACCTCGACGCTCTTGACCCTGCTCGTCCTGCCCGCTCTCTACGGCTGGTTCGCGCGAGCGAAAGAGGAAGAAAGCTGATCTTCGAACGTCCAAATAGTGTATAATTCTACGTTTCTAATTCTATGGCCAACGAGAAGTGAGAGCGAACAGCGCTATCGACCGGATCTTTCGCCTCATACCCCGGCATGATCAAGGACATGCCTAGAAGGAGGGCTTTGCCGAGATCCCATGAGTAACGCACATCCTAAGTTCAATAAAAAGCCGCGATTAAGACGTGCCGTCATCATCGGCTTATTGTTGGGGCCATCCCTTGCCATCGCCCAGGACGATATCCTGTCCCTGGAAAAGGCGATCCAACTGGCCTTGACCAGGAACGAGCGGGCCATCCAGGCCACGGAACGGGTCACGGCGGCCGAGGCGAAGGTCATGAGGGCCCGCGCTTCCTTCCTCCCGGTCCTCAACGCCACGGGGAACTACACCAGGCGGCCCTTCGAGGTCAGCCGGATCATCGGCAACCAGATCTTCATCGTCCAAAACTATAACGCCTTATCCGGCGCGGCCCGGCTCAGCATGACCCTCTTCAATTCCAGCAATATTCCGACGCTCCGCCAAGCGAACCTGGATAAAATCTCCGAGGAAAACACGGCCGCCGACAGCCGGCGGAAGCTGACCTTCGAGGTCAGCAACGCCTTCATCGCGACCTTGGGAGTCGACCAGGTCCTGGAAGCGTCCAAACACCGCTTCGACTACGCTAAACAGGCGCTGGACGCGGCCAGGGCGCGGTACGCGGCGGGGCTGGTTTCGGTCAACGACGTGACCCGGGCGGAGCTCGAATACGCTTCCGCCGAGATGGGGATCACCCAGGTCAGCGGCCAGCGGGAGACGACCTGGCTCCAACTGGGTTATCTCCTGGACGACGATACCATTCTTCAGAAGAAATTGCTGCCGCCCGAATTCCTGCTCAAAGCGGCCGCCGAGAGCTCCTCGACCCTGGAGCGGTTGATCGACGCGGCCCAAGACCGCCGGCCGGACCTCAATTCCCTGCGCTGGCGGGCCAAGGCCCAGCATGCCCTGGTCCTGGATCCCTCTCTGCGATATCTTCCCTCCCTGACCTTCACCGGCCAATATACGTATACGAACGAAGCGGGCTTGACCGGAAAGAACACCAACTGGAACGTCGGGTTGAGCTTGAGCTGGTCCATCTTCGACGGCTTCACCCGGAACGCCGACTATCAAGAACGAAGGGCGACGGCCTATATGGCCGACCTGGACGTCAAGTCGACCGAGCGGAAAGTGGAGCTCGACGTCCGCGGCGCGTTCGTGACCTTGAACAACGCGCGCGCCTCCCTGAAGCTGGCCACGGTCGCCTATGAGGTGGCCAAAAGGAACGCGACGGAGACCGCCGAGCTCTACCGGCAGGGGCTCAGCCAGGCCCTCCAAGTGGCGGACGCCAACGTCCGCCTGTTCGAAGCCGAAGTCGGGCTTGTCCAGGCCCGCTACAATCTGGGCATCGCTTACTTGAACCTCGAGGCCGCTCTCGGCCTGGACCCCTTTGGAAAGGAGCCGACCCTTGTCTACTAGATCCATAGAAAAAGCCTTCGTCGGAGCGATCCTGCTCTCCCTCCTCCTCGTCCCATCCTGCAAAAAGGGCGGTCCGGCCGAGGGCCAGCCGGCGCCCCCCGCGAAAAAGGGAGGGGCCGCGGAGAAATCCCGGGTCACCTTCCCCGTCGAGGTCACCCCCGTGACGGTTCGCTCGCTCATCTACACCGTCAATGCCGTCGGCTCCGTCGACGCCTTTGAAAAGGTCCAGGTCACGGCCCGCGTCGCGGGCGTCGTTGACCGCGTCCTTTTTGCCGAAGGCAACCTGGCCGCCGTCGACCAGGTCCTGGTCGAGATCGAGCCCGAGCGCTACAAGCTGGCCGTCGAATCGGCCCAGGCCTCCTATGACAAGGCCCTGGCTTCAAAGGCCGATGCCGAGGCGGGCCTAAAGCGGAGGGAGACCGTCATCAACCAGACGCCGGGCCTGATCCCCGGGGAGGAGCTCGAAACTTGGCGGACCAAGGTCCGGCTGGCGGCGGCCGATGTCGCCCAGGCCCAGGCCGCGCTCAACCAGGCCAAGCTCAACCTGCACGACGCTTACGTCCGGGCTCCTTTCAACGGAATCATCCAGACCCGGACCGTCCAGACCGGACAATACGTCCAGGTCGGGACGGTCCTGGCCACGCTCGTCCGCCGCGATCCTCTCCTTCTCCGTTTCAGCATTCCCGAGCGGTCCGCGGCCGAACTGCGACCGGGACAACTGGCCAATTTCAAGGTCCGGGACAACCAGAAGGAGTACGCCTCTAAGATCGTCCATGTCGCCGCGGCCGCCGATGAAGGGACCCGGATGGTCGCCATCACCGCCGAGATCCGCGACACGAGCGACATGGCCCTCCGGCCGGGCGCCTTCGCCGAGATCACCATCCCGGTCAGCGCTCCCCGGACCGCTCCGGTCATCCCCCAGACGGCCATCCGGCCCAGCGAGCGCGGCTTCATCGCCTATGTCGTCGAGAAGGACATCGCCATCGAGCGGATCCTGAGCATCGGCATGCGGACCGCGGACGGCCAGGCTGAGGTCCTGTCCGGCTTGCAGCCGGGTGAAATGCTGGTGGTCCGCGGCGCCGACGCCCTGCGGGCCAACGCTCCGGTCCGGGTCGTGAAACCCGGCGAACAGGTTCCAGCAGCCCCGGCCCCGGTCAAAAAATGAGGCCCCCAGAGGAGCAGCTCCATGAAGATCACCGAAGTATGCGTTAAAAAGCCGGTCCTCGCCTGGATGATGATGGCCGCGACCATCGTCTTCGGGATCGTGGCCGGAACCCGGATCGGCATCAGCCAGTTCCCCGATGTGGACTTTCCCACGATCTCGGTCAACGTCTCCTGGCCGGGCGCGGCCCCCGAGGTCGTCGAGAACGACATCGTCGAGGGTCTGGAGGAAGCCCTGGTCCAGGTCGAAGGCATCAAGACCATCAGCTCCAGCTCGCGCATGGGTGGCGCCTCGATCACCCTGGAAATGGAACTGTCCCGGAACGTGGACCTAGCCATGCAGGACGTTCAAGCCAAGGTCTCCCAGGCTCAGAGGTCCCTGCCCCGGGACCTCGATCCTCCGACGATCTCCAAGTCCAACCCCGAAGACCAGCCGATCATGATGATCTCCCTGGCCGGCGCGGTCCCGCCCCGGGTCCTGGCCGATTACATCCAATACAGCCTCAAAGAAAAGCTCCAGACGATCCCCGGCATGGGAGAGATCTCGTTCATGGGCGTCCAGGACCGCAACGTCCGCG
>Ga0315284_10004941_pt1 | contig 18955 bp, 24 predicted proteins | sample YL17G09_16_MG_FD_203696 | JGI IMG/M metagenome (GOLD analysis project Ga0315284, IMG submission 203696) | Sediment microbial communities from Yellowstone Lake, YNP, Wyoming, USA - YL17G09_16 | ecosystem: Environmental > Aquatic > Freshwater > Lake > Sediment | place: USA: Wyoming | collected... | reverse complement strand
AAAATCCTCTGGTTTTTCAAATTCATGCTCGTCAAAAACATATTTTGGTTTTTGGATAATTTGTGTTCCTTTGGATTCAATTTCATCTGCAGGAATTTCTTCTTTAAGATTAACCAAATCCTTATATTCTGTATCGAATTTATGATTTCTGGAAAAATCATCCAGCATTTCACTAAGCTGGTTACTTCTATTTGCCTCATTTCTTAAATTATCTAATTCTCTTCTGTATGCATAAGCAGAGCTACATGCAAATAAAGAAGCCACACCCCAAAGTGATGATGTTATCTTCTCCAATGCCTGTCTTCTGTTAATTTCCATATTACAATTTTCATCCATTTTTCAACCAAATTTTTAATTATGAAATTAATTATTCCAGAAGCAGACTATTTAAACTTTTCTGTTAGTATCACTTTATAGTGATATCAAAATCGTAGGAAATTAATGTAAAAAAGCAGGGAGATTGAAACTAATAAATTAATCAAATAAATAATTATTTTTCTGTAATTGCTTTATAAAAATATTCGCTTATGAAAACCAATTAATATACAAGAAAAGTAGAGTAGTAAACTATAAAAATGCTTTTATACTCTTATTATAGAAAAGAGTGAAAGATGAATCCTATACTACTCGCAGGTTTGATTAAGAATTTTTATTCTGATTTTAATATGAATACCTTTGATAATAGACTTAAAATTCAGAAAGTTGTTTATTTATTAAAACAAAAAAATATGAATTTGGGATATGATTTTAGATTATATTTATTTGGACCATATTCTTCTGAATTAACTAGGGATGCCTTTCAAATGAATGATATTATAGATAATTTTAGTGAAATAAAAACTATTGTTCCATCAGAAAAAAAAGACGAGTTTATTGAATTTATAAAAATTATAGATGATGAAAAAAAGAATAATGTTATTTGGCTTGAAGTTTTAAGTTCATTTATTTTTTTAAAGGAAATATATCCTGATAAAAAAGATGAGGATATCTTTGTTATGATAAGAAATAAAAGAGAGGAATTTAATATTTCCAGTGATGATATGAAGAAAATAATTGACGAGGTAAGAAAAGATGGATACTTCAGAATCTAATGAAGAATTAATTGAATTATTGGATGGATCAAAAGTTGAGGATGTATTTGAAGCAGTAGAGATATTAAAAAAATCTTTAGAAAATGTTTCTACATCAATTTCTATAATGACAATTGCGATGGATTCTATAAAAGATAAATCAAAAGTTTTTTTAAGAAAGATGCCCGAAAAACAAATTTCTCAACTAATTGATTTTGAGGAAGGTTAAAATGTCTTTTTTAGCAGGATCAATAGTTAAATTTAATTGTTGTCAAAATGGAAGAGACTTGCCACCCGATAATAAACAAAGATTTATTAATGGGAAAAGTTCATATCCATGTGGATGTCCACATCACTTCTTTCTCATAGTTTCTGCAAGAAGGTTTAATGATCACTTATCAAGTGATTGGTCAAAAATGAGAAGTTCTAATGACCAAACTTATTTCAATAAATCTTTGAAATTTTGTACAGCTATACCTCTTGATAAAGTTGCTGATGTAAGTAAAATTAACTCTGATAAAATTCACTGGATGCAAATTGATACAAATGATGAAATAATAGAAACTGTAGTAACTCAAGAAGATTTAAGACATTTGAAATATCTTAGAAACAATCAAAAGAGTGCAGTTTTGTGTAGTCATATATGTAAAATAAATATTAGCCAAGCTGAAACAGGAGTATTAGGTTATCTTAAACATGAAATATTTTTATCAGTAATCAAAGAAGTTAATAATTTTATGACTAAAGGATATAATGAACTTGAATTTACTATCAAAAAGATAGATAATAAATAAAATTAATTCAGACTTTCCGTGACACCACCAACCATTTTACCCAATTTTAAGCACTTTCTGGTCAAAAAGTTAATAAGCTTTATAATCTAAAGACTTTATGTGCAACGCTATTAAGAAGCATTAGGGTTAATGTAAAAAAGAGTAAAAATAATAACAATCTAAAGAATCAAAAAATATAGTTATATAACTGTTAAGCTTTGTCAATAAAAGCTTTTTTATCAACGTTTATGCCTTTATCAATTTCAAAAGGATACACTTTAGTAGAATGTTTTGCCCCCCTCATTTTGAGAATTTCCAAAAATCTTTTTCTTTCACCTTTGATTCTTACAAAATAAAGAAGTATAATGCTGTCTGCTTCAAATTCAATAGACATATCAGGATTTTCTTTTAAATTTAAAGTTTTTTCAAGTGTCAGCAAGCTGGTGCAGTTCCATTTTCTAATTATATCAAACAAAGAAAGTGCAGCTTCTCTTTTTGAAAGTTCGTCATCAAATAAAAGCGAGAAACTTGTAATGCTGTCAATTACCATTCTTTTTATTTTATTTTTTAAAATTATACTTTCAATAGCCCCCCCTCCTTCATCAAGCATCATTTTTACTGTTTCCGGAGAGTATTCAAGAAAAACAAATTTTCCGCTTTTTTCAAGGCTCTCAAGGTTATAACCAAAATCGAGCATATTCTTATAAAAATCTTCTTTTTTCTCTTCAAATGTTACATACAATCCATTCTCCCCTTTTTTTATTCCTTCTAAAAGAAATTGCACAGCAAATATCGTTTTTCCACTTCCACTTCCTCCAACAACCAGATTAACAGACTCTCTTTCAAAACCCCCTTTAGCCAGCTCATCAAAACCAATTATTCCAGATGGTATTTTGTCTGTTTTTCCTGTGCTCTTTTTTATTTTCTGCATTTGTTTTTTTAGTTTCATGTCTGTTTTTCCTGTGCTCTTTTTTACTTTCTGCATTTGTTTTTTTAGTTTCATTTTTAGTTTATAGACATAAGAAAAAATTATTTTTAAATCTATGCAATTTTAAACCTATGCAATTGAAAAAGCACCTCCCAAAAACTGGCTCAAAACAAGCCTGATAACAAAAAATATAGTCAAACTTAAAACAACCAAAGGTATGAAAAATTTCAAACCAGCTTTTGATTCTCCCTTGTTTACAAGCCCTATAACCAAGCTTGATATTAAATCAGTAAAAATCATAAAAATAATTGAAAAATACATAATAAAATTCGAAGTTATGCTTATACTTCCAAAAGTAATTGGCAGATTAAGCTGAGTTGTCCCTGTACTGGGTATGTGTGCAACAAGATTAATAATTATTCCAACAAGAACATTCGACAAAGAAAATAAAACCGGGGAACCAACACTGACTGCAAAAAAGATAAATATAACATACATTAAAATATTTGATGCAGCTTTTTTCTCAATAAACTCTTTCTCTTTCATATTTGAGGCAGTTTGTTCGAGCAAATCAGAAATATTTCCTCCAGATTTTATTCCAGAAGTTATCAATATAATTGTCTTGGTTATTTTTTCAGAATCAATTCTTTTAGCCATATTCATAAAAGCATAGGTTACATCTTTCCCAGTGGTTATTTCTCTTCCTGTTTTAAAAATTTCCTGGTCAAGAGGCGCAAATTCAGGCCTTGCAGAAAGCATAAAACTCCTGTCAATTGTTATTCCAGATCTCAGATTGCTTGCCATAAGCGAGATAACATCGGGGAAAATCTGCTCCATTTTTTTAATTCTTGAACTTGCCTTCAAACTTACCCTAAAATAAAAAAACAGGTTTAGAAAAACAAAAACAAGCAGAGAATAAAGCATGCTTATATCAAAAATATAAAATAGTATTGAGGAGATAATTGCAAGAATAACAGAAACTCTTATTACATTATTGTGATATCTTTCGGTAGAAACATTCAATCCAGAATTCTGAATACTTCTTTCATAAATTCTTCTTATTTGTTTAGGGTAAAAATTCAGGGTGTTCACATTAAACTTGGCCTCCTTGATTTGATTAATCCCAGAAACATTATTTGTATAAACGCCACTGTAACAAATATTGCAATAAAAAGGATTTTAAGCATATCTCCAGAAACATTAAGCATTGATGAGATTATAATCAAGAATGTTATGCCTAATGAAGGCAGAATAACTGCAATAAGCATGTAAAACATAATCAGGGGATTTAATTTGCTACCATAACTCTGAACCTGTATTGATTGTTCTGCTATTAAATTTTTTACTCCTTCTTTTATAACAATTGAAATATCCCCTCCAGACCTCATAGCATTGCTCATCTGCCATAAAACTCTTCTAAAATAAAGAGAGTTATTTATTTTGCCTGAATGTTCAATTGCTTCTATCTGAGGAGTTCCAGAATTAATTTCTTTCACAATTTTTTTAAACTCCTCACTAACCTCTCCATAATCTGAATTGGCAATATTTAGAATTATCTGAAAAAGCGGGACACCTGAATTAAGCTGAACTAAAACATCCTGCATAACTGGAATAAGATTCTTTTCAATATTCCTTGACTTGTTTAGTGAAAAAATTCTTGGGTAATTGACCTGGTTCATAAAGATAAAACCAGAAATAAGCAAAGCCAACCCTTCGCCATAAAGATAAAAATATCTCAAAGATAAAATCCCAAATAATAATGTAAACATAACTGAAAAAATTAAAAAATATACAATAAGGAAATAATAACAAATAGCAAGATAATGTGCTCTGTCTAAATCAACACCGCAGCTTGTTAAATATTCATTTAGCTTTCCCTTCCCCTTTGTAAATCTTACAAAAGTCTCGCTCCTCTTTTTTAAAATTTCTAAATTTAAAAATGTAAAAGGAATCTTAAACTTCATATAAAATTAGGCAGAATACCCAAAACTTTAGGCTTGGGAGGAATGCCGTGCCTCCTTAGTTTTTCTTTTAATTAAGATTATATTTAAAATTAAACCAATAACAGCAACTCCTGTTATCAAATAGTTATAAAATAAAATATTATCCTGAATAGCATGTTTATAATTTAGAATCATATTTATTAGACTATAAACACCACCCCCTATCCAAAAACCTATTCCGATATAATTATAAATTTTTTTTACCATGTTTCGTTAAGATACCCTGCCCTTTAGAGTATTGAGGTGTGTCATTGTATTAATCTGAAAATTTTTTAATATCGTTCTTTTTTATAGCCTCTTGCAGAGAATTCAGATTAGTGTAATACATATTCATAACCTTTCCAAGAGAATTTAAATCTCTAATCTTATTTTTTATCATCCATTTAAGAATTTCTTTTTTTTCGTCAAGATCCTTATTTATGTCTGTTTGCGACATCCCGGTATGCCTGCTTAATTCATCAAAAAAATTCATGCTGTTGTTATGGGCAGTTATTTCATCTTTGTCAGGAACCCACCTATATAAAATATTTGCAACAACAGAATCTTTTCCTGGAACAAATTCTGCAAGCTGTGAAACTCTTCTTATTCCTTTTCTTCTATCCCTGAACATCACAACATTTAAATTAACAGCCCGCAACATGCTTGGGGCGATGTTAACTGGAGGATTAATCAGCCTTCTTATTGTTTCATTCGCTGTATCTGCATGAACTGTCGCATATACAGAGTGCCCTGTATGCATTGCCTCAAAAAGAACTTCTGCCTCTCTCTGCCTTCTTATTTCTCCCAAAACTATTCTATCAGGCCTCATTCTCAGAGAGTTTACAAGAAGGTCTAACATTGATACTTCTCCTTTTCCCTCTGCATTTGGTGATCTTGTCACTAAAGGACACCAATAAAGAAAATCAGGGAGCATTAGCTCTCTTGTATCTTCCATGCTGATTATTCTGTGATTTGGAGGTATAAAAGGCATGCAGGCATTTAGAAAAACTGTTTTTCCAGAAGCTGTGCCTCCGGATATTAAAATATTCATCTCATATTCAATTGCAAGCCATAAAATAACAGCAACATCAAGGCTTGCAGTTCTATTATTAATTAAATCAATAATTGTCCATGGGTCTCTTGCAAATTTTCTAATTGTTATAGTATTTCCTTTAGTGGCAATTGGATAAAGAACAGCATTTGCCCTGTCTCCTGTTACAACATGCGCATCAAGCAAAGGTGTTAAAACACTTATCTGCCTTCCAACTCTCCTTGCAATAATATTTGAGTAATTATTAATTTCCTCTTCTGATTGAGGTATAATGTTTGTTAAAAGCCATCCATATTTTTTATGAAAAGCCCTTACAGGCTCTCTGCTTGAAACAATAACAATTTCCTCTAATCCAGCGTCGCTTATTAAAAATTCAATCTTTCCCAAACCCAACATTTCCTGCATAAGCATGCCAACTAAAAATTCTTCTGTATTCTTATTCATTCCAGGCACTTTTTCCACTAGCAATCTTCCTGCATCTTCCATAAATCTGTTTTTTATTGCTGTAACTGATTTCTGGTCAACTATTTCACCCATGCTTGTAACTGCAATAAGGTCTTTTCTTACATCATCAAGCAATGCCTGTGTTCCAATCTCAATTTGAGGCATATAAAGATTATAAAAAATTCCCCTCTCTTCTTTCTCAATGCGAATTTCAACTTCTGCCTTATCGAGTTTTAGTTTGTAAGACTCAATAACTTCTTTTTTGATAATTTCTGCTTCTTTTTCTTTTTTCTCTTCTTTAATGTCAATCATATCAATCTTTTTAGCAACTATTTGGTGTTTTTCTAAATTTTGTTTTTCTATATGTTGTTTTTCTAAAGAAAGAAGAGGTTTGACTAAATTATGATGTTGGTTTAAATTTTGTTTAAATTTTAAATTAAAACTATTCTCTGGTTTTTTAAATACCACATGATGCTCTTTTTCATGCAGTTCATGTGGTTTTTCCTTCAAAGCATTATGCTCTTTTTCCTTCAAAGCATTATGTTCTTTTTCCTTCAAAGCATTATGTTCTTTTTCCTTCAAAGCATGATATACTGCTTGTTTCTCTTTCAAATTTTTATGATCTTCTGGTTTATTTTTTCTTATTTGCTGTCTTTGGTTTTGGATTCTTTCTCTTTCTTTCTGACTTTGCTTCAACTTTTTTATTAGATGTTGATGCACTCTTTCTCTTACCTGTTGATTCAGCTTTTCCTTCAGATCTTGACTCAGTCTGTTTTCCACTTCTTACCTCTTTCTTTCCAACTTTATTATCAATTCCAATTAGTATTACTTCTGGTTCGCTAAAAGTAGGATATTCAATAGTCACCAAGCCAGCATCCTGGAGAATTGTCGCCCATTCAAGTGCTTTCTCAGTATTTATGCCAAATAATTTTTCAATTGCACCCAGCCCCAATTTCTTTTTTTCTTTAAGTAGATTATACAAAACATCAAAAGATGTAGTTGACTTGCCCATACATTTTATATTAGATATATTTATTTTAATATTTTCCTTTTTTTCATGTTTTAAATGCCTTACAAAAGCAATTACTAATATAAGCAAAAGCACAATCCATTCCATTATAAAAATAATAAACGGAAAATCCAAGCCCTGTGGCAGCTGTTTAATGTCTTTGATAAACATCCCGTTAAAATGTGTATAAGAAAAATTTCCATTATTAAGGTAGAGATAAACATTTAACGAAGACAATACTAAAAAAATAAAAATAACTGCTATGATTCTGCCTCTTTTCACCATTTTTATAAAAGTTTATAAATCTATTTTAATATTTAATAGAGTGTTTATTATATAAACCTTACTAACTATTGTAATAGTATAATAATAGTATAAAATATTAAGATGATTAAAAGAGGGCAAACAGGAATTGAATATGTAATTATTATGGGTTTTGTTACTTTTGCAGTTATGTCTGTTTTAGTGCTTGCCTATTTTTATTCTGATAATATAAAAGACCAGATAAAACTTAATCAAGTTGAAAGCTTTGCAGCACAGCTTATTAATTCAGCAGAAAGCGTCTATTTTGCAGGAGAGCCAAGTGAAACAACTGTCTCCCTATATTTGCCAGAAGGAGTCAAAAGCATAGAAATAATTTCAAATAATCTGATTATAACCACTTCAACATCTTCTGGTGAAAATAAAAGGGCGTTTACAAGCAGAGTTCCTTTAGAAGGGGCAATTTCCCAGGGAGAGGGGATGAAAAAATTAGTTATTAAGGCAGAAGTAGACCATGTTTCAATATCATAATTTAATATCATAAAATGTTAAAAAAAGCACAAAGCTCAATTGAATTTGTAATAATGATTGGAGCAGTGCTGTTCTTTTTTGTATTTTTCCTGATAGTGATTCAGTCTAATCTTCAGGATAAAAACACTGAAAAAGAAAAAGTAATTGTCCAGAATATCGCGCTGTCAGTCCAGGATGAAATTAATTTAGCCAAAGAATCAATTGATGGATATTCCAGAGAGTTTAAAGTAGATGATTATATTTTAGGCAGAGACTACTTAATAGAAATAATTGACGATAGAATTTATGTTAAAACAGATAAAGTAGCTTTATCTTATCCTGTTGCTAATGTTACTGGAACAATAAAAAAAGAGATTAATATTATAAAAAAACAAAATGGAACCATTTATCTCAATTAAAAAAAATAGTAAAGCACAAATATGGAGCCTTGATTTAATAATTGCATGTGTTATTTTTTTAATGGGAATAATAATTATTTATATCTATGCAATAAATTACACAAGCCAGGCAAATGATATTCTTGGAAGCATGTTTTATGAAGGGAATTTGGCTTCTGAGATTATTTTAAGCCCTGAATTCCCAGGGATTTTATCAGATAACAAAATTAATCAGGCAAAATTAGACGAGTTTGCTGCCGAAGATTACTCTGCTAAAAAGGGGCAGTTGAACTTAATCTATGATTTCTATTTCACAGTTAACAACCTTGAAATCAACAGCACCCCGGCAAATTATGCTGGAAAAATAAATTCAACTGAAATAACTGACAGGATAAAAATAACAAGGTTGACAATATATAAAAATAAACCAACAAAGTTCGAACTTTATGTTTGGAGAGAAAAATGAGGAAAGCAAGTGAAAAAGATATAGGAAGAATAAATGAAATTTGCAAAGATGGAATTTTTCAAGAATGGACTATTCAACATTCAGGAAAAGATGAAAAGAAAATAAAAGAAGATGCAGAAAATGATTTTAATTTTCATAAAAAAACAATAAAGAAAAATTTGAAAGATAAAAAACAATACTGGATTGTTCTTGAGGAAAAAGAGGGGATTATTGGTGTTGGGAGTGCATACCTTAAAGGAAAAGATAAAGGAATTGTTGAAAGTATCTATGTTGCAAAAGCATTTCAAGGAAAAGGTTATGGAAAAATTATTCTTGAAAATCTTATTAGCTGGATTAAATCAAAAAAAGTTAAGCATGTTGAGTCTAATGTACTTATTAGAAATGAACCGTCAATTAAATTGCATGAAAAGTTTGGATTTGAGCCATATATTTTAAGGAGGAGGTTAAGATGAAAGAACAAATATTCGCTGAAATAGGATTTGGAAATGATAATTTTATTTCAACCGAGATTGAAACCTCAAGTCTTGATAAAGGAAAAAAAGAATATAGAATAAATAAATTTGTAAAACCTAAAAAAATTAATGGATATTATTTGAGAATTTGGATTTTCAAAAAAGTTTTAGTGTTCTCTACTTGTGACGGAATTAAACTAATCAAGAAAGATAAAAATAAATTTAAATTGCTTTTCGGGATTCAGGGCATTAATAAATAAAGAGTTAAGATGAAACTTAAAATAATAAAAAACAAAAAAGCGTATTTTTTCAGTTTAGATGCGCTAATTGCATTAATAATTATAGTTGGAGTTGTCATGTTTTTCAAGCCGCACGCGTCTCAAAAAGCCCCTGAAATGCACATGCAAGAAGATATTATCACAGTTCTTTCTTCAGTAAAAATTAGTGAAATTGACAACGCATATGCAAAGCAGCTAATTTCTGAAGGAAAAATAATCAATTTAAATCAGTCTGTTCTGGAACAGATAGGAGAATTTTATGCCCAGTCATCTCCAGAAGCAGAACTCCTGGCAGATTCTGTTTTAGAACAAATGGATATTGAGGGGAATGTAGGGATTTACTTTAATAATCAGCCAATTGCAGAAAAATATTCAATTCAGCAAGCTGATGCAAAAGATATCTGGACATCAAGACAGATAATTTCAGGAATAAATCAGGGCGATTCTGCTAAAGGTTATTCATCACGTACATTTCTTTCTGCGATTGGCAAAGTAAAATATTTTTATTTTGGAGGCTATGCAGGAGATGGAAATATTTCTGCAAGAATTGATTACGAAGGCACTATTAAATCAGCAGAAATGGAAATTGCAATAAACAAAGATTTTTCTGTTTATGTTAATGGGGAGGAAGTAGGAGATTATACAAAATCAACTGACCTTTTAACTCCTAAAAAATTCGCAATACCTATTGGCTCATTTGAATCAGACAAACCTGATGGAAACATAATAGAACTCAAGGGGAATAACCTTTATATTGCAGGAGGATATATAAAAATAAACTATGAAAGTTCTGAAGCAAATGGAGATAAAAAATATCTACCAGGAATTGACGGCTTTATTAATGTTTATGACAGCATTTATACCCCAATAATAAATACTATGAATATTTTTCTTCATTATAACAGCGATTATAATATATTCCTGACAATAGAAAATAAAACACTTTACAGAGGAAACAGCTCTGGAATTGACACTCAAGTTACACTAACAGACTCGCAGTTAAGGGCGATATTGGATTATTCAAAACTTATTCAGAAAACAATTCCATTAAGAATTGGTTTAGAAAACGCTTCTTATCTTTCAAATTTCTCAATGGATGTTGATGTTTTTTCAATCACAGATATTTCTGGAAGCATGGCAGATGGATGCATCAACTATAACTGGTGGTGTTGTTTTACACATGGTTGGTGTACAACCCAAGCATCCTGTGTTGGGTGCAGTGGAACATGGCAGAATAAAATATCAATGGCAAAAGAGGCAAACAATATTTTTATAGATTCAGTTTTAAATTCTTCACAGAATAGAGTAGGCTTGGTTGCTTACAGCACCAGTGCTCTTGATTCAAATTATCATCCTCTATCAAATAATAATGTTTCACTTAAAGCAGAAGTCAATTCGTGGACGGCTGAAGGAACTACCTGCATATGCTGCGGGATTAATAAAGGAGTTCAAAAATTAGTTAGCGAATCAAATAGCAACAAATTCAGATCAATGGTTGTTATGAGTGATGGAGAGGCAAATGTTCGTTGCACACAACAAGGAACAGCTAGTGCAAAACAAGATGCTATCAAATCTGCATGTGATGCATACAATAATTATGGAATTAAAGTTTACTCAGTCGGCTTTGGAACTGATGCTGATGAAACAACTTTGCAGTCAATTGCCTCATGCGGGCATGGAAGTTATTATTATGGGGATGTTGCAAATATTATTGAAATATACAGACAAATTGCTGAAGAAATCAAATCTGCTTCTTACTATGAGCAAACTGTTACAGGGCAGAATATTCACACAAGACTTTATCCAGATTCATACATTGAAATAGATTATACTAAAACAACACCTTATGGATTGATAATAACTGCAGAAACTCCAAACTTTGGAAATACTATTTCAGAAGGAACTTTTAATATTCAAAATGATACTCAAACATATGAAGCAAAAGTTATTTCTTATTCAGGTTCAAGATGGACAAATAATGTTGAAGTTTATAATTCAAATTTAAGCTTGTGGGAAAATGTATTTAATCTTTCAGAATACAAAATAGATTATATCAATCTTGGTGATCCATATGTTATTAACATCCCGATAAGCAAGATAAAAACAGGCAATAACACAATAAGAGTTTCTACAGGGTTAAATCCGCTTAATTCAACTGGAGGTTCACCCTCTGATAAAATAATTTACACAGTTATTAAAGAAATATCATCATACTCTCCAATTTTGTCAATGGCCAGCGGATGCACATGGGAAATTCAATTTGAAGATTTCACAAATGCAACGCTAAAAGTTCCTTTAAATTATACAGGAGAGGAAAAATGCTATTATAACTTAGAGAAGATTTCCTATAATGAAAACGATGCGATTAATGTTGCAGTGTACAATCTTTTAGCAAAATTAGACTTGAATAAAAACAGATTAATTGAAACTAAGTTTTCAGAAAGTGACCTTCAGATTACTGCGAGTGAAGTTGAGGGAATCCCATTTACATGGGAAACAGAAGTTCAATCAAGGGTATGGAGATAAAATGAGAAATGGAATCAAAAAAAACAAAAAAGCGCAGATGTTCACTTTAATTGCAATACTGCTGCTTAGTCTGCTGCTAATCTCATTTGAAGTATACTCAATGGTTAATCAAAGAGAGTCAATACAAACAAGAATTTCGAGCATGAACAATTATCTTTTCTCAGTTGAAAAAAATCTGCAGAGGCAGATGTATATTTCTGGATTCAGAATAATCTTTCTTGCAGAAGACCAGATAACTAAAACAGGAGATTATATTGATGTGAACAGTTTTTTCAATGAAGCTTTTTTTAATGGCACAGTTGCAGGAACGCCAAATTCTATTATGGTTGGTGCAACTTACAATGATTTAATCAACTCAATAAATCAAAAAGCAGAAAAAATAAATGTTAATGTAGTTATGATAAATCCGTCATTAGTAATAAGCCAGGATGACCCGTGGAACATCAAACTAACTCTTGTTTCTAACTTTGTAATAGAAGATAAATCAAATCTTGCAAGATGGGAAAAACAGCAGATAACATCTGAATATATTCCAATAGAAAAATTTGAAGACCCATTGTTTATTGTAAATACAAATGCCAAAATCTTAAGAAAAATAAACAGAACAATTTATCAAGGAATTTATGCAGAAAATACAAGTGTAATAAATTTGCTTGACCATCTTAACAAAGGATATTATGCTGCAAATCCTTCAGCTCCAAGTTTTCTTAAAAGACTAGCAGGAAATTTTTCGCCAGATTCTAATGGAATTGAAAGTTTTGTAAATATCCCCCAATTATCACAGCAGGGAGTACCTACGCCAGATAAATCATGTGTAGATTATATTTATTTTTCGGGGATTAGTCCAGAATATCAGGCAGTCAGCGGAATGCCAGAATGGTTTAGACTTGATACTAATCATTTAGCATTTTATAATGTTAGTGGTTAGAATGAATTAAAAAATTTATATATTAATTCTATTAAACCATAATATTGATAAAAAGTTTATAATCTCTTTTCATTGTAAAATCCTTATTTCATCATTTAGTATATTTTCTCGCAACTCTTTTCTTATAGTTTCATACTCAACTAAATCTACTTTTCTTTTAACTGCCTTTTGAAGCATTAGCTTAAGCCCTATAAATTCCAGCAATCCCATCTCATCTCCAGTTTTAACAAGTATATCCACATCGCTATTTTTCTTCTGTTCACCCCTTGCATAGCTCCCGAATATTCCTGCCCGAGTTACCCTATACTCTTTCAGCACAGGGATTATCTTAGTTTTCATCTCTTCTATTTTTCTATTCTTTTTCATGTAAAAAACTTGGGGTTAAAACCCCGAGCGTTTGTCGAGTTTTTTAGCACCTCGAAAATCTTTTTTCTTACTCCGAGTTAAAACGGGGAGCGTGCGAAAAAAAGATTTTCTTAGTGTCAATAACCTTCATTTATAGTATTTAAATTTTTAGAATAAAAATGGGCGATACCAGGATAGAATTTGTGAATACTCTTATCACAAAAGCATTTTCTTATTATATTATTTTATTTACTAATTTGAAATTGCTCGGTGTAAACTAATAGACACAATAATTCGATTAAACGCACTTTACAGGAGATTTTATTGTATTGCAATGGCAGGAAATGTTTTTTATTGCATTTTCACCTTCTAAAATTAGGTTTTCCATAATAAATTTAAATTGTCCTCCATTCAAAAATAAGCTAACTGACTTTGTGCCAAGCACATTCTCCATATCTTCTTTTTCATAAAAAATAAATTCAACATTAAAAACTACATTTGCATTGTCTAAATTCCTTATTTCTGTAGAGCAGTTTACATTATTTTTTATGCAAACATTATTTTCAAAATCAATACAAGAAGAATAAGTATTTACCTCTCCAATAGAATATGAAATTTGAGTTTCAACGCAAGAAGAATTCGATTTTGAACCTGCATTAGCTCCTGCTGAACTTGAATCACCTCCTGAACTAGAACTGCCAGAACCTCCGCCTCCTCCACTTCCAGTTCCAGTATTTACTTCACCATTATCTTTATCACCAACATCTGAATTATTTTTCACAAAAAAATCCCCGATATTTCCAACCACATTATTATTCACATTTAAAAATATAAAATAACCTAACAACCCGCCAACAATTAACAGAAGCGCCAAAATTAAAAATATTTTTTTCATCATCTTGTTATATATTATATATAAAATCCAATTCTTTTAAAATCTTGCTATTGTGCAAAATTAATGCAGAATTAATATTATTAATAAATGTATTTTGAATTTTAAATATCTATAAATTAACCAATGTTTGAATAAGACAGAGTAAGGTATAATTTGCAGAATCAATGTTCTGGGATTAATGAAATATAAAACTAAATCCAATAAAACAAACGAATCAACTCACATTTAAGCAAGGCAGAGAATAATATATTTCAAAAACTAAAGAATTAATTCATGTTAAGTCAGGAAGAATAATGGCATGATTTCAAATAAAAAAATATCCAAGAATTAATTCATGTTAAGCAAGGAAAAGTAATTGTATAATTTCAAATAAAAAAACCATAATTCAGATTTACCATGAAATACAACCTGATTAATTATTATACAAATAAAATACAAATAAAAAAGATGATTATATTAGCTAATGTAAAAATAAATAGTAGAAAAAAAGTATAATGGTCATAGAATTGATACTTTAATTAATGTTTTCTTGCGATGATTAAGAAAACATTTAAATAGTGTGTTCTCCATATGAATATATTGGCATATAATTAGTTTATCAAAAAGGAGGTTAAAATGAACAAAAGAGGACAAGCAGCAATGGAGTTCTTGATGACATATGGCTGGGCTATTTTAGCAGCAGTTGTTGTTATCGGAGTACTTGCATACTTTGGTGTGTTTAGCCCAAGTACTTATGTACCTAATCAGTGTATTTTAAGTGCGCCATTTGGATGCAATGCTGGAGTTGCAAATAATGCAACAGGAGTTATTCTTGAAATCAGAAATGGTGGTGGAGAAGCATTTACTAATTTAAGTGTAGCAATTTCAGGATTAGGATGTGTTGGTAGTAATACAAGCATTTCAGAAATTGCAGATGGTGGACTTAAAACTATCACTATACCATGTACGCCTACTGTAAACTCAAAGTTTAAAGGTGACATCACTATTACCTATAAAAAAGAAGGCAGTAATCTTGATTTAACTTCATCAGGAACAATTGTAAGTAAAGTAACTTAAATATTTGTTTTATTTTTTAATCTTTTTCTTATATTTTTCATTTAATCTTAGTTGTAAAAATGTTTAATCACTTAATTAACTAATATCCCTATGTATAAAAAAGAAAATAGCATAATTTTAAATCAAAAAACTCAATAAATTAATTCATACATAAACAAACAAAAAACTTCGGTCAACGAAGTTTTTATAAACACGCTAAAACTATTTAGTTTATGAAAGCAAGCACAGAAAAAATCAAAAGCAGATTAAAAAGTAATGTTGAATTGGGAAAAGAACTTGATTTATATCTTGTAAGTGAAATTGTTGGTTCTGGGCTTCCTTTACTAACTCCTGCAGGAGCAACAATAAAAAGAGAAATTGAAAGGTTTATTGTTGATGAAGAAATAAAAAGAGGCTACCAATATACATCAACTCCAGTAATGGCAAAAAGCGATTTGTACAAAATTTCTGGGCATTGGCAGCATTATAAAGAATTTATGTTTATATTTAAAGTTGGAGATGAGGAGTTTGCTTTAAGGCCAATGACTTGCCCCTTTCAATTTATAATTTATAAAAACAAACCAAAGAGTTACAAAGAATTGCCTATTAAATATGCAGAAATCTCAAATTTATTTAGAAATGAAAAATCTGGCGAGTTAATGGGGCTAACAAGATTAAGGCAGTTTACATTAGCTGATGCGCATATAATCTGCCGTCCAGACCAACTTGAAGAGGAATTTCATAAAGTTATTGAGCTAATTCAGTATGTAATGAAAACCCTGAAAATAACAGATATTTGGTATAGATTCTCAAAATGGGATTCAAAAAACAAGGAAAAATATATTGATAATCCAAAAGCATGGGAAGATTCACAAAAGTCTATGAAAAAAATTTTGGATAAATCAAAACTTAAATATGTTGAAGCTGAAAATGAAGCTGCATTTTACGGTCCGAAATTAGATATTCAATATAAAAACATTTTTGGAAAAGAAGACACTTTAATAACTGTGCAAATAGATTTTGCTCTTCCAGAAAAATTTGATTTAACTTATATTGATGAAAACAATGAAAAGAAAAGGCCAATGATTATTCACCGCTCTTCTATTGGATGTACAGAAAGAACAATGGCTTACATATTAGAAAAAACGCAAGGTCATCTCCCAACATGGCTATCACCAATTCAGGTGAGAGTGATTAATTTCACAGATAGAAATAATAAAGCATGTGAAAAATTAATTAATGAATTAAAAGAGAATGGAATAAGAGTAGATTCAGATTTAGCAAGCGTGCCATTAGGAGGAAAAATCAGAGAAGCTGAATTGAGAAAAATAAATTATACAATTGTAATAGGAGATAAAGAAGAAAAAAACAAGACTGTTGCAGTGAGAAAAAGAGGAGATAAAAAAATATCTCAAGAGAGTATAGAAAACTTTATTAAACAAATTAGCAATGAAATTAAAGAGAGAAAATGAAAAAAATGAAAATTAAAAATAAAATAGTAACTATGAATAAAATGTATGGCGATAGTTCAAATCATATTGCTTGTCAAAGATGTGGTTTTTGTATTACATGTAGTGATTGTAATTGTAATGATAACCAAAATAAATATGAACAAAAGATTATAATTTAAAAACAATATATTTTTAAATAAAACAATCCAATTACATTAAATAAAAAAACTTAAAATAAAAAAGGAGTGAACTAAGGTTTATGGACTTTCTAAAAGGAGAGTTCGTAAAGAGAACCTTGGTTCTTTTTACATGAAAATACAACCATACATAAACAAACTGAATAACTCAAAGAAATTTAAAGAATTCATAGAGAAAAATCCAAATGCCTACTTTTCAGCAGGATTCTTTGTACTGGATTTTCAAGAAAATAAAAATGTTCATCAGATAGATTATTACATCCCAAAACAGAAAAAAATGGCAACATTTGAGCTTGATAAGGGAGTTGATGTAAAAATATCTGAAACAACAAATAAAGATGTTGTGCCAGTGAAAATTGAAGGAAAAACTAAATTAGACCTTGATCTTTTAAAAGGAATTGTTGAAGATGAGATGAAAAACAGGACAGTAACTCACAAGCTTCAGAAAATAATAGCCATTTTGCAGAATTTAGATGGGAAACTTATATGGAATTTAAACTGCATTACTTCTGACATGGGGGTAATTAAAGTGCACATAGATGATGAAACTCACAGTGTCTTAAAATTTGAAACAATCAATTTATTTGATATTGTAAGAAAACTTTAATTATCTAAGTTATCCTCGGTTCCATTTTTATTATAATTAAAAGTTCATTGCTCTGTTTTTTTCAAAAGTTCTGCTCTTATAAATCTACAGCCTCTTTTCCTTATACTTTCACCAACAATTGAAAAATCATCCTCATTTTCAACAATTACTAATCTTGAGTGTATCATAGGATTGGGCATTAAATTAAATAAATCATTCTTTATATCAAGCCCACCATCTCCTATTAATTTATTTCTTTTTGGGTATAATAAAAATCCTTCTGTTAATCCTTCAAGAATATAAGTCGCCCAGCCCATAGATCCAGGATCAACATATTTGTTTACATCTTGAAGATTAGGATAACCATTTCCACATGAGGGGTACATTACTGAAAAATCCCATACTACCCCAAAAACAAATGAAGTTGGAGCTAATGGTTTAAAGTCATATGGAATTTGTTGTGAGATAAAATTCCCTCTTGGTATATCATATCCTCTTGATACAAATGAATCAAATTTAACCAAACTATCTCCATAATAAAACGCGCCATTAGCAACATGAACCAAGGGTTCTGAAAGCATTTCGCCATTTCTTACAAGCTGACCTATTCCTACGCCATTTCTTTGTTTTATTTTATTTAACTTGGAGCCTAAATTAACTACTTCAAGCCTTCCATAAAGATTTTCTGTAAAACTTTCTTTTCTTCGGGATAACATACAAAAGTGTTATATATAATATTTATAAACATTTTTATACTATTTTTCATTAATAAAACTATAAAAAAGTGATAAAATGGAAAATAAATTCAGAAAAGGAATTTTTGTTGTAATATATAAAATAGATAATAACAAATCTATTGACTACCTTTTGTTAAAAAGAAAATTGCACTGGAAAGGGTGGGAATTTTCAAAAGGTGGAATTGAAAAGGGTGAAACAAAAATGCAGACTGTAAAAAGGGAAGTTAGAGAAGAATCTGGAATTAATCCAGTTAAAGGAAAAATAAAAAAATACAATCTAAAAGGGAAATATTTTTATGATAAAAATACAATCAAAGACAGATGTTGCGAAGGGCAAACTTATGAATTATTTTCAGCGCAAATTAAAAAAGGAAAAATAAAAATTGACAAAAAAGAACATTCTGATTATAAGTGGGTTGACTTTAGGAAAGCAATAAAAATGCTTAAATGGAAAAACCAAAAAAGGGCTTTGTGGGTTGTGGATAAAAGTTTAGTTTGAGTAAATCTTAATTCTTAACATTTTTTTCTAATTTTGCTATAACTTTTCCTATTTTTTAAGTGGGTTGATTCGTTTGCTATATTTCGTTTGTTATATTTAATTTAAATCAAAAAATGTTAAATTGACAATTTGAA
>Ga0315284_10004940_pt1 | contig 18957 bp, 20 predicted proteins | sample YL17G09_16_MG_FD_203696 | JGI IMG/M metagenome (GOLD analysis project Ga0315284, IMG submission 203696) | Sediment microbial communities from Yellowstone Lake, YNP, Wyoming, USA - YL17G09_16 | ecosystem: Environmental > Aquatic > Freshwater > Lake > Sediment | place: USA: Wyoming | collected... | reverse complement strand
AGCACTTGATCTTGGATCGAAGTTATTAACATCTTCTTCTTCCTTAATACGCGCTAACATCTCAGATTGACGCCACAATTCAGGAGCCCCCATCTTAAATTCACCGTGAATATCGGCCTTATACCAGAAAATTGTATCCTCTAACTTGTTACTTTGTGTATTATTATTAATCACTAAACATTCGTAATTCTGTGTACACTGGTCCATCATTTGACAGAAAAATTCTAATGATGGGAAAGCTGAACCGTAATTTACAAATAGACGCTGTCTATTATTCATATAAGGTTCTCTCAGAATGAATACATAATCCACATTGGTACGAAGAGCAGGCTGAATACCAAGCGGGAACTGCATAGTGATAATAAAGAACACCTTCAACCAACGACCATTCATAAATAAATAACGAATGTTCTTGTCATGTGTCCAAGAATCATCGTACATACAATCATCAAGAATCAAAAAAGCACGGGGGTCAATATTCGTTCTAACACCACGGCCTTCGTCTTGCTGAATACGTTGCATAACCAGTTTTTGTCTCTTGACAAAATTAGCCAAAATTACCGCATTATACTCACCGTGAATAAACATCGGTGGAACAATCTTTTTAAAGAAACCATTTGACTCTTCAGTGCCTGAAATTACACAACCCATAGGTAAATCTTGATGGTGGAATAATAAATCACGAACAAGAGTTGATTTACCAGTACGTCGTCGCCCAATAAATACTACCACCGCATCCTGTGGAATTGATTTCATTACAAACTTCCGGAGATTAACATTTACTCCACCTTGAGCCATTTTTATTCTAGTACAGACAAAAATAACTAGTGCGCTACACAAACGCACCGTTACTCTTTGAAGAAAGAAGATGATGAAGTCAGTACTCCAAACGCTTCAAAACCAACCCTGTAGGGAACGAGAAATTGGAGAAAATGAAAAAGAAACTTTTTCAAATTATCTACATTTACAACGTTATCATCCAGCTCTCGATATCTTTAAAATTCCTGAATCATCACTATCCCATAAAAATCTAGAACTCTCCTCAAAATACCATATCGCCTCTTGGAGTAACCAAGATGAAACAAATCAAAAAATTTGGAATACTACTCGAACAATATATGGTTCAACCACATCCGAACCCTGTAAAACCTTCATCAAAACTGTACACCTCCTTAATCCTATCGACTTAATCAAAGAGAAATATACTATTCCTGATCATCCTTTACTACCACAAAGTGAAAACACCTGGAAGAAAACACTTCTTAAACTACATAGCCACAATAATCAAGCATACGTTGACACTGTTGCTAACTTTGTACTTAGCGCACTTAGAGAAAATAATTTAACTCCACACTGCGTACTTTACTATGGAGCAGCAACTGGGATTAGTAAGAAATATCAATATAATATTTCGCTTGAATATGATACGTATAGACAATGTCGTTGGTTTTGGAAGGGAATGAAATCACATAGTGCTCGCCTAACAGTTATACGCGGTGATGCCGATGTTGAAGAAATTCCAAACTTTGAAGAAATCTATAAAGATATTACCTCTTGTCCATTCGAAGATACCGATTCTGAAGTGTCTGAAATTGAACTTGAACCTGTTACAGATAAAGATGTTCCTGAAATTTCTGATATTGAGTCAATAAAATCATTTACATTTGATAATATTGAAGAAGATGCTCAAAATGTTAAAGATATTTTTGAAATTAATAAAAAAGTCACAAAACGCGTATCTTTAAAAAAGAATGAATCCAGTTCTGAAGAAGAATCAAATAGTGACTCAGATGGTTTGACTAGTTCTGAGGGTTCGGATGAATCCGTTGAACTTGATTTAGATATTTGTCTAGAAATTCCAAATATGCCAGTTATCCTAATCTACCAAGAAGCACAAGAAGGAGTTATGGATAACCTTCTTGATGAAGATGAAATTGATGAACACAAGCGCGGGTCTCAAGGATGGGAAGCTCGCTGGATTGCCTGGTTATTTCAAGTTATCTCTGTACTCTCATTTTTACAAAATGCCATCTGCTTCACACACAATGATCTTCATTCCAATAATATTCTTTGGAGAAAGACTGATAAGAAATTCCTGTATTATAAAGCTAAAGATGGAACTATTTGGAGAGTGCCAACATTTGGAAAAATATTTACAGTTATTGATTTTGGTCGATCTATTTTCCGACTAGGAAAACACCTATGGGTGTCTGATGATCATTGGCCTGATCAAGAAGCAGGTGATCAATACAATTTTGGACCATTCTTTGATCACACTCTTCCTAAAAATCCTCCAAATCCATCTTTTGATCTCTGTAGATTATCAGTTAGTTTACTCGATGGCCTCTTTGATAAAGCTCCTCCAAAGAAAAAAGGCAAAGGTGTATCAATTATGAGTCAAGAGGATACCTGGAAAGTATATGAAACCAATTCACCATTATATAATCTCCTATGGAGTTGGACTATAAATAAAGATGGGCATACTATATATGAGGATAAGAATGGGGATGAGAAATATGAAGGATTCGATTTGTATGTTCGAATCGCACACGATATTCATAATGCCGTCCCAAAAGACCAAATCCATAAACCAGTCTTTTCTCAATTTAAATGGAAACAAAAAGTTTCACAAGATGAAACTATTTATTCCCTTGGTGCCTAAATAAATTAATTGTAGTACTTATAAATGTAATTAGATTAATTTAAAATATTTAATTAGTTCCACAGCATCCTTGTTCAGAAGCTGGGAGTGGTGAACAGGGGCAACCATTATCAACAGTAGTACAGCCTCCAGTACCCTTTCTGTAAAATTTCATTTGGCCATTCTTTACAGTATTAATAATGGATTGATCCCAAATACCTAATGCTGGCGCATATCCTGTATTTGGTTGATTTGTTGATGTACCTGCAGGTGGAATATTCCAAGGAGAAATACGACTAATAAATGAACCGGACTCGGTAGTAGCGCGACGGCGTTGTGTGATTAACGAACTATCATATACAGTCGTAGGCATTTCTACATCACTGTGAGAAATAAACAGGATTTAATTTGTATACTAATCTTTTTCTCAGATTAATTGTACAAACCCATTTGAAGTATATTTAACTAGAAATACATCATATAAGCCACTATTAACTAATGTTCCAGCTACTAATGTACCAGGTGTATTATAGATAGTAACTGGGCTTGAATCATAATATCCTGTTACAATAATGTTATTATTGGAATCAACTGTTATACTACTTCCAGTATCATCTGCAGTTCCAGCAATTCTAGTTGCCCATACACCAACCCCACTTGAACTATATTTAACTATAAATACATCATTTGTACCACTAATAGGTAAATTTGGTAGTGTACTAGTTGCTCCAAATGGCGCATTATAGATAGTAGTTGTTGTCACAGAATAAAATCCTGTTACAATAATATTATCAAGAGAATCAACTGCTATACCATGTCCACGATCGGTTGTAGCTCCCGCAATTCTAGTTGCCCATATACCAAACCCAGTCAAACCAGTATATTTAACTATAAATGCATCAAGGCCACCACTATTAGGTAATGTTCCAAATGTTGTAGAGCCAGGATTTAGGATATTAGCTGATCCTGTATAATATCCTGTTACAATAATATCCTTATTAGAATCAACTGCTATACCATATCCTCTATCAACACCAGTTCCAGCAATTCTAGACGACCATTGACCAACCCCACTTGAATTATATTTAACTATAAATACATTACTCGTGCCACTAAATAATACTAATGTTCCAAATGCTGGTGCAGTACCAGGTGCATTAAAGATGCTAGCAGTTGCTGCAAAAGCCCCTGTTACAATAATATCTCCCGCACTAGAACTATTAGGAATAATTTTTACACCTAATCCAAAAATATTACCAGCACCCGCCGTAACTGGAGCAATTCTAGTTGCCCATTGACCAATTCCATTTGAATCATATTTAACTATAAATGCGTGAAACACACTACCATTCGTGGCTAATGTTGCCAGTGTAGTAAATGTACCTGATGGCAGCGGTGTTGCATTATAGATGGTAATAGTCGTACCATAAAATCCTGTTACAATAATACTATTATCAAAAGAATCAACTGATACACCTTGGCCAGGCTGTGGTGAAATAGTAGATCCACCTCCAGCAATTCTAGTTGCCCATATTGCAGTTCCATTTGAATTATATTTAACTATAAATACATCCGCGCCAGTAGTAGCAGTTAATGATATTGTAGTAGATCCATCTGCATTATAGATGGTAATATTTGCCGTATAATATCCTGTTATAATGATGTTATTAAGAGAATCAACTGCTACACTGTATCCAAAATCATTTCCAGCTCCAGCAATTCTAGTTGCCCATATAGCAGTTCCATTTGAATTATATTTAACTAAAAATGCGTCAGAGTTACCAATAAAAGGTAATGTTCCAAATATAGATCCGTCAATATTATAGATAGTAATATCCGCCGTATCATATGTTCCTATTACAATGATATTATCAAGAGAATCGCGTGCTACACCATATCCAAAAGCGTCTGCAGCTCCAGCAATTCTTGTAAACCAACCTGTTTGAGGTATTACTGATGTTACTGATGTTGAGATAGGACAAGGACAGCCTAAATCGTAAGTTGTACAAGTTGGACCTCTAGTTACAAATAATGAATTACCCAACTCTACCTCATTAATTATCGACGCATTCATATTACTTGTTTGTGGTTGTGAATTAACATTATTAAAATTAGAAATAATACTTTTAGCTATAGCTTTATTTCCAAGTCTTTTTGTTATAACTGATGCATCAAAATTACGGTTTGACATCTAATTAATATCTAATCAAATAGTTTATTTAATATATGTATTCTGCTATTTATCCAGTTATAACTTTATTTATTATGGACTGTTAAGAAATACCCTATAGTGAACCGTAGCTAGTTGTCGGATTGGTTGTACTTTGAATACGATTTATAAATGATCCTGAAATTGTAGTATTCTTTCGCCTCTGTGTGATTAATGAACTATCATATATAGTCGTAGGCATCTCTAATAAAATAGTTTATTTAACTGTATATTTAATAAACTATTAATTAAAATTTTAAATAATATTTTTTTATCTACCTGCTAAGCGAGGTGGGCCAACTTGTAAATCTAAATCTCCATTATCAAATCCTCCACTAAATGATGACGGAAGTGAAACGGGTATTTCCATTTTAGGAAACATATCAGGTACCAAAACACCCGTAAATGCTATTAAAATAGATCCACTAATGAAATCTTGTAGTAGATTCATTTTTTTATAATCCTTATCCTTATACTTGGCAGCAGTAAAACTTAAAGCGATGAAGACTAGGCCTCCAACAAAAATCCAGGGGAACCATGTTGGTGTCATTATTCCATTGGTTCGAGAAAAACACATTCAAGCTGACCGCGCCAAAATTAATTTAATTCCTCATAATCTCCAACCCCCATTTCTTTATTTTCATCCTTCTTTTCATCTAAACTATCAAAATCCAATCCTTCTGATAATGGTATGCCAACATCATCTAATATTTCAAGAGCCGGAACATCATCATTCTCATCGCCATCCTTAGGATCATATATCATATCAGAATCCATTGGGTGGTCCGAATCAAATATAGCATCAAACTCTCCAAATCTTACAGTAGGTTTATCCTCAATTATAATTGTTTGTGGAGGTAACTGAACAACTTCTGATGGCTGAACAATCTCATTTTTAGGTGTAGTTTCGACGGAAATAACTATAGGAGCTGGAAGAGGTTCAACAGATGCCTCAGTTGTTGCAGTTGTTGCAGTTGTTGTTTCTAGAACTACCTCTGGAACAGTTACAGGTTGTGGAATAGTAATTTCTTGTGGAATTTCCTTTGTAGCCTCCTTCGTTTCATCTTCTTTTTCATTATCACTATCTTCTTCATCTGCTGCTTCATTGCCTTCATTGCTTTCATTACCTTCATTGCCTTCATTATTAACAAAATCCTTCAGAATCGATTTAACAGGCACTAAACTTCGTACAGCTTGGAGAACTCCTTCATTTAAAATTCCCTCTATATTTCTATAATTCTGTTGTTTCTCAATTCCAGAAATATCCTCTCTAAACAAATACGTAGAACTCCATAATAACTTTGAAGTTTCACATAATACTTTAAATAAAAAATGTTCTACTTTCGGTACATTGATTTCAATCTTCTTCTTATTTGAAGAGAGACGAATGGCAGTTAAAACTTTGGTGTAAGCAATAAAAACTGCGGTAAGAAGGTCGTCGAGATAGTCGCAGCCACAATTTGTGTAAATGGTATGTATCTCATTATTGACTTTCTCCATATTCCAGTCGTGAATCTCATTTAAATAATTTTGGAATTGCCATAAGGAACGTTTTGGTGTTGTAATCATAGCCTGTTTAGATTTTTCAAGTAAGTTAATGAAAAACTGGAAATAGGCCGGTACTAAAAAAACACAAAGCTGCTTTGTATATTCCGCTCTAGCATCCGAATACACGGAAAGAATTGAATCTGAACCTCTATTCATTCTTCTTCATTCTGTGTTGTTGTTGATGCCTTGTATAACGCACTTCCTAAAAACGCCCATAATGATCCTGAAACCTCAACACATTTACCGTAGTCTTTTAATAGTGTTTCATTTTTGAGAAGTGGATTAATAAGTGTATCTGGATTATAACCCTCTTTAATGTATGAAATTAGGTTATCTGCGGATTGGGTTTGTGTAACTAAACACTCTTTGCGGCGATGTTCAATTATATTTTTCCAGGTCTCATTATACTGAAGCTGTAAAAATGCACACTGCTTCGCACGACGATAGGAATACTCATTCTTCTTTAAGTACTCCTTGATTTCGCTTGTGTTAAGATTAGTAAAAGTTTTATTTAAATACTCTTCTAATTCATTCCAACTGGGTTGATACATCTTCTTAATCACGCATCGAGAACGAATTGGCTCTTGAAGACGACCTGCATCACGACACTCCAAAATAAATAATACATCGTGTGCGTGCGTTTCCAGAATACGACGTAAAAATGCCTGTGCCTCTGGCGTTAAATCATCCGCCCCCTCTAACCATAAAATAGCAGGCTCCGTTCGACGCGCCCAAATATGTAACTTCTGACGACCATCTCGAAGTGTTCTGTCTTTTCGACACGGACACACAAATAACTGCTTTCTAACTTGCTCTGAATACTTCTGAATCCAGTAACTTTTACCGCATCCAGGAGGACCTGTTAATATAATTGGAGTCTTATCCATTATTATTTATTTTTAGTGTTATTCTTTTATACTCTTAATTTCGTCTTTTATTACGCTGAGTCTTACGCTTTACTGTACGATGTTTACGAGTGTGCTTTTTATGACTCTTTCTGTGCTTTACACGATGAGTACGTCTCTTGTGTGTACGTCTCTTGCCACCGTGTGCAACATTTCTCATTTCAGGGCCAGTTGGTGTTGGTACACCTGCCGTTGTTGCCCATTGCATTATTTCTTCTGAGGGTTGTCGCATACGAGGTCCATAACTAAAATTTACTGGTGCCATACCACCCTTAGTTGGGACATTAAATGGGTTTGTTACGGGTGTAGCAGGGGCTGTCACAGTTACATTTGTAGCAGTAGTGGCAAATGGATTGGGTGCTACTTTATTTTTACCACTATTATTTTTATTTTTACTACTATTATTTTTACCACTATTATTTTTCTTTATAATACCAAAAGGTGATACAATAGGAGCAGAAGCGTTTTTTTTCGCATTAGTACCATTTTTGGAGTTTTTATTATTACCAGGTAGTACACTCGTTACAGCATTAGCAATTGTAGCAAAAAACCCTGTAGCAGCAGCAGGAGCAGGAGCAGGAGCAGCTGGAGCAATTGTTGAATTAATACTCATTCTATAATTCAAACACATTTTTTTATGAGCATTATAAAAATTTGATATCAATCGGAACAATATTAATTATTATCACATCCAAAATGGAATGTATTATTTGCCAAGATTCAGGTACCGAACCCCTCCAAGATAATACAGCGTGTAGCTGTAAATATAAACGACATACTAGTTGCTGGATTGACTATGTTCATTCGACTACAAATCTAAAATGTATAATGTGTCGTAAAGATTTATCAATAAAGCCAACTCCTAAAAGTAAATCGTCTCCTACCATCCCAGTTAGACTACCGCCATCTATACCGTACTCTCCACAACGCACACAAGTTCCTGAAGAAATTGGACAACAAATTACCTATCAAGAATTTATTGATACAGTTACTCAAAGTAATTCATATCAACATACTACAAATATTGAAGTACATCCTTCTATTAGGATACAGCAACAACAACAAGTAGTTCAAAAGCCTATTTCAAAATTTAAAAAACTTCTTAAAATAGCCTTATGTTTAGTAATTATAATAGTAATTGTTATTGTATTCATTACTGTAATTTAAATAAAAAATTATTTTTATCGTTGAGATAAGTATGAACTATATTCTCTGATAGCAGCATCATCGATTTCAGCATTCTTTCTTAGACTCTGCATCAATGGGTTATTATCAACAGCTTCAACTGTGCTATATTGATTACGCTCGCGACTGATATCAAGTTTGAGTGGAACTCTGTACTCGACGCGACCAAGATCACCAACACCTGGTGTGATATCCAATGAACGATTAATTGCCAAGGCGCGATCATTGATAAAATCAGTATCGAGTTTGTGTGTAGTTTGACGACCAGGATCGCCCTTGAATACCGCCACACCACCAGAACCTGCGATTGGTTTACGTCCACGAGCAATTTGTTCCTTATTGGGATTAGTACGCATATTATAGGCGAATGTAGGGTCAATCACATCATTCCAAGCACCATTACCACCTGGACCAGTCCATCCAAGATTGTTAGAGAGTTGTGACTTCTGAGTTGGACGTGCGATATCATCAGGATCATACACCTTTAGACGATTTGGAGCAGATGCCGCCGCCATAATACCAGGGCGATCCAAGTAGATTGTTGTTTCTCTTACAGTTGTACGAGCAATATCCTTGGGATCCCAAACAGTGATAGCTGGGGCGCGTGCAGCAAATGAAATAGGTGTTCCAGTCATACGAATATTTCCAGTTGTTTCAGCACGACGAGTTGGGCGAGCGTCATCTGTGTAATGTGATGTAACTAGACCATTATCAGCAGGTACAGGGTTAAGGGCCATTACACGCTCACTCGTTTCATTACGTTCATTTGGACGAATCTCAATAGAATTTTTACCATAATCTGCTTCAACCGCTCCAACATCTTTTGTGTAATAACTGGTCATATCTGCGTTACGATAGCCTGCGCCGCCATATTGCTGCGACATTGGCATACGATAGGAACCAGTTACATATGATTCACCGAAATCCTGTGAAGTGGCAACACCTTCATATTCAACCGATGTTTCAGGACGAGTTGTGTGAGGTAAAATCTGTGTAGAACGAACTGTTTCCTTAATGAGGTCACCAGTTGTTACAAAGAAACGTTCACCAGATTCATCGATATAGAAAGTATCAGGTTTGTACTTTCTGACTTCACCAACATCACTGACATTTGCGGCAACACCGATAAAGTGTCCACCTGGTACCATAGGTTGATCATAAGTCTCTTTAGGATTGGAGAGTACACGAAGCTCATTAGTATCTTTGGGGCGCATAATTTCATTAATTTCGAGTTGTTGGAATCCACCCTTGCCAGAAAACCCAAACTTCTCACCAATACCTGAGCCGACAAGAGTTGGTTCAAAGGGGCGTTCGCCATCGCGGGAGATTGGGGCTTGAGATGTGATGCGTGATTGGAAGAATTCAGTGTTATCTTCCATACCGAATGGATTACCATAAGGGGCACGAGAGGTTTCAAACATATTTTCGACTTCACGTTTTTTGATTTGTGTAGAGCCATTGCCATTATAAGCATCAAGAATACCAACGTTTGCCTGAGGGGCGACACTTTGTTTAATGCGACCACCAAAGAATGGCTGCATATTGTTATGTTTAAACTCATTTGAAGGGATTCGTTGACCCGAAAGTGGACTGATAATGTAATCCTTATCAATATAGTTTGGACTAGCTTCAGTATTATCAGAGCGATATTCCATCATAGGAACATTGGAATCAATGGGAGAAGGGGCTGGATTTGTGCCCGGGGTGTGTCCAGGAGCATAAGGTGGTTTATTGGAGGCGTATCCAAGTGCTGTACCGTAAGGGCCTGGACTTGGTTCGGAAGGATATGTTTGACCATTGTGAGTTTGATACATCATATCGAGTTCGGGCCCAAAACCTGTAGCGGAGGCACCCTTAGGAGCTACAGTTAATGGATCACTGTTGGGACCTCTAGCTGCGGGCATAAAACCTTCTCTGACCCTGCCTGGCTGTGGTTGTGGAGTTGTAAGAAGAGGATATTCTCTGTCGGCTGGAGGGATCATACCAGCGGCTTTTGTATTTTTTGCTAAACCACCATTAAATCCTTCTTTTTTACCACTTACTTTTGAGATTAGATAACCTAATCCAAGGAGACCTGATAGAGCTGCGATTTCCATACTACCTGGCTTCAACCTTTATTTTTTGCGCTAAACAACAACTTAAATTAATCAAATCTGTTAAAATATTAATTTAAGTATTAATATAATTAATATTTAAATATATTAATAGAATTTAAACAATTATTAACTTTGTAGGTTAAATGTCTATTCGGTTAGCTTTAGAGGATTTGGCACCGTGCTTACTTGAAGATACAAAAACTGTAATTACAACTCTTACAAATTATGGTTACTTACTTTATACACTAAATATGCTAAAAAGCTTGAAACCATTTGGTCTTGATAAAAAAGTACTTGTAGTATGTATTGACAAAAAGGGAGCAACAATTTTGAAAAGAATGGGTTATAATGTTTTTTGCGTAGATGACAATGAGTTAAGTAAATTCTCTCCTTGGAACACCAAAGGTTATGATAAAATCTGCTACTTGAAGCTCGAATTGATTTATAGAATTCTTTCTTTAAATAAGAATGTTTTATTAATCGATGGTGATATTATGTTTAGAAAGAATCCACTTGAAGATATGGGTGTATGGTGGAAGGATACAATTTATGATGTATGGGTTCAAAATGACGCACAGGAAAATCGTAATACTAAAAATATGTGTACTGGATATATGTTTATTAAAACAAGTGATAGATTAATAGAATTATATGATTGTATTTCTGAGGTGGGTCAAAAGAAATATCTTAAATGCGCATTTGATAATAATGATCAGACATATTTTAATAACTTTGTAAAGCCAGGATGTATGTTTAACGCTCTTCCTTTAGAGAAATATCCTAATGGAAAAATGTATTATGATAATACTGATATACTAAATGAATCTGCCATTATAGTTCATTTTAATTGGGTTCAGGGGCATCTTAAAATGGCTAAAATGAAAGAACACAAAATGTGGCTTTTAACAGCAGAAGAAGAGGAACAAATTTAATTTGGGAAAAATATATAGTCCTGATTAGAATAGTTTTTATTATTTATTTTTCTATAACTTTTATATTCTACCTTTTTAAATATTTCCATAACTTTATCAAAATTAATACTTTCAAATATCTCAATAATAATTACTGGTCTATGTAATCTTATCAGTTCTTCAGCGCCTTCCAAAACTTTTAATTCATATCCTTCAACGTCTATTTTAATTACACTAATTTTATTTGAGAATTGATATTTAATACTATCAAGTGCCACTCCTAAAACACATACATTCGTATTTTTTGTATGACATTCTGTATTAAATAGTTTAGAATAATCATAATTTATATTATTTGTTTCATCTTTACTACTATAAATATAATTACATCCCATATTTGACTCTAATGTTGTTATATTACATATTTCTTGTTTATTTGATATTGCGAATGGATATAATTTGACATAATCAAAATATGATATATTGGAAGATAGTAAAGGTATGTGTTTATTATCGCATTCAAAGCAATGAATATTTGATATTTTTTTATTTTGTTCTTTTGCTTTTTTAATCACGCCTAAAGTGATTAAACCGATATTTGCGCCAATATCTAAAATATCAGAATTATCAGATATATTTGCTAAAATTTCATCAATTATTTCTTCATCCCATAATTTATTAATTTCTATCGAATGTTTGTAAATATAATCATTAAAACTTTTAATTTCTGTTCCATAAACTGTACTATTCGTCGTAATAATATCCATTAAATTAATTAATCTATATATCTTTAAATAACATAATTATACTTTAAAATTTGATTAAAAAATATAATATTAAATACATAAATGGAATTGTTATATACATATTCAGATAGTTCAAAACTTTACAAAATGTCAGCATTGACATTATGTAGAATTCCAATTTGGAAAGGAAATAGAATTATTGATTTAGAACATGTTAAAAATATAAAAGAATCTATTAATTCAAATGATGAAGTAGATGAAAGTGATAAACCAATTAGGAAAACATATTTAATTGATGGGCAACATCGTATTTCGGTTGTATCAAATTATTTTGAAAATATAAATGACGCAAAAGATTTTGAAATGACTGTTACTAAAATTCGCGTAGATTCTGAAATAGAAGCGATTGAATACTTTAATAAAATTAATAATGTAAAACCTATTCAATTTAAAGAAGATCCAAATTTAATTGTAAATAAATACCTACTAAGATTAATTGCTAGTTTTCCTGTTAAATCTAAATTGTTTAGGAATGGAGCAACAAAAAGGCCATATTTATCAGTAGATAAATTTCGTGAAACATTAATTAAAAAGGTAGATAATCTTAAAAAAATCTCTATTGAGAAATTTATTAAAGAATGTAAAATAACAAATATACTAATTATTCAAGAATTAGAAATCAGATCTTTAAATGAAAAAGAAAAAGAACTCAAAATTATTAAAAAGATTCTTGAATTAGAATTTGCCCTTGCGTGGGATGATAAATTTAAATGGCTTGATAAATTCTTACATTAAAAAATAATTATATATTTTTATGTTTGAACAAATGGATAGCGAGGATACATATATTTTTCTTTTCCAAGTTCTTTAATTGGTGGCTGATCATTAGGAGTAAAACACGTCTTTTCTCTATGAGTATTATACTTCTCTTTATCAATATCACGTGATGGTATGAAGAAATCAAATGGAGTTTCAAATGTCTCTTGTGGGTTGTGGAAAAGTGGTTGCCATCTGTTCCATCCAGTAGCACGTAAAGTACAGGGTGGGTCAACTAGACGTGCGAATGTTTGTGGTACATTTTCATCTTTTGCGTTTCTAAGAGGGATGTTATTCATCATATTAGTTTTTGGATTATACTGAACTGCATCACAACGAATTTTTGTTCCTAAACGATCAATACCTTTTAGATCAGATTCAACATCTGTACGCCATTGGCCTTCAACCCAAGAGTCACCGCTCTTCTGAATGCGTGTCGTAGCATTCACTGGAAATGTTGTCGGACAGTTTGCGGCAGGAGGACTTAAATAATATCTTGCCGCATATGATGTGATGCGCATATCATCGACTTGGTGAAACGGATCATTTCTAGGCCGTGTTAGATTTTGCTGAGTAGTATAACAAGCATTAGCCATTCCTCTTATTTGGTCTTTTTAAAAAAAGCATCCAAAAACTCATCCACTTTAAAATAGCCGCAATAATAGTTTTTGGACACTTTTTCCTAAACCGTGAATTACAATTTTTTGGGCACTTTTTCCTAAAAAGTGCAAAAGTGCAAAAGTCCATTAGTACTTCTCAGGCTTGACACATACTTCATTTTTAATTGGTTCGGGTGCTACAACTGCTGGATATGCCCACATTTGATAAACTGGTAAATGTGCTTTTTGTATATCAATCTTGATATCTATTTTTCGGTTGTCTCGGACAATCTCCTTCTGCCCCTTAGGTGGTGGCTGATATTGCTTCCAAGGGCAAAATGTATTCGGAATATTAATACCTCTTAAGTCAGATTCTAAATCAACCATATTTCCCTTGATTAAACTGACATCATTGCCACCAACAATACCTAAAATATGTCTTTGTGGTGTGGGGTTTACAAATTGTGATGTTAGGTAATCATAATGCTGGGGATCATCTTTTTTTTCCCAGTGTGCTGTTAAAATTGGACCGTATGCGTCATTCACATTGCTCAAGTAGATTGCCATTTCCTGATAAGCAGCAACATACAAATTTGATATCGTTAAATCCTGAAAAATAAAACCAACGATTCTTATATATATAAAATGTTTCCTATTATCATTTCACTTGATGGAAATATTGGTGCAGGTAAATCAACCTTACTTACTCAGATTAGGAATAAACTCCACGACGTACATATTGTAGATGAACCAGTTGGACAATGGACAGCTCTTAAAAATGCCGAAGGCAAAAATCTCCTAGAACTCTTCTACGAAGACAAAAAACGATGGGCCTATACATTCCAAAACTGCGCAATACTTACTCGTCTTAAGAATATTCAAGACGCAGTTGAAAATCTTGATTCTACGATGAAAGAACCTCAAGTAATTATTACGGAGCGTTCTGTTTTGACTGATAAACACGTTTTCGCAGAAATGCTTCGCGATGGTGGTGATATTGACCCTCTTGAATGGGAACTCTATGAAAGCTGGTTTAATATCTTTGGTAAAAAATTTCCTGTACGTGGAATTATATATGTTTCAACAAATTCTACTACTTCAAAGGAGCGTATAAAGATTCGCAATCGTCAAGGAGAAGACCGGATTGGAATTGATTATCTTGATGCACTTGATAATCAGCATAAGAAGTGGGTTGAAAGTACTAATATTCCAGTTCTAACTCTTTCAACTGAAGTTGGTGTTTCAGTTGAAAAGAATATTGAAGAAATTAAATTATTTATTGAGCGACTTAAAGGAATGTATACTTAAAAGTATCTGAAGTTTGAATTATTGTTATTGTTATTGTGTCTATGACGATTATTGTGATTATTATTTTTTTTGGTCATATTCTTCTTAACCGATTTCTTAACGGCCTTACCAGCATTTTTAGCAGCATTTCTGGCAGCTTTGGCTGTATTTCTAGCAGCCTTCTTGACAGCTGCATTAGTAGCCTTCACAGCATTCTTCGCAGCCTTAACAGCGGCCTTCTCTAGATTTTTCGCAGCCTTCTCCTCAACCTTACGTTGTAAATTAGCCATTATTTCATTTGGAGTTCTGCGCTTCTTCTTGGTAGAATTATTGACCTTGACTGAAGCAGCAGCAGCAGGTGCCTTAACTGCATTTTCAAATCCAGCAGCTGCCTTAGCAGCCTCTTTTACAGCTTTTAGGGCCTCCTTTTCAGCCTCCTTAGCGGCCTCTTTCGCAGCCTTGGCAGCAGCCTTTTCAGCCTCTTTAGCAGCCTTTTCATAATCACGATTACGTTCAGTATTTAAACGGCCAAATAATTTTCCAGCCATACCTAATGCGGCATCTTGATTCTTCTCATATTGCTTAGCAGCTTTTTCAGCCTCTTTTACTACTGCGGCCGCGGCCTTTTCAGCCTCTTTCGCAGCCTTCTCAGCAGCTTTGGCTGCATCTTTTTCAGCTTTAGATGCTTCCTTAGACAGAGTCTTTTCTGATTTCTCAGCGGCCTTAACAGACTTTTCAGCAGCTTTTTCAGACTCCTTTGCAGCTTTTAACTCAGCCTTGGCAGCGTTTTTCAGAGCCTTCTCTTCGAATTTACGCTGGGCATTAGCAAGAATCTCCGCAGGAGTTCTACGTTTTTTCTTCGTAGTGTTGTTACGCTTCGTAGTGTTGTTACGGCCGGAATTGTTATTCATTTCTAATTAATTTAAACAAAATAATTATGGCTTATCTGATATTATTATGTATTCATCAAAATATCAGTTTAATAAAATGAAATAGTATATTTAGCAATTTACGTCACGGAGGTAAGAGCGAGTTGGGATTCCGCCATGTACCCATCCAGCCGCAGCAACTTCAGGGACCAAGTTCTTAGGATTCTGGATATTTTGCTTGAGAATTGGAATCATTGGTGTATACTGTTGAGAGAAGAACTGTTCAGTTACAGTACCACATTCCTTACCCATACGCACTTGTTCAGAGTGTAAGAGTAAGCTTTCAACATCGCGGGATGGAGACCCACCAGCCATATATGGAACGGTTAAGAAGGGGCGGGATTGTGGGCGGATTTGGCAGCGATTGTTTTTAAAAGCAATTTGATTACGAAGAATTGAATCAGCATCGATGGCGGCATTATTTAGACCGTAACCTTCACGGGGATAGATGAGTAGCTGATTTACGGCCAACGGGTTGACGCCGGTAGCTTTAGGGACTAAGTTTGTTGTCATATAACGTCCAGGCCCGACAGATTGTGAGTAAAAGGACTGAATACCGCAAAGGTCATCACGGGAATGAGTTAATCTATTGATCTCCATTATCTCTGAACTAATGAGGCATAAAAAATATTATTATAAAAAAGAAATGCCAAACCCAAAACCTCTTGGTAAAGAATTATGTCGATGTATCAAAAAAGTTAGAAAAACTGTAAAGGTTAGACCAGGACAAAACAAATCCCTAAAAGGTAAAGAAAAGGCAGCAATTGGAATCTGTGTAAAATCAGTTCTTCAATCCCGAGGAAAAACTCTTAAGCGATTCAAATGTACTCCAAAACCATACATTCGTACTCAGGCATTAAAATCTAGAACAATTATAAAACATACAGCAGATAGCATGTAATTTTGCCATCATACATAAAAGTTAATGGTAAATAGAAACTAAAGTTGATTTAGCTTAAAAATATTTTATAAATAATAGTTAAAAATGCCACATCATGCTTCAGGTTCACGTCGCAGACCATCATACTCCCCTTCAAAGTCACTGCCTCCTATTTCAAAACCAGCTATAATACCAACTCCAGTACAAACTAGCGTACAAGTACAACAACCAGGATTCTTTTCGAATATGTGGCAAGGATTCGGTCTAGGTGCTGGACAAAGTATCGCGCATAATATATTTAGGTCAGATCCTAAAGTAACTCACGTTCACGAAAACACACTAGCCACATCTACTGTATCTACTTCAGAATCACTATATTCAAAGGAATATATTCAGTGTATGAAAGATAAATATGATGATAAAGAAGTATGCAAACAATATATTCAATGCTTGAAAGATAATAGCAATGATAAGGATTTATGTAAACAATTTATGTAATTAAAAGAATAGAAGTCAAAAATATAAATAATAATTATTATTTTAGTTTTTAACTTTTTACTAAATGGAAGAGTGTGAGAACAATGTGTTCCTACTTATGAATCCATATTCAACCAAGGAATAGGGCCCCCATCTGTTCCCGCCAGGCAAGCTTCGCGCCCACCTTCTTTACACGTCTTACCAGGAATTTTGTAGAGCCAGTCAGCGAATGCACCTTGGTCATTTGGAACAGTTGTAGATGGTTGAGTTACAAATTGACGTTGGCTCTGGTTCTTTCCAAATACATCTGTTGGGTCAGAGAACCATTGAACACGGAAATAATCATCCATTGTTTGCTTTACAGTTGGATTATCAACAGGGGCAGCTTCTGGGCGTCCAGGATTATATTTGATTTCATCAAGTAAAACATTCATAAAAAGATTGCGAGCGGTTGGAGGAGTATAATCAGGAAGCATTGGGCCAGAATATGGGAAAGCATCTACTTCTACAACACCAGTTGGATTCTGCGCAGTAAAAGGTTGAACACTGCCTGGTTTGGAACCACCATTCACAAAGCCTTCCATACCAGTAGTTGGTGCTAAATAGCCACTAGGGTCTACATTAGCAATGTAAGGTAACTTATGATATGTATCCCATTTCTTTACTACTTGTTCTCCTTGTGTCCCTTTATCGCCAGAGTCGGAAGTTTCAATCTTAGTAGTAAAGATAATGGCCAATGCTGTAAAAGTGCCAAACATTAGCGTTACAGCAAGAGCTGGAAGGCCTCCCAATAGGCTAGCAATTAGGCCAATAAATACTGATATAAGGATTAACCGGGCGGCAAAATTCCAAGCTGAATGTGGACAATTTGGCTTAAATTCTAAGCTAAAATCCTTGAATAGGATTGAAAAGTCTTTCCAGAACGGAAGTTCACATCCCTTATCGTGGGTCATTATTCTAAACCTTAGAAACTTTATTTCTTACCACCTTTTCCAGGCATTTTCTTATTTCCAGTTTTCTTGGCGGATACTTCTTCATTAAGAAGTGCCGTCATTGCTGCATCAGCTTCCGCTATTGCGCTCATACTAATTGGTGCTACCACCGCTGCCATTGCTGCTGCCTTTTTAGCCTCTTTTTCAGAAGCTTTCTTCTTTAGACGTTCCTTTACCATTGAAAGACGCGCACTTCCCTCACGACCAGCCTGTCGCGCCAAGTCCATATCTTGAAATCCGAATGCACCCTTGATACCATCCATCATATCTACAAAGCTTGAATTGCCAGCAAACTCTTTCATTAATTCTTCGGCTTCACGTGCGATTTCCTGAGGACGAATGGCACCAGATGTAATCTTTTGTTGGAGACGCTTACCGATTTTTTGAACGATCTTTTGAATATTACCAGGATTGCTGCCAAAAACCTTGAACAGAACATCAAAGGCCCGGGACGGATCCTTTTCACATTCTTCAATCATTTCCTTACTAATTCCCAAATCCTCTGGAGTAATATCCTTCACAATCTCCTGAGCTAACTTCGCCATATGGCCTTTTAAGAACTTTTCAGGAATCTTTGGAAAACCATTTTCAAATAATCCCTCTAAGCCGGCTGGTAAACCAGATGGTAATCCAGATGTGGAACTTGCTCCTGCTCCTGCTCCTCCCGCTGCTCCTCCTGCTCCTCCTGCTTCTGCATTTGTGCCAGACTTGAAAAATGTCATAAATTTACCAATAA
>Ga0315284_10004939_pt1 | contig 18960 bp, 12 predicted proteins | sample YL17G09_16_MG_FD_203696 | JGI IMG/M metagenome (GOLD analysis project Ga0315284, IMG submission 203696) | Sediment microbial communities from Yellowstone Lake, YNP, Wyoming, USA - YL17G09_16 | ecosystem: Environmental > Aquatic > Freshwater > Lake > Sediment | place: USA: Wyoming | collected... | reverse complement strand
GTCATTGTTTAGCGCGTTGAAACCTGCATAAATTCAAGTATTTTGACCTACCCTCTGGACAAATCCCCGGATTTCTGGTACGGTAAGGTGGATGAAACTGCTCGCCCACGCCACCCGGAATCGGATTGAAGAACTCGAAAAAGTAATCGAAAAGCTGCGGCAAGAGATCGAGGAGCTTCGCCGTGAGAGGGAACAACTGGAAAAGGAGAAGGAACGACTGCGGCAAGAACGAGACCATTTCAAAGAAGAACTCGAACTGGCTCGACGAGCCGGCAAGCGACAGGCCGCTCCTTTTTCTAAAGGGGAACCGAAATCTGATCCTAAGAAACCAGGCCGCAAGCCTGGAGAGGATTACGGACGCAAGGCCCATCGAGCAATTCCTGTCCATGCCGATGAAGAGATTCAGGTCTTTTTGCCGGGAAGCTGCCCCGACTGCGGAGGCGAGATCGAAGACCGACGTGTTGAGAACCAGTACCAGCAAGAAATCGTTCGCAAGACTCGCGTCACATGCTTTAAGGTTCACGTGGGCCAATGCGTCGATTGTGGGGCCAGGGTTCAAGGCCGGCATCCGAGGCAGACTTCGGATGCTCTCGGCGCGGCAGCGTCGCAGATCGGACCTGAAGCGTTGTCGCTGGCGACCCTCTTCAATAAGGAATTGGGAATCCCTTTTGCCAAGACTGCGGCTGTGCTGGACAAAGGATTCGGTCTGAAAGTAACGCCTGGAGGCTTGAGTCAGGCCCTGGCCCGGATCGGGAAACGATGCGAGCCGACTTATGAAAGTCTCAAACAACACGTTCAGACAAGCATCAGCGTCACGATGGACGAGAGCGGCTGGAGGGTAGCAGGTTTGCCTTGGTGGTTGTGGGTCGCCGTCACTCCCGAGGTGACCGTTTACGCCATTCTGCCGGGTCGAGGATTCAAGGAGGCTACTTCGCTCGTGGGCGCCGACTTCGCCGGATTTCTCATCCATGATGGCTGGAGGGTCTACTATCAGTACACGTCGGCATGGCATCAAAGCTGTCAGCGGCACCTGATCAACCGGTGCAATGAAATGATCTGCGACGCCTCGCCTACAGCGGCAATGCTCCCGCTCCGCGTCAAGGAAGTGCTGTTGACCGGGCTCGATCTGAGAGACAGGCATCTGGAGGGTACGGTTTCGACCCACGGCTTGGCGGTAGCGACCGGCAGGCTGGAGGCACAGTTGGACCGGCTTTTGGACCGTCCCTATCGTTTGCCCGAAAACCGTCGCTTGGCCAAGCATCTGGATCACGAGTTTGACCATCTTTTCACGTATCTCAAATGTCCAGGGCTGGAGGCTACGAACTACCGGGGAGAACAAGCTGTCCGACCGGCCGTGGTGACGCGCAAGGTCTGGGGCGGGAACCGGACCGAGAACGGCGCCCACACGCAAGAAGTCATGACCAGCGTATTGCGAACAAGCAAACAACAACAAAAAGACTCAATTGCGCTCCTGTCCAACTTGATGCGTTCGCCACGCTCCTATGTCCTCGATATAATCCCGCCGCGCGCTTCGCCCAACTGACCTCGGCTGTACCCGCTAATTAATGACGATCCCAGGTTTACTTCGGCCGGGCACTCCGCGACTGGATCGCCCGCCGACGGGCCCGATTATACCTGAAAAAAATCGGTGACAGGCTACCATTTCACCAATTCCCAGGATGGTATCGGGGAAGAAGCACCTCAGAGGAATTGGTGAAATGGTAGCCTGTCACGATTTATTCATCGCGCAGGGCGGAGAGTGGATCTGCCCTCGTCGCCCGGCGTGCCGGCAAGTAGATGCCGAGGAGGGCGGAAGCCAGGAGGATCAAGGAAACCAGCAGGTAGGTCTCAGGGTCTGTTTGCTTCACTTCAAAAAGCATCGTGGAGATGACCCGGGTGGTGGCGAGCGCGCCGGCCAGGCCGACGGCAATTCCAATCAGGACATACAGTGCCCCTTGCGTCATAAACTTCATGAGGATGTCGCGGCTCTGTGCACCGAGAGCCATTCTGATGCCGATCTCGTGCCGGCACTGGCTCACAGTATACGAGATCACCCCATAAACTCCGGCGGCTGCAAGAAACAAGGCCAGGACACCAAACATGCTGAGCAGCAAGGTGTTAAAACGGGGTTGAGCGATCGAATCGTATACCACATCCTCCATGGATCTGATGTCCACGATGGGCTGATCGGGTTGCGCGTCCCGGATGTTTTTGCGAATTGCCGGCGCCAGATCCAGCGGATCGGCCTCCGCGCGCACCACCAGGTTGCTGTTCGGTGTGCCGAGAAACTGAAGATAAGGCAGATAGAGTTCGGCCTGGGGCGGGGCGCTTAGCTTGGTATGTCGAATATTGCCGACCACACCGACCACGGAAAGCTGCCTGGTCAATCGCAGTGGCTTGCCGATCGGATTTTCGCCCGGCCACAGCTGGCGTGCCAGAATCTCGCTCACGATCACCACGCCGGGAGCATCCGCAGTGTCGGTATCGAAAAAGGCGCGGCCCGTGACGATGGGAATGCCCATCGTTTTAAAATAGTCGGCGCTGACAGCCCGGAACGGAAAGGTGCGCTCCTCCTCTTCCCCGTTGTCTTTGTGCGAGATGATAGTCAGGGTTGCTTCGCCACCTGAGAGCGGCAGGACCGTGACCAGGCCTGCGGAATGAACCCCTGGCATCGATTGGATGCGCCTGAGGATCTCCTGGTAATAAGCTTGCTGCTGCTTTGGATTATTCACCCTGTATTGCGGGATAGGAAGTCGGGCCGTGAATAACCGTTCGGCCTTGAAGCCGGGATTGACCTGAAGCAGGCGGGAAAAACTGCGCAACATCAGGCCGGCTCCTACCAGCAACACCAAAGCGAGGCTGGTTTCCGCAACAATCAGAAAGTTCCGCAGGCGGCGGGAGCGGACTCCCACCATACCGCCGCGGCCCGTTTCCTTTAGGGTTTCGTGCAGATCGATTTTGGACGCCTGCAGTGCAGGCATCAGTCCGGATACGATTGCGCTGACCAGCGCCAGGACCAAGGTAAAGCAAAGCACCCAGCCATCCAGACTGGTCTGCTCCATCCGCGGCAGCGCGCTCTTCTGGGTGAACAGCGCGATGATTCCCTTATTGGCCCAACCAGCCAGCAACAGGCCAAGCGTTCCCGCCATGAACGCGAGCAACAGGCTCTCCGTGAGCAATTGCCGGATGATGCGAAATCGGCTCGCCCCCAGAGCCGTTCGTATGGCGACCTCCTTGGCCCGTTCGGTGCCGCGCGCCAGCAAAAGGTTCGCCACGTTGAGGCATGCGATCAGCAGAACGAATCCCACGGCCCCGGACAACATGAGGAGCGTGGGCCGGCTGTCGCCGACCACTTTCTCCTGGAGCAGAGCGGCGGTAGCCCGCCAATTCTTGTGCATTGCGGGAAACTGCTCTGTGAGCATCCTGGAAATCATATCCGCTTCGGTCTGCACCTGCCTGGGTGTGATTGCCCTTTTGGCGCGGGCGTAGACCTGAAAGGCCGCCAGATCTCGGCCGTTGATTTGCTGCGCGGTAAATTGCAGCGGAATCCAGAACTCAGATCGCCTGTCGCTGAACTGAAACTCCGCCGGCATGACGCCAATCACCTGGTGGCTCTCGCCATTCAAAGTGATCGGTTTGCCCAGAATATTGACATCACCCCCGAAGCTGCGATGCCACAGCCGCTGTCCAATCATGACCGTTTTGGGAGCGGCAGACCCGAAATCTTCCGCGGAAAACCAACGACCCAGGAGTGCCGGCGTTCCCAGCATGGGCATGCATTCGAGGCCCACCGCGAGCCCGAACAGCTGCTCAGGTTCCTGGACAGCGCTGAGAAACAGGCTGGATGGCCGGACTGCGACTATTGTTTCAAACACCCGAGTCCGCTCCTGCCAACTGGCCAGATCCGGAGCGGAGAACGAGCGTGCGCCTTTCAAGGTCATACCGCCGATTTCGTACAGTCGCGAAGGTTCGGCGTAGGGAAGCGGGCGTAAGACCACGGCGTTCAGAACGCTGAAGATCGCCGTGTTGGCGCCGCAACCGAGAGCCAGAACGATGACCACCAGCACCGTAAAGCCTGGAGTTTTTAGCAGCAGGCGCGCGCTGAAACGCAGATCTTGAAGAAATTGGTTCATTTCACAAGTCCTGAAAAACTTCCTTTTCCTTCAATCAACCCAGCCAGGCGGACTTCCACGCCTCGTCATACATGGCTGCGATGTTTTCCACGGGGATGTCCGTCAGCAGGTGCTGCGACGGTGCGATCGTGAATCCGCCGTACGGCTTGAAAGTTGCTATCCGCTCGCGCACCTCGCGGCGCACATCTTCGGGCGTTCCGAAGGGCAGTGTCCCCTGCGTGTCCATCGAGCCATGGAAGCACAGGCGCCCGCCATACTTGCGCGCCAATTCTCCTGGGTCCATGCCTGCGGCGCGCACCTGGATCGGCTCCAGAATGTTGAGCCCCATGTTCATGAAGGCCGGGATGAAAGCCGCGACGCTGCCGCACGAGTGATGCATCATGAGCTTGCCGTTCTTTCTGGCGACATCGTAGATGCGCTGCAGATAAGGCCGCACGAAACCGTCAAACATCCTGCTGCTCATCATGGGGCCTTGCTGGAAGCCGTAATCGTCTCCGGTGAAGCAGATATCGATGTATTTGCCGGCCATCTCGAACATGATTTCGGAGGTTCGCTCCATGAAGCCGGTGGTTTTTTCGAGCAGCGCGTGAGCCACCTCGGGCTGGTCGTGGATCAGCAGGAAGAAGCGATCCATTCCCACCAGCTCGCAGGCGGCTTCGAAAAACCACGCCCAGGCGCCTCCGAGCACGGCATGCTGATCGAACTGCCTGCAATCCCTTTCGTACTGGTCGTAGTCCCACATATCGGCCGTGGGCCAGTATGGATATGCCTCTACGTCTGCGATCGACTCCACGTGCGCCAGCGGGTGGACGATCGGATAACCGAAATCGCCGTGGCCCGCGCGCGGAATGCCGAAGTAGTCCGTGGAGCGGCCTTCTTTGTCGACCAGGGGGAAGCCGATCCAGTTTGGCTTCGGATAGCGAAAGTCGACATGAAGCGTCTCCATAAGCTCGAGATCCGTCTGCACCCCATAATAGTCGCGCAAGCGTGCATACACGGCCGACTCCGCGCAGAAGTCGATCGTGAATCGGTCCACCCTCTGAAATGTGTAGTTGCGTAAAACACGCTCTTTTGAATTCATACCTGCGGTCACAGTGAAAGACATGGCGGAGCCGAAGTCAACCATGAAGTCATGCTCGACAGATATCGACGAATCATGGGCAGGCGAGAATTCTATTATTCTGGATCCAATTACCGCGCTAGAATGGCAGAATCATGTAAAGTGCCGGCGAATCATTGCCCCGGTTATTCAGCTGGAGGATTGTCACGCCATGATCGGAAAGACGCTTGGCCACTATCAGGTCGTTGAGAAGCTTGGCGCCGGCGGCATGGGAGAGGTGTATAAAGCCCGCGACACCCATCTGGACCGCTTCGTCGCCCTCAAGATTCTGCCGCCTGAGAAAGTCGCCGATGCGGATCGGAAGCGGCGCTTTGTGCAGGAGGCCAAGGCGGCATCAGCCCTCAATCACCCCAACATCATTCACATTTACGATATTGCCAACGCGGATGGCATCGATTTCATCGCCATGGAGTACGTTGCCGGCAAGACCTTGGATCGCGTCGGCGGCCGCAAAGGACTGGGCTTAAATGAAGCCCTTGGCTATGCCATCCCGATCGCCGACGCGCTGGCCAAAGCCCATTCCGCAGGCATCGTTCACAGGGACCTGAAGCCGGCCAACATCATGGTGAACGAGGACGGCACGGTCAAGATTCTCGACTTTGGGCTGGCCAAGCTCACCGAGCAAGGTAGTGGCGACCCATCGGCAACGACCGAAACCGCGGATGCCGGCGCGGAAGCGCATACCGAAAAGGGTATGATTCTCGGGACCATCGCCTACATGTCGCCGGAGCAGGCCCAGGGCAAAGCAGTAGACACGCGCTCCGACATTTTCTCCTTCGGCTCGGTGCTGTACGAGATGCTGACGGGGCAGCGCGCGTTTCAAGGAGAAACCAAGGCGATGACGCTCGCCTCGATTCTTCAGAAAGAGCCCAGGCCGATAGGAGAGTTTGTCGGAGCCGTGCCGCCCGAGGTTGAGCGGGTGCTGACGCGCTGCCTGCGCAAGGATCCACAGCGCCGCTGGCAGAGCATGGCGGACCTCAAGATAGCGCTACAAGAGCTCAAGGAGGAGTCCGAATCCGGAAAGCTCTCGAGCGTGACCCCTGCGGTCCAGCGCCGCGGCGGCATCTCCCCATGGATTGTGCTTTCCCTGGCGGTTGGGCTGATCGCAGTGGCAGCGGTGCTGGTGTGGCAGTACTTGCGCAAAACGCCTGCGCCCGGCAGGCTTGAGATATCCCGGCTGACAGCCGACACAGGCCTCACCAGGTCGCCCAACATTTCCGCGGATGGCAAGCTGGTCGCCTTTGCATCGGATCGCAGTGGAAAGGGAGATCTCGACATTTACGTGCAGCAGATCGGCCGGTCCCAGGCCGTACAGCTGACGCAACATCCGGCAAATGACGCGCAACCTGCTTTTTCTCCCGATGGCACGCGCATTGTGTTCCGTTCCGAACGAGACGGCGGGGGAATTTACATCACCGATACACTGGGACCCGGACAGGAGAGGAGAATCGTGGATCGCGGCTGGTATCCTTCATTTGCGCCGGACGGAGCGACGATTCTCTATACCGAAGTGCTCGATCCAGGTTCCTTCGGACCCAGCAAGATGTTCTTGCTCCCCGCTCAGGGAGGTACGCCAAAGAGTTTTCAGCCTGACTTCGTTGTGATGCCGCATGTCGGGATGGGGCCACTCGCGAACTGGTCTTCGGATGGGAAGCACGTACTATTTGTGGGCGCGCGCGTCAACGATCCCAAGACCCGTGATTGGTGGATAGCGCCGGTAGACGGAGGACCCCCGGTGGCGACGGGCGCGGCGCGCACCATCCTGCAAGCTCCGGTGCCGATTTATCCCATGGCCTGGTACCAGAATTGGATAATTTTCGGGAAGGGCACAACCGTCGAGGGATTTAATCTCTTCTGCGCCGAAATCACGCCCGGCAGTTGGCAGGTTTCCAATGAGATCAGATCTTTGACGACAGGGCCGGGAATGCAGGCCGAACCTTCCATCGCCCATGATGGGAGCATGGTATTCGCGAATGCGAAAGCAGTGGTCGCCATTTGGAGCATTCCTCTGGACCCTGACGGCGGGAAGGCGGCTGGCGCACCGGCCCCGATCAGCCAGGATGAATTGGCTAAGACGCAACCCGCAATCTCGAGAAACGGGTCAAAGCTTGCATATGGAGCCTACGGTGCTGACAGAGCAGGGGGAATGGAGATACGACTGAAAGACATGAGCGACGGCAGGGAAACCTCCATCCCAATGGCGTCGGGGAGCTATTTGTTTTCACCGCAACTCAGCCCGGATGGATCCGCCCTTGCCTACAGGGATAACGTCGACAAAAAATGGCGCTCGTACCTGGTCACGGGAGAAACCGCGGCAAGCCGGGAGATCTGCCAAGATTGCTACATCAGAAGTTTCTGCGCGCAATCCACTGAGGCGATCATTCAGTACGGCAGCGAACTCGTCCGCCAGAATCTCACCAGCGGAAGCCGGACGCCGGTGCTCAAGGCAAGCGCTGGAGTGATTCGCGATGCCGCCGTTTCCCCTGACGATAAATGGCTTGCCTTTCAACTCAGCAAACCTTCGGGTGGTTATGCGATCTACGTTTGTCCCATACGTGGCCAGCTCGTGCCCGAACAGGATTGGGTGCCGGTGGCCGAGGAAAACAGCTACCAGCAGTCACCTAGGTGGGCGGCAAACGGAAGCCTGCTCTATTTCCTCTCTGAACGGGATGGATACAGCTGCATCTGGTCCCAGCGCCTCGACCCAGCCACAAAACGGCCGGTCGGGGATGCCGTTGCTTTTCATCATGAACACCGGTCCCGGTTCTGGATAAATCGGCCCAGGGGTTGGGAGTCGATCTCGGTTTCCAGGGACAGGCTGATCTTCGGGTTGGCAGAAATGACCGCCAACATCTGGCTGACGAACCTGCAGCTCAAATAGAGGCCAAGATAGACCTCCAAGCGCATGAAAATTAATAGTCTTTTTAAGGCAGCCACGAATGACACGAATGGTTCGTGTCATTCGTAACTGCTTTTGCAGTTTTGAGGCCAGTTGTTTTAGGAACACGGATTCGACAACTTGCTACGGACTTTTTTTGCGGATATGATGCGGACCGATACGGCCGATGCGCCGGATAACAGGATCCAGGCCCGACTCAAAGGACGGATGCGAAGGGAGAAGACATGAGCAGAATTTGGTCGGCGTGTGTGATTGTCGGTTTGTTGGGCATCATGATGGTAGGTGCCACAGCGATTGTGGCTCAGAATCCCCAGAAAAAGGAGGTGATCCAGTATGTCGAGACCGACACCGGCCGGTGGATGGTGCACGATGAAGATCGGCCCGCACCGCCCGTGATCACGCCGGGAATCTGCGGCTCCCAGGCGGCGCCGGTGAAGGCCCCCTCCGACGCATTCTTGCTCTTCGATGGTACAGACTGCTCAAACTGGACCAGCGCCAAAGGCGAACCGTCAAAGTGGATCGTGCGCGATGGTTACATGGAATCGGTCAAGGGTGCCGGAGCTGCCTTGACCAGGCAGCAATTCGGCTCGTGCCAGCTGCACGTGGAGTTTGCCACACCTTCGGTAGTCACGGGAAGCGGCCAGGGCCGCGGAAACAGCGGCGTTTTTCTCCAGGGGATCTATGAGATTCAGGTCCTCGATTCGTATGAAAACAAAACCTACCCGGACGGGCAGTGCGGGGCGCTGTACGGACGCGCGGTTCCACTGGTGAACGCCTGCTGCAGGCCGGGGCAGTGGCAGATGTACGATGTCATTTATCGGCGGCCGGTGTTCGACCAGTCAGGCAAGGTGATCAGGAAGACGATGTTCACTGTCTTCCACAACGGCATCCTGATCCACGACCATGTAGAACTTACCGGCGGCACCGGCTGGATCAGCGCCCACGCCATCACCGAGTATGCGCCGCACGGCGATAAAGGCCCGATCATGCTGCAGGATCATAGCAATCCGGTTCGGTATCGGAATATCTGGATTCGCGAACTGAAAGACTAGGAGCGCCGTAGAAGTCGATCCGAAAATGCAAAAGCAGCCACGAATGTCACGAAAGTTTTAGGATTCGTGACATTCGTGGCTGCTTTTAAAAAAAGCGGTCAGGATCATTGCCCGCTTTTGACAAACACTCTTGCGTCGCCGAATTTCATGTTGAGTTGGTGTTCCCTGGATGGCGTACCACCCTCTGCAGGGGAAGATAATGTAACCCCCCAAAGCTATATTCGTGACATTCATGGCTGCTTTTGAGGGCCCGGATAATCCCCGCTCGCCTCAGGGCACGGGCTGACGTTTGACGACCGTGATCGTGACCTCAGATGGGTACTGCTTCGAGTGGTGCACCTCGTTGTGCGCCACGACGCCCTGCACCTCGTCGTAGTTTTTGCCGCCGGTGTTCATATTCCGGTCGAAGCGCGGGAAGTTGCTGCTCGACACCTCGATGCGGATTCGGTGGCCGGATTCGAAGTAGTTGCTTGTCGTCATGGGCTGCAGCATCACCTTGTATACCTTTCCCGGTTCGATCCACACGAGCGGCTTGTCGTATCCGTCGCGATAGCGGAGCCGCTGAATCGTCTCATCCAGATTGTAGGCAGCCCCATCGGGAAGGACGTCGATCAGCTTGACCGTGAAATCCGTATCCTTCGCGTCCGATGAGACGTAAAGCGTGACGTCGATTGGGCCGCTCAGTTCGATTCCCTCCTTGAGGGGGTCAGTGCTGTAGACCAGGATGTCGGGACGCGCCTCCATCTTGCGCTGGTCAAAAGCGCCGCCGGCCACAGCGCTGCCCGTGCAGCAGACGTTGCCGCCGTAGGACGGAACCGGATTCATCGGATCGTAGGTAAAGCGATCCATGATGTCCGAGGCCGGCGGGCCGGCGGTCAATGTGCCGTCGCCGTCGAGCGTGTTCGCCTTCCCGCCGCTCGCCAGGAAGAAGGTCATTGGCTGCGCGCCTTTGGGCGGCCAGGTGTCCGAGCTCTGCCACTTGTTGATTCCCATGGTGAAGTAGCGGACTTTGGGAAGAGTCTCGAGGATGCGATTATTCTCCCCCTTCAGGAGGTAATCGAACCAGCCGTAGGTCATGGCGTCGTAGTCGAGCCGCGCGTCGCCCATGCTGCGCTCGCCGACCACGGTGTTCTCCGTGGCGCGCTTGTAGCTGCAGTGGAGCGTGGGTGCGATCACCGCGTATTGCTGGTTGGCAATCTCCGGTCTGGCTGTCTTGCGCACGTGGTTATACGCGGCCAGGTTTGGACCCACCGACACGTCGTACCAGGACATGAACCAGAACCCCGGCACGTTGATCGTCATGTCGTCGTGCCAGAGGCCGCCGCGATACCACGCCGGATCGTTCGGCGCCCGCCGGATCATTGCGCCGCCGGTGTCGAGGGGCATCGGATCAGAAAAGATGCCGCGCGGCCCTTCCACCGCCTTCATGATGTCCATCACGGGGAGGTGCTTTAGAGCCTGCGACCAGTCGACGGGAGGCAGCTGCTGTGCGAGGTCGAAGGACTTCGAAACGCGGATCAGATCTTCCTGCGAAGTGTCTGCAGGGAACATCGGCCGCACCTGGTTCTGCTCCCCATACAGCCAGGTGATGAACAGCATCTGGACGGCGCCACCGCGGTACCAGTTCCCCTGCTCGTAGTAAGGACCCACGCGTCCGACACCGGCGCCGAAACCCTGCGGGATCATTGCCGCGAAGGCCGGGTTGCCTTGGGCCGCGACTCCCAGCTGCCATTCGGCGGTCGAGGAGCAGCCGATCGTGCCGACCTTGCCGTTGGACCAGGGCTGCTTGGCAATCCAGGAAATGGCATCGGATCCGTCGGTGAGGGGCGGGCCGAGGATGTCATAGTTGCCCTCGGAGAAGAAGTGGCCGCGCTCGTTCATCAGGATGTAGGCATATCCGCGCTTGACGGCATCCAGCTGGGTAGTCATGTCCCCCGGCGCGCCGTTGCGCACATCCCAGTAATTGAAGTTGTAAGGCGTACGGACAAAGATCGCAGGATATTTCCTCGACATGTCCTTCGGGCGGTAAACGTCGGTTGCCATGCGCTTGCCGTCGCGCATCGGCACCATGAGCTTGCGCTCGATGACGGCGACCGCTTCCAGTGCCTTCTCGGTCTCGTTGCGCTGTGCAATGAGCTGCGGATTGGCGCCGCCGCGCCCCTGCCCGGGTGCGTGCAGGCTGGCTGCTGCTATGAATGTCACCACAAGAATCAAGATGTGGACAAGAGGCTTGCGCATGGGTTTCCTCCGTGATCAGAGATTCCGAATAAACTCAAATATAGGCCCAGAACCCGCCGCTGTCTATGTGATCTCCAATCCAATAATCAAAAAGCAGCCACAAAATGCGCTGGAAGATGGGACGACAAAGTGGGCGCCAGGCACCCAGAGGCTATAAATTGTGAGATCCCTGGCCCCGTCCGGCGAGACTGTCTCAAAACTAGGCGTCCCGGAGGCACGCCGGGAAAGTAGCCGGGGGCGAGCCGCGGAGCCGCGCGCGTAAGCAAGCGGATAGTTTGAAATTCTGCATCCGTCCGGTTTATTGAGCGCAACGCTAAATCCCTGCAGGCAGTAGATGATGGATGAATTGTCAAATATCCGCTTGCTGACGCGCGCAGCTCCGTTTGCGCCTGCGTGTGCCGCGCGTGTGGCCCGATTGCCGTTCGGCATTATTTCACAGCTTCTTCGCTTTCCCGGGGCTACTGTCTCCAGCCCTTCCAGGGCTGGGATCGTTGGGATATCGTCAGGCGCATGAGTTTTGAGACAGTTTCGCCGGACGGGGCGTGCTCGACTATTACTTCAGAATCGGGTCCGGCCTCAAGACCAGCGTGCCTGTGGCGGTGCTGTCGCCGAGGGTGAGCTTGAGCGCGTAGGTGCCGGGCGCGGGACGACTTGCTCCGCCACCACGCTGCCCGCCGCCACCCCCAGTCCCCTCCTCACCGCCGGCAACCCCGGCGCCACGGCCGCCGCGCTGGCCCGGGGGCGTGATGCCGGGCGCGCCATCGAACCGTCCGTCCCAGGCGTAGCGGGTGATGCCGGGCCTGGCTGGAATGGAGAGCTTACGCGACCGCCCGTCGGCGCCGGTGATTTCGAGCATGGCCGTGCCGCTAGCGCCGGTACCCAGGCAGAATGTAATCAACGGGGTGTTCGCGAGGCGCGCCCGATCACGCTGGGCCAGGTTAGGTGTCTGCACGTACGGCGGATTCTGGCCTGCGAAGGTGTTGTCGCCCATCTGGCCGGTGCGGCTCGCATCTTCCCAGATCGTTGCCGGGCGCTGGACGAACAGATGCGTTGGCTTGGCGGCCAGCGCCGGGCGCCACTCCTCGAGCGCGGTGATGTCGTCGAGGATGTAGATGCCTCGCCCATGCGTGCCGATGATCACATCCCGCTCGCGCGGGTGGATCACGATGTCGTAGACTGCGACGGTCGGCAGGCCGTTCATCATCGGGCGCCAGGTGCGTCCGCGATCCAACGACACCTGCAGGCCAAACTCGGTGCCTGCGAACAGCAAATCCGTATTCTTTGAATCCTCCTCGATGACATAGACCGGTTGATTGGGCGCCAGGCCGCCCGACAGGTTGGTCCAGCTCTTGCCGCCGTCTGTGGTTCTGAATAACCAGGATGCCCGGTTGTCGCTGCGGTGGCCATCGAACGAGACGTAGGCGGTGTTGGCATCCGCGGCGGACGCCAGTATGCGGCTCACCCACAATCCTTTCGGCACATCCAGGATGGTCGCATCGACCTCCGTCCAGTTCGCGCCGCCGTCGCGCGTTACCCAGACATTGCCGTCGTCGGTCCCGGCCCAGATCAATCCCTTGGAAATCGGAGACTCCGAGATCGAGAAGATTGTTGCGTAGCCTTCCGCCCCGGTATCGTCGGGGGTCAGGCCGCCCGTGCCCTTTTTACTCTTGGCCGGATCGTTTTTTGACAAATCACGACTGACGATCTGCCAGGTTGAGCCCTTGTCCGCAGTCTTAAGCAGATAGTTGGTGCCATAGTAGACAACCTTAGGATCGTGAGGCGAGAGGATGAACGGCGTTGACCAATTGAAGCGGAGCGCCTGCGCGGCATCCGGTGCCGCAGGGTCCTTTCCCGTCGCCTCCTTGAAGTTGACGATGTTGCGGGGCGTGGCCCGGCGCGACGTGTCGGTATGGATGAGTGGGTCGACAACCCTGAATGTGCCCTGGGTCCCTTCCGAATACACGGTCCGCCAGTTGGTGGGGTCGACTGCGATGTACTGGCCGTCATCCCAGTGCATCTTCCAGGCAGTGTCGTTGCGGATGCCGAGGGCGTCGCGCGTAAAGCTCATAGTTCCCCACGAGCCGTTGTCCTGCAAGCCGCCGTACACGGCATACGGATCACGCAGGTCATAGGTGACCTTGTAGAACTGCGCGATGGGCAGGTTGTCGAAGAAGACGAAGGAGGAGCCGTGGTCGTGCGTCAGCATCAGTCCCTTGTCGTGGCCAAGGTAAAAGCGATCTTTGTTGCCCGGATCGATCCACATCGCGTGGTGATCGTAGTTCGACCCGAACGGGGCCGGCGCCTGCGTGAACGTCTGGCCGCCGTCTTTCGACCACTGGAAGCTCGTCGTCTCCACATACACGAGCTGATCGTCGGAGGGGTTGATGCGAATTTGGCTGTAGTAGAACGGGCGACCGTTGTAGCGATTCAGGTATTTCCACGTTTCGCCGCCGTCCTCGGAACGATAGATGCCCGTGCCCAGCTTGGTCATGTCGGCATAATCCGGCGATCCGCGCTGCGGCTGGAAGCCGTGTTCGATGATGGCCATGACGATTTTGGGATTTTTGCGATAGAGATCCAAACCGATGCGGCCAGTGTCGCCTGACGGCAGACCGTTCGTCAGTTTCTTCCAGGTCTTACCGCCGTCGGTCGTTTTAAAGATTCCGCCGTTCGGTCCACCGCTGTCAAAGCGCCACGGCGCGCGCAACCGCTGATAGCAGGCGGCGTATAGCACTTCGGGATTGCCGGGGTCCATGGCCAGATCGGTCGCGCCGGTCTTCCCGTCGCTGGGCAGTCCACCCACGAGCTTCTGCCAGGTTTTGCCTCCATCGATAGTCTTGAAGACACCGCGTTCACCCGTAAAGCCCCACAGGTTGCCGACGGCCGCGACATAGACGATATCCGGATTCGCCGGATGCGTCACGACGCGCGCGATCTGAAACGTGTCCCGGAGTCCGGTGTTCTGAAATGTCTGGCCGCCGTCACTTGATTTGTAGATGCCGTCGCCCCACTCGACGCTGTTGCGATTGTTGGCCTCACCCGTGCCGACCCACAGGAACCGCGGGTCCTTCTGGAAAATCGCAATGTCGCCTATCGACGAGGCGCCGTAACGATCGAAGATGGGGATCCAGGTTGTGCCTGCGTTCGTCGTTTTCCAGACCCCGCCCGAAGCGGCAGCCGCAATCGCAAAGCGAAAATCGGTATTGAGCCCCTCCACGTCCGAAATCCGGCCCCCGGCAGCGCCGGGCCCGATGCTGCGCCACTTATAGTCAGCCAGGAGTGCCGGGACCAGGTCGGAAGTCTGAGCCGCGATGCGCGGCCCAACCACACCCGCACCGAACAACAGGGTGCCCATGATCACCAAGAGGATGCCAGTCGATTTCTTCATGTCCGCCCTCCGATGGAGTGGAGCGTGATGTGCCAAAACTCTTTCCGCAGATGCTACACAAGCTCAAACAAGTCGCAACTCGTTGCTCGCCGGTCGAAAGTGCAGGTAACCTGGGCGCCCTGATCGCGATGGCTCAACCCGATCACATAGTCGGCAAAGTCGGCCTTTCCTGTCTCATAGAGATTAAGAGCCTGCCAGGCCAATTCCGGCCGTTCTATGCGCAGGTCCTCTACGGAGAGCAGTTGGCGCAAGACGCCGGCAATGGCAGCCCGTTCATAGTTGTACCCGCGATCAAGCACCCATGCCAACTCGCAGATCACCAGCAGGCTCACAACCCCGGGATCATCGGCTGTGCATCGGGATTCAATCAGGCGGGAAGCCGCGCGCGCTTCTTCCTTGCTGTCCTGAACGATGTGGCGCACCAGCACATTGGTGTCGAGCCCGATCATCAGCGCGCCCCCCTGGCAATGGCCGCATCCATTTCTGCCAGAGTAAGGGCTCTCTTTGGCTTGGTGAGGGCGCCCTTGAGGTCGTTGATCGAACCGGACAACGGAATCACCTCGAGTCTGTTGTCATCATGAACGATAAATTCGAGCTTTGTGCCCGGCAGAATGCGCAGGCGCCGGCGGGCTTCCACAGGAATCGTAACTTGGCCTTTCGATGTTACGGTAGAAGTCATATAATTTATCCAGTTCCTTACTTTTTATCCTTACATTACTACCGCCGGCATTCGGTGTCAACTACCAACGCCATAGGCGACGTGATGGGATTCATGCACGCTTTGACAGCACGTTTGGTTTGGCACGAGATACCCTCGATTCAATCGGCCGGCATTTCCGGGCGTACAGGTTGTCGGAGGAAACGATCTTCTCACGATTCGCCGCCTGCTCCCGCCAGGTTCAGACTAGTACTTTCCGTACAGGGGGCCGAAATTGGCACAGGCGCGGAAGTCGGCGCCCTGCGGCTCATGAGCGCCAAATGCGGTCCATGCGCTCGGACGGAATAGGTCCTCCTCCGGCACATTGTGCATGTAGACGGGAACCCTCAGCATGGCGGCCAGCGTGATCAAGTCGCTGCCGATATGCCCGTACGAATAGGCGCAGTGATTGGCGCCCCAATTATTCATTACCGAATAGACATCGCGGAAAGGTCCGATTCCGGTCAAGTTTGGCACAAACCAGGTCGTGGGCCAGGTCTGGTCCGTGCGGCGGTTGAGTATCTGGTGCGCCTCGTCCGGCAGGGATGCCGTCCAGCCTTCCGCGATCTGCAGGGCGGGTCCAAGCCCCTTGACCAAGTTAATGCGGGCCGCGGTCACGGGCATGCCGCCACTGGTCAAGTAGCTGGAGGAGAATCCGCCGCCGCGGAAGTATCCCACGATGGACGGGTACCAGGTTGTGGCCTTCAGGCACGCCTCGGCATCGCGAGATGTGATCTCCCAATGGGGTTTCATGGCAGATTGCCCATTGCGTTTCTGCCGTCCGCTGCCATCAAGCGCCGCAGGGCCCGAATTGATGAAATGCAAGAGGCCGCCGGCTGCCTTGCCGGTCAATTTGTGCCCGGTCACGCGCCGCACCGCCGTGGGACTCCAGTAGGTGCGCACGTCGGCGAACACCTGCGCCGTGCCGGTCAGCAGGTGGCCGAACAACATCGTCGCGCCGTTGAGAGCGTCGTTTTCGGTTGCGACGACGAAGGGTTCACGAATGCCGTTCCAATCGAAGGAAGAGCAGAGTATCGCCTCGAAAAAGTCGCCGTTCGGGAAATGGTCCGTCCATTGCCGCTGGCCCTGGAAGCCGGCGGCGATTGCATTGTGGCCCAGGGCTTCCTCACCAAATCCAAAGTCGGCCAGGCGCGGATTTCCGATCATCAGGTCGCGCGCGATCATCGCCATCTTGACGCACGCTTCCCAGTCCCAGTCCTTCTGCTGGCGGTTGCGCTGAACCTCGGGCTTGTTGGTATCCCGGCCTTCCTTGCAGTTTTGCCGGGTCCATTCCAAAGCGCGTTCAAACTCCTGTGGATCGAAGATGTTCTCGTCGATGCGGCGCACGAACTCAACCATGTCCATCACCTCGACCCGCATCCCCAGGTAGCTCTCGAAAAATGCATGATCGACGATGGAGCCCGCAATGCCCATCGATACGCCGCCCATTGACAGATAGGACTTGCCACGCATCGTGGCGACTGCCAGGCCTGCACGGGCGAATTGCAGCAGCTTCTGCCGCACATCCGGGGGAATTTCGGTATCCTTGCGGTCCTGCACGTCGTGCCCGTAAATATTGAAGACCGGCAATCCCTTCTGGTTGTGTGCGGCCGAGACGGCCGCCAGATATACCGCTCCGGGCCGTTCCGTGCCGTTGAAACCCCAAACGGCCTTGGGGGTGTGCAGGTCCATGTCCATCGTTTCCGATCCGTAGCACCAGCAGGGCGAGACGGTGAGCGAAACGCCGACGCCTGCGCGCCGGAATTTTTCGGCGGCGGCCGCGGCTTCGGCCACCCCGCCGATGCAGGTGTCGGCGATCACGCATTCCACCGTCATGCCGTTGGCGTGCCGCAGGTGCGCCGATAAAAACTGGGCTGCATCTCTTGCCATTGCCAGGGTTTGATTTTCCAGCGATTCACGCACTCCTCCCAAGCGCCCATCAATGGCGGGACGAATTCCGATCTTGGGCATTTCACCTGCCAGACGATTACAGGGGCTGTTCACTTTGAGGCTGTTTTTTCCCATGGCTCAGGTCCTTTCGATATGTTTCCCATTATCCTCAAAATGCGCGCTGGATGGGTAAAGATTTTTGTTATGGTTCCGGTTCGCCCTTGCTCAATCCCTCTGCGGAGATGAGCCGGGGCGGGCTCTTGAGCACTTCGTAGCTGACCGAGTTGGCATATTTCGCGATCTGGGCGATGGAGGAGTATGTGAGATAAGATTGGCGATGTTTTTCGCTCTCGGGCACCTGGTTTCGGCTGTGAGTATTTGCACAAATATCATGAATGAGAGCGGCCAGGGCCGCATCGCCTGCGCCGTTGGTGCTTTCGAAGCGTGCGGGCCCGCCCAGGTAAGGACTGATGTGGGTATAGATTTTCATGGGCCGTTCACAGTCTTTTCTTCTCTGCACCCGGGAGTATTCGTACTTATTGTAATCTGCACCCTTACATCGACAGGAAGGCAATGATCGCAAACACGGCGCCGGCCGGATCGCTGAGCACGCAGAAGCGCCCGGTGTTGGGCACATCCTGTGGTGGCATCAGCACCTTGGCCCCCAGTTCTTTGGCCCGGTCCGCGGCCATGTCGCAGTCGGCGACCGACAGGTAGGACATCCAGTTCGGGGGCACGCCCTGGAATTGCGGGCCCTCCATCTGCATCATGCCTGCGGCCGGCTTGCCGCCGACCTGGAATACGGTGTAGGTCATTCCAGGCCCCACGGGCAACTCCACAAGGGTCCAGCCCAGCAATTGATTGTAAAACCGTCGCGCTGCCGCAGCGTTTGTGGTAAGCAACTCGGTCCATGAGAAAGTGCCCGGCTTCGGCGCCAGGCGCGCGGCTCCCTGGTGCTCCCGTCCCAGGTACATGGCGAAGTGGGCTCCCTGCGGATCCTGGGCGACCGCCATAAATCCCACATTGGGCACATCCAGAGCCGGCAAGACAATCTTGCCGCCTAACTCTGTGACCTTGGCGGCCGCGGCGTACACGTCGTCGACCCAAACGTAGGGCATCCAATGCGGCGGCACGCCCTCGAATTGCGGCCCGCTCATCTGATACCCAGCGCCGACGTCCTGCCCTTCCAATTGGGAAATATAGTAAGTCCCCTGCTCACCCATGTCGTGTGAGATAATTCCCCACTTCATGAGCGCAGGATAAAATCTCAACGTTGCGTCGATATCTCGCGCGCCTAGTTCGTACCAGCAAAACTCTCCCTGCCTGTACCCTGACATAGCTCTTTCTCCTCAACCCGGGGAAATCCGAACCTGCCGCACGCCTAATTAGTTTCTGTCGCGAAACTCCATAATTGTCCGTTCTGGACTTGGACCTGGACCTAAACCTGGACCTCGACGTGGACGTGGACCTGGACGAGGCGAGAACAAACGGGACTCTTCTAAAGAGCACATTTGCAGAACTTAAATCGAATAGGATTGTCCAG
>Ga0315284_10004938_pt1 | contig 18961 bp, 16 predicted proteins | sample YL17G09_16_MG_FD_203696 | JGI IMG/M metagenome (GOLD analysis project Ga0315284, IMG submission 203696) | Sediment microbial communities from Yellowstone Lake, YNP, Wyoming, USA - YL17G09_16 | ecosystem: Environmental > Aquatic > Freshwater > Lake > Sediment | place: USA: Wyoming | collected... | reverse complement strand
TCGCTCGAAAAGCACCACAAAGTGAGGATCCTCGATGAAGCGGTCGCCGCTTCAGTCCACTTGTCCCATCGCTACATCTCCGGGCGCCAGCTGCCGGACAAATGTGTGAGCGTGCTGGATACGGCGAGCGCCCGCCTCGCGCTCAGCCATTCCGCAACGCCCCCGCAGATCGAGGACTGCCAGCGCCGGATCGCACAGCTCGGCGTGGAAATCCAGTCGCTCGAACGCGAGGAGATCGCCGGCGGAGCGCACGCGGAGCGCATCGCGGAATTGGCCGCGGCGAAGCAGGTGACGGAACAGGAATTGGCGGGGCTCAAGGAAAGATGGGAACGGGAAGGCGCAATGGTCGCGCGCCTCAGGGAGATTCGGGAACAGCTGGAACAGCAGGCCACCAAGGGCGACGGCGATCAGGCCCAAAAGCTGGCGCCGGAGGATCTTGAGAAACTGCGGACTGAGCTGAGCAGCCTCAATGCAGAGCTCGCGGCGCTGCAGGGGGAGAGCCCCCTGATGCAGGTCTGCGTCGATGGCCAAACCGTTGCCGATGTCATCTCAGGGTGGACCGGCATTCCGGTCGGCAAAATGATGTCGGACGAAATCAAGACCGTGCTCTCTTTGCATGAGCGCCTGGCGGAGCGGGTTATCGGGCAGAATCATGCCTTGCAGGCGATCGGTCAGAGGATTCGGACCGCGCGTGCCAACCTCGTGGATCCGCGCCGGCCCATCGGGGTCTTCCTGCTCGTGGGACCGAGCGGCGTCGGAAAAACGGAGACGGCGCTGGCGCTGGCCGATACCCTCTACGGCGGCGAGCGCAATATGGTGACGATCAACATGTCGGAATACCAGGAAGCCCACACGGTTTCCGGCCTCAAGGGATCCCCCCCGGGTTACGTCGGCTACGGCGAAGGAGGCGTGCTTACGGAGGCGGTGAGGCGCAAACCTTACTGTGTTGTGCTGCTCGACGAAGTGGAAAAGGCCCATCCGGATGTCATGGAGCTTTTCTTCCAGGTCTTCGACAAAGGATTGCTCGAGGATGCAGAGGGGCGTGAAATCGATTTCAAGAACACGGTCATTCTGCTTACTTCGAATGCGGGCACCGACACGATCATGAAGTTGTGCGCCGATCCGGAAACCAAACCGGACCCGTTCGCCATGGCCGACGCGCTGCGGCCCGATCTCCTGAAGTTTTTCAAGCCGGCTTTCCTTGGCAGACTCATCGTGGTGCCGTATTATCCGATCACGGATGAAGTGATGCGCGAAATCATCAAGCTGCAGCTGGGCCGGATCCAAAAGCGCGTACAAGACAACCACCGCGCCCGCTTCCGTTACGATGATACGCTGATCCAGGCAATCGCAAGCCGCTGCAAGGAAGTCGAGAGCGGGGCGCGTAACGTGGACCACATCCTTACCCGCACCCTGCTGCCGGAAATCTCGCAGGAGGTCTTGAGCCGGATGGTGGCCGGCGGGGCGATCACGGATGTTCACATTGCGGTGGGTGATAAAGGAGAATTTGTCTATCACATCTCCTGATTATCGCATCAGGCTGGCGCCGGGCTGACAGGCCTCCCCGGCAAGGGGTACATGATCATGGCGACCTACTCTCAGGCAGATCGAGAAATGACGGTTACCACCCCGCTGGGGCCGGATGATTTGCTCCTGGTGGGATTTCAGGGCTACGAGGCCCTCTCGCAGCCTTTCAGCTTTCAACTGGATCTGCTGGCCAAAGACCCGGGTAAGATCGAATTCGACAAACTCCTGGGGAAAAATATCACGGTCCATGTCACTCTTCCCAAAGAGGGGAAGCGCCACATCCACGGGATCTGCAGCCGCCTGAGCCAGCTGGGAAGCGACATCCACTTCACTGCCTACAGAATGGAAGTCGTGCCCAAGTTCTGGCTGCTCACCAGGACCGCGCGGAGCCGGATCTTCCAGCGCAAGAATGTGCCGGATATTCTTAAGAAGGTGCTCGAAGGCGTGGATTTCGTCCTCGACATCCAGGGGACATTCGAGCCTCGCGACTACTGCGTCCAGTATCGCGAAACGGACTTCGATTTTGCCTCCCGGCTGATGGAAGAAGAAGGAATCTACTACTTCTTCAAGCATGCCGAGGACAGCCATCAAATGGTGCTGGCAAACACCCCTCAGAGCCATCCGAACCTGCCCGGTGCCAGCAAGCTGATCTTCGAGACTGCCATGGGCGGAGTGCGCCCGGAAGATCGGATCCTTTCCTGGGAGAAGACCCAGGCGCTGCGCTCGGGAAAGCATACGGTTTGGGACCATTGTTTTGAGCTGCCGGGAAAGCACCTGGAAGCGGAACAGCCAATTCTCGAAAGCGTACAGGCGGGCAAAGTGGTGCACAAACTCAAGGTCGGCGGCAACGACCAGTTTGAGCTCTACGACTATCCCGGCGCCTATGCGCAGCGTTTCGACGGCGTCGACAAATCAGGGGGCGATCAGCCCGCCGAATTGGGCAAAATCTTCAGCGACAACAAGCGCACCGTCGGCATCCGGATGCAGCAGGAAGCCCTTCCCAGCCTGCTCATCCAGGGTAGCAGCAATGTGCGGCATCTCGTGCCCGGATATAAATTCGATCTGGAGCAGCATGCGGACGCGGATAGTTCGTATGTTTTGACTGGGATTCATCATTCCGGTTCACTCTCGGGCGCCTACCGATCCGGCGAAACCGCCGAGTTTGAATACGAGAATCGATTCACCTGCATACCCGCGGCACTGCCGTTCCGCCCTGCGCGCGTGACGCCGCGCCCCGCCGTGCGCGGCACCCATACCGCCACCGTGGTCGGGCCTCCCGGCGAAGAGATATTCACCGACAAGTACAGCCGGGTGAAGGTGCAATTCCATTGGGATCGTGAAAACAAATACAACGAGGAAAGCTCCTGCTGGGTACGTGTAGGTACCGCGATTGCCGGCCGGCTCTGGGGTGCGATTCACATCCCGCGCATCGGCCAGGAGGTGATTGTCGATTTTCTTGAAGGGGATCCTGATCAGCCCATCATCATCGGCGGTGTTTACAATGCCGATCAGATGCCGGCCTACAAGCTGCCCGATCACAAGACCAAATCAGGCTACAAATCCTATTCATCCCCCGGCGGCAAAGGATTCAACGAGATCCGCTTCGAAGACAAAAAGGGGGAGGAACAAGTTTTTATCCACGGGGAAAAAGATATCGACATCCGGATCAAGAAGGACCGCCGCGAGTGGATCGGCAACGACCGCCACCTGATCGTCAAGCGCGATCACCTGCGGAAGGTGGAGCGTGACGAGCATATCAAGGTCGATCGGGATCGCAAGGAGGCAATCGCCCGGGATCACCACTTGAAGATTACCGGTAAGGAAGCCGTTCAGATCAACGGTTCCCGCTCTCACCTGGTTCAAGGGGATGTGATCGACGTATACAAATGTAGTCACAGCGAGGAAACCGGCCAAAAAATCAGCGTGAAAGGGAAAGAAATCGTCATCGAAGCGGAATCGGGAATGACCCTTAAGGTAGGAGGAAATTTCATCACCATCGACGCCAGCGGCATCGCGATCAAGGGAATGCCGACGGTGCAGATCAACAGCGGCGGCTCTGCGCTCTCCCGAACCGCGGGGGTGCTGGTTCCGGTTCAGCCGCCCGACGAGGCGCTCACCGCCGACAACGCGGATCCGGGCGATAAATCCCCTACCTATAAGAATGAGCCGCCGGCGTCGACCGCGCCCACGCACAATCCGAACGAGAAGGAAAACAAGAGCAAGAAATCCTGGATTGAAATCGAACTGGTCGATGATGAGGGCAAGCCGGTGCCCGGTGAAGCCTACCGGGTGACTCTTCCGGACGGTTCGACCGTCGCCGAAGGTACGCTCGACGAGAAAGGCTGGGCGCGCGTCGACAACATCGATCCGGGAAATTGCATGGTAACCTTCACAAAACTGCACAAGGACGCCTGGAAACCCAAGTAGGCGCCTGCCTGCCCGCCATTCTGCTTGAACACCGACTTGGTAATATCGTCCGGCACGGGTTGTGTAGCCGCGACGTCCAACGTCGTTCCACGGGCATCGTGTTGAACGTTACTTCTTTTGGGTAGGATCGAAGTTTTCCACCACCCAGACGTCGGATTTTCTTTCAGCGAGGCTGCAGACGAACTTTTTCCCGTCGGAGCTAACGCTGGCCGACTTGATGTTACCAGGCATAGTAAGGAAAGGCTTGGGAGCCCCTCCGCCCGCGGGTAGGGCCCAAATAACATCCGTGGTTGAGACCGAAAAATCGATCATATAGATCATGCTTCCATCAGGCGACCATCCGATTGGGGTGAATATACCCTTCGGGAGAAATGTAGCCGAATTATTCGCGAGGGTGATCACCCAGATCCCCTGATTTGGACGACGGTTCCAAGACACTGCAACCTTCATCCCATCAGGAGATATTCTTGGGTGGAATATCCAGCCAACGGACTCATCCTGAACCAGGGGCCTTTCTTCTTCTGTGACAGGATCGAGGAATAGAAAATTGCGGTTTCCAAATTTCTGATAAAGGATTTGGCTCCCCGGCGACCAGGAAAGCGCAACATTGGTGCTGTCAGTGCTTAATTGGGTTTTGGAAAACTGTTTCGGCGCGCCGCCGGCTGCACTCATAATCCCGACCCGATAATTTCCTCCATCATTGGAACCAAAAGCGAGCTGCTTGTTGTCGGAAGACCAGGCGGGAGAGCGATGAATAGCCTCGGAAAAGGTCAATTGGATCGGCGTGCCGCCTTCAATCGGCATCTTATAAATATTCGGGTAAGATCACCGCCCCCGCAGCGATCGTGGATCTGACAAACGCCTTCGAAGCTCGCGGTTTTGCAGCGGGCTCAATCGCTTGGCTTATTACCCGGCTCATGCCGCTCTCCCGCTTCAGCCGTTTCAAGTCGACGAAGATGTCTTTCGCCGACTGATAGCGTACCTCGCGATCCTTCTCCAGCGCCTTATTGATGATCTGTTCCAGTTCACCGGGCAGGTCTGGATTGATGCGGACGGGGGCGGTCGGCGCTGAGTTCAGGATCGCATTGAAGGTCGCCGCGGAAGTTGCACCACGAAACGGCAGCAGACCAGTTGCCATTTCGTAAAGCACGACGCCAAATGAGAACAAATCCGTGCGTGCATCCAGTTCCTTGCCGAGCGCCTGCTCCGGCGACATATATGCCACGGTCCCCACGGCAGTACCGGGACTGGTCAGCAACTCCTCGACCGTCGCACGGGTGGGGATGTCGGTCTGAGATTGATCGGCCGCATTCCGCTCCGGCGCGAGCTTCGCCAGCCCGAAATCAAGGATCTTGGCATGGCCACGCCTCGTAATGAAAATATTGGCAGGCTTAATATCCCGATGAGTGATTCCCTCGGTGTGTGCCGCATCCAGGCCGTCCGCGATTTCAACGCCCAGGTCGAGCATCTCTTCCGTGCCTAATGGCTTTCCCTGTATGCGCTCCTTCAGAGTCTGGCCATCGAGAAACTCCATCGCAATAAAGTGCTGCCCCTCATGCTGGTTGATTTCGTATATCGTGCAGATATTCGGATGATTGAGTGCGGATGCCGCCTTCGCTTCCCGCTGAAATCGCTCCAGTACCAGACGGTCTTTGGAGACTGTTTCCGGAAGGAACTTCAGGGCAACAGAACGGCCCAGGGAGGTATCTTCCGCCTTGTAGACGACACCCATCCCTCCGCCGCCGAGCTTTCCCAGGATCTTAAAATGCGCAACGGTCTGTCCGATCTCGGGCACAGCAGCCTCCGAAACGGTAATTCGCCCACTTCAATAACATCCACTGGAATGGCTGCTATTATAAGTTGGATCAAGCCGTCCATGGTAGCTGAATCGGTAGCAATTGCCGGCATACGTCGGGTGAAGGGAGCAAAAGGGCTGGGAGTGCGACTTGGCAACTGGCTGACATCTGAGGAGGCCCGAATGCTATGGCAGCTGCCGAATGCCGGCACTCTCAAGGGTAAGCGCGATCGGGCCATTCTGGCAGTCTTGTTAGGTTGCGGCCTTGGCCGGCGTGAACTTGCCGAATTGGCAACCGATCACATTCAGCGCCGGAAGAACCATTGGGCAATAGTCGATTTGATTGGAAAGGGCGGCCATATCCGGACCGTTCCTGTCCCTGACTGGGTCAAGTGCGCCATTGATGAATGGGTGAATGCAGGCGGTGTTACGAGTGGGAAACTGTTTCGATGCGTTTGCCGAGCCGGAACTGCATGGGGCGACAGCATGACAGAAAAGGTCGTTTGGCACGTTGTGAAGGAGCATGCCAAGAAGCTCGGCTTATCAAGAGTTGCCCCACACGATCTTCGCCGCTCCTGCGGCCGCCTACCCTCACTGGTTTATCGGTTCTTTCGCATACCGGTAGCCGGAGATTAAAGCGGTTGGCCTTTGGCTACTTGGCCCTTCATCAGAAACGTCTTGGGGAACTTGCCCTCCCCGCAGATCTTGAATGATCCAAAGTCCTTGTACCACGGCCCATCCGGCGCCTCCGGTTCCGATTCCCTCCAAAGCTTCAGCTTGTAGAGGTCTTCGACGGTAATTTAACGTTCCTCCAGGCGGTCAAAAAGGTGCTGGCGGAGGGCAGGTGGAAGATTCGTCCACTGAATTTTAGGCATCAGTCTCCGAAAGTCATGTGCGCAAGCTCTTCTTTGATCCGTTGCCGCTCAATGGGATCATCCGATTCTGCAATTCGATTAGTAAGTGCGAAAAACCGCCGCTTTTCCGCTTCTTTGGCCTGGATGCCAGCCTCGATCAAATCAATCACAACACGATTGGCGCTGGTCTTCCGGGTCCTGGCGATAGCATGCACGTGTTTTGCAATGCGATGTGGAAGAGATATGCTTTGACGAACCGGTCTTTCCAATCTAGTCATGACCTCATGTTACACCACTGCGCACCAAAATGCACCACAATCGCAATCCTATTCTCGAAGCCGGATAGACCGGTGCACATGGACGTATCACGCATCCGTTGGTTTGATCTGCCCGCCGTTCGACTTGAGGCACATCTCCGGATTACGCGCTTACCGTAGAAGTGAAATCCCCGACACTCCCGCGAAGTCCCGATATGGGAGATCTGCGCTGGCGTACGGTGGCTGTCGCTACATGTCCTTGCTGCCGAATTCAGCTTCCCAGGGCCGAACCCAATCGACTATAATCATAGCAAATTCACGTTTTTCTGATTGCAGCGCGCGCAGTGCCTGTGGGGGGATTTTCCATGATCGGCCAGACCATTTCGCACTATCGGGTCACTGAGAAACTCGGCGCAGGCGGCATGGGCGTCGTCTACCGCGCCGAGGACACGCACCTCGACCGCCAGGTGGCCATCAAGGTGCTGCCCGATATCTTCAGCGGCGATCCCGAACGACTGGCGCGGTTTGAGCGCGAGGCCAAACTGCTGGCCGCGCTGAATCACCCCAACATTGCGGCTATCTATGGCCTGGAGGAAGCTGGAGGAAAACGCTTCCTGGTACTTGAGCTTGTAGAAGGTGAGACACTGACGCGGCAGATTGCGAAAGGGCCACTGCCGGTGGACGAAGCTCTGGAAGTCTGCCGCCAGATCGCTGAGGGGCTGGAGGCTGCCCATGAGAAGGGAATCGTCCACCGCGACCTGAAACCAGATAACATCATGTCGGGGCGCGGCGGGCACATCAAGGTGATGGATTTCGGATTGGCGAAGCAGGCGCGCCCTCTCGCCGGCATGGACCTCGAGAATGAGACCTCTACCGCCCTGACCGAGGTCGGCGCTGTCGTCGGCACGCTTGATTACATGTCTCCCGAACAATTGCGGGGAGAGGAAGTGGATGCGCGCGCCGACATTTTTGCTTTCGGCATCATCCTCTGCGAGATGCTTACGGGCCGGAATCCGCTACACAAGCCATCTAAAATGGAGACGGCCAGCGCAATCCTCAACAACCTGCCGGTTTCTCCGCGGCAGTTTGACGTATCCCATCCATTCTTGAATCATATCGTACAGAAGATGCTGGAGAAGAAACCCGACAACCGCTACCAGTCGATCAAGGACCTGCTCGCAGATCTGCGGCTTGTGCGCACGGAGGGCATCAGCGGATCAGGGCGGCGGCTGGCTGCCATTATGTTCACGGACATCGTTTCCTACAGTGCTGGTGCAGGGCAGGACGAGGCGCTGGCCATGGAATTGCTGCGCGAGCATTGGCGGCTGTTGCGCCCCGTTTTCGCCAAGTACAACGGGCAGGAAATCAAAACCATCGGCGACGCCTTCCTGGTGGAATTCCCGAGCGCAGTGCACGCTACCCAATGTGCCATCGAGATCCAGCGCATGCTGTTTGAACGCAACTCCAAAGCCGAGCCGAACCGGCGCATTGTGCTGCGCATCGGGCTGCATCTAGGGGATGTCATTCACCAGCAAAACGACGTGTTCGGCGATGGGGTCAACATCGCCGCGCGCATCCAGCCCCATGCGGATCCGGGGGGCATTTGTATCGCCGAGGACATCGCGAACCAGATCCGCAACAAGGTGGAATTTCCCATTGTGGGCTTTGCGGAGAGCCCACAACTCAAAAACATTGACCGGCCCATCCAGATCTTCAGGGTTGCTCTCCCCTGGCTGGAGACAGTTGCGGCCTCTCCCGTGGAAGCACCGGCAGCGGAACGCAAGCTTGTCCCACGGTGGTTTCTGTCCCGTCCGCGCAATTGGGCTTTCGGCTTTGCTTCAGTGCTCTTGGTTATCGTGGTTGTCATCATCTTTGTCTGGATTAACGGCAGCAAACCTGTCCTCTCCTTCTCTCCGCGCGAATGGATCCTGATCGGCGATTGTTCACTATGAGAAGTTCGTCTCCAAGGAGGAAGCAAGTCTCGGATTTGAACCGCAGCAGGACTGGCTGGGCGCGCATTACATTCTGGCGAAGCTGTATCAAAGTCAGGGGCAAAAAGATAAGGCCGTGAAACTGGTGGACAACCTTCTTCAGCTGTGGAAGGAAGCGGATTCGGACCTGCCCCTCTTGAAAGATCTGAAGAAGCTGAAAACTGAGCTCGCCGGTTGAAGAATCCCGCGAGTATGCCATGTCGCGCGCATCGGATATCCTCCTGGCAATCAGGAGAATTGCCCCATCGCGGGAAACTGGGTGTTCCGCGCCAGGCCCGAATAGCACTGCGATAGGAAGGACAAGCCGCGTTTCCGATCGATGTTCGTGCCAAGGCGCCCGCTCGTCTGCCCTCCTCCCGGGTCCGCGGCCCGCGAGTCCCTGCATCGCAGAAGCCCGCAGAGTAGAACGGCTATAGGAACCAATCAACCGCAGAGATGCGCCGGCGGTCGGGAGGCGGAAAGGGTGGGCTTTTTCGAAGCAGCTTCGGCATGGGATGGACTCTCGTCGTTGGATTACGCTTTTTCTGGGAACGGATTTCCCTCGAAGATCACGTTCATCCGGCATGCGTCGCAGTCGAACTCCAAACGAAGGCTGCGGCCGGCAGGGTCCACCAGCCACAGCGTTCCCGGCAGCGCCGTGCGACCGTCGCGCGGGCAAGCCTCGAGTTGATACTTGATGCAGTACTTCATCGTCATCACACGGCGGCCGCGCATGTCGAGCCCGCTCTCGACTGCGGGCTCGAGCACCACCGAACCATGCCGGTGAAAAAAGGCAGCGGCTTTCCGGTTGAGTACATTGGAGAGATAGTTCAGTTCGCGTTCGGGATACCGGATTTCGTTCGGGACCCGGGTCGCCTTGAGGGTCGGTCGCCTGAGCCTGCGTTCCTCGCGCAAGTCATCGACGGCATTCCGCCGCCTTTCATTCAGGAGCGACACGGCGAGAAAGGGCGCCGGCTCGACCGCTAATTCCAGGCCGGTGCAGGCGAACTCCGTGCCTCCCAGCCTGGTCAACTGTTTCTCCATAGAGGCACGTGCCACATCCTGTTTTTGCGCAGGCCCCGAGGCACAGGCCCAATCCCGCGTGATGCCGATCCCATCCTCATCTTTCATCGCGAGCTGGTAGCCGCCGGGAATGGCGCGGAATGTCATGCGCACCCCGATTTTTCGACGCGGTTCGCTCCTGCGCAAACTTGTGATGAACCGGTGATCATGATTCCGGTAGAGCTCCAGGCCCGGTTGGATGCCGGCCATTTTGGCAGGCCAGATGAGGTTTCCTTCGGCGCGCGATACCGTGGTGCCGGTGAGTTCATGCACTCGGTCGAAGAAGCTGAGGCCGTCGCCTCTGTGCAGCTCGGCCGAACCGGCGAGGACAAACGAGTTCCGAGCGACGGACGCGACCGTGCCGACCGGCTCCCCCACCATTTTCGGCGTATCATTGGATCCGATCCTGTGGCGGTCCTCCGACAGGAAGTAGGTCGTGTATCCGCGATTGAATGTCTTGTGCGGATCTGGCGTAAAATCGAGTTCCACCTCCCCGGACGAGCTCTTGCCCGCGCCCAATTCCGGGAGGAGGGCGTCCAGCTTCCGGCGGTAGTGCCCGACCACATTCATGACATAGGTTTTATCTTTAAGGCGCCCTTCGATCTTGAAGGAGGTGATGCCGGAGGAGACAAGGGCGTGCAAATGATCGGTCAGGTTCAGGTCGCGGATTGAGAGGAGATGCCGGTCCTTGAGAAGAATGCGACCGCGCCCATCGACCAGGGAGTAGGGGAGGCGGCAGGGCTGCGCGCACTGGCCCCGATTTCCGCTGCGGCCGCCGCAGGCGTAGCTGAGGAAGCATTGACCGCTGTAGGAGACGCAGAGAGCGCCGTGGATGAAGGTCTCGAGTTCCAAGGAGGTTTGCGCGCGGATCGCCCGGATCTGTTCGAGGTTCAGCTCGCGCGCCAGGATCACCCGCTGGAACCCGACCTTTTCGAGGAATGCGACCTTCTCGGGCGTGGCGTTGTGGGTTTGGGTGCTGGCAAACAACGGGATCGGCGGCAAGTCGCACTCCAGGAGCCCGAAGTCCTGGATGATCAGCGCATCGGCACCGCACTCATACACCCGGTGGGCCAGGCATACCGCCTCTTCGATTTCATCGTCGCGCAGCAGGGTATTAAGTGTGACGTAGACCTTGGCCCAGTATTTGTGCGCATGGCGGGCGAGACTCTCGATGTCTTCGAGCGCGTTGCCGGCGGCCTCGCGAGCCCCGAAGCGCGCGGCGCCCATGTACACCGCATCCGCGCCGCTGTTGATCGCGGCGAGGCCGGTATCCAGATCTCTGGCCGGGGCAAGCAGCTCGATGCGCGTCATGTCGACTCCAGGAGGCTCGTCTTGTGCAGATAGATGATACCTTGCTGGCAGGGGGAGTCAATCGGAGCGCGTCCCCTGTGCCGGCCCCATTTTTAGACTCAGGCTTGTGCAACTTTCCTCAGCCTCATGACAGACGGGACGTCGGTCGCAATGCCGATCTCGTGGGCTCCGGCCAGTTCTTTTCCATTTGGCGACACTGCGACGATGGGCGTGCTGGGATTGGAAAAGGCCAGACGGCGGGGGACGCCACCGAATCTTGAGACAAGCAGGTTTTGGTACCTGGTCGGGCCCCCCCGCGGAGCGTCGCCAGTGGCTTCAGTGGTTGCCAGAGGTGATTGAGGTGCCTTATTGACCCGAACGCCGCGTACCAGTATCCGTCTATCTCAAAGACATCAGCGCCTTGACTGCAGATCCCCCCCGTGTTAAGCAATAGTCGTGCCTAGAATTGCGGTTCGAGCCCTGCGCGTTCTCTTATTGATTTGTGTTCTGTTGGTGCCGGCCATCATTCATGCGCAACGCGAGCGGCAGATACAGCCCCCTGAAGAAAGTGCCTATGGATCGAAGTTCTTCGATCAGCTGCGCAGCATTTTCGGTATATTCCGCGATGCAGATCTTCAGCGCGCGTTTCGAATGGCTCAACCGATCCAATGCTCCGAGCTCGTAGTCAGTAAAGGAGAGTGGAGAACGGTCGCGTTCTACAATGAAGACCGCAGTCTGGGCGAGTGGTGCCGCAACAACCTTGAAGAAGTGAAGGCAGATCTGGCCGTGTACATCTTCAAGGGGGCCTGCAGTGGAGATCAAGGACCGATCCAGGTGACGACCAAGTTTCCTGTAGGCGCAGGCATCGACGCCTACAACGAAGGGAAAATCGGCTTGGATCAGGTTGATATCAATGTCAACGCGCCGGTGAGCGCGGCCTTTGACCTGACCACTCAAGCATACAGTTTCGAACTTCCTTATCTGTTCCTGGTAGGCCAACGGAGTTCTGGAAATGTCTATAGCCTCCAGGCACCGCATCGCGAGGACAGCTATGCCACGGATGTGACGAGCCGCTGGGAATGCAAGGCCGTGAAATCGAACGATGTGACCTACCGGTTCTTGATTTGCCGGACGGCGACGGCGGCTCGCAATAAGGCCGTGAGAAACCAGAACCGGGATCTGAGCTTCGGTGCGTCCGCCTATTTTATTCTGTCAGACGGCATGGAAGCACAGACGAGTGTGAGTTTGACGTTCGGCGATGCGGGCCGTCCGGTCGACAACTCGAGTGCCATAGCATCGCCTGTCCCCTCCCCCAGGCGTCCTTACCTGACACGTGAGGAAACGGTGAAGCCCGTTGGGAGCTGGCAAATTCCTGATGTCCGCTCAAAGGTAGTCGATGCGTTGAAAAACGAGTTCAGGCTCCGCTTCAGTTCCCAAACGTGGACCGGCAAGATAGGCTCTCCCGAGGTCCTGTCCGATCAGAAAATGTCGAGCCCCCCATCAGCCAAACTGCAGGAAGGCGCAGACTATTGCACCTGGCATCCAGTGGCTGCGGATCTTGTGGACCGCTTGCTGGCAAACGAGCCTGACGCGGATGTTTCGTACTCCGTGGAAGCGTTCGACAAAAACAGCCTGGCGGCTGCGTCGATCGTTTTTTACATGAAGACCCATGCCGGCATTCGTCTCGGAACGCTGCAGTGCTTCTTCCCACGTGCCGAATCCGGGGCGAATATCGATTTCGATCGCTGGGTCTCCGTCGTTGGCGGCCATCTCACGCTGGAGGTCCGACGGTAGCCGCGGCATACCTCTATTAGGGCCGGGCAGGGCATAAAGATTGGCCGCGAGTTTTGGGGTAAGCGGCGCGAACGGATTTATGTTTACGATCCCTACCTGGATATCCTTGGGGCCGGAACCGAACCTTTGTAACTTGCCACTTGATTATTGGGATAGGAAGGACAAGCCACGCATTCGATCAAGGTCCGCGCTTGGGCGTCTTACCCGCTCGGGAGCATCAGGACGGCATTTAGTGTCCCCTCCGGGGATGGTTGAAACCCCTCGCCTTCAGGCGAAGAAAAGGTTGGCGATGTCGACGAATGTCGACGAGCCGTCGCGAGATGCTATTTCCGGCATGCAACTAAGGCGCGGTTGACAACTTCCCGGAAGCCCGTTTCGCGACCGCGATTGTTGCGGAGCCAAGATGAGGATTGTCTCCGCGATTCATGCTCTCGAGGTCATTCGCAAAATACTTGAGTGCCTCGGCCTGCCTTTGCGCCAGCCGCCGATCGTCGGCGCAATTCCGGAAGGGTTGTCCTGGCAGGCAGGAGTATACTTGGCATAATGGAGACAATGCCAAGGGGAACATTTATGGGAGTGGCAAGGACCGGTGCAGTGTATGCGTTCTTGATAGCCAGCGCAGTAATTGTGTCGGTCGGCCAAGAAAACCCGCTTTCCTGGTTGCCTCTCCAGGTTGGGAATAGGTGGATCTATGACCATGAGTCGAAAGAAGTCAGTCCCCAGAATCCGGAAATTGCCACCTGGACTACGGAAGAAACAATAACGGCAATTGTCTCCATTCCTGAGGGTCTGGTCGCAGTTCAAAATGTCAAGGTGACACAAGGACGGCCTTCAGGTGGGTGGGTGGAACAAAGGGGCAATTCGGGTTATCTGGTGCACGACAACTGCATTTACCTCTTGACGAAGAGTTCCGTTGATAACACAACGCACCAATTGAGTTCGGCATATAGACAGGATCTCGCCAATGGGATTTTATCACCCGATCTCTGCTTTCCGTTGGCATTCGGAAATCAATGGGGCACAGCGGATGTCCCTTGGCGGATCGAGCGTCGAGGTGATCCGACTGCTTTGTTTTTGCCGCCAAAGTATGCGGATGCCTTTGATATTCGTTCTAACCACTTCGGCAGTGGGGGCCTGATGGACGTGTGGTTTCAAAAAGGAATCGGCATCATCAGCGAGCGGTATCTGCACCAGGGTACCTATGGGGAGTGGACTAAGAGGCTAAGGGCTTTCATTCAGGCACCACAAATCAAGAATTGACCATGGGCACTCCACACTATCCTTGATTCGGAAGCTGACTTCCCCTGGGAATGAAGGAACCCGGAATCACATACTGGTCCTGTGCCGTGTGGGTCGAACTGCCAGTCGAGCGGGAAGAAGTTCCCTAATAGTTGAAAAAAAAGATGACGACCGCACGCAAGCCCGATCCAGGGGGCGTGACCAAGATGATCTCCATGGATTTGTGGCAGTGTAGCGGAGAGGCTCCTCACTCCCCCGAAAACGGACGTCATCCAGGTCTGTTTTTCATGCCAAGCGGTTCGAACACCGTCTCCCGCGCGACTTGGGAGAAGGGCTTGCCTGTCGCGTCCTCAAGAATCTGCTGGATGACGACATAGCCGATATTGGAGTATCGCCATTTTGTGCCGGGACCATATTCGACGACGGCCGGTTTATTCGTGGCCGGCGACTCCCCTTTCAGGACCTGAATCAGGGTCGGATCGCCTTAGCAGAATGAATCGCGGCGAGAATTCTCATGCGGCCGCCGCCGCGGTCGCACTGCAAAACATCAATGGCGAAAACCGTGTGCACCCGACGGTGGCGCCTACTTGCTATTCTTTACGGGAAGGCGGACGATGGTCTTCAGCCTGGCCGGAGCCACGCGCCGCGGGTCGCTGATATAAATCTCGTGCCCGGGGCAGGCCGTGGCCAGCCCCTCTGCCTCTGCAAACTCATTGAGAGAGCTGTACACCTTTCCAACCTCATCGTAGGGACCGACATGCATGACCTGGAGGCAGCGCCCCTCGGCCCAGCTCAAGCGCCTCACCGCCGAGGTATCCAGGTCGCGCCGTTTGCGAATCTCCTCGCGCGCCTGTTTGAGGTTCGTTTCGGTGACCGCCTCTGGAATGCGGATCAGCAACTGCCAGCGCCATTCGGATTTGGGCGTGCGATCCATGTCCTCGCCGTGCCACAGACACTCCAGCCTGCTGACGCCGAAGTCGAGCTTACCGGCGTTCTTGAGCATGAATTTAGTGGTATATGCCAGGCTGTACATTTGCTGTATCGCCGATTGGAAGGCCGGACCACCGGGCTCCCCCAGCCCCTCGACGGACAGAAAGGTTGCCTTCCCCGCCCGGACCTCCTTGATCTTCGAAGTCGCGGTGTAGAGATCTTTGTGTGTTTTGGCAAAATCGATCTTCTCAAGCTTTGGGCTTTTCATGGCGCATCTCCTGCGATTGCGAAATCATGATTTGAATTTCGGTAAGATACTTTTTCGGGTTTCCCCGAAAAATCATGCCGGGGCCCTTGATATAGACTTCTCGCACCGGCGACAGCGTTTCGTAGTTCCTCTTCTGGACGTATTCCATGATCTTTGCATAGGACCGGCCCAACTGTTCGTAGGGCCCCTTGTGGACAAGGTAAGCGCATCGTCCTCCGGGCAGTCGATGCAGTGCGAGGGCGCCCGATTGCTTCATGCCCGCGACCGGGTAACAAGATTCGATATCGGCATCGTCCTCCTTGTATTCGGCATCGTAATAGAGGTTCATGGGCTTGCCCCGGATATGCCTGCCGGCGAGCTTTCCCAGCTGTTGCAGGGCTTTGCCGGTGTCCGCATAACGCCCCTTCCAACGCATGCCCACCACCTCGATTTCCTCCAACTCCCTTTCTCCAACCGTGAAATCTCCATCTTCAAGCATGGCTTTGGCCTCCTGCTCCTTCTGAATGATTTCGTCCAGAGAGGAGGCGATTTTTCCGAGCTGTTCCATCCTGGACCGTATGCCTTGACGGTGCTTGATAAGAAAGGTCAGGATATCCGCCTCCTCTTCGAAGTGATCCAGGATCTCTTTGATTTCGGCCAGAGGAAATGCCAGCTCGCGCAGGTAGGCGATAGCCTGCGCCTGTTCGACATTGCGGTAGTCGAAGTAGCGGTAGCCGGTCTTCTCGTCGACCCATCCGGGCGCAAGCAGACCCTTCTCGTGGTAAAGCCGGATGGTCTTGATCGTGAGCCCGGTGATTCTCGAGAACTGCCCGATGCTGAACATTCAGCCCTCCTGTCGGTTTAGAGCGATCCCCTTGATCATGTGATAGAGCTTCAACCCTCCCCCGGGGGTAGAGTCAAGTGAATTTCGGCGACTGTCCCGAAATTCACCCCGTGGCTGCCGCCTTTGAGGATGGCGGGAACAGATTCCTATTTCTTCTCCTTGACGAGCTTGGAAAGATCGATAGAGTCTTGCCTTACGCGCACACTGAGATCGGATCGTCCTTTGACTGAGGCTTTGATTGTGCCGTATTTGCCTGGCTGCAACTTTTCCGGATCGATGGACCATGCCTACAAGCAGTAGCGGGATAATTCCGTGAGGGTCGTAATCAGGGCTGTAAAAACTATATTTTTCCAGTGAGGCAAGCAATGCCGCTTTATCGTTTGTGACGTTTGAGACTATTTCACTAATTTCCAGTCCATGAGCGGGAAGGAAGCCTCCCCGGGAAAAATGGTAGCGGAACTCGGCCGATATCGTTTCTCAATTGGCCTTAAGTTCATCAGGCCAGAAGGGCAGAGCGGTAAGAAAGTTAATAGGCTCGAGAAGCTCGAAGATCAGGAATCGTGTGCCATCCGGAACACTTTGGAATTTCTGCGCGAAATCCCAAATGGAGTATTTCTGGAAATGCGCGAAGTATGCTGTAAATCCCGCCCTCAAAAAGGCGTCGGCATATGAATCCCCGAACATTACGGTATCCGGTATCAGTCCAGACTTGTCGGACAGCTTGGTCGAATAAGTCCATTCGTTGCTATTTTGCCCCTGGGTATAGATTCCAAGATCCAGATCCGGGCGGGGGCCGGCCGGATACGGCGCCTCTTCATGGGTCTGCCATAGCAATCCCAAGGCCTGGCTTTCTCCTCCGGCCAGCTCTCTTCTAATGACTATCCGAATCGGCTTTTCCCACAGACTCCCTTTCCCGCTCAGGCTTCCCAGCCTCTGGATCAGATCTCGGGCGGCATATGCCCCGGCAGCGTCAGTCCAATGAAAATCCATCTTATAATATACCTGCATACTTTCCTTGAGCTTTTTCAACAGGGGAACCGTGTCTACAGTCACAATCTCCGGATGAGCATGCAAGAACGCAAGGTAGCGCTCAAAACTGGTTGGACTTGGCCGGCGGGGGGCGCTGGCGGGAAGCATCTCGGGATGAATCGAGTTTTTCATAGGACTGACCAGCATTATCAGAGTGATGCCGCGGGAGGCCAGGATTCGATTTAACTTTAACACTCGAGCGAATATTCGGTCCAAATCAGCCGCAGTCATCTTTTCGGCGCCGATCTCTTCATCCTCCACCACCGATTTATAAAACAGCCAACCGTCACGGCCGATTATTATCTTCTCCGATTTGTGGAACACTGTGTAATCTATCTGGTTCCTGGTACGAATCAGAAGGTCCCGCAATCCGTAGTGATCGTTGAAATACTCTTCAAATTGCCTCGCGAAGATAGTGCCGGTTTCAAACAGTGCCTTCCAATCCGAAGGCCGTTCCTTCTTGAGACGGTTCTCCTGCAGCGGCCGCACCGGAATCAGATTCAGTTCTTGCTGAACGATCGGTGTTACAATGATGAGCATGAACAGTCCAATCGCTGAAATCTTGATTGCCCTTGTCATCGTGGCCCGCATTCAGAATCGGAAATAAATAAACGGATTGAAACCCACGGTCGACAGTACGATCGCGGAATAGATGATTAATACCAGGGACGTCACTCCGGCAACCTCAACCCCCGGAACGGATTGCCCCAGGGGGAACCAGAGGAAGTCCCTGAACCATCGGGAAAGCGTTATATGCCACCGCCGCCAGAATTCGGTTACGCTCTGCGCGCGATAAGGCTGATTGAAGTTTTCGGGAAAGTGAAAGCCGAAGAAGCGCCCGAGGCCGATCGCCATGTCCGAGTAGCCCGAGAAGTCGTAATAAACGTGAAAAGTGTAACACACCAGCCCCAGCCATGCCAAAGGAACAGAGGATTCATGCGCGGGGAGACTGAATACTCTGTCTGCCACGAATCCGAGATGGTTGGCGATGAGCACTTTTTTCGCGAGACCGGCATAGCAGGCATACGTTTGCCACCAGGCTGGCATCTGCCGGAACTGATCTCGTGACGGTTCAACAGCTGCTGGGTCATGCATCGATTGAGATGACCCTGCGCTACTCCCACCCCGGTGCGCGCGAGCGCCGCCGGGCTGTTGCTCTGCTGAGTGATGGACACCATATGGACACCACGGGCGGTTCCGTGGTACTTTACGGTTCCGATAAGTCTTTGAAACCACACCATTTCAACACCAAGATTACTCCCCGCACCATTCGCCGCTCTTGGAAACTTGGCTCCGAATGCGAAAAGCAGCTGAAAACATATCATCCGGTTTGAACTTTCCGGCCGCTCTTACCACCAAACTCTGCGCGTCTCCATCGCCACGCCCACCACGGACCCTGTGGTTTTGCATTTATGAATCCGCATTGGTATGGATGCACAATTTGGCGCTACACGCGAAATCGAGATAACCCTTGATGAACCATATAGAAGGGAGCCGCCGCCACGGCTCAACCGGCTAAAAACGGAACCATTACCCACGCCGGAAACGGAACTTGGGAAGCATCTCATAGCTCAGATGGACCTGCCCACATCCGTAATCAACCGATACACCAAAGTTGTGGCAAGAGAGGTGCTCAGGAAAACCAAGCCAAAAGGCAAGCCGAGCTGAGCCATGGTGAACAAACATGACGGGAACC
>Ga0315284_10004937_pt1 | contig 18961 bp, 21 predicted proteins | sample YL17G09_16_MG_FD_203696 | JGI IMG/M metagenome (GOLD analysis project Ga0315284, IMG submission 203696) | Sediment microbial communities from Yellowstone Lake, YNP, Wyoming, USA - YL17G09_16 | ecosystem: Environmental > Aquatic > Freshwater > Lake > Sediment | place: USA: Wyoming | collected... | reverse complement strand
ATGCCGGGACAAAAATTCATGTGCGATGTCGGCACACAGTATTCCGATTATCGGGCATTTGACATTGAAGATGTTTACGCCATCCGGGCGCAATTTGTCGGTTACTACGGTAACGTGAACCGGCCTGACGTTTATCTCAACGGTTCTAACTCTGCCTTCGCCACCGCGATTGATAGCCAGTACGGTGGCAGTAGTCCGCAAATAGCCATCGAATGAGCACGCGCCCGATTAAAGAAGCCCGTTCGCGCTATCACCAGCCGGATGACATTGATCCAATCCTTACCGGTGGCGGGGAGGATGTGGATGACTTTTCAGCCTTGAGTGATGAGCAGGCGATGGCGATGGCCAACAAGGTCTTTAGCCTCGGTCACGACCGTAAGGTGCAATTGGATGAACTGCTCCCGCAGGATAGCGACGGAGAATACCGGATTCCGAACGCGCACAAGGGGCAGTATGCTGATTTTCACGATCAATCGAACTACGAGTACCTGAACAAGAAATACCCGTGGCTGCACACGGGAGGCGCTCAGATTGGCATTGATGACGGCAGGGCGGAGGAATCGCATGGTGATCTGGAAACGTTTCTGGCCTCGATTCCGCACGAGGACTGGAGCAGCTTTCTCATCGACCTTGCGGGCATGGAAGACTACCCGTATCTGGATGAAGATCGGGCCACCGAACTGGAGATTGAGGAACAAGGGCGCTGGATGACTGAGGACGGTGGCCCCGATCTCATTAAGGCGATGGTCAAAGACTGCGATGATGCCTACGAGGCGTACCTGCTCAGCAAGGTTACGCCGGACATGATCTGGGAATGGAGCCGCGAGACGGACAACTACCCGGAGAGCCAAGGTGACGGCAGTGTCTACATGAATATGGAAAAGCTGGCCAAGGAGCGGGAGAATCAGGAGTGGTTCCTCGATCAGCTTGACGATGACGTGGCCGGGTGGACGGCGCTCAAACGGGCTTTCTATGATGAACCGTGTAATGCCTCGGAAGCGGGCCTGCGGCGTGAACAGGTGAGTGACCTGTTTGACCGGCTGCTGCATTCGCTGGCGAGTGAAGATGATGAGCAGATTGCCACGGCGTATCAACAGCTTGACGCGGAGACTCTGTGGCAGATGTTCCTGCAAACTTTCCCGAATGAACGCCGGGAAGCGGATGACCCCTACTGGTATCGCTGGCGGCCAAATTACGATCTGCCCTACGAGTGGAAGGTGGGTTTTGAACCGTCGCTAGAAGTGTGGGATAAGACTTGGCAGACGGGTTATCAGCAGGCACTGGAGCAGTTGAAAGGCACGCCGTGGTTTTTGAAGCTGATTGGTACATGGTTCAACCGTGGCCCGGAGAACCACCCCGAACTGAAGTTTGAGCAGGTGCAGGAAGCAAGTGAAACTGACCCGGATGATCCTGAAACCTTCATGCGCCACGGGGGCGGGCGGATGGAGGAAGTCATCTACGAAGATGACAAGATCGTCGTCATGTACCCCCGCGAATACGGCACGCTCAATCATCACCTGCGCAAGCTGGGCCTGCCGGAGATCGACCAGCAGCGCTGGAACATGTCGTGGCGCGGCAACCGGAATGATATTTTTGTCGTCTTGCACAAGGAGGCACCTGATCTGACCGGCGACCGTGTCAACCGCGAAGTGGCCGTGCTCCAAGGGGACGCTGACCATGTGACTGTTTACACTGGGGTTTACGGGAACACCGACCGCTTGGCGGAACTGTTTCAGCACCCGGAGTATGGCCGCAACATTCGGCGCATGTTGCTTCAGTACTATCGGGAGCAGGTGACCCGTGATGAGCAGACGGGCAACGTGCTGATGCAGTTGGGTGGGGTGTCGGAGCTTAAACGGGCGGAGCGCAAGGGGCACTTGGACTTGCGCCGGTTTCAGCTTCCCATCGGGCTGCATTACGTCAAGCAGCACAAGTATGCCCTTGCGGCCAAGACCTTCGCCCGGTCGCCCAAGACGCTGACGCCCCAAGGCGTCTGGCTCATCTACGACGATGTCTCCGACTTGACGGGAGTCTTCAAAAACGAGGACGCCGCTGCCACCGTCTTTGCCCATGATCATTACGACTGGTTTGACTACTACTGGGACAAGGGCAACCGGCCTGAAGTGAGCGATGTGCTTCCGTTCCTCGATCAAAAGGCGATGGCCCACCTGCGGTCGGTGATGGTCAATCGGCGCGTATACTTTCCTGATGGCGGCCCCGACGCGCAAGGGGAGTACGTCACGCTTACCAAAAAGCTGATCGACGGTTATGACGATGACACGCTGCGCGACTGGCTGGCCAAGCCCAGTGAGGAAGACATCGAGGATGGCGTCTGGGAGGACATCATCGAGGCGATCCAGCTTGCGGGTGTGGACATCCTGTCGGCGGCGTCACAGGACGAAGTTCACACCGGTTTCGTCAAGGCGGCGGTGGAAGCGATTGGTGGTGTGAAACACCAGTGGGGCAGGCATCCGACCAAGGCAACCAAAGCGGGGCCGTCGGATAGCTTTGAGGTTTTTGTGCCGTGGCGGGCGATCACGGAATTTGCGAAAACGTACCGGGAGAACAATAGCGAGGAATACGAAGGCTCGCTGGAGAATCTGGCCACCGAGGCAAATGCGGACACGATTGAACCTGATGTGAACAGCATGGAGGCGGGCTGGCGGGATGTAAACAAGGAGTGGGCGGCGGAAAATCTGAACCGTATTTACGAATTGGAGCCGCCAAAGGCTTACGTAGACCCGGCGCAAACGGAGTTGTCGCTGCCGGAAGCGCTTGATCCAGATTCCCCGGATTCAATGGGGGACAAATTGCTGTCCGGGGTGCCGGTGGAGTTTGAAAACCGGGTCAAAGCGATCCTCAAGGATTCGACCGACGCTCACGGCTATACGGTGCGCGATTTGCAGTTCAAGTACGACGCGGCGCTCCAGCATTCCGAGGAAGCCATCGACGCGGCGGACGGGCGGCTTTTCAATTATCCACCCCATCAAATCCTGCTCGTCATTTATCAGCCGGAACCGGCCCCGGATTGGGATGTGACGCGGGCGGTTTTTGAGAAGGTGCGGGCAGCGGCGGTTAACACCTACCGGGACTTTTCGATAACGGATGACTACGTCGTCCATCCGCACGCGTTGGCGCTGTCGGAAGACCTTGTGGTTTTTCAGTTTAGTCTGTATCCGGCCTCACCGGCTAGCGAGCCGTTCGGGGAGGAAGTTCCTTTTTAATATGACACCCCTGCAACTAATGCGAAGTCTTTTGGAGTCGAAATACGATTACGCCACCACGGACATTGCGCCGCCGTCGGAGGTCGCTGATTTCCTGCTGGACTGGAATCAGTTGAACGTTCCTGACGAGGTACTGCACGTCGCCGAAGATGGGGGCAAGGGGCGGGAGCGTGAACCTCATATCACCGTAAAATACGGGCTGCTGGCTTCGGAAGTGCCGCCGGAGTTGCGGGCGCTGGCCAAGGCGACCGCGCCCTTTCCGATCTTCATGGGCAAGGTCAGCCTGTTTACAACCAATCCCGAATATGATGTCCTGAAGCTGGATGTGGAATCGCCGTGGCTGCGCCGGTTAAACCGGCAGATTTCCGATAGCGTGCCGCACGAGGATACTTACCCAACCTACCAGCCGCATTTGACGCTGGCTTATGTTGAAAAAGGAACCTGCGATCACATGGACGGCGATGATCCGTTTGCCGCCGGGGAACTGCCACGGGAGTTTACCGCTTACGGTTTTCGTTTTGCCGGTGCAGGTGAGGATGAAGATGAAGCCCGTAAAGTGGAGATGCTGCTGTTCAGCCGGACGAAGAAGCTGGATAATTTCACCGAGGCTCGCGTCCGGGTGCCCTCCAACTATGATCATTACCAGCAGGCGCGGCAGGCGCGGCAGGAGATCACCGCGCAGGCGGCGTCGCTGGTTGAAGCGTGGCGGCGCAAAGCGCTGACGACCGAACAGATGCTGCGCCGTCTGCACACCGGCGACTGGGTCTGTGGCCATAAATACTGGGTGAATCGCAGGCAGTTTCCCAAAGCGTTTGGTTCTTTTGTGGAGCAGGTGACCGAGTATGTCGAGCAGTTGCGGGAAAGCGCGTTTGCCGAGGCGTCCGCCATCACCGAGCTTGACCCGTTTGCCAACTGTAATTTTCCGGTTGACCCGGATCGGATAAAAAACTTTCTACGCCGGGGAAAGGCGAACACCCGAACCGTCCTGTAAGTTTTGAGTAGTTAGTTGGAGAGCAATCGTATACGATAGTTTTGTGCGCCCATGAGCAGCATTAAAAATTTAGCCGAGCATTTTCTTTACGAAAGGCTCCCGGCTGCCCTTATCAGCGCGGATGAAAAAGGCTACATCGAGGCGGTGTGCTCTGGTTTTCAGGATCGGTTGGAGGATGTCAGGTCGTTCGCTAAAAAACTGGATGAATTCTGGGTGCCGGGGGCGTTGCCCGACAGCACCACCGCCAATGTGGTGCTGGTTGATCTGATCAGCACACAGGGTAAAGCCTATACCCGCAGTCTGGACATTCAAACGGACACGCCGGTCGCCACCAGTAATCAACTGCCCATCTGGGTTTCCCAGCAATTGAATGTGCCGGTGGCTGACCTTAGCAATGTCCGTTATGGTTATGACGCGCTGCGGGCGGTGGACGTGAACACGCTTTCATGGCTGGCGGCCACGTTGGGCACCCTGCTTTATCAGACGGATTTGCTGCCGTCGGCTGCGGCTGTAAATGCGGCGCAGCTTGAACTGGTCAATACGTGGTTTCCGCGTTTGAAGATCAAAGGCACGGCGCAGAGCTTTGAAGTGCTGGGTCGCATTCTGGGTTTTGACGATGTGCGCGTCACGCCGCTCTGGACACGTTTGAGTCCGCGTGTGCCGGATGATGTGGGGTCGCCGTCCAATGATCCCGATTTTGCCGCTGCCCCGGAATATTTTCCCCGGCAGGAGATCGGCCCGTTCTACGATCCGTTTGTCTATCGCGACGGCCCGTTCTTTTCGTGGACAGGCACGGCCAGCACGGGCACGGCCAGCACGTCGTTTTACACCCAGACCGTGACCGGACATAATCCGTGGCTGGAAGTCGTGTTGTTGGGATCACTGGCGGGCACCAATATTCCAGCGATCAGTCACGGCACGGTGGTTCATCCAGCGGCGGGTTCGTATGCGCTGGCCGCCGGGGCACCCTACCGCAAGGCTTATGTCGATCCTGCCGGTAGCAGTATCCGGTTTCAGGCGGTTGCGGAAGGAGAGGACTTTAACGGCTTGTTCGTGCATGTGGCCCACAGTGGGACGTTGGCCTTAATCACGGTTGATGACCGACTTTCCGCTGTCAAGTATCGCAGCAGCTATTTTGATCTGGGGCTGGCGGCGGACATGGACAAGATCGAAGACATTTTTGGCAGCCGCGCCGCCACGACCAACCAGAATCTTAAAACCGAGCCGACGCTGACCTCGGACGGTACGGCAGCCAGTCCGTATCGACCGTGGGTATCTGGTAGTGTGGTGGTTCAGGAGACTACTACTGATTGGGTTACCACGGACGGCACGATCACGTCGGTTTGGGCGGCCCGGCGGGCGGCTGATCCGGCCAGTCCGTACAATGACCGGCAGTTGAACATGGATGAGGTAGTGGCGACGGGGGTTCAGGTGACGCAGGCGTTTGAAGAAGTGCGGGCCGCCACCCGGCTGCCGCGCCGCAGTCAGGCTGGATTCTTGATTGATAACGACACGTGTTATGCGCCGTACACGAACGGCACGGCCTTGTTCAATACGGTCAGCGGTACGACGTTTTATTCGGGTTCGTCTTTTGCCACGCCCTTGGGCGGTTACGTGGCTGACATCACGGCGACGTTGCCTGCCTCATTTTATGTCACATGGTTTGGCATGACAGGGGTCACTTATGTAATCCGTGCGTCGTACAACTTTGGCCCGGTAACCACCATCGGGACGGTAATACCGACGGCTTCAGCGCCATTCTTTTTCTATGATCCAGTCCTCTACTTCATTGCCTTTTACAATGTATTTTCCGGCGGAGTGGCGGTGCCGCACACCGGCGGTGTTATTTCCAGCGGGGTGGTGCATGTAAAGTCGGAGGTCAATCCGCTCAACCAAAATGAATATCTCTACGGAGTAACCGATCAGGACACCAGCTATCATTTGAGCGGTTCGTACAATTTCAGCACCGGGAGCTACGGTTTTTCTGTTTCCCAATATCCTTCGGTCGCAGTCAGCGTTCACTGGACGGTGCTGGATACGGAAGTCATCCGGCCTGAGCCTTCAACTACGGTCAAGCGCACGGGGATTGAGGGACAGGAATCCAACTGGCAATTTACCTGTCTGGTACGCCCGGAAGATGAGGATAACGGGCTGGTCTATGAAGTGGCGGACGACTACCCGTGGCGCCGGGAAATCACCGTGGGCGGGGAGGTTGTGGAACTGGATTCCTACCAGAGCGGCAGCGAGATTGCGATGCAGACTTTTGAGGAAGCGACCGCGTTTCATGACCAGACCGGGGTTGATCTCAACGTCTTTGGCATTACCAGTGTAAACACGCCGCATCCGCGTGTGGTTTGGGATCACCGGTCGACGGTGCCCGGCATCTATCAGCCCGGTTATCTGGCGGTCGGTTACAGCGGCACGTTGAAAAATCTTTCCACCCTGACTTCCGATGAAACCGAGTTCATTCGACCCCCCATCGGCCCTAGTGTGGGTGACACTGAAACCGACTATGATGTACTGTTCCAGCCCGGTTACGGGTTGTACCATGTGGGTTTGGCGCAGGGTGTACTCGTCGCCGACCTGCCAAAATTCTTCGGTGCCCATCATGCGGACAATCTGGTTGGCTGGTTCGCCTTTAACGAGCACATCGACGATGACTTGACGGTGGTTGATCACAGCTTCCGGTCGACGCCCACGGAACTCAGTGGGCTTACTTACGCTTCGCGGGAATGGGATGCGGAGCGCGGCTGGCACCTGAACATGCGGGCGTCGCAGGTGGCCGCCAATGAGTATCGGGACATCGTGGACGAGATGAGCCTGTCATTCTGGATCAAGCTGACCACGGCTCCGACCGTGGAAACGCGCATCGTGGATAATTCACCGGTTTATTTCACGGCCCAGACGGGCGGCTACGTGATCGGTTATGCGTACGAAGTGGCGGGCACGGCGACGGCGATTGGCACCAGCTATGTGGGTGATGGTTCATGGCATTTTGTTTACCTGCGGCGCAATGCGACGACAGCGGTGTTTGGCAGCGGCACGCTGGCGCTGAGCGCCACGGAGAGCAGTGTGACCGGAGTCTATGCAGCGGGTGATCCCGTCACGGATGCCGCCTTGTATGTGCAAGCCTACGATGCGGTTGTTTACAGCATTCATGACCTGCGTATCTGGAATTCCTATAAGAGCGAAGACGACATGGATTTGGTTAGATACCATGCGCCCAACAGCACGCTCTGCACCTATCGTTTGGGTTTTGTATACACGCTGGATCGAGAGGACAAATACGGGATCAAGGTGCTGCCGTCCGGGTGGGCGGAGCCGGATGTGCTGCCTGCATGGTGTCGCCGGACACGGCAGGCTTTGGTGTTGCGCTATGACAGCATGGGATCGTACATCGGCGAGACGCGCTTCAAGGAAGTCGGGATCGGTGATCATCGGGCGTTACCCGACCGGTATGTGCTCGGCCAGCAGTTTGTCACCCTGACGGCGGAGGGCACCGCGCCCTTCAGCACTGGCTCCGGGGCCATGCCCGGTTGGAACGCGATGTGGCAGACCACCAATTTCAATGGCAACTATGATGTGCTGACCACCAGCGGCAGCACGGGCACCGGGATCATACCGGTTTCCACGGCGAGCGGCACGGCCAGTCCGTGGCCAAACCACATGGTGCAGACCAATCCATTTCGCCAGTATGTTTACGTCAGCGCCACCGCCGGGAGCGCCATCTATCAGGTTTCTTTGGACGGGAGCGGGGTGCCCGGCGGCGGGGCGGAGACGTGGCTCTACGCCGTGCCGGTGGCACATGGGCGTACACTGGCCGAGATCAACTGCGATCCGTATCTGGCCGCGCTGGTGGACACCGGCACGGTGTACGCCGCGTTCGGTACGGGGTTCATCAAGGGCACGCTGGTTTCCGCCGCTTACGGGGTTTACTATGGTACGTTGGAAGGTACGACCGGCAGTTACGGTTTCTACGATCCGGTGACTGCCACCTACTATCCAAAGGTGTTCAACGGAACTGACCTGTACGTCAGTGACATGCCCACCGGTGCTTATGTGTTGTTGAGCGGCAGCGACAGTGGCAGCCATGTGCGGCTGGCCGCCAACGCCGTGACCAGTCGGGGGGTGGCGGGTACGGACAGCGGCACGCTTACCACGCCGTCCTTGTACATGTATACAAATAATCGAATTGCGGTGCAGGTGCCCAGTTCGACGGTGACCCTGTCGGCGGCATGGACAGGCGGGGGCGCCACCACGCAACCGGCGGATAACAATGTCGATCCCGCGCCGGATGATATTCTGCTTGTTAACGGGTATGGCACTTGGTTGAGCACACCCGTTCTGGGCAAAGCCGGAGTGCTGGAGTTTTCAAATACGGGGGCTTTGGTTGCGGGGCCTCATGTGCTGACCGTGGTCAGTGGTCAGATTGGTCAGGCGGACACGGATTTTGACGGGTTTGCCGTGGAGATCAACGTTAACGACACGATTTTTCAACGGCGGCTGCTGCGCGGTTTAAGCGGCTACAGCTTCCGGGGTACGAACCAGTTTCAGTTTGATCTGGAAGATGACGTGAACGGCAATTACCTGATTTCTTTCGCATGGACGAACCCGTCGGAAGACCCATCGAAGGGCACCAAACGACAGCTTGCGATTTACGGTTACAGTCTCCGGCGGATCATCACGAACTTGTTCAAAGTAGATGTGGTGCCGACGCTGACTATCGCGCCGCTGAGTATGGACAATTACCAGAGCGGGACAACTCCCGGCGGCTGGTTTAACACGATCAACAGTTACGGCACCAGTGTCGGCTACGCCCACGAGGCGTCCATTTATACCGCGAATGACACAGTGACGGCGATTTATCCGCTGGGTGATACGCTTACCGGCTTGACCAATGAACGGCGGGACGACGTTATTTATACCGGAACGAACGTGGTTATCAGTAATCCCGGCAGCTTTGCGTTTCCGAGTTTTGGCAGTCTGCTGGCCAGCCCGTAAAATATTATGCGACAGGTAGGTGACACAGTTGAATTGGAGATCAGCCCGGTGCCCTCGACCGGAAGCGTGATTTACAGTTACGTGTGGGATTTATGGGACGGCTCCAGCACGGCGACGACCGCGCCGTTTTTGACCGAGGTCATCAATATCGGCGGCCAGCCCGGCACGGACGAGCTTCACTACACCTGCCGACCGGTGGCGCTGGATGGGCAGAACACCACGTTGAGCGGCACGTTTACCGTCAACAATCGGCCAACGATTCTGCCGGGAGTCAGTATCAGTGCCAACGATGGCTATTTTGCTTTTGCCACGCAGTTGCAGTTACGGGCGCTGGACGTGGATGGCAATGCTTTTGGTTTTGCATGGTACACGGGCACCACTTTCTTGGGGCTGGGCACGGCTTCCTTTGCGGGATCACTGAGCGGCACGTGGACGGGTAACGGGACAACGATCATCAATAACTTTGCGGGAACCCAGAATTTTATTGATCTGGTGATTGCCAGTAACCGGGTGGTGACCTGCTACGTGGTGGACGTGCGCGGCGGTACGGCGGCGGTGGATTTTACCATGCGCGGGGAGGCTAATCCACCCCCGGCAATCAGTGTGATAGCGGGCGTTAATGACATTGGTTTTGACGCGGCTTCGGCGCCCATTACGCGGATTGGAGTGGGACAGGAAGTGGATTTTACGGTTTTTGTGGCGCCGCTGCCGACGCATACCGTGGGTTTTAGCTGGAGCTTTGCAGGCAGTAATAACTGGACAATGGCCCCGGCGGCGGAGGCCGGGACAACGTTTTTGCTGCCTAATGGCGGCTACCAGAACACGGTTCACCGGGACATCAGCACGGAAGTCGTCAGCACGGGCACCAGTAAAGTGGTGACGGCGGAAGTGCGGGTGACGGCGGTGAACAACCTGAATGCGCAGGTCACCCATACGGATGCCCAGTATGAAGTCACCTTGATTAAAAACAGTGCGCCCAGCGCGGTGACGGTGGCGCGGTCGGTGAATGGCTCGCCGGTTACCGGCACCGGCCCGATAGCGGCAGCCGATCCGCTGGAGTTTACGGCCACCGGCACGGATGCGGATATGGACGTGCTGTTTTACGAGTGGCGTTTTACCCCGCCGTTTGCACCCAATCCGCTTTATCTATGGGGGCCAAAGGTTGTTTACGATACGACCGGCTACACGTCCGGCCAGTTGGTGCAGGGTCAATTGGCGGTGATCGACCGGTTGGGGGCCACCCTGACGGTGGTGCTGCCGTCCACCAGTATCACGTAAAGCCTGTAAAAATTGAGGTTGACTGTTGGCAGTAATACGTATACAGTTGTCACATGGCTAAACTAATTGATGTAGATATTCCTGATGTGGCCGATAAAAAGGCCAAAACCACCATTCCGACCGTCTACGTTCATGGCGATGCGGTTGCCCGCTATAATGAGGCCCGTGAGCTTGTGGACAAGGGAACGGTCACGATGAACGAACTCAAGCCCACGCTTTTGGAGGCGGGAATAGCGGCGGTTTTTGAGCATAACTGCGCCCATGCCGGTGATACAGAGGCATTGATCTCGTCGGTCAAGCTGATGGACAAGCTGCCGGATGACGCTGATGCGATTGCCCCTACGTTGGCTTTGAAGGAAGCGGTCATGTGTACGTGGACGAAGAAAAACGGGTCGAGTGATGCCAGTGCGGTGGAGGCGGAATTTAAGCACATTCTGACCACGGCAGGTAAGAAGCCAAACGTTAACAACTACTACGGGTTTGAATTGGTGGGAACTTTCGACACGTCGGTATTCAAGATGGGCGGCAAGTTCAGTCAAGAGCGCTACGACGCGTTTGTGGCTGCGCTTCAGGAAGTGTCTGACACGTTTGGGGTGAACAATCCGTTGTCGTGCGCCAAACAATGGACACCCAAGCCGGATTTTCACGAACGACGCTGGCAGCAGTTTGATGTGAAAACGAATTTAGCGCTGCAAGCGGTGCTCCCGACACAGGTTAATCTCAAGCCTATCCGCCCGGCGAAGCCGGAGTAGAAATTTTAACACGGGCGGTTCCTGAACGTAGTACACCTTGTTCTTAAAGGTAGCACGCCACCGGAATGTGGGGCTTGTGTGCTGTCAGTCAGAAATGTCGAGCGCCCAAAAGGCGCCAATAAAAACATGCCAAAACGAATTATACAACAGAGTCACGAAGTGCGGACGGCGGCGATGATTGATTACCAGAAGCGCGACATGACTTCGGAGGAAATTGGTGTCAAGCATGGAGTCAGTCCGGCGACGCTTACCGTTTGGGCTAAAAGTGAAAGTATTCCGTTGCGCAATCGGGGGCGCAAGAAGCAGGACAGGCCGACGCCCCGCCAGTTGGAGATCATCAAGCTGGCCAGCATCTATACTTACAGTCAGGTCGGTGAGCGCTTTGGCGGCATGAGCAAGCAATCCATTCATCGGATCGTAAAACGCTGGCGCCGTTGGATGCAACCCAAGCAGGCGCCGTTTGTGCCGGGCGACATGCTGGTCTGGAATGGCAAGAAATTTACGGTGGTTGAAGCCAACGTGCGCGAAGGAACACTGGAGGATGCACGGGGTAAAAGGTACCGAAATTTTATGTGGAACGGCGGCGGTCGCATTCCTCGGAAGATCGGAGTCAATTCGCGTTACGTCGTCGCGCCGTCCAAGGCCGGATAAAAGCGGCACATTTTCTGTCGGGCAGGCGCTCGCGTGTTATCTGCAATGCCAAAGTGTAAACAGCTAAGACGCGAGCGCCGGACGCAAAATCGTGAGAACTACCTGCGCAACCGGGAGGGCCGTAAGCGACAATGGCTGGAGCTAATTAAATATCGTCCGGTCAGGGATGATCCCACCGAGGAACACGTTAAGGCGCTGCTGATGGTCTTGCGAGCGCCGCGTGCGAACATGGCGGATTCTGCCAATGAGTTGACATCCCGGCACGCTAAACGAACAGACGAAGTGCATCTCGAAGCGTTGAGGCTGTGGCTCGACCCGGAGAGGCTTGAGCACTTCCTTCTGTCGGTGACAAGGCCGCTGACAGTGGAACCGCCTCCAATGCTTCCCAAAATCGCCAGTGCGTAATGGCTACCCCCCTGCTAAAAGAAGTCTTCACGCCGTCCGGTATACGGGCCGGTGATGACCTGAGCCAACCGCTGCGCGACGTGCTCAGCAGCCATGCCGGGGTGCCGCATTACCAGTCGCTCATTGAAGAAGGCACCTACGATGACTTCAAAGCTTGCGTCTTTCGGGCGTGTGCGCACCGGGCCTACGAAGTGTGCTTGGGGGACATGCGGTTGGATTTATCCGGGCGCCGTATTGAGTTCGATTTTCACCAGCGCTGCTGGTGCTACGGACAGCATAACCGGTGTGTAACCACCGTTGAAGCGCGGTTGGTGTTTTGCGCCAGTGAACGTCTTAACAGCGAAAAGGTCACGGAATTTCTGGCGGACATGGCCATCAAGTATGGTTACAGTTACAATCGACTAGCGGTAAACCACAAGGCTTACACCGCGCTCAGCCACCGAGCGTCCAGAAGCCATTTAACCATGCTTGATCCCAGCGTGGAAGTGGAGATGGAGATTGTATGGCCATTCTGGATGTAGACAGTTGGAGCGTTACGCACTGGCAGCGCTATGCGTATGTTTGCGCCCATTGCCGGTGTCTGGATGCGACGGTTTCGGTAAGGGCTGCCGCCACGGCTTATGCCAATGAAAAACTGCACGCTACTGTTCTATTATGTAATGGATGTGTGGATGGCTACTATGCGTATTGGAGTGAGCCGTCTCGCACCGTCTGCCGTAGTTAAAATATGAAAAAACTTATTTTATTCCTTTATTTGGCGCTGTGCTCCACGTGGATGACCGCCAAGGCGGCGACGGTCGGGCTGGCGTGGGATGCCAGTAGTGATCCAACGGTGACCGGCTATAAGATTTATACCGGTACGGCGTTACTGGTGTATACAAATTCAATAAATGTCGGCAACACGACGAACTGCACCATTTCCAATCTGGTCGTCGGCGTGACTTACCACTTTGCGGCCACGGCCTACAACGCGTTCGGGCTGGAAAGCGATTACTCCGCTGAGGCCACCTATGCCGTCCCGGTGGGAGTGGCGCCGGTGATCACGGCCCAGCCCACCAATCTTACGGTGTCGGCTGGCAGTTCGGCGCTGTTTAGCGTCAGCGCCACCGGCACGCTGCCTTTTACCTACCAGTGGCGTTTCAAGGGCACCAATATTGTGGCGGCGACCAACCTGAGTTTCAGTCTTTCGGCAGTGACCACCAACAATGCCGGAAGTTATGTGGTGTTGGTCGGTAACACGGCGGGATCAGTGACCAGTAATCCGGCGATTCTTACCGTCATTCCGGTTGTAGCTCCGGCTACCGATCTTCGCGGAGTTGTGTTCTAGGGAGTGTGAAGCGCATCCGTACCGAACTACCGGTTGTTGAAAAAGGCATCCCGTTGCCCGTGTTAAAATATCAGCCCGGTTCGCGGGCCGTGTCGCGCAGTCCGTGGGCGGAATTCTTGCGGGGGCTGGCACCGGGCGATTCTTTCGTTATCCACCGGTTTGAGACGCAGAGTGTCATGCTCAATGCCAAGCGGCACTCCGTTTGTATCACGTGGCGAACGCTGCCGGACGATGCCGCCAAGTTGCGTGTCTGGCGGGTGCCGGAAGATGTAATACCCGTCAAAGCAAAGCGCACCAAATGGGTGCCGTCGGCTGAACTGTTGTTGCGCCGTAAAGCGGCCCGCGCTGACCGCGCTACCCGGCTTGAGCCGTCGCCACCGACGCTCGCCACCCTGCCGACTAGAGCCGTTTACGAGCCTTTGTCCATTGAGCTACTATAGTGGCGGCCCCAGCCCAGCGCCGCCATGCGGTCAAGGTGCAGCGTTGGAGGCAGTGGGGAGTGATTCGCTTTCTGGCGTATACAACTATCACACCACGCGGGTAACGCGCTTCCAAAGCCACCACCATCCGACTGTAGACTCTTGACATGCCGGTTCGGTTGCGCAGGACGCGGGCGAGCCGGTCGCCCGGTTTTGGGTGGCGGCGGGGATCACGTTTTGGCATGGGCTAGTTGATGTGCTCGTAGACCGGGATGCCGCGCTCTTTTAATGCACGGCTCAACCGGCTGACCCAGCGGCGATGGGTATTCACACAGATGTCGCGGTGGTGCTGATCGCATAAAACCAGTTTAAGCGGATTCAGATATAGGTGACCGTAAGCGACGATCTTCAGGTCACACGTCTTTGACAACTTGTCGGACATTTTCTGGATGGGTTGGCGGGCGCAGTCCGGCGGCAGTACATTCCGCCTCGAATGCGGGGTTAGCGCCGCCAATCGGGGCAATGCGCACGATAGCCGCCTGTATGCGAATGCCATTGGCGGTGGTACCGTCCCACATGCGGCACGGTACGTCGTTGATGGTGATGAAGTCGTCAGTTGCGGTTACAGTTATGGAGATAGGCATGTTTAATTTTAGCGCTTGGCTAATTCTAAGGTAAGGTATTCGATCAGGTATTTGGCGTAGCTGACGACGAACTTATGGCCGTCCAGCATGAAGGTGTCGGCCTTGGCGTTTACGGCTTGCTGATAGGCTACCTTTAAGCGCCTCAGCTTCGGCGGTGTCCACGCGATCATTTTATTGCTCAAGTGGTACCTCCGCGCAGGGATAGGGTTGAGGCGACAGCCATTCATGCACCTTGGCTTTGTCGCCGTGACAGCGGGAAGGAACTTCCATGTGGATGAAAATAACCAGCGGGTGGAGCGCCGCCAGTGACTCCTTGTCCGCCCGGCTTACGGATTCAAACAGGTCATGGCGCAGGACAGCCGTTAAAAAATGACCGGGCTGGCTGCGGTGTTCAACGTAGGCATAAATTCCGGCCAGCACGCGTACCGGAATTTCACGGTACTGTTCGTGTTTTATGGCTTCGTCGAAAGTGATCATTGGGCGTAGCGTTGAGGGTTGCGTTTCACGTCTTCCAGCAAGAGCGCGAGCAGGAGCAGCGCGTCTTTTTCCTTTTGGGCCAAGCCGAGCGATTCCGCGTGGCGGCGCTCGTCCATTAGCTGGTCAATCATTTGGTCAATTAACATGAGGTATGTATACGCTTAATTTGGGCTATGTCAACACCAATATTTATATCGGGAAGTTCACGAGCTTGCGCTTCGCTTGCTTCAGGTAGTCGAGGTCGAGCGCCGCCCGGTAGCACATTCCCAGCGTGGTGCCATCCCCGGTGCCCATTGGCGTCTTGTTCCATGTGCGCAAGTAGGCCGCAAGGTCGCTGCCGAGCAGCAGGGGGCCGTATTTGAAAGCCTTGGCTTCGAGCAGTTCGAGCACGACCTTCTCGTAGCCCCAGAAGTGGTAGCGGACGATCTTGTTCCGGCGGTGGAACAGGCTGATGTCGGTCAACACTTCATCCGGGAGCATGTCCGCGTAGATGTCCATGAAACAGAAGTCCACCGTGTAGCCCTTGAACGTCTTGCGGATGTCGCCATCAACAATCTCGATCTTAGCTAGTTCAGGTCGGCCCTTGAACATGCGCTTGAACCACTCGATGACCAGCGGCTCGTTCTCGAAGATGGTGACCTTGGTGACGGATTTCTTGGCGGCGGCCCGGATGGCGAAGTAGCCAAGGCCCAGCCCGCCGCTGACCACGTGCCCACGGGCGCGGTGTATGGCCAGCGCGGCGCTTTGAAGCTCCATCGGGGTGAGCGACATCCAAAGGTGCCCGTTGATCGACAAGCGGGGCATCTCGACTTCGCTGAAGCGCATGTTGACGTTCAGGTAGTCGTCACAGCGCCCGTTGATCGTGAACCAGTCCACTTCGACATGTTCCACGTGGTACTTCGACTTGCGCAGGCCGTAGGCTTTGATCTCGTCCTGCCAGTACTCGTCGGTGAACGGGTTGACCGGCATCTTCCGTTCGCTCATGGCGTCTGTGACGCTGAAGCTCATGCCTTGTCCCAGAGTTCCACCCGGATGCCCCGTGCCATGCTGTAGGTGACACCCAGCAGGTCGCGCAGGTCGCGGACGTTCACGTGGAGCAGCTTTGGCAGTTGGTCGGGTTGGTTGTGAGTTAGCGCATCCATTTCAGCTAGAGCATTTCGGGCCTTGCTGATGGCTTTCAACGCGGCCTCTCGGTGGCGGCGGTAGTTTCGTCGGTCTTTAGCGTTCATTTTAGGATTTCTGTTAGAGTTTTGATAGCTTCAGCGTAACTGGCGTAGCCTTCAATTTTGGCGGCGCGGCACACCGCGACCCACTCTGTCGCCAGCTTGGGGCGGAGATCACCTTCAGGGCGCGTGCTCTCCATCTGGAGCATGATGCTTTTGCCGCCTACGTCGTCGACAAGGAAGTGAGCCAGTTGCTCAATCAGTTTTTCTTTGGCAATCTGTTTTTCTTTGGTAGTCATTCGAGTGTGTCGGTTATACGTTTCCACTGGTCGCTGACCTTGGTGAGTTGCGCCTTATGTTCTTCCTCTTTCTCAACTGCTTCGTCCCATTGGTCTTGGTCACGGACTTCCATGACGGCATCGCGGATCAGTTGCGCGATGACGGCAGGTTCAAGGGCGTCCAACTCCCATGATTCGGCCCCAAATTCTTCGATGTACTTCTCGGCCCGGCTGTCGGTGATCTTGGCCGGGTTGGGCGGTGGGGCGTACTGTTGAATCTGCGGCATGTTCAGCGCAAGGCGTTTGACCTCGATGTCGCCGCCGCTGAACTCGGACAGCCGGTCAGTGATGTCGCGGGTCATGTCCTTGCCGGAAGGATCGTGGTCGCCCAGATGAAGGATCATAGGCACCTGTGCTTCATCTTGATAGCCTTTGAGGCGCATGGCTGCGCTCCACATCTCCGACTGGCTGGTGTAGCCACGGCAGGCAAAATAATCAACATCGAGTTCGTTGCAGACGCCTTCTATGACGCCGACCAAGGCTTCTTTCTCAACCCAAACTTCGGGTCGGTATTGCTGCTCAGCCCATTTATCGACACGATACTGCTTAGCACACGCGCTGATGATCTCAGCGGGGGTATTCCAGTTGGCCAGCGCTTCAAGGTTTCGGGTGCGGTCTACGATAGCTTCCCAGTCGATCAAACCAGCTAAACGCGCATCGCTGATAATATCACCGAGATTTTTGTACTCGCGCTGCGTGTTGGCAAGCAGATCGCGAGAAACAAATTGATAAAATAATTGGCGTAGAGTCAGGTCGAAGCCTTGTTCTTTGTAATCAGCAATGATGGTATTGGCTTTTTCGATCTTGTCGAGGCGGTCGGTGTTGAACTTCTTTTGGCGATAGCAAATTTTTGGCATGTAAGTGGTAGTTAGATGTATGACCAATCTTTTTATTCTTTTTCTTCTTCGCTCACGATGTCACCTAAAGCAATGTAATTGTCTAAGGATAAAGTGGTAGAGGCTGGCCGCCTTTCGCGTGGATCGACCGATACCGGTCGGGCAGAAATGGCTGACTCGTAGGCCGAAGTAAGTTGGGTAGAAATGGCTGACACGTAGTCAGCCGATATTGCATTTGTTTCTACCGTTGGCAACGGATTCAGCGTATTCAGCACGGACTTTATAGTCTCAGGTGTTGGCTCAGCGGTGATGCCAACTGGTCGCGTCAAGTCGAGTAAACGTAGAGTCAGCAAGGCGGTAAAGGCCGCCATCAGCGGCTTCCTTGCCTTTAGATCAAGATCGTCAAGCACGCCTAACGCAATTAAATTGGCGGTAAGCCAGTATTCACCGTGTCGTTCGGCTCCGGCGGTGTTTGCGGCGTCGGCAACAGACTGTAAGCGTCTATTTCTAGTCATAGTATCCAGTTCGGCCTCTCATCTGGAGTCTTGAATCGTGCGTGACAGTAGCGGCATGAGAGGCGCGTGTAGTCCTTATATCCGAAAGCGTGCGGATGCCCCGCGTATCCCATGCCTTTCTTTCCGCACTTCGGACACTTTGCGCGAGCAGATCGCACGAGGCCGAACCACGCGCTGCTGCTGCCAACAGGGTGGGGCGTTGTAGTTTCAGTGTTCATCGTTGCCTTTCTTCGCCCCACCCTGCGGCAGAGCTTGGTCGTTAGCCGTCATCGGCGCTCCTTGATGATTACCTTGCCTTCCATCAGCCCGAACGACGACGACTCACGGAACTCATACGTCTCCGCCGTGTCGTTGGTGTGCATTGGCCGAGTCAGCATCCAGAGGTCGTCTTGCTTCCATGTGGCCGTGACGAGTTTGCTGTTTGGCGGCAGTTCATGTGTTGATGTTCCACCGAATGACCGAGCACGTTGGTTTTCAGTGCAGCCGGTTGCCAGTAGAATGACGGCTAACCATGCGCGAACTGCCGCCCCGCTCTTACGTTCCATGTTATTCTTCATTTTGTTTCCTTTGGTTGCGCTCCACGCTGCCTGTCGGCGGCAGTCGCTGAGCTTGGGTCGTTAGAACAAACTATTGAGTGGATTACGTGACCGTTGGGCTACCCAGCGCTTCAGGATCAATTCCCTGACGTGTTGGTAATCCGCCGGATCGACTCCCATTGTCAGCGCTTCGCGCTTCGCTCGCGCCAGTGCTAGGAACATCGCGTCCTCGCTCAGTGTTTCCGCCATCAGGCCGGAGCAGATGGCGACCAAGGAGATGAGGGTCGCGTTTGAGCATGGCTGCCCGTCGAGGGTTAAGGGATGCACAGCACCCGGCGCCGAAGGCTGGAGCGAGGTTCCAGTTACGGGGATCAGTGGCAAGGATTTCTCGGTAGATGGCACAA
>Ga0315284_10004936_pt1 | contig 18962 bp, 15 predicted proteins | sample YL17G09_16_MG_FD_203696 | JGI IMG/M metagenome (GOLD analysis project Ga0315284, IMG submission 203696) | Sediment microbial communities from Yellowstone Lake, YNP, Wyoming, USA - YL17G09_16 | ecosystem: Environmental > Aquatic > Freshwater > Lake > Sediment | place: USA: Wyoming | collected... | reverse complement strand
CTTTGATCCGCTCCACTCCGCAGTCGTAACAGCAGTCTCCGACCAGATCTCAGCAGGTATCGATATCATATCGGACGGGCAGGTGCGGGGAGACATGATCGGGGCATTTGCCTCAAAACTTCCCGGGGTTAAAGGACAGGAGATCATCGGCAAAGTGCAGCCTGCATCCGGACCTATAACCGTGGGAGATACGAAGTATGCTCTCTCAAAAGCCCCGAAAGTGAAAGGGATCATCACCGGGCCCACCACGCTTGCCCACGGGCTCCACATCAGTACGCCGATATACCGGAACAAAGAGGAACTCGCGCTGGACCTTGCCGCTGCACTGGTTCCCGAGGCAAAAGCACTGGAGGCAGCCGGGATAACCCTGTTGCAGATTGACGAGCCGATGTTTTCCACCGGTATGGCCGATCTTGCTATCGGAAAACAGGCGATTGGGCTCATCACGTCAGCCCTGCGGATTCCCACCTGTATGCATGTCTGCGGGAATTTAGGGAATGTCCTGGATGAAATCCTGAAGTTCAACGTGAACGTGCTGGACTTCGAGTTTGCTAATAACCCGGCAAACCTCGATCTCCTCTCCCGCCGTGACCTTGCCGGGCGGATGATCGGGTACGGTTGCGTGGACTCATCGATTGACCGGGTTGAGAGCGTTGCCGAGATCAAAAAACGGATCGAGAAAGGGATTGAGATATTTGACCCACGGGTTATGCTGCTCGATCCGGATTGCGGAATGCGGATGCGGACCCGTGAGGTGGCGTTTGCAAAGCTGAAGCATATGGTTGAAGCGGCAAAGATGGTTCGGCTCGGGCTGTAATTTTTACCCAATTCTTGTTTTCGGGGAGGTAATAGTTGAAACTCATGACGTAATGACGGATACCTCCCTGCCGGGTATGAGAAGGGATACCCTGCTGCGACACCGGGTTACCAGGATCCGGAACGCGAATGTTATCTGACTACCGCTGCCCAGGATTCCTTAAAAAAATCCGGTAACTTTACGGTATATTGGCCGGTGATTTACCCGGCCGATCCACTTAAAAAAAAGTGATTATACGACACGGGATGTGGTCGATGCTTCGATACCATTGTCAGTAATAATAAACGGCAGGAGCCGCCGTGGTGCCGCTGAGTTCTTCATCTTTTGCACTGAAAGAGTCCTCTCAATCTCGGACTGGTGGACTTCTGAGCCGAACTCAATAACAATATCCACCACTCGCATGATCCTGGTCATTTCGACTGGTTCATGGATCCCGGAATAAACAACGAACATGATATTCGCCCCGCGTTTTTTCATCTCTTCGCGGGCAAGTCGCAGGAATTTTAAGGCTTCCTCGATCCCATACTTGATGATGATGGTAGAGAGCGAATCGACAACAATACGGCTCCCGGCCATCTGCGTCATGTACATTTCGGGGTGCAGTTCGGATGCGTCGATCATTCCTGACTCGACGTCTCCATCATTCATCAGGTAGGTACCCTCCTCTCCATCCACCTTCCAGAACTGCATTGATGCAAGGTCTACTCCGGCAAGAGGTGTCCCGTACACCATTATGGTAGTGCCAAGAGGAAAACCACCATCCAGCAACAGGTTAAGACCTACGATACCAGTAGAACGTTTTTTCTGTCTTTCGCTTACCGGGAGATCCTGGATATGACTTTTTGTGTCTGCCAAAATGCTTCAGGCATATATTTTTTTAACGCTTTAAAAGGTTTGTGTGATGTCTTGGAGGTTTGCAGGAGATTATTTGAACTCTTTTATAGTACTGCAGAGTGGCTGCCATACATTTCCCGCAGGGTTCTGCCTTGCAATAGGGCAAGATATTTGAGTACCTGTCCCGAATGATCAGTCTGGATACTAATGGCAGAAGAAACTCAATCAGAACAAAATTCTCAAAACGTCCAGAATACCCGGAGAGCGGCTCCACGGCACCACGGCAGCCTCCATCGTAATACCCACCAGGAACAGGCCCCACGGGCTGCAGAAAAGCCGGAGGAAAAACCGCAGGAGTCAAAAGAGCTCAGTCTGGATGATGAAGAGACTGAGCAGGACAGGAGCTCTGCCCCGTCCCGGCAGTCCTATGGAAGCAGCCGGGGTAAGCAGATGAAACGAGTCATCGAGGAATGGGCCAGCGATCCCTACTGTGAATAACGGGGCCGGGTTCGGTTCGGGTTGCTGTGATCCCCGGGAATTCCGGATCTTTTTTCGTATTTTTTTTGCGCAGATAATTTCCAGAGATCTTTTTTCCTGGAATTTTTTTTAACTTATGATTCATTTTTTACCGGTAAAAAAACCGGAATAATGTGGGAAAAATTGGGTGTGGTTGTGAGATCTCCCCCTCATTTCCATACCCCTTAATATGAGCGAATCCGAGGCCATTTTCAGATCAAAAAACACGAGTTAACTTCATTCGCAAAAACCCCCAATCCGGGCATTTTACGGGCTGCGATTCTTAGATCTCTTCAAAATGGGCTCCGTTTGGGTGTCTGCGAGGGCCTGTTCGATCGAAAACTCCTGGGATTATTTGCATGAACAGGGGATCCGGAGTATGTCAGACAAAGCCAGGAACCGGGTAGTTTCCCTGATACGGGAGATACACTATTCTGAGCCCTATAAGGCCTCCGATTGCCATTTTCCGGTTCCGGTTTCCGGATTTTTTGGAAGTGGTGTCCACCGCTAAAAAAATAACGGTTTTAAAGGGTTATTTCTCCAAAACAACCGATTTGCACGCGATTTGATCCTGCAATTTAGGGGCGTTTTAAGGGCATCTGGTTTTGAGACATATTTCGGGTTGATTTTTGAGAGCGACGGCCTGCAAATGCACGTGGTGGCCTTTTATCGCGATCACGTCGGAGAATTTGGGGTTTTATGAGGTTTTTGAGGGGTTTTGAATAATTCCGGTTGGCAGGGGAGTGCGCGTACAGATTTTACCGGAAAAAAGTTTCCGGGTTTTCTGTGAACCGCCCGAAAATTTTCCAGGGCCGTCATCAATTCGCGTAATTAAAAAACAATCACGTCTTCTTTTGCAGATAATTCGTAATAATCAGTTCGTTGATATTTCCACGACCAGCACCGTTGCTATTGATCATCCGCTTTGCAGGCACCCGCTCAATGTAATAATCGGAATAGAGATCGTCAAAGAATGAATCATCGGGCTTCTCGTTCTTTGGATCGGAATTGCTCAGCATAATTTTTGCACCAATCCCATCAAGTTCCTTAAAAAAATCCTTGAGGCGTACCTGATCCTTATCGTAAAAACCGTTCTTTGAATAGGATGTGAAGAAAGAGGAACTGTTAAGCGGCCGGTAGGGTGGATCAAAATAAACAAACGTGGTTTCATCCACAAATTCCCGGCACCGGGTGAAATCACCTGCAAGGATCTCTGTGGTTTTTAGCAATGTAGAAACATCTTCCAGATTACTTTCGTTCGGAATTGCCGGATTTTTGTATTTCCCAAATGGAACATTGAACTCACCTTTCTGGTTTACTCTGAAGAGACCGTTGAAACAGGTGCGGTTGAAAAAAATAATCCGGGCTGCACGGGAAACCCATTCGGAACTGTAATTTTTAAAATCGATTGCCGGCAGTTTCTGATTGAATGCATCCCGGACTTCATAATAGAATGATGCTCTCTGCTCATCGTTCTTCGATAGATATGCTGATTCGAGTGTTTTCAGTTCAGAGATCAATTCTTTTACGGAATGCTTAATCACGCGATAGCAAAGAGTCAGTTCTTCATTAGCATCGCAGATGTAGCACTTTTCAAAAGAAAAGTTCTCATTGAGATAAAAGAAAACCGCTCCACCACCAATGAACGGTTCAACATATTTTGTAATTTTTCCTTTGGTTAATTCTTCCGGCAAACGTTTGTTAAACTCATAGAGTAACTGGGTTTTGCCTCCGGCCCATTTGAGAAATGGCCGGGCGGAGGATCCGAATTTTGTTTGTTTTGCCGTGTCCAAAAGTGTACCCGTCTGTATGGATTTCCTTTCAATAATGTTATCTTCCCGGCATTATAGGATATTGAAATACGATCCTACGAGCCATGACAATTGTCAGGCCACCTCTACAGGCTTCCCAGCAGACCGCTCACTTCCCCCGCCTTCACAATCTTAACCCCGATATTTGACATATCCCGGACATTTGCCCGGTGCACCTCTTCAGACGCAGCCCCGGTCGCATCATCGACCAGCACCACCGGGTAATTGTAGGCAATGCCATCGAAGACGGTCGTCCGGATGCAGTTCGGCGTCTGGATACCGCAGACCATAAGCGTAGTAACGCCAAGGGTCCGTAGCATCAGGTCGAGTTCCGTACCGATAAACGCACTCATCCGGGTCTTGGTGAGCACATACTCCCCCGGATGAGGTGTCAGTTCATCGATGACCGCGGCTCCTGAGGTTCCGGCAACCGCAAAAGGCTGCTTCCGGAAAAGCTCCTTCCGGATGATCTCCACGTCCGAACCATCCGGCCGGTGCACCCGCAGGATATGAAAGACCGGCAGGGATCGTTTCCTGAATTCAGCCAGCACGGCTTGGATCTTTGGTATTACGGCAGAGGCTCCCGCAACTCTCAGCGGCCTGCCTTCCAGCACGAAATCGTTCTGCATATCGATGATGAGCAGTGCAGGTATTCCCATGATAGTTCCCTGTTAGATTATTTTAGGCCCGGCACATAATAGCTCTGCAGAAGAATTCCGGAGCCCCCAAATGGATCCTCTCGTTCAGTATGCCTGCCTTTTTTTCACGGGGATTGTGGCCGGTACTGTGTCCGGACTATTTGGTGTCGGGGGCGGCTCCCTGATGACCCCGGTCCAGTTCTGGCTGTATACCGCCGGCGGGATGGACAGCACGCTTGCCACCCGTCTTGCTTTCGGCACATCGCTGGCCGTGATCATCCCGACGATGATAAGCGGGGCTCTCGGACATCACCGGCACGGGGCTGTGGACTGGAAAGCTGCCGCTCCGATGGGTCTTGCAGCCATCTTCGGTGGTCTTGTCGGGGGGATGGTTGCATCCCACATCCCGGGCAATGTGCTCCGGATGTTCTTTGCCGTCTTTATTCTCGTCATGGCTGTCCGCATGATCTGGCACCTCCGGGAATGCCCTGCCTGCGAACCCCGGGGATCAGCTGTCCGTTACCTTGTCATCGGATTTTTCATTGGCATCTTATCGGGATTGACCGGACTCGGCGGCGGTGCCCTTCTTGTTCCCATCCTCGTTATCCTGCTTGGCTACCCGATCCACCGGGCGGTTGGGACATCGTCGGCCTGTCTCATCTTCTCCTCATCGGGAGCCGTGATTGCGTATGTCATCAACGGCTTCGGGGTTGCCGGGCTGCCGCAGTACTCGATCGGGTACGTGGATCTTCTTACGTTTGCGATCCTCGCAGTCACCACCATCCCGCTCGCCCGGCTTGGCGTGCGGTTCGCCCACAGCTGTTCCGGCAGGAATTTGCAGATTGTGTTTGCCGGAGTACTGATCCTGATTGGCGGAATGATGCTCGTGAGCGGGTGAAAAAAGTATTACTGGTATTCCGGTGGCTGCACCTGCTTGGGGAGACCGCCTTTGAAGTGCTGAAGGATACCGTCGGATTTCCAATGTTTACCTGAAAAGGGTATCCGGGGTTACCCGCTTTTTTTCTGTTCGATCAAAATCGTGGTCAAAACTTACGAGATCCAGATGGAAGTGTTCAGCAACCGCATACTGGTATGCATCGTCAAAATCGAGATTGTAGGTTCGTGCATGTTCAACGATTCGTGAATATGAATCGAGAGGCAATGATATTGTCCGTATGCCACTTGCAAGAATATCATCGTTGACCAGTTTAAGGAACGGTTCTGGGTTTTTTTCGCGAAGATGAATGATCCCTATCGAGAAGAGAGAAAAATCGCTGACAAAAAGCTGTAAAAACGTTGCACGGTTGAAAAATCCTTTTACCACGTCAGAATTTTTCTGGTTCAACATCACCTCGAGGAAAATGTTGGTGTCGATGAGGTACATCAGTTCCACCAGTCAAGTGCTTTGTGCTGGAGCTGAACCGAGGTGTAACGGTCTTTCAGATGGGAGAGGCTTCCCGCCCATGCAAAACCAAATTTGTGGGAGGAATCTTTTTTTGATTGCTCCATCAACTGGTCGATGTACCGGATAACCTCCTGCTGCAATTCCGGGGGGAGCAGACGGATCTTCTCCTCCACCAAACCAGTATCTGTGGACATTGTACTCAGTCTTGTATCACTGCCAGGACATACAATCTTTTCGCCAGCAAACAAGAACCCCTGCAAGACCGCTAATTCACACGACCTTGTTTATGGATTGATAAAAAAAAGGATTACTGGTATTCCGGAAGTTGCATCTGAGTGGGAAGTCCACCTTTGAAGCGCTGCTGAATTTTTAAATAATATTCTCGCACGCGTTCGTTCATTGTTGGATGTACTTTTTTAATTGCATCTTCAAAGTGTTTTTCTTTTATGTAAGAAGAGCCTTCACGAAGAGCAAACATCCCCGCCTCGCGACAAAGAGCTTCTAAATCTGATCCAACATATCCTTCAGTTTTTGATGCAACACTGCCAATTAAATCCTTTTTTGGGGGATCATAAAATTCTAAATTCTTTCTTGTAAGATGCTCTAAAATTTTTCTCCTTCGAACCCAACGAGAGATGAGTTCTTCCCATTTCTTATTCTTCAAAGATGCACTAAAATCGATAATTTTTGCGTGATCAATAATTTGTTCTTTCCAAAACGTCTCTAACAGCAAATCAAGATCGTGATCATTTATTTTGTTTATAATTGAAATATTCGCTAAATCACTAATTTTCATTCCCTGAGTTTTAAGCCTCTTTTCATCATACAATTGTTTAATCTTTTGATTTCGACTTTCATAAACTACCTTTTCAATCCATAAAATATCAATCATTTTTACGAGATCGATTTCACTTAAATTGCTGGCCTTATTCACAAATTCATCGATTGAATACTCATATAAATCAATTTTTCTTTCCCTAAGTGAATCTTCAATAATTTTTCTTCTCGCTTCGGAAGTAACTATTATTTTTGCTCTATGATCGATTTTTGACAAATATTTCTCAACATCCTGAGGTCCGATCATAACTGGTTTTTTCAGAGAATCAATAATTTCATCAATTGACAACTCACCAAAAATTAACGTTATGTCTACTAAATATTCAAGAGCGTTCCCTACAATACTCAATTTATTAAACTGAATTCGATTCAATATTTTTTTCCTTCTCTTTTCAAGAACTGTTGGTTGAATTGATTTGGTAGAGAAAATTTGATTAAACTTTTCCAGAATTTCATTTTTTGTAATTACCTGTTCTTGTCTAATGGAAGTTAAGACTTTATCAATATTTGAATCGTCAACCTCCATTGTAAGTTTAGCGAGTGTGAGTGAATCTAAACCATCGAGTATAATTTTTTTCTTTACAATAAGATCCGCAATCATCGCTCTTCGTATTTCCAGAAAGATGGTACAAATTTCTTCAATTGATACTTGTTTATTTTCAATTAATTCTGATTTGTCTTCAATTGATTCTGATTCTTCATTTTTTATTGATTCAATTAATTTATCTAGATTATCGTTACTGAGAGGACGGGTTAATTCAATAACTTTTTCAAATATTGTACCTTCAATCGGTAAATATTTCGAATGAACATTAAGAATTGCAATACGATCCTCAAGATTCGGTTCCCCAATATACACCAGCCGGTCGAACCGTCCCGCCCGCAGGAGTGCCGGGTCAACGATATCCGGGCGGTTTGTCGCCCCCATAACCACAACGTCCTTAAGTTCCTCAAGCCCGTCCATCTCGGTCAGGATCTGGTTGAGCACATTGTCGCTGACATGTGAATCGCTGGACGTCCCCCGGGCGGGAGCCAGTGCGTCAATCTCGTCAAAGAAAATAATCGAAGGGGCGACCTGGCGTGCCTTCTTGAAAACTTCGCGCACCGCTCGTTCGCTCTCACCAACCCACTTGGAAAGCAGCTGGGGTCCCCGGACCGGAATAAAGTTTGCCCCGCTCTCGCTTGCGACCGCTTTTGCAATCAGCGTCTTACCCGTTCCCGGTGGACCGTAAAGAAGTACTCCCCGCGGGGGTTCAATACCAAGGTCTTCGAATTTCTGCCGGTGGGTCAGCGGGTACTCGACCGCTTCGCGAATCTCGGTCTTAGCTGATTCGAGACCTCCGACATTTTCCCATTTAACATGAGATACTTCAAGCATTACTTCCCGCATCGCACTCGGACCAACATCACGCTGGGCACTACGGAAGTCGCTTTTAAACACTTTCATTATTTCAAGAACTTCAACGGGAATTTCTTTTTCTTCAAGGTCCAGTTCGGGTAGTTGTAGATAGCGACGCAGGGCACGGATCGCTGCCTCTCGGGCGAGCGCTGCAAGGTCAGCACCAACAAAACCGTGCGTCTGTTCTGCGAGAGCATCCAAACTCACATCATCAGCGAGGGGCATTCCTCGTGTATGAATCTTCAAGATTTCTACACGATCTTTTTCTGCAGGTACGCCAATCTCAATCTCCCGGTCAAATCTTCCTGGCCTCCTGAGGGCAGCGTCTATCGCATCAACCCGGTTTGTTGCTCCAATCACAACAACCTGTCCCCGTTCCTCCAGACCATCCATCATAGTCAGGAGCTGGGCGACAACCCGTCGCTCTACCTCCCCTGTCACTTCATCACGACGGGGTGCAATGGAATCGAGCTCATCAATAAAGATAATTGACGGGGCATTCTCACGAGCCTCCTCAAAAAGAGATCTCAACTGTTGTTCACTCTCACCATAATATTTCGATATGATTTCGGGGCCGGCAATTGAAATGAAATGTGCACCGCTCTCATTTGCTACCGCTTTGGCAATCAGGGTTTTACCTGTTCCCGGGGGTCCATAAAGGAGGACGCCCTTAGGTGGTTCAATCCCAAGAGTCTGAAATAATTCCGGATGGCGCAGAGGGAGCTCGATAGTCTCCCGCAGCCTCTGCATCTCATCTTTAAGCCCGCCAATATCCTCGTAATGTAACTTCCTTATACCTTCTAATCCTTCAGCGGGTATATCAGAGAATTCAATTGACGTATTTTTTGTTATTATAACCGCTTCTTCAGGTTCGATTTCATTAACATTGAACGGCACTATATGCGGCTGCATAAAGGGATGGCCTAATATAATCGGCACGGTGTCATTCTTCGTGATAGGGAAGTCGATAAGCCCGTTCAGCACTTGTGGATTATTTGATACCGGAAGCTTAGTCGTTAAACCCTTAGGAGGCGCCAGGACAACTTTTTTTGCTTCCACCTCTTCAGTAATTTTTATGACCTTGACAGTATCTCCAATTTTGATGCCGGCATTATCTCTTGTAAAATTATCAATCCGTATCTTGCGCTGGTTCCAGTCCTCGACAAGCGCTCGCCAGACCTTGGCAACAGTCCGTCGTTTCCCTTCGATCGCCACAAGATCCCCAGGCGAGATCTTGAGGAGTAACATTGTCTCAGGATCAAGCCGGGCTTTTCCGCCACCCTGATCGCCGGGGTACGCGGAATCCACCCTCAATTGCACTTCAGGCATTACCTTAAAGGTCATATACGCAGGGATTTATAAGTACTGTAAATGCGAGTCCTGGTTTTCGATCCGTTTCACGGCGCGGCGGGAGATATGATCATCGGTGCACTGCTGGATTGTGGGGCAGATAAAAAGTGTGTCATGCAGGCAATGCAATCCGTAGTTGCAGAGCCGGCCATTAATGAGGTAAACCGGGCCGGTATCCGGGCGGTGAAAGTGGATACCCACGCCACTCCTGCCCACCGTACACTATCTGAGGTAATGAAGCGGCTCGAGAGCGCAAAAGCAGCTGTCCCTCCGGATGCATTCGCAATGGCAAAACGGGTCTTTGAACGGATCATCCGTGCGGAGGAACAGGTCCATGGAGCTCACGTTCACTTCCATGAAGTGGGAGCTGATGATGCAATTGCCGATGTAATCGGTGCCTGTACTGCCCTTCACTCGCTCGGTGTTGAGGGAGTGGCAGTGATGCCAGTCGCGCTCGGCCGTGGGTTTGCGAAGGGTTCTCACGGAACATTCCCGATACCGGCGCCAGCAACCGCCGCAATTCTCAGTCGTTCGGGACTTATAACCCTGCTGGGAGACGAGGAGACGGAACTCTGCACGCCCACCGGCGCTGCACTCCTTGCAGAGTTCACAACGATTGCCGCAGAAAACCTCGGAACATACACCATTCAGGCAGTCGGATATGGTGCCGGCACCCGGGATCCTGCCGGAGTACCAAACGTGCTTCGGGCCCTGCTTATCGAAACAACGGGCGATGACGGGACGCTCCCGCAGGACACGGTTGATATTCTCGAGACAAATATTGACGATGTCAGCGGCGAGGTGATCGCGTATGCAATCGCACGGTTCATGGAGAAAGGTGCACGGGATGCAAGTGCAATACCTGTCATCATGAAAAAGGGGAGACCCGGCTTCCTTATCCGGGTGATCTGCACCAGCGATACGAGTGGAGAACTCGCGGAACTGATGGCGCGGGAACTGGGAACCCTTGGCATTCGCTGCATTCCCGCGGTACACCGGTTTATTGCAAAACGGACAATAGAAGAGGTTGAGGTTGAGATTGCAGGAAAACACCGGACCATGCCGGTAAAGTTCGGGTGGATGCACGGTGAAGTCTATTCACTCAAGGCAGAATTTGATCAGGCCCGGGACTGGGCAACGGAGCTCGGTATCCCCTTGCGCGAAGTTCAGCGAGCCATCGAAAATGCGGCCTGGAAATCTCTGAAAAAACCTAATCAGGATCGGGTGCCCGATGAAGACTGACCGGCGGAGCACCGGGAACGCGGCACTGGACCGGCTGCTCGGTGGCGGGCTTGAAGTGCGGACAATCACCCAGTTCTATGGAGAGCCGGCGAGTAGTAAGAGCACGTTATGCATGATAGCCGCGGTTACCTGCCTCCGGGCTGGTCACACGGTCGTGTTCATCGATTCCGAGGGTTTTTCCATTGAGCGATTCCGCCAGATTGCAGGCACAGATACGGAAAAAATTGCCGACCGGCTCTTCCTGTTCGAGCCCATCGATTTCGGGCAGCAGGGTATCATGATTGCAGAGGCTGAGAAGGTTCTCAAGACGCACAAGCCCGGGTTGCTGGTCATGGATTCCGCCACTGCATTGTACCGCACCGATCTTGAGAAGGGAAGGGACTCTATTCAGATGCTCACCCGGCAGATGATCCAGTTACTCGGCTATTCCAAACGATATGAAATGCCGGTGATCATCACCAACCAGGTATACATGGATACCCTGAAAAACACTTACTTCGGCCTCGGGGGTACTGCACTGGAGCACCTCTCCAAAGTGATTATCCGGCTTGAAAAGACGGAAAGCCCCGGATTCCGTAGGGCACGGCTCGTCAAACACCGTTCACAGCCAGAAGGAGCGTCCTTTGATTTTGAGATCACCGGAGACGGGATAAGAGCACGAGAGTAATCATACGATTTTTACCTGGTTTTTACTCTATGTATCGATTTTTTCGTATTTTCGTTCAAATGAGAGTAATATCTGAATTGTTATATCTGAAAAGACCAATAGAGTCCTTTGCATGGTTCTGAGAAAAGAGATCGCCCTTCAGATTAAAAATTTGTTAAAGGAAAATCCGCAGGGCCTGAGTATCACGGATATTGTCAAGGTAGTCACTATCAATCGGAACACTGCCGGGCGGTACCTTGAAAACCTCCTCATCTCCGGACAGGTTGAGATGCGCCGCCTGGGGATGGCCAAGATCTACATGCTCTCGCAGAGAGTCCCCCTCTCCGCAGTGCTCTCCATATCCTCAGAACTGGTCATGCAGCTTGACAGCAGTTTGCGAATCATCTTTGCAAACGAGCCGTTTCTTAAACTGGTCAGAACCGATAGTAAAAACCTGCTGGGAAAAAATATTGAATATACACCCGTTGCTCTGGTTTTTGACGAAGCATTCACTGGATTCATCGAAAATATCAGAGAGGGAATTACTGGTAAGGAATGGTCCGGGGAGATTGCACTCAGTACAAAAGATATCATCTTATTTTGCCGGATCGCACCGACGGTTTTTGATGATGGGCAAAAGGGAGTATCAGTCATTCTTGAGGATATTACCCAACGAAAGCAGGCAGATGCTGCATTGCGGGAAAGCGAGGACCGGTACCGCAAACTTGTAGAGATATCTCCTGATGCAGTTATCATTCACCAACAGGGAAAAATCATTTTTTTAAACCCGGCAGCCCTTAAAATCCTTGGAGCTTCAAATAGGGATGAAATTACCGGTAGAGATATCCTTGATTTTGTTCATCCCGATTTCAGCGAATCTGTCAGGATAAATATTCAAAAAGATCTTGAGGACGATATAACACCGCAGATAGAATTACCTATGTATCGTATTGATGGAACTCCGATCATCGTTGAAGGTAGAGGAGTTAAAACATTTATCGAGGGTAAACCTGCAGTACAGGTAGCTTTAAAGGATATCACAGAACGCAAACGTGCGGAAGAGGCATTGCACGAGAGTGAAGCGACTGCACGTGCACTCATGAATGCACCGACGGATTCTATCATCTTAACGGATATACAGCGTGTAATTCTGGCGCTTAATGAAACTGCAGCCCTACGCTTTGGAAAGGGAAGCGATGAATTGGTTGGTATGCGGGTAGATGATCTCCTGCCAAAAGAGATTCTGAAAACGAGAAAAACGCTGATTGATCAGGTAATTGAAAAGAAAACTGTGGTGCACTTTGAAGATGAACGCGATGGCAGATGGTATGACACGGTTGCATATCCTATAGTTCGCGAGACCGGAGAAGTGAACAAGATTGCAATTATTGCCCGCGACATTACTGAACGAAAAAATGCTGATATTAAGCTGCGCGAGAGTGAGTCAATGCTCCGGCTCATCCTCGATAGCACAGATGATTTAATCATCATGCAGGACCTTGAAGGACGATACCTCTACTTTAATTCCGCTGCCCGGTATGGGATATCAGTGGAAGAGATGCTCGGGTTGACCCCGTATGATTTCCTTGACAGCGAGTCAGCTTATCGGCAAGTAGAACGGGTGAAAAACGTATCAAAAACCGGGCAGAGCATCAGAGAGGAGACTCCGTTAGTCTGGAAAGGTCAGACTCTCTGGTTCAGTGACAGCCTATCACCGGTGAGGGATGTAAATGGCACCATCAAGGCTGTTGTGACTATTTCTCAGAACATCACGGAACGTAAACATGCAGAAGAGGCATTGCGCGAGAATGAGGAAAAATATCGAACCCTCATTGATCGGGCAAATGATGGTATATGTATCGTTCAGGACCGCATTGTAAAAATGTGTAATAGGTATATTTCAGAATTGTGGGGAGGTTCAGTCGAAGAGATCCTGGGGAGGCAGTTTACCGATTTCATTCATCCTGATGCTCTTTCTGAAGTTATCGACCGTTATAACCGGAGGATGGCCGGCGAAACTCCCCCATCAATATATCAGACAATTCTCAAACGCAAAGACGGCAGCAGATTCCATGTTGAGTTGAATGCCGGCATCGTTTCATACGAAGGAAGGCCGGCAAATCTCATAATCATTCGTGACATGAACGACCGGAAAAAAGCAGAGGAAACATTGCGCGAGAGTGAGGCAACTGCACGTGCGCTCATTAATGCACCGACAGATTCTGTCATCTTAATGGATATACATGGTAAAATTCTGGCGCTGAATGAAACCGCTGCTTTCCGCTTTGGAAAGCGGAGTGATGAATTGATTGGAGTCCTGGCAGATGATCTCCTCCCCGAAGAGATTGCACGATCGAGGCGAGCGCTGGTTACTCAGGTACTTGAAAAGAAACAGATGGTGCGATTTGAGGATGAACGCGATGGCAGATGGTATGACACGGTTGCATATCCGATAACGAGCGGGACGGGAGAAGTGATTAAGATCGCAATTATTGCCCGTGACATTACTGAACGAAGGAATATTTAGGAGGCGCTTATCTATAGCTGATAAAAAATATTTTGGAAGAGTCGTCAGTAGGTGATTTTTCCCGAAAAAACCGTTGTTGCCGGGCCTTCCATCTTTGCACCATCTTTGAGATAGATAATAAGGGGACCCCCCCGGGTTTCCACATTAACTGTATCACCAGTAAATCCCATTTTGTGAACAACTGCCGCTGATGCCGTGGCGCCAGTACCGCAGGAGAGCGTCTCTTCTTCCACCCCGCGCTCGAACGTGCGGATCCTGATGCTGTCGGGTCCGGTTCTTTCAACGAAATTCACGTTCGCCCCTTTTTCGAATGTTGGATGGTGGCGGATTGCCGGAGCCACTGCTTCAACATCGATGGTATCGATTGCGTCAACGATAATAACTGCATGGGGGACACCGGTATTTACCGCGTAGACATCGAACTCCCCCATTCTCTCCTTGTACTCCCCTTCACCGGTTGCCGGTATATCTTTCCGGTCAAATTTCGGCGTTGGCATAGTGATAGTCGCTGAAAACTCGTCCTCCTTATACCCCATAGCAACACCGATCTCACCTGCAGGGGTCTCTACCGTGCAGGATTCTTTCACGTACCCGGCATCAAATGCAAATTTTGCAAGGCAGCGGATACCGTTACCGCACATCTCCGCTTCGCTCTCATCCGGCTGGAGGATACGCATTCTGAGAGTGCTTTTTTCAGATTTGGAGAGGCAGATAACCCCATCCGCCCCGATCCCGAACCGACGGTCACAATAGATAGCAGCAAACTGCCCTTTCATGTCATCCGGTATGACGATTTTCTCGTGCTCGTCAATCAATACGAAATCATTGCCGTTTCCGTGAAGTTTGGTAAATGGTATTTCCATGCGTATCTCCCTCAGCTGCTGTTCCCGATGTCTGAGACATCTTTCATACACTCATTCCTCATATCTGGTATTAATCTCAAAGGTTTTATGGAATTCTTCAAGGCCCCACCCAAGGTACTCTCTGATGATGATATAGGCCATTTGCGGCGGAATAGCACCTGCCTCCGTTACGATAAGATCGATATACTCCGCAGGAGTCACATCAAATGCGGGATTACGCACAGTAACATGCGGAAGTGTACGGGCGATCCCATCTGCCAGAATCTCGTTACCAGCTCGCTCCTCTATCGTGATGAGCTCCCCGATAATTGTCCGCGGCGCAAACTTGTAAGTCTCTGCTGCAACAAGAACATTCACCCGCGCTTCATGCGCGGTATGGGCAACCTGCGATGTGCCGATTTTGTTCACCACTGCGCCATTCACCGTGACAGCATCGGCTCCTACGATAACAAGATCGACTTCATGGATGAACGAACGCACAGCCGAGTCAACAATGAAGTTGGTTTTAATACCGGCATCATTGAGTGTCCTGATGGTGATCAGTCCCTGGTTTCGCGGGCGCACTTCTGTTGCAAAGACTTCGATCTCTTTGCCGCTCCGGTGTGCTTCAATAATGCAACCGAGCGCGGCTTCAGAATTGCAATGCGTGAGGAGGGTATCCCCGTCGCGTATATGGCGTGCACCGAACTGCGCGATCTTTTCCACGGCGTGCTGGGACGAGTGAATGAACTGCTCTGCACGAAGGATCACACCATTTTGTGCTTCCTTGAGTGTCAGTGCCTGATCAAGGCCCGACATAACAAGGTGTACAGCATTTGGCAGGGAGACTGCGGTGGGGCGCGTGGCGACAAGGGTCTGTGCAGCACTCTCCATTTCCCGCCGGAAAGACTCAAGATCGCCTGCCTGAACTTCTTTCGCATGACGCCGGAGTGCTTCGGCAGCTTCACGCGCAATTCTCCCGGCACCCCGGATCTCCATGCTCTTTATCTTCTCTGCGGTTTCAGTTACGAACATCAGCTTCATTGATTCAATGTTCAGAAAAGTACATAGAGTTTATTACCGGGTATCACCATGTCGATAGCGGTTGTCTTTGACAGTGCCGGAACGCTCCTGAACACGTACCGGGTTGCAAAGGATATCTGTAACAAAAAACTCCTGCCCGGTATCGAGACCACGACACTTACGTTCAGTTCCCCTGATCGCGTACTCGTCGTTTTGCCCGTGCACTCAAAGGATATCATAAAAACACCGGGTGAAACGCTGCTTTCTACCTACCTCGTAGAACATAACGTCGGATTCGGTGTCAGCTGTACCAGAAAAATTGTTACTGCAGAAGAAATCGGAGATGTGCTCTATACCGACCACCGGGTCCGGGTGAGTGACCTTCAGGAATGCATCCGGAATGTCTGGACAGTCTGTAAAGCGGAATCGATCGTTACTTTGAACAGCGGTGCGATTGTCAACATGGCAGACAAGTGCATTGAATTTGCCATAACTGCCGGTGGCTGGCCGTTTGACGGTGCAAAAGAGGCGATCACCGCCCTCCACCGCATGGGGGTGCCAACCTTCATCGCATCCGGTGACCGGGTAACAAAACTGGAAAAAATGGCAGACCATCTCGGTATTCCCCGCGACAGGGTGTATGGCGTAGCAACACCGACGGTAAAAGCGCAGATAGTCAACGATCTCCGGCAGGAATACGACAAGGTGCTGATGGTTGGCGATGGGATCAATGATTTATGTGCCATGCAGAATGCCGATATTTCAATACTTACTATCCAGCAGGCAGCAGACCGGCCGGAAGAACTCTACAAGGAAGCTGATTATGTGGTAAAAAACGTGAGTGAAGTTGTTACCATCGTGCAAAAGCTGCTCACATCGACAGGACGTTTCGATCGTGACGACTGTGATGCATCATATAAAAGGTAATATGTCACAAGTATCACATTAGGTATAAGGGTACTATGAAGGCTCCACTGATCACGGTCGACAACCTCTGCATGGATTTTGATAGCACGAGGGTACTCAAGAACATTTCTTTTGAGATTGCCGAAGGGGAGATCCTGGGGATTATTGGCAGGAGTGGCGCAGGTAAGACGGTGCTCATGCACCTCATAAGGGGCGTGGAACAGCCCCCGACAAGCGGGAAGATAATATACCATGTAGCAACGTGTAACGGATGCGATTACATGGATGTCGGGAGTTCCGCGGGGAAACCCTGCCCTCATTGCGGGGGCACGCTCTCTGCACTTGACGTAGATCTCTGGAGCGAGGGAGATGAGACGCTGAAACGCCGGCTGATGCGGCGTACCGCAATCATGTTCCAGCGTACCTTTGCATTGTACGGTGATGACCGGGTCATCGAAAATGTGCTCCATGCTCTCGATGATATTGATTACCCTCAGGAGAAGGCCATCAACCGTGCCGCTGACCTTATCGATCAGGTAAGACTTTCCCACAGGATGATGCATATTGCGCGTGATCTTTCAGGAGGGGAGAAACAGCGAGTTGTCCTCGCACGTCAGCTTGCAAAGGAACCTTTCATGCTCTTTGCTGATGAGCCGACCGGCACCCTCGATCCTGGCACTGCGCGAATAGTTCATTCAAATCTTAAAGACGCGGCCAAGACAAACAATATGGGAATGGTTGTCACCTCCCACTTCTCTCAGGTAATTGAAGATGTAGCACATCGTGCAATCCTCCTGGTGGACGGCGGGATTGCAAAAATAGGAACCCCCAGGGAAGTCATCGCGGAATTCATGAAAGGGTATGATGACACTGAAAAATTTGAAGATACCGAGTTGGGGGAGAAGGTAGTTGTTGCACGCGACCTGTTCAAACGCTACATTTCTGTTGATCGCGGTGTCGTGAGGGCAGTAAACGGGGTCACCTTTGAGGTTTATACCAAAGAGATCTTCGGGATCATCGGAAAGAGCGGCGCGGGAAAGACTACCCTCTCGGGGATTATTGCCGGTCTCATCGAACCAACCAGCGGGGAGATGAATATCCGGATTGGCGAAGAATGGGTCGACATGACCAAACCTGGGATTGAGCAGCGCGGGAGGGCAACGGGATATATCGGACTCCTGCACCAGGAATATGACCTTTTTCCCCATCGCAACGTCCTTGACAACCTTACCGATGCGATCGGGCTGGAATTCCCAAAAGAGCTCGCTATGCGAAAGGCACTCGTAACGCTCAGGATGGCGGGGTTCTCTGATGAAAAGAGCAAGGAGATTCTCGAACGGATGCCGGGGCAACTTTCCGAAGGGGAACGGCACCGTGTGGCACTCGCCCAGGTCCTCATCCGTGAGCCCCGGATTGTGATACTTGATGAACCGACCGGCACAATGGATCCCATCACAAAGATCGATGTGAAACATTCAATCATGCACTCCCGCGAAGAGATGGAGGAGACCTTTATCGTCGTTTCGCATGATATGGAGTTTGTACGGGATGTCTGTGACCGTCTGGCACTTATGCGTGGCGGCAAGATCGTGCAAATTGGTGAGACAGCAGAAGTGCTCGCAATCCTTACTGAAGAAGAGCGTAAGCTTATGAGTCAACCTGCCGCATGAGGAGTGGAATGATTACCATCCACCTCGATGGAGAGAGGATGGAGGTCAGTGACGGGAGCACTCTCGGTTCTATCATTTCCCACCATCCACCCGGATGTAGTGTAGCAATTATTCGCCCGTCAACTCAGGAACAGGCAAAGACAGGCACTCTTGCAATCAGCACCACCGCAGGGGAAGTCGCGATCGAGATTGTTGGGGGGAACGATAATTTCCTCAAATCTCCTGAAATTGTGCAAAAACTCACCCTTCACTGGGGTGATCGTTACGCGACGGCATTCGGGCCTTTTCCCTCTCCGATCCACCCGCTGCGTAAACCCCACCTCTACGAACGAGGTGAGGTGATTCTCGGCTGTGGGGGTTATGAGCCGGCGCGGTCCTACCTGATTTTCTCCAAAACCCGCCATTCTGCAGATCATGGGGCTGATGAAAGCGGCGGGGTCTTTGCAAAAGTTGTAAGCGGCAGGGGGGTACTCGACCGCTGGACAACAGGGGACCGTAT
>Ga0315284_10004935_pt1 | contig 18964 bp, 12 predicted proteins | sample YL17G09_16_MG_FD_203696 | JGI IMG/M metagenome (GOLD analysis project Ga0315284, IMG submission 203696) | Sediment microbial communities from Yellowstone Lake, YNP, Wyoming, USA - YL17G09_16 | ecosystem: Environmental > Aquatic > Freshwater > Lake > Sediment | place: USA: Wyoming | collected... | reverse complement strand
CAATTAAAAAAGAAAGGCCGGCAATTAAACTCTGGCCGGCTATCCCCGATAATTCAAAAAAACTTAATGTCATGATTATCGCTATCAAAAAAAATATTACTCCGCCAACCATTTTTTTGGCTTCTTCGGGTAAAGCAAATTTGCTAAGCCACCTTGCTTTTCCAATATTCCTTCTGTTATTTCTTCGATTTTTATTTTTTGCCATTAATTACCAAGCTTCCGTGAAACGGAGGCGAAGTCGAAGAGATAAATCTCTTCTCCACCCTTCGCCGCGCTGCGGCTCGGGTAGGTGAAGAAGAGAGTAAAACTCTCTTCTCCTCAATAATATTATACCATTTCTAGTCATTTCCTGAACCCTGTACCAACCGGTATGAGTTTCCCAATTATTACATTTTCTTTTAAACCCTTCAATTTATCTTCTTTTCCTTCAATAGCCGCACGAATTAAAATCCGCGAAGTTTCTTGAAAAGAAGCAGCTGAAAGAAAAGAATCGCTAGTTAAGGATACCTGAGAAATCCCGAGCAAAACAGGAATTCCTTTGGCCGGATTTTTATTCTGTTTTTTTAAAAGAGCATTTTCATCCAAAAATCTTTCTCTGACAACTACTTCGCCGACGCTGAAAGAACTATCACCCGGGTCTTTTATTTTTAACCGAGAAAACATTTGCCGTACTATCACCTCAATATGTTTATCGTGAATTATCGCTCCCTGAGAAACGTAGATTTTTTGAATCTCTTTGACAACGTAGCGCTGGGTTTCGTCTTTGCCCACCATCTTAAATAATTCTTTTAAATCTAAATTCCCTTCACAAAGTTGTTGGCCACGGCTTACGTCCTGACCGACTTGTACCCAAATCCCCATTTTTACCGGGATTTCGTATTCAATAATTTCAAACCCCGAAGTAGAATCCTTCGGCTTCACTACGGGGCTTCGTTTTTTATCTTTTGAATCTTTGCGTTTTGACTGGGGATTGTTATCTGATTTTACACTTTCGATCTTTGACTTTATTTTTATCACTCTTTCGGGAGTAATTTCCAAAATCTTTCCTTCCACTTGAGAAATTACTGCCTTTCCGCCCGGTTCCCTTGCCTCAAAAATCTCTTGAACTCTTGGCAATCCAAAAGTAATGTCTCCGCCGCCGGCTACGCCGCCCGTATGAAAAGTCCTCATTGTTAATTGGGTCCCAGGTTCTCCAATCGCCTGAGCCGCCACAATTCCAACTGCCTCTCCTAATTTTATTAATTTATTAACGCCTAGATCCCAGCCATAACATTTTTGACAAATTCCCCTCGCTATCTTACAAGTCAAAGGAGACCTCACTCTTACCTTTTCAATTTCTGCTTTGATAATTTGCTCTCCTTTCTGCCAATCAATAATCTCCCCCTCTTTAACAATAATTTTTCCTTTGCCGGTCTTTTCCTTTATTTTTTCCAATGCTACTCTGCCAATGATTTTAAAAAGAAAATTCTGACCAATTTCTTCCGCTTCTCTTCGCGATATCTCAATTCCCTGATTGTCTTTGCAGTCTGTATCAGAAACTGCTACTTCATGAGCGACATCAACCAATCTCCTTGTTAAGTACCCTGCCGTAGACGTCCGAAGGGCAGTATCAACTGTCCCTTTCCTGGCGCCATGGGTAGAAATAAAATATTCCAAAACATCAAACCCTTCCTTGAAACAGCTTTTTACCGGCAGCTCAATGGTTTCACCGACCGGGTTAATCACCAAACCCTTCATTCCTGCCATCTGGACGGGTTGGGACCAAGAACCTCTTGCTCCCGCATCAATAAATGAAAAGACTGACCCATCCTCCGGTAAAGCCTTGGGCACTAATTTTTCAATCTCTGATTTAGTCTTGGTCCACACTTCAATAACCCGGTTAGTCTTTTCCTCTTTAGTCAAGAGTCCTTTTTTAAAGTATTCTTCAATCTCAGCCACTTCTTTTTCTGCCAACTCAATAATTTTTCTTTTTTCCGGAGGAACTACCAAATCATTCATTCCCCAAGAAAACCCGGAAAGAGTTGAATATTCAAATCCTAATTCTTTTATCTTGTCCAAGGTTTCCTCGGTTTCTTCAACGCTGTATTTCTCAATAATTTCTCTAACGATTGTTTCCAGGTTTTTTACTCTAATTTCTGAATTTTGGAAAGGAAAATCTTCGGGCAAGGCCTCGTTAAAAATAATTCGGCCGACCGACGTCTCCATAAATCCAGATTCAAGAATCCCATTAGCTTTAGGATTTTTTTTAACGTATGGCTTTATGGCTTTTTCCTTTACTTTTATTTTGGCTTTTAAATCTATTTCTCCAAATTCATAAGCCAAGATTGCTTCTGAAGGTTCGCCAAAAAAGCTTCCTTCTCCTTTGGCTCCCTGTTTAATCTTTGCTAACCAATAACAACCGAGGCTGATATCCTGATAAAGCGTAACAACCGGAGTGCCAGTGGCCGGTTTAAGTAAATTAAGCAGAGATAACATAATTTCCCGGCTTTCTCTTTGGGCTTCAGCCGTAAGAGGCACATGAACTGCCATCTGGTCCCCGTCAAAATCAGCGTTAAAAGCTCTGCAAACCATGGGATGAAGCCTGATTGAAGCTCCTTCAATCAAAACAGGCTGAAAAGCCTGGATGCCCAAACGGTGCAGAGTGGGAGCCCTGTTTAACAAAACCAATTTGTCTTTGACTATTTCTTCTAAAATAGCCCAAATGTCATCCGTTTCTTGTTCAATCAAACGGGAGGCGCCACGCACGTTATATGCGAGCTCTTTGTCTAAAATTTTCTTAATCACAAAGGGTTTGAAAAGTTCCAAAGCCATTTTTTTCGGCAAACCGCATTGATTAAATCTTAATTCGGGTCCCACCACAATCACCGATCTTCCCGAATAATCAACTCTTTTTCCTAAAAGATTTTGCCTGAATCTGCCCTGCTTCCCTTTCAATATATCAGCCAAAGATTTCAACAGTCGCTTTCCGCCGGTCGTTGCTTGGACCATCTGTCCTTTCCTCATTCCGTTATCAATCAGGGCGTCAACTGCTTCCTGTAACATTCTTTTTTCATTCCGAACAATTACTTCAGGAGCGTCAATTTCCAGTAGGTATTTCAAACGATTGTTTCTGTTAATCACCCGACGATAAAGATCATTTAAATCGGAGGAGGCATAACGGCCGCCGTCTAATTGAACCATGGGCCGCAAGTCAGGAGGCAATACCGGCAAAATCGTTAAAAACATACACTCCGGCCTCACTCCCGCCTTTTCCATTCTTTGAAAGAGTTTTAATCTTGTCAAAATCTTTCTTCTGTTTAGAGGGCCGGCTTTTAACAATTGAATTTTTAAACCGTTGATTTCTTTTTTAAGGTCAATTTTCTCAAAAATTTTCCTTAAGGTTTCTGCTCCCGTCCCTGCCTCAAAAACCTCTCCATATTTCAAGGAAAAATTATGATATTCAATCTCTGACAAAATTCTTAAAGATTTGAGCAAGAACACTTCCTCTCTTGCTTTCGCCTTGGCTGTTTTTAATTCATCTAAAATTTTATTTTTTTCCTTTTTACTTTTTACGCCTGAACCTCGGACCTTCACCTTTGTTTTGTATTCTTTTTCAATTTCTTCTAAAACTTTCTTTTTTGCTTCTTCGTTAACCTTGGTAATAATGTACGCGGCAAAATAAATCACTCTTTCCAATTGCTGCATGGGGACATCTAAAATCATGCCCATCCGAGATGGCACCCCTCTTAAAAACCAGATATGAGAAACCGGAGTGGCTAATTTGATATGACCCATTCTTTCTCGTCTGACCGTGGCTTTCGTTACCTCAACCCCGCAACGGTCACAAATAATGCCTTTGTAACGAATTCTTTTATATTTCCCGCAGTAACATTCGTAATCTTTTTCCGGGCCAAAAATTTTTTCATCAAAAAGTCCGTCTTTTTCTGCTCTCTGTGTCCGGTAATTAATGGTCTCTGGTTTTGTTACTTCGCCGTGGGACCAACTCAAAATTTCCTCTGGCGAGGCTAATTTTATTCTAATGGCTTCTAAATCTTGTACCCGCATAAAATTACTACGAAATTACGAATTAGGCGAAGAGAACTTCGTCCTCTTCTTTACCTTCGTCCCGCAAGCGGGACTCGGTTTACGAATATACGAAAAGTTATTTAAGCGAGGGTAAAGCTTTTCAAGGAGCACCTCGGAACCCCGCCAGCATGGTGCCAGACGAAGTCGGGCTGGCGGGGTGAGATATGAACAAATTTTTCTCGCTGGGAAAAATATTGTGTCTAATTGAAAAGCTTTACCCGAGCGCCTATTTCTCTTCTTTTGGCTTTTCTTTTACTTCCACGCTTAATCCCAATGATTTTAATTCTGCCACCAATAAGTTGAAGGATGCCGGGACGTTGGGCTGCTTGATTTCTTCTCCTTTCAAGATTGATTCATAAGTAGCGGCCCGACCAAGAACATCATCAGATTTTATCGTTAACATTTCCTGCAAGGTATAAGCTGCTCCGTATCCTTCCAAAGCCCAAACCTCCATTTCGCCAAATCTTTGACCGCCAAATTGGGCTTTTCCCCCCAAGGGCTGCTGGGTAATCAAAGAATAAGGACCAATGGAGCGCATATGAATTTTATCCTCTACCATATGAATCAGTTTCATCATATATACGTAACCTACCGTGATTTTTTTCGGGAAAGGAAGACCCGATCTTCCATCAAAAAGAGTGATCTTTCCATCCTCCGGCAGGCCTGCCTTTTTTAGCTCTTCTTTAATATCTTTTTCCGTGGCTCCGGTCAAAGCCGGAGAGACAGCTAAGTAGCCCAATTTTTGGGCTGCCCAACCCAGATGGGTTTCCAGAATTTGACCCAGGTTCATCCGGGAAACAACGGTTAATGGATTCAATATAATATCAACAGGCGTTCCGTCTTCCAAAAATGGCATCTCTTCTTCCGGCAAGACTTTTGAGACAACTCCCTTGTTCCCGTGACGACCAGCCAATTTATCGCCAGCTTGAATTTTTCTAAGAGCCGCTACCTCCACTTGAATTCTCTTTATCACGCCTGGCTCTAACTTATATCCCAAATCCCGGGAAAAAACCTTTACTCCCGTTACCCTGCCTCTTTTTCCGTGTTCCATTAACAAGGAGCTGTCTTTTACTTCTCTTGCCTTTTCTCCAAAAATAGCGCGGAGCAATCTTTCTTCGGCAGTTAAATCTGCTTCTCCTTTGGGCGAAATTTTCCCAACCAAAATATCATTAGGTCCGACTTCGGCTCCAACCCTAACGATTCCTTCCTCATCTAAATCTTTTAATTTTTCTTCCGCCACATTGGGAATATCGCAGGTGGTAATTTCCGGCCCTAATTTTGTCTCCCTGACATCGCAGGTAAAATTTTCAATGTGGATTGAAGTATAAACATCGTCTTTAACCACTTTTTCGGAAATTAAAATCGCGTCTTCAAAATTTCCTCCCCGCCAGGGCAAAAAAGCCACCAAAATATTTCTGCCCAACGCCAGCATTCCCTGAGAAATTCCACCGCCGTCAGCCAAAATATCTCCTTTTTTGATTTCTTGACCCTTTCTCACTATTGGTTTTTGATGAAAGCAGGTGTATTGATTGGTGCGGATAAAAGTCCTTAAATCGTATCTTTTGTTTTGGGTGGGCGAAGAGGACTTCGTCCTCTTCTTCACCTTCGTTTCCATAAATGGAAACTCGGTTTTGGATTTTGGATTTTGGATTTTTATAGTTATATGGCTGGCATCTACTTCTTCTACTATTCCGTCTTCCTCAGCAATCACTTCTTGGCCTGAATCTCTGGCCACTCTTTCTTCTATCCCCGTACAAACCAAAGGCACTTCCGGATTTATTAAGGGCGCCACTTGTCTTTGCATATTTGATCCCATCAAGGCGCGGTTCGCATCATCATTTTGCAAAAAAGGAATCAGAGAGGTGGCAACAGAAATAGATTGTTCGGGCGAAACATCAATAAAGTCAATTTTATCTCTGTCAATCAGCCCGGGTTTGCCTTTTATTCTGGCATCAACCTTTTGAAGAATGAGGTCTCCTTTTTCATTAATTGGCACGCCGGCGTGAGCGATGTTGTATCGTTCTTCTTCGTGAGCCGAAAGATAAAAAACTTCAGAGGTAACCCTACATTTTTCTACTTTAAAATAAGGTGTTTCAATAAAACCATAGGGATTAATTCTGGCAAAAGAAGCTAAATGAGAAACCAATCCCACATTAGGCCCTTCCGGCGTTTGAATTGGACAAATCCTGCCGTAGTGAGATGGTTGAACATCTCTCACTTCAAAACCGGCTCTTTCTCTGGCGAGCCCCCCGGGTCCCGTGGCTGACAACCTTCTTTTGTGTTCCAGCTCAGCCAACGGATTTTCATTGTCCATAAATTGAGAAATCTGAGAAGAAGTGAAAAATTCTTTCACCACGGCCATCACCGGACGGGGGTTAACCAGTTGAGCGGGAGTCACGGTATAAATATCTAAAGTTGACATGCGGTCTTTAATAACTCTTTCCATTCGGGCCATTCCTATTCTTAATCTGTTTTGAAGCAGTTCGTTAAATGTTCTAACTCTTCTGTTCCCCAAATGGTCAATCTGATCCGGCTCTGCCTGAGGATCATTGTTCAAGCGAATGATTTCTTTTAAAACCGCTTTAACATCTTCAAGTTTCAAAACCCTATCTGACACCGTGATTTCATCGCGGAATTCTGAATTTTGAAAGGCAAAGAGAGCTTCACTCTCTTTTTTACCTTTGCTTCCATAAATGGAAGCTCGGTTTTTGAATTTTGAATTTGTTTTGGATTTTGGATTTCGGATTTCGGATTTTTTAAGTTCTGGCAGTCTCTGCCACATTCTCCATCTGCCAACTTTTGACAGATCATATCTTTCAAAATTAAAGAACATATTCGTTATCAGTTCCCGCGCGGTATCGGGACTTACCAGTTCATCCGGCCTTAAGACTCTGTAAATTTCAACTAAGGCTTCTGCCTGCTCATGAGACTTTTCCCTCTTTATTGTTTCATCAATATAATTAATTTCACCTACATCTACGCCTTTAAAAAGTTCTTTTATCGCTTCATCTTTATCAATGCCAAAAGCCCTTAATAAAGTCGTGGCGGATATCTTCCTTTTACGGTCAATCTTTACCCCTATAAAACCTGTGCTTTCTGTTTCAAATTCTAACCAGGCGCCCCGGTTGGGAATAATTTTTGCTCCAAAATAGTTCTTGTCGCCGATTGTCTGGACGGTGAAAAATGCTCCGGGCGAGCGAATGAGTTGAGAAATAGCTACTCTTTCTACTCCGTTAACAATAAAAGTGCCCCTTTCTGTCATTAATGGAAAATCGGTCAAAAAAACTTCCTGTTCTTTTATCTCTTTTGTCTTTAGGTTGACCAGTTTTATATTTATTCTCAAAGGAGCTTCGTAAGAATCATTATTTTGTTTAGCTTCTAAGTCGTTTTTGTATTTACTTTCCCCTAATCTATAGCTGGCTTTGCCAGATATATCGCCCTTGGCGCTATAATCACAAAACCAGAGTTCTAACTCCTTTTTAGCGTAATCGCGAATTGGAGAAATTTCCTGGAATAACTCTTTTAAGTCTTCCCGCCAGAATTTCTCCCAATTCGCTTTCTGAATAGAAAGCAGGTAAGGAAGAGGCAGAGAAATTTTAGATTTCCCAAAATGCTTTATTTTCATAGTTGCCTACGAAATTACGAAGTCGAAGAAGGTTCCTTCTTCTCCACCTTCGCTTTCGCTACGCGAAAACTCGGTAAAAGATACGAAAATTTCGTTACCGAGCCTACCCGAAGGGTAGGCGAAGGTAAAGATGAAGGCAAACTTCATCGCCACCGAGCCTACCCGAAGGGTAGGCGAAGGTAAAGATGAAGGCAAACTTCATCGCCTTCGTATGATTAAACCACAAAAAACCCTAAATGATAGGTTTTTTAGGGTAAAAATTTATTAAATTTTAATAATCAAAAAGGATCAAAGTAAACGAAAATATTAAAGGTCAATTTTAAATTTTACTCCTTTGTAAAAATTTGTCAAGCTTTAAAACACTTCTATCAAAATTTTTTCTTAATTCTCATCTATTTTAATTTTTCTGGCGCTTTTTCTTCAATCGGCGGCTCAGCCGGCACAATTCCTTCCAAAGCCGGCCGGTCTCCCCTTAAATTAGATAAGATTTTCTTGATTTCTTGATTCTCCGGATTGAATTCTTCAATTACTTTAAATTGCGCGATAGCCTCATTTTTGTTCCCCTCCTTATCGTAAATCAAACCTAAAAAATAGCGCGCATTAGCATATTTTGAATCAAGAGCAACCGCTCTCTCAAATTCAGCTTTGGCTTTATCAAACTGATTATCATTGTAATAAATCAAACCCAGCTGAAATGCCAAGCCAATATCCTCGGAAGCTGTTTGTTTGACTATTTCAAATCTCTCAATCGCTTCTTTGGTTTTTCCTTCTCTGATATAAATCATCGCCATCTGATAATTTGCCGGCGCGTAATCAGCCATAAGAGAAAGCGCTTTTTCAAAAGAACTTTGAGCTAACTTAAGATTTTTATCTTTGTCCGCTAAATTTCCCTGCTGTTCTGCCAAATCCGCTTTTGAAATATAAATTCTACCAATTTCAGTAAAAATATAGGGGGTCGTCGGCTCCAAATCTATTGCTGTTTCATAAGATTTTATTGCCCAATCTTCGGCTCCTCCCAAGCCTCCAATCATATTGCGATAAATAAAGCCGCGGACATTCCAATTTGCCACGTCGCTGGGATTCAGCAAGGTTGCCTGGCTGGCTGAATTAATCGCCGAAGAAATCAAGGCCTGGACCTGATTATTCTTGTCTTCTGGAGTTAAATCAGTTTTCAGCAACACCTCATTTAATCTAAACAAATGAATTTGGGAAAGGTCCCGCCAATAAACATCCATTTTGGGGTTTAAGTTAACGGCTTTCAAAACATAATTAGCCGCCAAAATACTATCTCCTTTCTGGAAAGCTTTCAGTCCTTGAAAGTAACTCGCTTCGGCGATGTATTTTTGGGCATAAAAAACAGAAAAGCCAATACCCAAAATCAAAATCAAAACGAACAAAAAGGAGAACCCCAAAGCCTTAGTGGAAGAATTACCAATGAGCAAAACTTTTCTTTTTTCTGTCTCCAACGCTGCCGAACAACCGATTAATAGCCAGAAGATTAATAAAATTGAGAAATTGACAGGATATAAGAAAAAGGCGGAAACCAAACCGGCGAAAGAAGCAAGAACTCCCAAAGATAAAAACCAACTGGCGCCATCAGAGATTTTGCTTCTCGCTGGACCCTCATCTATTTTTTTCACCAAAAACTGAAAAGCTTTTTTAAAAAATAAAAAGATTAAGAAAAAGAATGCCAAGATTCCTAAGATTCCGGTCGTGATTGTTCTGTCTAATATCTCTGAAGCGCCAGCGGTGAATCTTGTTGCCCAAAAAATGGTTTGATTCAAATCAATTGGTTTATACTTTGACCAGTTATAAACAAAAGTCCCCGGGCCCGAACCCAAAAACAAGGTTTTTGGCGGCAGCTGTCTTAAAATTGCAGATTCCGCTTTTTGATTTGGCGACACTTCCAAAGGAATGGCCGGCAGGCCAGGCAAGGAAAACCTGAAAAGAGTAAAAAGCAAAGCAATCACAAAAAAAATCATCATCACGGTTACAAAACTTGACCGGCCGGTCTTTCTTAAATTCACCGTGCCAAAAGCAAATAAAACTGCGAGTCCCGTCAGAAAAACCACCCAAGCAGTTTGAAAATTGATTAAAAAAAGAGGAACCAGTAAGGTTAAAATGAAAACTCCTAAAATAACTTTAAAAAACCTCTTTACAAAAAATAATAAAGGCAACAGTAAAACCAGTAAAAGCGAGCTATAAACTGCCAAACTGTTCATAGTCCCGATGGTGTTAAAAGAATTAACTCTGGCGAAATCAAAAGGTAAAATAAACTTTCCAAAAAGCTGAAGAATACCAAACAAACTTACCAAAAACCCGGAGAGAAAAAGAGTCAAAAAAATAAAAATAATCTCATCCTTTTTAAAAAGATTGGCAACCAAAAAATAAAAAATAGTAAAACCCAAAAGAGAAAGCAGGCTTTGAGAAACAGGCAAAGGCCCACCCCAAAAACTGCCGTACCTGTAAACTGAAAAAATAGCGGAAACCGCGGTAACTAAAAATAAAATTATTACCGGGAAATTAAGAAAACTGGTATTAATTTCAAACTTGTTGGAAACCAAACTGTTGGCCAGCCAGCAAATTAAAGCTAAAAAAACCAAAATTAAAAGCAGGGCTTGCTTGTTAAAATCCAAAACATCGGCCGTCCATGGCAGAAAGAAAATGGGCAGCAAAAACACCAAAAAATAAATCATTGCTTTTGCTAATCGCCGAAAAATATTCGCTCTTGCCGCATAAGAAACCGAGGGTTTTTCTTCATTAACTCGTGAAATTTCTGATTGAATTTGCTCTGTACTTATTTTTTTGATTTGTTCCATAATAAGTTTAGAATATAATTTAGTTTATAATTTACCTAATAATTTACTGTAACATAATGTCTTGAAAAAAGGAACGAGTTACTTTTTAGGAAAGTTAACAATATAATATCTCTCAATTTCCATCGGTAGAAATCAAATATCAAGCTTCCGCAGGAAGCGAGTCGAAGAACATTCGTTCTTCTCCACCCTTCGCTGCGGCTCGGGTAGATGAAGAAGAGAACGTAGTTCTCTTCGCCTATCTACAGTCTTACTCTTCAAAAAGGTTTGATTTCTTAACGATTATCTTGTAGATATTTTCAATGAAATCGCCGCCGGCATAGCCGATGACAAAAGCCAGGGCCGGAGTAAAAGCGCCAAAAAGAGTAAGTCCTAATTCTTTCATGGCTGTCGCCGTCACCAGGCCGACGATTCCCGAAACAAACATCATTGCTAAAAAGTAATTCAATTTAAAAGGCACGTTTTTGTAGGAAAACTGGTGCTTAATAAATCCGACTACTCCCCTGAAGAATCCGCCGCCGAAAGCAGCAATAAGAATACTTACGTACATAAATTTCTAATTTTCAATGAATTTTCAATTCAGTTAAATATTTCAAAATTGAAACATTTGAAAAAGATATTTTGGAAGAAAATATCTTTGCCTAACCTTCAATTAATCTTCGATTAATTTCGGTTTCTAATTGTTTTAATTATTCTAATCAAATCCCAATGCTCCAATGTCTAATGTTTTCTTTTAATCTTGTTTAATCGTGTCTGAGACCATTTTTTCCGGTGGATATACATAAATTTAGCAGGGTTATTTCTTCTTTTATTTAAATTTTAGCAGGGTTAGTTTTAAAAATCAAATCTGTACCGTCACAATTTTAAAATTTTCAATTATAGAAAAATCGTGTAGGAAAATCGTGTCTGAGACCATTTTTACCAGTAAAAGACGCCATTAGTTCCAAGCCATAAGCAGGACTCGTCGTCCCGATGCCGACGTTGCCGGTATTATCAATATAAAATACTGAGGTTGAAGCGGTTTGAAAGTCAACAACCGAACCAGAGCCGGTTTGATTGACTAAGAGAGCAGGAAAAGTAGAAGAGGCGGTAAAAGAAGGCGGCTTATTTCTAACGGGGTTTAGTGAGTTTTAATACTTTGAAGAATGCCTAAAGCGAGAAAGGTGGCGATTAAATTAGAGCCACCATAACTTACCAGAGGAAGAGGAATGCCAATAATCGGTAGAATCCCCAGATTCATTCCAATATGAATAAAAATCTGGGAGATTAATATAAGAACAAAACCGGAAGCAAAAAGCCGGGGGAAATTATTTGAAGCCAATAGAGCGATTTTCATTATCCGCCAAATTAAAATAAAAAGCAGAATAAAAAGAACCGATATGCCGATTAAGCCTAATTCTTCAGCGATGGCAGCAAAGGTAAAATCGGTTTGAGGTTCGGGCAGAAACCCGTATTGAGTTTGAGAACCGCGACCCAGTCCCTGACCAAAAATACCGCCCGAGCCAATGGCAATTTTTGCCTGATTCTGACTCCAGCCCATGCCTAAAGGTTCAAACTGAGGCTGAATAAAACTTATAATTCTTTCTTTTTGATAATTTTTCAACAAAAGGAACCAGCTAAAAATTGAGATTAGAAGGAAAATAAGAACTAAAACTAAGAAATGACGCAGCTTTATTCCAGAAATAATCAAAATTCCTACCCAGATCGCAATTAAAATCAAAACCGAGCCTAAATCCGGCTGACGGAAAATTAAAGCAACTGGCAAAAAGATATACAGCCCTGAAAGAAGTATATGTCTTATCCGATACATCTCAATATGCCTCATTGAGAAATATTTAGCTAATAAAAGTACCAGAGTAATCTTGGTAAACTCTATCGGATCAATGGAAATAGGCCCTAATTTGTACCATGCCCTTACTCCCCTGATTTCCGGAGCAAAGAAAAATAGACCCAAGAGCGCCAGAATACAAAACAAATAAAAAACTAAAATTAAATAAGGGTTTTCTCTTAAAACCCGCCAGTCAAAAAAGCTTAAAAGAATCATTAAAAAAAATCCAATGCTGGCGAAAATAAGTTGTTTTTTAAAATTTAAAAAATCCCCTTTACTCAAAGAAGAACTATAAATTGATAAAAGGCCAATTCCTAATAATAAAAGGGCGGTAAGAATTAGTATCCAGTCCAATTTTTTAAAATGAATTATAATGGAATGCATTTAATCTATTGATTTACGAAATCGATAGGCTTATTTTATCATTTCGAGAAATCCTTTTTCTGAAATGGTTTTTACTCCCAATTTTTTGGCCTTTTCAAATTTTGAACCGGGTTCTTTGCCAACAACAACAAAATCAGTTTTTTTAGAAACTGATTCAGAAACTTCTCCTCCTAAAGAACGGATTTTCTCTTTAGCCTCTTCTCTGGTTATGGTTTTCAATGTCCCGGTTAAAACAAAAATTTTTCCTTTTAATGGTTTATACTTTATCTTCTTCTCCATTATTATTTCTATTCCGTCTTTTTCCATTTTTTTAAGAAACTCTAAATTTCTTTTAAGTGATAGCCAATCAAAAATACTTTTTGCGACTACCGGTCCAATGTCTTCAATTTTTTGTAATTCTTCTAAAGCAGTGGTTTTTAATTTTTCTAAAGTCTGAAAGTTTTCAGATAGGTCTTTTGCTGTTTCCTCCCCTACATTTCTAATACCTAAAGCATAAATAAATCTTGATAGGGTAATTTGCTTTTTGGATTGGACGGCTTTAATTAAATTTTTAGCTGATTTTTCTGCAAATCTCTCTAGCGATAAAATATCTCCTACTTCCAGTTTAAATAAATCGGCTGGATCTGAAATCAGGTTAGCGTCAATTAATCTGTCAATAATTTTATGACCCAAACCTACAATATTAAAGGCTCCTTTAGAAACGAAATGATAAAAATATCTTCTCAGCTTTGCAAAGCATTTTCGGTTCGGACAACGCCAAACCACCTCTCCTTCCTGTTTTACAAGTTTTGTTCCGCAAGCCGGACATCTCTTGGGTAAATGAAATTCCTTCTCTTCTCCTGTTCTCAATTCAGGCAACACCTTTACGATGTCGGGAATAACATCTCCGGCCCTCCCCGCTACTACCGTATCACCAATCTTTAATCCCAGTCTTTTAATTTCATCTTCATTATGTAAAGTAGCACGGGAAATTGTTACTCCGCCAATTTGGACCGGTTTTAAAATAGCCACTGGCGTTATGGCTCCTGTTCTGCCTACCTGAACATTGATGTCCTTAACAATGGTTGTCGCTTCTTTGAGAGGAAACTTAAAGGCAATAGCTCCTCGCGGCGCCTTTCCTACCACGCCCAGTTTTTCAAAAATTTTATTGTTATTCACAATAACGACAATACCATCAATTTCGTAATTGAGCTTTTCTCTTATTTTCTGACAATACCGATGAAACTCAAAAACTTCTTTTAAATCTTTACAATATTTATTATGAGGGTTGGTTTTAAAACCGAGTATTTTTATAATTTTATGTTTTTCTTCATGGGTTTTTTGACCAAAGTCAGTAATCAAGTCGTAAGCGAAAGAGTCAAGATGACGAGAAGCAGTAATTTTAGGATCTAATTGCCGAACTGAACCAGCCGCCATATTTCTCGGGTTAGAAAAAAAGGTCAAACCTTTTCTACCTTGCTCCTTGTTTACTCTTTCAAATTCTTTTTTACCGATAAAAACCTCTCCTCTGACAACGAGAGAAGAGGCGCCATGGCGCTTTCGCGTCGCGGCGCACTCTGACAACTTTTCTGCTTCTAAATCCTTTGTTACATCCTCAACTTCTCTTAATTTTAAAGGAATCGCGTCAATTGTTTTTAAATTCTGTGTAGCATCTTCACCAATAATTCCGTTTCCTCGGGTAGAACCGACTTTAAAAATCTCATTTTCATAAATTAGCTCTATTGCCAAGCCATCAATTTTTAATTCGCAGTAAAAATCAATTTCTGATCTTTCTTTCGGACTCAAAAGTTTGGAAATTCGATCCCGCCAATCTTCCATATCTTTTTCCGAAAAGGCATCATTAAAAGATAGCATGGGTTTTAAGGGATGCTGAGCCTTTTCAAATTTATCCAAAGGTTTACCGCCAATCCTCTGCGTCGGAGAGTCAGGAGTAATAAATTCAGGGTAATTTTGTTCTAAATCAAAAAGCTCTTTCTTCAGAGAATCAAGAGCCGACTGGGAAATTTCTTCCCTGTCTAAAACATGATAAAGATAACGGTGGTAATTGATTAAGTTTTTAAGTTTTCCAATACGTTCTTTTGCTTCTTTTTTATTCATCATGGATTTATTCTTTCTGAAAACAAAATGTGAAAATCGTGGAAAATCGTGTCTGACACCATTTTCTGACACCATTTTCCATTTTCACCGTTTTCTCACTTATCTACTCACTTGAACTGCTCTTCTCGTACCGCTATACATTCCTATTGAGGTAATACTGGTTGCCCCATTGTCAAATGTGACTTGGTAAGTAGCCTGACCAACGCTGCCAGAAACAGAACCACCCGAACGTCCTTTATCACAATTAAACGTATCTACACAGGGCCAAGTTAAACCGTCGCAACCTGACTGGCGGCATAATTTATCTTCATATAATATTCTTTCTATTCCAGTATCAGCTCCGTAAAAAGCAGCGACTGAATCTCCCATTCCCTTTATCATTCTTGTTTGTCCAACCAAAATAGTACCCAAACCCAAAACAATGGCTAAGAGAATAGATAAAATTATTATGGCAAAATAAAGAGACACGCCCTTTTGTCCCCCACCACTTTTAATTTTCTCGAAGACTATTGAAAATTTAATATGTAACATCTAAGTTTCTTTGAGAAATAGACGTTTGAATTTTTTGCGATTGTCCGCTCGCCCCCGCGCTTTTAATCTCTGAAGAAATAGTTATTCTCGGCTGGAGGTCATCAGTTTGCCACTCTCCCGTTAAATCAAATTTAAGCGAAACCACTTCTAATTTAGCCGATGTCAGAGGAAGGGGAGGATTAGGATCAGATTGCCTCCAGTATTTTATTTGTTTATTCTCCAGAAAAAATTCCTGACAATCATCATATTGTAAATGGTTTATAAATTTAAGACCTGAACCGCCAAAAGTAATTTGATAATTTGAACCAACCGGAATACAGCTTCCCGTTAAATCTTTTTTTGCGAATCTTAGGGCCCGGCTCATATATTCCAAAGTGTAACTTGTCTGGTCCAAAACAATCTGAGAGTCCAAAGCCATTTTCTGCTGCCGAATTCCCGTAATGAAAATTCCAGTAATTATTCCCATAACAGTTGAAAAAATTGCCATTGCCACCAGCATTTCAATAAGGGTAAAGCCTTCTTTTTTAAATTTTGGTTTTTTATTTTTTATCATCTTCAGCGCCAATTATATAAATTTTCTTGAGCAGAAAAAGTATAAGGTTTTCCTTTTTCTGACCAAAAAACTTGCACTGAAACATCGAGGCTATCTGGCAAGGTTTTTGTAATGGTAATTTTTCTTTTAAATTTTGCTAAGGGATTAGCCGAACACTTAGAAAAATTACCATCGAATTCTAAATAACCTTCACTACTACAGTTAGGGTCAGGCAAAGTCTGAGTTTGATAATCAACTCCGTAAGCTGGTGGAGAAGCTGGTAATCCATCATCCCAGGCACTATTTTCAAGCCAGTTTGTATCTCTGACATTTCTAACTATTTCAATCCCCTCTTGAGCCAGATAGGCTGCTGTTAGACGAGAAAAGGAGACAGATGTTAAAAATATTGTCCTTTGAAGAATGGTCATTACTCCCATTATCCCAACTGTAATCACGAAAATGGCGACCATCACTTCCAAAAGAGTAAAACCTTTTTTAATTATTTTAATATTTGAATATTTCCGCATTTAAATATTTTTAATAATAAACAAAATTATTTACCCAAGCTGCAACGAAAGGTAGAGAAGAACGAATGTTCTTCGAGTACCCCGTTAGAAATCAAAAATTTCTAATGGGGGTACTCTACTTCCACAAGACCAACTGCGTTAATCTTAACTGTCTTTACGTTTCCGCTGCTGGCTAAAGTAATTACCACCTCATTTATTTCATTGCTAATCTGATATTTTATTTTTATTGTCGGGGTAGGCGGCTTAAAATTAATGCCGACTTTTCCATTGGCAGTATTGATACCTTGAATAACCACCCCCTTTTCTAATTCAATAGTCTCAATTTTTTCAGAAAATGACGTATAAAACTCATCTCCCGAAAACGGCTGAGTATCGGCATATAATATATAGTTGGAACTTCCTTGTTCCAGCCAAATCCCATAGCCCTGAGGGACTATTCCGCCGCAGCATTCTTTTGCCGACATTGCCATCTCCCCGGCTCGTCTGATGTCTTGAGCCAATTTATGAGTTGAGCGCTGAAGAGCAAATTGCTGTTCCGAGTTTCGATAATTAACTAAAATAGCGGCTGTTAAAATGGTAATAATGGCCGTCACTGCCAAAAGCTCAATAAGAGTGAACCCTTTGGGCAAAGAGAACTTCGTTCTCTTCTTCACCTTCACTTCCTGCGGAAGCTCGGTTTTTGAGTTTTTTTTAAAAAAATTTCGGAGAATATCTCGGTTACCCGAGCGACAGCGAAGGGTGGAGAAGAGCCGAATGGCTATTTGACTACCCGAGCGGAGCGAAGAGTGGAAAAGAGATTTATCTCTTTGACTATTCATATTAAAAAACTTAAATACCAATTTATTATTTGACTGCCAAAGAATAATCCAATAAAAGTGCCGGTAATTAAAAATGGACCAAAAGGAATTTCTGATTTAAGAGTTTTTCTGCCGGAGAATATCAATCCTAATCCTATTATAGCACCAAGAAAGAAAGCTAAAAATAGGGCAACCAGAATATTGGGAAATCCCAAAATCAGACCCATTAAAAAAGCGAGTTTTATATCGCCAATCCCCATCCATTTCCCGCGAGAAATTAAGACTATCGCAAGAAAAAATAAGGCGGCAAGAAAAGCAGAAAAGAGTGGATTTAGCAAAGATTGCCAATTTCCAATTTCCAATTTCCAATTTCCAAACCCCGAACCAGGAACAAAGTTCTGGTACGGGGCAGGCAAATCCCAATGACCAAAATTCCAAATTCTAAATAATTGGGAGAAGATAACAATGGCGATGGCTGGATAAATTATTCTGTCAGGAATAAGGTAGTGTTTTAGGTCGTAAACGAAAATTATTATTAAGAAAGAGGCGATTGTCCAATAATAAATCAGGTTTAGAAAATTGAAAACCGAGCTTCCATTACCGAAGGTGGAAAAGAAAGAATTTTCTTTGACTATGGAAGCGAAGGGATTGAAAATTGAAACGAATAATAAACCTGTGGCTATCTCCACTAACGGATATTGCCAAGAGATTTTCTGATGACAATAGCGGCATTTTCCTTTTAAAATAAAAAGGCTCAAGATGGGAATTAAATCCCGCCAGGTTAATTGATGCCGGCATTGAGGACAAAAAGAACGCCCTCGGAGAAAACTTTCCTCTTTTTCAAAACGATAAATCAGACAATTTAAAAAACTTCCCGCAGTCAACCCGAAAAGAAAAACAATGAGATAAAAAAATAAAACTAATTCCATAAGATTATTAATATATTATACCTGAATTTCGGGTTTTTTAATAACAAATTCGCCTCTATCAAAATCTAATAGAGGCGAATTCTATTTTTCAGACAATTCAATCCTAAATTAAACAAAACGAAAAGTTTTTAGTCTGTCTTTTCTTTCAATCAAAATTACTACTGACAAGTCCATGCACTTCCCGAACAAGTAGTAGGGGTGGAAGAAGACTGTTGAGATCTTAGGGCGCTATCTACACACCAATATTGAGCTGAATTCATCGTAGCGACGAAGCAGTAAGCAGTACCGTCACTCTTGATTTGAAGTGTGCCTAGCGTACCGCCTTGAGCAGTAATATCAGCGGTGAGAGTTGTATAACTTGTATCTGAACCCAGTCCTGTGTAAGTGTTGTAATTGCCATAAAAAACCTCGGCTGTACTTCTTATCTGACCCATATCCGCTATAATTCTGGCATCTTTGGCTCTGTTTCTGGCGCCGGATAAAGAAACCAAAACAATACTGGCTAAAATTCCAATAATGGCGATCACCACCAAAAGTTCAATCAGGGTAAACCCTTTTTTCTTTTTTTTAGCAAACATCTTTGTTTTTATTTATAATTATTTTTATTTTATTTACTGTTAATCATTTTTCGACCTTTTGTTTTACTATATCAATATTTACTAAATTTTTGAGATAATTGCTCTGAAAAAATTTCAGCTTTTTTAACTAAATTTAATTTATCTCATTTTTCAAGCAAAATTATTACTGACAAGTCCATGCACTTCCCGAACAAGTAGTAGGGGTGGAAGAAGACTGTTGAGATCTTAGGGCGCTATCTACACACCAATATTGGC
>Ga0315284_10004934_pt1 | contig 18964 bp, 17 predicted proteins | sample YL17G09_16_MG_FD_203696 | JGI IMG/M metagenome (GOLD analysis project Ga0315284, IMG submission 203696) | Sediment microbial communities from Yellowstone Lake, YNP, Wyoming, USA - YL17G09_16 | ecosystem: Environmental > Aquatic > Freshwater > Lake > Sediment | place: USA: Wyoming | collected... | reverse complement strand
CAAAATTGCTGCTCGTGCATTTCGGGGGATTCACGCTCGTTCGATCTCCATTCCGGGTTTGTCTAGCCCTTAATGGGTTTTCTTAGTTCTTAGATCTTTCGGTCGGAACCAACCGCGTAAGTCCTATCTTAATTACTCTATATATAATAGCCATACTTAAACATAATCAGTCAACACACCCTTCGGGGAAAATTCATCGGTTTTTATCATTGTTTCCTGTCAAAAAGCGCAGATCCCGTGACTTTTTTTTATTTTGGTGAAATAAGAGATGCAACTTGAGCATTACCCGGCACTATACTGGGATGGTGTCAAAGGTGGCCGTCATGATATGATGACGATAGTCCTGATCAAGAACGGCTTTTGCTGGTAACCATGCATACCGGCATCCGGAATGAATTTTTTTAAAATCCTCTGGGCATCTCTTTATTTCCATTTCGTTGGAAACTGTTGTCCTGAACTGATCCTGAACCAGTGATTTTAGTGGTCTGCCAATGGGAATTGTTGAACGGGTTCATGTAAATTATGGTTTGAATCCATAAAACTGACTACGATTGGGCTGGAGGGTTAACCTCCACCCTCGCAACTCTGGTCGGAAGATTTCCATGCATCCTGCAGTTCGCTTCCTGCAGCAAATGCCTGTTCTCTCTCGATTATTTTCTTTGCATCATCAACAATTGTCTTTTTTGTTTTTTCTGTACCGGATACCGGAATAAGATTATCGATACGGTACAGGAGATTCGTACTGTCCAATTCGGCAAATACCTCTCCACGCACCTGCTCGATGCGCAGAATGGTGCCGGTTGTTCCGGTTCGTGGGTACCGCACCCGCATACCGAGGGAGAGTTCTTCTGCTAACATAATGGAGAATGATGTATATCCTTGTATAAAGGTGTTTTTCCGTTATACCATAAAATTACATCCTCATCTTCTTGAGTACCGCTACAATATCGTGTGTCGTGCGGCGTGGCTCACCCCCACATGATGGAACGGGTGATCCATTGAGGGAAGAGAAAATATTGCTGATGGCATCACCATGTGAAGGACCATACCCTCCTTCAAGCACAAGTGCCAACGGGTGATCGGTTGCATCTCTTAAGAGTGCGGTAAGGGTACCAAAATCCGCAGGAAACAACAGCATGCCGCTTTTGGGGTCATCAAAAAGGGGATCCTGCCCTGCGGATACGATCACTGCATCCGGTCTGAACTGCTGGAGAGCGGGGATAAACACTTCTTCAAAAACGGACCGGTAATCGGCTATGGTTGATCCGGCCCGCAGAGGTGCGTTTATGGTGAATCCCTTGCCTATTCCTGTACCAATTTCATCTACCCAGCCGGTGTGGGGAAAGATGTTTCCCTGATGGATTGAACAGAAGAGCACACGGTCATCTGCTGAGAAAATTTTCTGAGTACCATTACCGTGATGGAGGTCCCAGTCTATGATCGCGACTTTGTCCAGTCGATCCAGTGCAACAGCTGCAGCAATCGCCACGTTATTAAAAATGCAAAAACCCATTGCCCGGTCAGGTTCAGCGTGGTGTCCGGGAGGGCGAATAATAGCAAAACAGGATTCGCCATCGATTGCACGATTCACTGCCTCGATAGCAGCACCTGCTGCATAGGAAGCCACATCGAACGTTTCACCATTAACATATGTGATATGATCAATGAAGTGTTGTCCCCCGTGCGAAGAAAATTCACGGATCATCCGGATGTGGGATGATGTGTGGACTCTGAGCAGATCTTTCTCTGTTGCACAACACGGCGCGACAACCGGTACTCCTTTGGGTACTCCGTCAAGAGCTGCAAGCAGCCTGGCGCTGCTCTCATCATGGTTCTCCAGATTATGATAAGAGAAAACATCCCCGTAAATTGCAGAACATCGAACCATAATTGCGTCAATCGTATATTATTTTCCTACCTTCAAAAGGTTTAGTTTCAAGACCTGTTAAAAATGGAAGGAAGAAAAAGAATTACTCGATCACGGTTCCCTGCATTACTGCGGATTCGGGCACATCATATTCACGACCTGAAGTGATTACCCGGTATTTGCCGGCTGTCTTTACCCCATAGGGGTTACCGGTTGTTGAATAGGGTACGATAAACTCACCGTTGACGCTCATCTGACGGTAAGTGAAATTTCTGCCGGTATTACTGATGAGAGGAACCTGGATTATACCCTCTCCTTTAATGTGCGCCCCTTTCACGTACTCAAAAATTTTGACGTATTTGACATCGTTAGTCTTTGAATTGAACACATTGCTGGGAGATTCGTGCACCAGCCGGTAATGCCTGAGCGCCGGTACGGTTTCGATCGGGAGCGTAATGGCAGGGCTCAATGCAGCGGCATGGTAACCCGCTGGTGCTTTAAGGTTATATTCAGCTGCACGACTGACAGCATCGGTAGCATTCATTGCTTCAGCGCCGGTGATTACCGGAAGCGAGACCTGCGAAATGGTTGGGTCGGCGTACTCGATATAATAGGCACTCGTAGGTGTAGTCAGGGATCCGTCAAAGTTATGGAGCCGTGAGATCATGGTAAGGTAATACTGCTGGGTATTGAGAAGCATTGACTCGTAACTGTTGGGATTTTTCTGTGCAGGAGTGAGCAGGGTCATCTGATAGGGACTGGCGGCAACCGATGCATTGTACCAGGTTGCCATCGCCCAGAATTTGCCGGTATCCATTTCGATGTCTGTGATAATATACCGGGTTTTTGCGAGATCAAGGACTTGATTTCCCTCATCTTCTGATATGGACATAAAGTAATTTGCTGATCCCGTTGGGCCAACAACTCCAGCCTGGAAGGGATTGGCGTTTGGGATCCGCTTTGCAATATACGTGATCATATGCCCATAGTCCCACCAGGACATGACACCATATGCCTCGGGAGGATACTGGAATGTCATAGGATTGTAAATGGTGGTGTAATTCACACCCGTATCCGGAGTATTATTCCCCATCCAGTCAAGAGATTCCCTCCAATCTGGATTCATCCGTATAGTGTTGCCCGTTGCATTTGAGTAGCTGAGTGAAGCGGAGGTATAGGCAAACAGAATGCCAAGTCCAACAACAAGAATAACAAATGCTATGTTAATATAATTGGGTTGAGAGGTTTCGGAGCCTTTCTTTTGGGTTTTTTTCTGTTTTTTGCTCTTTTGCGCCTCCTCTTTCCCTCCTTTGTTGAATTCGGGATCTTTAGTATCTGATGACATCCTGGTTGCCAGCCGGCGGATATCTGCCCATCCATATTCAAAAGTAAAACTGACACATACGGCAGAGAGCAATGCAATGTTCACTGCAAGGTAATACTCGTACCGGATATGTTGCCAAGTCGAAATCAGCATGACAAGTGACCACACAAGCGCAAAGATCTGGTGCGGGTGCTCATCCTTAAGGTTATTATAGAGCATGACCAGTGCCCCACCAACCATCAGAATGAGACCATAGTTGAAGGTCATCCATGCATATCCGAGTGACCAGCCCCGGGCTTCCTGTACGGTGTTGGTAACTGCCTGCTGCCCGAAAAACGAGAAGAGTGAATTTATTAACAGGTTATACAACTGGGGACTGGCAATGAGGAGGATGAGAGAAAAAGCAATTCCGCTCCCGATAAGAACAGCAGGGTAATAATACCATTCTTTTCCTTTAAGGAGTCGCGAAATCACATAGAGAAAAACCGTTCCACCGATTAATGCCAGGTACGCATATACATGCCCGACTGAATATAAAATAAGATTAACCCCTGGATCTTTTAAACCGTATGCCAGAAGCCCGATAATCGCTACTGTAAAAATTACAGTGTTAATTACCAGCAGATATTCACCTGTTTTCCCACGGTAGACATCAATGACAAACTGGATAATGGTAAATATTCCGACAATCATCGCAAAGAGAATCATTGTCGGCATAACAAACAGACCGAGAAGGTACGCTATACCCGCCAGACCTGATAGCAATAGGGTTTTTTTATAGGTACTAATATTTTTCAGGTCAATTTTTGAGTCTTTTTCCGAGAAGACCGTGAACATATATAAGAGGCAGAATATGGTCGAAAAAAGAACTTCTGCAATATGATGATCCATATATCCGAAGAATGACCGGTAAAAGAACTGGCCGGATACTACCGCGGTAAACCCTGCAGCCAGAAGACCTGTCTTCCAGTCACCGCAGATTTTCCCGACAAAGTACATTATCGCTACGATCACCATTCCCATGATGGGTGGAATCAAAAGCCCCGTGCTGATGATCTCCGGCCGCGTTGTAGCCCCGGTAATAAGGCAAACAACTGCAATGATAGTAGGGAAAAGGGGGCCCCAGGGAACAGGCTGTCCTGTGGGAAATAAGGTCATGGGCTCAAACCATGCATAATTCGGGAAGTTTACCAGTATCTGTTCAACCTGTCGCAGATTGTACAGCGGGTCATCACTTGCCACCATCATCAGGACATCAGTGTTACCCATATTAAGCATGGGAAGCAAACGAAGCCATAGGGCAAAGATCGAAAAAAATGCTACAAGGCCGATAATCATCTGGGTTCGGCGGTTATTAAGATCAATACGTTCCATGAAATCAACCTTTCTTGGGTACTTGGTTTTACGTTGAGACCATTAATAAATTTGGTTGAATTCTTCAGAAGAAAATCCCGAATATCTCCTCAAATGGCCGAAATCTCTCTTACATGAAATTTTTTAAAGATTTATTGAAAAGAGAGCCCGGTTATTCATCAGACAGCATATATATATACCCCCTTCACTTGCTGTTCGGTTCATGAAAAGGGGAAGTCTTCATTTTCGTTTCCCAGAAGGTATGGGTGGAACTTACCATAGCTTGGTTGTTTCAGGTCACCGTTAAAAAAACCGGAGAGAGCAATGGTACCGTGTTCCTGTTATTTTTTTGTTATCTCCCTGCTCATTTTCAAAGGTAGAGTGGTAATTTTTGCTGGAGCACCGATCGCGAGCATATACGCCGGTACATCGCGGGTCACGATCGCACCGGCAGCGACCAGCGCCCCCTCTCCTATGCAGACACCAGGGAGCAGGGTGGCATTCGCACCAATTGCTGCGCCATCCCGTATCTGCGGCCCTTGAAGTCCGCCAATACGTGTCGGGGGGTACCGGTCATTGGTCAGCACAGTATTGGGCCCGATAAAGACATGATTACCGATTATTGTGTCGGTCGGAATGTAGACCATGCTCTGAAGGCTTACCTCATCCCCGATAATGGTATTACCTTCAATAACGGTTGCCGTACCAATGGCAACGTTGTTGCCTATCCGGGTTTTTTCACGGATTATAACATTGTGCCCGCTCTGAAAATGATCCCCGATCATCACATCACAGTAAATTATGGTGCCTGACCTGATCACCGCATGTTTCCCGATTATTGTACCGGTAAAATTGGTTTCACCCATGTGATCCCGTGAGGGGAATCCAAGGGTTACCGGCTCGAAAATCTGTGCTCCTTCACCAATAGTGTTTATTCCGTATTCGATCATTCAACAGTCACGCTCTTTGCAAGGTTTCTTGGTTTGTCTACATCCCGGTTTAAACCGACCGCTGTATAATAGGCCAGAAGCTGTAGCACGACAAGACTTGTCAGAACCTGCACAAAAGGAGGAGTCTGTGGCAGGGGGATAAAGATATCCACAACCTCGGAAAGTTCCGAATCTCCCTCACCTCCGAGGGCGATAACGGGTGCCCCGCGGGCTTTCATCTCCTTGATATTAGAAATCATCACCCCATACGTCTCGCCCGGCATGCAGATGGCAACTACCGGTGTTTCTGGAGAGAGCAGGGCAAATGGCCCGTGCTTCAACTCCCCTGCAGCATAACCCTCTGCATGGATATAGGAGATCTCCTTCATTTTCAGTGACCCTTCAAGAGACACCGGATAAAAAGGCCCCCTCCCCACATAGAAGATGCTCCGGGCATTCCTGCAGAGTCCGACAGCCTCAGACAAATCCATCAGCAGTACCTCTTCAATTGCCCGGTGCCCGTTACGCAGTATCTCATCAAATTCGCCATCACGAATGAAGTTTATGATCTGCATAAGGACTGCGAGCTGTGCGATAAATGACTTAGTCGCGGCGACACTGATTTCGGGTCCTGCACGCATGAAAAGGGTGAAATCTGTAATCCTGCTTATTGAACTGCCCAGTACGTTTGTGATTGCAAGGGTTGTGCAGTTATGCACTTTTGCCTGTTTGAGTGCAGAGATGGTATCAGCGGTCTCCCCAGACTGCGAGATTCCGATTACGAGTCCTTGGATTGGCGGGAGGAAATATTTGAACTCAGAAGCAAAATCGAGACGCACCGGGATCGCGCAGGAATCCTCGATAAGGTACTTGAAGATTAGTCCGGCATTATACGAGGAGCCGCATGCGATGACCGTTACTGATTCAGGGTTCCTGATGGATGCAGGAAGTGTTTCACCTGTTATAGACCTGACAGAATTGTAAAATGCCTGTGGCTGCTCGTAGATCTCTTTGAGCATATAGTGCGGGAAACCGCCTTTTTTGGTGTCTTCATGTGACCAGTTTATCAATTCGACAGGCCGTTTGACCGGCTTACCGTCATTGAAAATCTCTGCGTTCCCCTGAGAAATACTGGCAATATCTCCATCTTCCAGATACATTGCTCGTTCGGTGTGATGAAGGATTGGCATCATGTCAGAGGCGGCAAAAAATTCCCCATCCCCCACTCCGAGAACAAGCGGACTTGCATACCGGGCAGCAATAATCCGATCTTCACCAATTGCAATTACCAACAGGGCATAGGATCCTGTCAGTTTGGGAACGATCTTCTGGACAGCTGCAAGGAGATCTTTTTCTCCATCATACGCCTCTTCGATAAGATGTGCTACAACTTCAGTGTCGGTTTCAGAGCGGAATATGTGGCCTCGTGCGATCAGCTGCCTTTTAAGCTCTGCATAATTTTCGATAATTCCATTATGCACTACTGCAATGTGGTTGGAACAGTCCATATGCGGGTGAGCATTGATATCATTGGGAACACCGTGTGTTGCCCAACGGGTATGTCCTATCCCGATCTTTCCCTTGAGGTTAGTTGTTGAGCTTGAAGAATCAGAGATTCGTCCCTGGTGTTTGTCCAGCTCAATACCCCCGCTGATAGTGGCAACGCCGAACGAATCATACCCCCGGTATTCCAGTTTCTTGAGCCCTTCCACAATGATCGGGGCAGCTTCTCTTCGGCCGGTATAGCCCACAATGCCGCACACTTCATATCACCATTGATTCTTCGGGAAGGATGCGAGAGATGATAAGGCTCCCCCCTTCAATTGTGACATTATTACCCACAATGCAGTTTTTGAAGATTGTGAAAGGCCCTGATGTGACCTGATCGCCGAGCACAGCTCCAAATTCCGGTTTTATGACCGTCCCCTCGATATTCATCAGGCTTGCCGTTGCTGATGTGGTAGTGTGGTCCGCAAGGCGGCAGCCCTGGCCCGTCACTGTATCAATGATCCGTGAGTGAGAACCGATTGCTGTGTCATCCATGATAAGTGAGTTTCCTATGAACGCGAATGGCTCAACCTTCACCCGTGAACCGAGACTTGTATTGGGCATGATGCAACAGTTAGGGCCAATCTCGCAGTCATTCCCGATGATGACCGGCCCGGATATAATGCTGTTGGGGCCGATCGTGGTACCTTTCCCTATCCATACAGTTCCCTGGATGATGGTCTGCCTGCTTGCAGAACCTTCGCGAACTTCAGTCAGATCTTTTAACAGGTGCTTATTCATCTTCAGGAGGTCCCAGGGGTAGATGGCATCCTGCCAGTCATCTGCAATGACTGCCTGCAGATGTTCTCCTGAAGCGAGCATTGAGGAGACAGCATCGGTGATATCGTTTTCACGAATATACGAAAAAAAGTCTTTTGTCAGTGAATAAATGCCCGTGCTCACCATAAAACTTGGTGAATGCTCGGGTTTCTCGATAATCCGGGTCACGAGTCCGTCTTTTAAGAGCACCACGCCAAAGTTTGACGGACTGGGATGCTCTTTTACCAGCATTGCATTTTTGATCTCTTTGATCCTCCCGATTGAATGAGGATCAATATAGTTATCTCCTGACAGGAGGAGAAAATCCCCGGAAACGAGTGATTCAGCACACTTGAGCGCATGTGCAGTACCGAGCTGTTTGTCCTGAATTACTACTGAAATGGGCACATCGAGCTGGTTTAAAAACCGTATGACCTGCTCTTTCCGATAGCCCACAACAACTACGATATCGCGAATTCCGTTTTTCAACAGCGCCTCAATTACGTATTCGATGATGGGGCGGTTCGCTACCGGAAGTAGCGCCTTGGGTCTGCCTCTTGTTAACGGACGAACCCGTTTTCCTTCTCCTGCTGCTAATATGACTGCCTGCATTCTTTCACCTACCGGATAATTGCATTCTCCCCGATGCACCCGGCAACATATGAGTTGGGTGCAAACCGTGCGTTGCTCCCGATCATTGTCCCGACATTGATGGAGCAGTTGATCCCGAACTGAACGCCATCTCCTATAATGGCACCGAATTTTTTCCTTCTCGTATCTTTTCCACAGACTTTGACATTGGTATGGTCATGCCGCAAATTTGCGATTTTAGTGCCTGCACCAAAATTACATTCTGAACCAATGATTGAATCTCCGATATAGTTGAAGTGCGGGATCTTCGTACCCTTCATAATGATGGAGTTTTTAAGTTCGGAACAGTGCCCGATATGGCAATTGTCATCAATACTGGTTGCCCCACGGATAAAGGCATGCGGGCCTATACGGCAATTCTTTCCTATGATGCACGGCCCTTCGATATAGGTTCCAGACTTCACCACACTCCCTTCCCCAACGATAACGGTTCCCTGCATGGATACTCCTTCTTCCACGGTTCCTCTGATATCAGGAGATAGTGTTTCCATGAGCGTAATGTTTGCCTCAAGCATATCCCAAGGGTTCCCGACATCCATCCAGTATGATAACCGGTGTGCAGTCAACTTCTTTTCTGCAATATATTCGAAAAGAGCATCGGTGAGTTCAAGTTCCCCCCGGCTCGAAGTCTGAACTCTGTCGACAGCATCGAAAATATCCGGTGAGAAAAGATAAGCTCCGGCGTTGATCATACTGGACTGCGGATGTTTTGACTTTTCTTCAAGTCCGGTTACAAGGTTATTTTCCACCATAACTGCCCCGTAATCTCCCGGGTGATCGGTGGTGCTGATGCTCATGCACGGTATACGGCATTTGCAGAGATCTGAAATGTCTGTGCTTTTGAGAATCATGTCCCCATTTAACAGAATAAACGGCCCGGTAACAAGATGGTGCGCAGATCGCAGAGCATCTGCCGTCCCACGCTGCTGTCGCTGCGAAGCGTAGGAAATCTGAATCCCCAAGGCAGATCCGTCTCCAAAGTGCCCGCGTATCTCCCGTTCACCATAACCCACAACAAAGACAAACTCGGTGATCCCTGCGTCGCGTGCGGCAAGAACGAGGTGCTCCATCATCGGGCGGTTGGCGAGGGGGAGCATTACTTTTGGGCGCTTCGCCGTCAGGGGGCGCATCCGCTTCCCTTCCCCTGCGGCAAGAACGACACACTCCATACGTAAACCTCGTACTACAACATTTAAGCAGTTTTCCCCTGCTTCATCATACTGCGTCCCTCTTCGAGAATTTCCTTTGCTTTCTGCAGGGTTTTACCCTCAGCAGTAATCCGGATTTTGGGTTCTGTCCCGCTCGCACGGATAAGGCACCAGCCATATTCATCAGCAATCCTGATCCCGTCAGTGGGGCTTGCTGCTCCAAGAGCCATAACTGTTTCTCGAGCTGTCTCGCAGGCAAATGATTCCCGGAGAATGGGGTAGGATGGCATTGCATCGAGTTCGTGGGTGACGTTCCACTCAGATGTGATCTCGCAGAAAAGGGCTGCGGCATACGGACCATCGGGACATAATGAGATCTTCGGGAAAATCCATGCCCCGGAGGGTTCACCCCCGAAATCCCCCCACTTCAGGAGTTCTTCAGACACATAGGTATCCCCGACTGGTGTACGTCTGACTTCAGCGATCTCTTCAATAATCATGGATGCGTCACTTGTCGTAACCACATGTTTTGCGTCAAGATACTTCGTAAAAAGCATGAGAAGATGGTCCCCGTCAATGTACCGTCCTTTGTTATCAAATGCCATCATCCGGTCAGCATCCCCGTCATGAACAACCGCACATGCAGATTCAGTTTTTTTCACCAATTCTCCAATATAACCAACATTCTCCTTCAGCGGCTCTGAAGGGCGGGCAAAACGGCCCGAGGGATTGCAGTTGATACAGATGGTCTTTGCACCAGCATCTGCCAGAAGATCCGGAGTAAGAACACACCCTGCACCATTTCCACAGTCAACAACAACGGTAGTTCCAGCCTCGATATTTACCTTATCCAGAATTGCATTTTTATGAGGGGTGAGCACATCTATCGCACGCTCACTTCCCTGGTGCTGCCAGTCAGTCCAGTGTCGTATCTTTATGAGTTCCTCCATCTCTGCCTGCTGGGCTTGAGTAAAAGACGAACCGTCCGTGTTGAAGAGTTTCAATCCGTTATATTCCTCAGGATTGTGGGATGCGGTGATCATACACCCGGCTTTTACCGAACGGGTACTATAAGCAACAGACGGTGTTGGAGCGATACCGGTAACATGCGCCGTTGCACCACTCCCGAGAATTCCGGATATCACAAGGTGTGCGAGAAGCGGACTGGTCGTACGGGTATCCATCCCCACAAGAATGTCGGAGGATCCGGATGCCAGTGCAGAGCCAACTCTTAAGGCAGTGTCGACAAGTGTCTGGTCGAACTTCCTTCGTATTCCAGAGGACCCGAAAAGCATGATGATTTATTGGATCGCTGCCAAAAAGAGTTTACCTTTCTTGTATCGGATATTCTTTATTTCTTCAGTGTTACGGGTGCGAAATTTTTCCCGGGTAGTATGCTAGCAGGTTCCAAAGGGGCACCAGTGCTCAAGCTGGTTGAACCGTGCAACACCAGCAGTTGATGGGCCGAGACACAGGATCCGCTTTGTTTCTTTATTGTTCCAGATGATGTCACCGGTGCCCTTTTCTATGATCCCTTCACCATTCACGAGAATCACATCGGCGTCCTGAGGATTTTTGACAATGGTGCTCCTGAATGCAGTGTCGACAGCAGACATGCTTCCCCTCCAGAAGATCCTTTTTCCCCCCAGTTCATGGAGCAGTTGCCTGCGACATTCAGTGTGTGATGATTCGGGACACGAGTGAAGTATTCTTGAGAGACAGAAAAAACCCGTGGCAACATTCACAATTGCAACGGCAGCACCACGGACCAGAGGTGTATCGAGAGGTGTGTCGAACATGAACGAGATCTTTGTCTTTGCCCGGATAGGGTCATAGGTAATAAAATCGGCACTCCTCCCGCCAAATGACGCAGTCATGCACGCGCCGTGCTCAAACTGACAGTTTACAGTATCTGTACGTACGTCAAGGACAACCCCGCTGTCATCACAGCCACCGTCTTTCATCATCGATTCAAGTTTTTTGACAGTGTCAATGATAAGGTCCATTTATTCACATCCATTGTTGTCAAGGAGAACAACCCGGGCGGGAGAACCGTCAAGCCCGGTGAAGCGCAAAGGCAGTGCCACCAGGGTATAGTTCCCTTCCTCAACATTAGAGAGATCGAGGAGCTCAATGATAATGCATCCCCGGCTGAGCAGTTCGCGGTGCACGGTTCCATCGCATTCGTAGGATTCTATTGAGGGAGAATCGATACCAACACATTTCATTTCACAACCGGTGATGAGACGTGCCGCATCTGCCGTAAGGGAAGGGTACTTCTCCTCAAAATGGTCAGTACCGGAAAATGACGTTTTCAAAAGGAGCCTGTCAATGCCATCCAGCCGGCCCTTCAGGTGATTTGCCGTTATACTGGTGCCCGAACTGGTTACATCGAGCACCCGGCACATTCCCATGACATGCGAGAGGGGAATAGTATCAATCGTATCTCCGGTTTTAAGGTAATGGACGGGAGCATCGATATGAGTGCCCGTATGGGTACTCAGGTGCAGATCGGTGGTAAGGTAGTTCCCGTGCACCCCCTGTCGGAATACAGGAGGAATATCGCCAGGATATACGAGGATACCTTCAGAGAGTGGGCGCGTGATATCGATAATTTTCACCGATCTATCCACTCCATCCGCACTCCCCGATGAGGGGAACGAACCTGACTCCCCCGTGGTGCTCCTCTGTTGTAGATCCGTCTTTTTTTCTGAGCCGGATGAGCTCCTGGATGTCACGCCCCCCCACGGGTGCTACGAGCCTGCCCCCTTCAGCCAGTTGTTCGATAAGTGGCCCTGGAACTGCCGGTGTTGCGGCAGTGATGATGATTCCCTCATACGGGGCCTTTTCTGGATAGCCGAGTGTTCCATCACCCACGATCACATCAACATTCTTACTGCTGACAGCCGCGAGGTTTGCCCTTGCCAGCACTGCAACTTCCGGGATTCGCTCAATGGTCGTTACCTGTCGGACAAGTGCTGCGAGTACTGCTGCCTGGTAACCGCACCCGGTCCCAATCTCAAGCACCCGGTCCTCTGGTTTCAGGCTAAGGAGTTCTGTCATCAGCGCAACTATATAGGGCTGGGAGATAGTCTGGCCGTTACCTATCGGCAGCGGACAGTCCTCATATGCCGATTTATTGTAGGGTGGCGGAACAAAAAGGTGGCGGGGGACTTCTTTCATAGCTGAGAGGACACCCTGGTCATGTATGCCTCTGGCTGCAATCTGGTACTCCACCATCCTCAAACGTTCATCAGCTCGTGGATACGGCGGCATAGGCACCTGGTTTTTTAAAATCCTGCTTTTTCCGCAACATCAATGGAAGCATCGATCTGTCTTTGCAGTGCTTCGGGAAGCCCGGCAATCTTTACATCCAAAAATCCCCTGATAATCGTTGCCGTCGCTTCGTCTTCGTCAAGCCCTCTGGACATCAGGTATTCGATCTCATCCCTTGCGAGCTTGCCAACTGCAGCTTCGTGAGAGAGTTCGGTGCCGACCACCGATCCCTCAATTTCCGGGATTGCGTAAATGATACCGTCTTTAAGGATAAGTCCCTTGCATTCAAGATGCCCCCGGGTTCCGGCAGTTTTTCCATTGATGTGACCGCGTGAAATGATAGTACCACCCTTTGTTATGGCACGGGTGATCAATTCAGCGCTTGCTCCTTTCCCTTCAAGGATGGCACGGGAACCGAGATCCATATATGAACCTGGCATGGAAATGACAACACTGCTGAAGCGTGCGACCGAGTTGGTACCCTTAAGGGTGGCTGTGGGGTACATCTGGATTTTTTTCACCGGCTGCATGCAGACGTAGTTGGAAAGGAAGACCCCGTCATCTTCAACGATTGAGGCGCTTCTCGGGTACACCTCAATATTCTCACTCCAGTTGTGGATCATCGTGAAACTGATCTTGGCATCTTTTTTCACGAAAAACTCAGAGATGCCATAGTGAGCGCCGCCTTTACCCACGTGTGCCCCGCTTGTGCACCCTGATATGATGTGGAGCTCAGCGCCTTCTTCGGCAACGATGATATTGTGGACATGCTGGATCTGTTCCCGCCCGAGATAGAGGCAGGCCTGGATGGGGAGGATATTGTTTGAGCCTTTGTGCGCGATGATAACATACCCCTTGGGGTCTTTCTGTGCTGCCACGTACCGGGTAATGTCATCTTTTTCCGGCGATACTGCCTGCCAGTTATACTCTTTCAGGCCATCATATTTTTCCATCGCTTTCTTAAACGAGAGGACTTCTATGCCCTGCTGCGAGCATTCAGCCTGAACGATGTCCTGGTCCATCTGGAGATAACTGCCGCAGCGGTTTTTCATGGCAAGATCAATACCTGCCTGCGCGATGCGATCCTGATCAGCTTTTGAGAGCTCAGGAACTTTCACTGGTGACGGCATTCGAGGCACTCCTTGTATCCGCGTTGTTTGATATCTTTTAAGATTTCCCGGGGATTCCCGTGACACTTGATCTCCCCGTCGCACATCACGTGACCCTTGTCAGCATCAAGATAGTCAAGGATATAACCGGTGTGCGTTATAACAAGCCCGCTTTTTTTACGCTTGATAAGATGCTTATCTTTTTCCAGGAGTGAACCTATGGCAGTACCGATGAGCGAGATGTTTTCCAGATCAACACCGCTTTCCGGTTCATCGAGCATGAAAAAGTCAGGGTTCTGGATCATCAGCTGCAGAACCTCACTGCGTTTGATCTCCCCCCCCGAAAATCCTTTGTTGATGTCGCGCTCTAAAAATTTGTCCATATGAACTGATTTGGCAAGTTCAGGAATGTTTACTTCCTTGCTCCGGGAAATGGCGGTGAGCATTTTGCCAAGCTTCAATCCGGATATGGTGGGTGGGCGCTGGAAGAGCATACCAATCCCTCGCTTCGCCCGTTCATGGGCTTTCATCGTTGTCACATCTTCTCCTTTGAAGATGATTTTTCCCTCAGTTATCGTGTAGTTGGCAAATCCCATAATGGTCATGAGGAGTGTTGTTTTACCCGAACCGTTGGGCCCGAGCAGGACATGGGTTTCCCCTTCATCGATGTGGAGATTTATGTCGTGCAACACCTCTTTGTCGCCGACCTTCACATGCAGATCTTCAATATGCAGCATAGAACAATCGTAGAGAATATGTCGATTACTGCATTAAACGCTTTTCAAGGTACTAAAAAAGTGATAGTGTTTCGGATATTTTAACACATCATCTGGCAAAGTACACACAGGATATTATCCATGAGACCTGAAAAGGTTCAGGAAAAAAAGGGAAAGGCGAATGTCAGGAATGGTTCGAAAGGTGCAAAAAATTTAGTTTTATCCAGCGAACCCCGTGAGATTTTACCTTTGTCAACCGTATCGTATGTGCGGATGCACATCAGGCGCTTGCCCGTATACCGGACCGGAGTATCGACCTGATCATCACTTCGCCTCCTTACAATTTCGGACATTCCTATGCACAGGACCCTCATGATGATACGCATGAGTGGAATATCTATTTTGAACAACTTCTTACTGTGTGGCGTGAGTGTGAGCGGGTTCTCAAGACGGGTGGGCGGATGGCACTAAATATCCAGCCCCTCTTCTCGGATTATGTCCCCACTCACCATGTTATTTCTCACCAGCTTGCAAGCCTTGGTCTTCTCTGGAAAGCAGAGTTTCTCTGGGAGAAGAATAACTATAACGCAAAGTATACAGCATGGGGGAGTTGGAAATCCCCTTCGATGCCATATATAAAATATACCTGGGAGTTTATCGAAGTCTTTGACAAGACGACCCACAAGAAAGGAGGGCGGCGCGAGGATATCGATATCACTGCCGATGAATTCAAGGAATGGGTACTTGGCAAGTGGTCGTTTCCCCCGGAGATCCGGATGAAAGATTACAGCCATCCGGCAATGTTCCCCGAGGAGCTGCCCCGGCGGCTGATGAAACTGTTCTCCTACAAAAATGATATCGTGCTGGACCCGTTCAATGGTGCCGGGACAACGACACTCGTTGCGTGGAAACTGCACCGGCGCTTTATTGGAATTGATGTGTCGCAACAATACTGCGATATGGCGTTACAGCGACTTGTCACTGCGGCGGAAAATGGAACACCGTCTTCACCAGAATATCCCATGCCGTCGATTGCGGTATTGGACCGCTGAAAAAGTATGAGTAAGTACGGGTTCCCATCAGACCGGCATGTTCTTTTTAACATATTCAAACACGCCTTTCCTGTCGTACATATGCTCGAGGATATAATTGTGAACGAGGGCATATTTTTCATATCTGGCAAAGAGCTGCCTGTACGCGTTCAACCGTGAGTTGTAGTCTGAGACAAGTGCATTATGAACAGCTACCTGTGCATTGTACCTGCCACTATTTCCGGTATTTTTCATCTCCTGGATTTGTGATTCGAGTTGTGCAATTTTATCCTGTTGGGATGTAAGGTCAGACCCCATACTTTTTACCTGCGGTTCGAGTTCCTTTGCTTTCAGGTCAGACAGCACATACATATCGTGAATATACCGGGTCTCACTTCCGCTTCCGTAGAATTTTGTGCCATTGCTGATGGGAATAATGACAGGATCTGAATCCAGGGTCATGTTTCCCCCCAGTTTATCGGTCGGAACCCCGACAAATGAGTAATTGGTCGTTTCCACAAACACATACCCGGTGTTTTTGTAATGATAATCGTCAGATCCAACGCCTACTGCCATATGTGATTCAGGACCAAACAGGAGCAGGGCAACCGGATACCCTTCCCGTGACAACAGCCCCGCTAAAAGCAGGCTCTTGTCATCACAGTCCCCTGCACGGTCAACAATAGTCTCTACCGGGAATTTTGCCGGGTTCTGCTCCAGTGTTTCATACCGTAGTGACTGGACATAGACTGCAATGAGTTCGAGATATTCGTCATCGGAAAGATTTTGCCGGATCCCGATTTTGTTAGTTTCTGCGAGAATTGATGTATAGAGGCTGTCCTGTGCCGGATCCTGTACCATTGCACGGTAACTTTGCGCAAGCCAGATCGTATCGGAAATGTTTCCGTATACTGTTGTAGCTTTTTCTGCCTGTTTAGCACCTTCATAAACCGAGATATTAATGGGAAGTGTCAGGGTAACCGTGGTTTTTTCAAACGGGAATTGATGGGAAATAATGAGTGGGGATGATTGTGATCTGATGAGATCAGGAGATATCTGGGGCACAATTACCGTTTCTTTGGGAAAAACAACTGCACTGATGAGCACTGCTGATAATGCCAGGACAATAATGAATAAAAAAGCACCAATGAGTTTGAGGATCCGGTTATGCATTATCCACCAAAATACACTAGTATTCTTTATCGTATGTATTACAAAATATCCCGTAACTGTGCAATGGAGTCAATAACGCAGTCGGGTTTGATCACAGCGTTGTCCACAGCGTCTTTCCGGTATTTTCCGGTCCTGACGAGAATTCCCTGCATACCCATAGTACGGGCCCCGCCAATATCGGTAAGAATATCATCACCGATCATTGCTACCTGACCAGCACGAAGTCCCATGTCGTGGAGGGCAAGCTCAAAAAACGGTTTTGAGGGTTTTCCCACGATTGTCGCGGTTTTGCCGGTCGCAAATTCGAGGGCCTGAACAAAAGGACCTGCAGAGAGGGAAAGGCCGTACGGTGCCATCCAGTACCGGTCCTTCTCAAGCGCAATCAGGTCCGCACCATTCATAAGATAACGGAACGCGACGTTCATGCTGTCATAGGTAATTTCGTCACCAGCATCACCAATGATAACGAAATCGACCCCGCTACCCTTGTCACAGCTACATTCGTGCTCAAAGTCCCGGTACACATCTCCCGTTGTAAGAAGGTAGCAATGGTGTTTGCCGGCATTTTTCATACAGGCAACTGCAGCGAGCGGGGGGGTGAAAATATACTCCTCGGGAATTTCAAACCCCAGCGAGGACAACCGCTCTGCTATCGTATTCCGGCATTTACGGGTGGTGTTGGAAACAAACCTGAAAGTATAGTTTCTGTCCCTGAGGAGATCGATGGATTCCCGGGCCCCTTTGATTGCCTGATCCCCTACATACAGAACCCCGTCAAGATCGATGAGGAAACCCCTTACATCCATCATTTCAGCCCTTTTCCTTCAGCGCAGCCGGATCCTGGCTGGATGCAGGTTTGAAATTCCGTTGAATCAAGCGCTTGCCGGTATAGAGAAGATTCTTTTCTCCCCATGAGGTAATCTGGAGGGGTATTTCCGGTTGAACTGCACATCTGCGGTACGGATCAGGCCTGCATGCAAGGTTGTTCAGGATCACCATTGGTAAGCAGAGTTACTCTGCTATGAACATTAAACGTCTCATTATGCCCATTGAATAACACCGGAAAACAGGATCCGGTGTACGGGATAACCGTTTCGTGCCTGATTCAGCCATATTCCTTTACCTGGGAGGTTCGCTTTACTTTCACCCCCCGCGGCGGGATGGTTAAATCCCTGACGCCGTTATTGTATTCAGACGATGTCGGCCACACATGCCCCTTTACGCATTGGTGCCCTCTGGCAGCAGCGCATGGAAACAATGCGGGAATACGAAGTTGTCCGTGACGGAAATGTTTTTGGGACCAGTTTTTCAAACAGTGTTGTTTTTTCATCGGATTATGAAGAGGCACGCCACCAGCTCGATGTACTGGTTGCGAAGTACCACAACGTCCCGTTTGATGAAGTCTTTTCGGGCACTGAAATTTTCAATGAAGCTGGAGTCTGTTTTTCTCTGAAAAGCCGGCAATCTCTCAAAATTCCTCCGCTCGATCTTGATCGGTTCAGGTCAGAAATCCTGGAAAACCTCACCCTTGTGCATGGTATCGGGCCAAGGACACAAGTCCGGCTGAGAACAAAAGGATTCCTGACATTACCGGATCTGATGCAGCACCCGAAGTTCCGGTCGAATGCCTACGAGGTGCTCAAATGCCTTCAAGGTGGCAGTTCTGCAGAAATTATGGATTTAATCGGCTTCAGGCATGCAAAATCCCATCCTTGTGTTCTCGGAACGGCAGGGCTCCACGAACCGGAAGATTATGTATTTCTTGACATTGAAACACTCGGTCTCTTTTCCCGCCCTATTATTCTCTTTGGTGTTGGTACAATAGAGGACGGCAATCTCGCAGTCCACCAGTACCTGCTGCGCGATATCGATGAAGAACAGTCCGCACTGACCGCAACGCTTGATCACCTGTCCGGAAATCGCCCGGCACTGGTAACGTTCAACGGCAAATCGTTTGATGTTCCCTATCTGTCAGACAGGCTTGCCTACTATGGTATGGGTTCTCCAGCCAGAATCCCCCATTTCGATGTACTCCATTTCAGCCGCAGGAGATGGAAGAATCATCTGCCCTCCCTGCGCC
>Ga0315284_10004932_pt1 | contig 18968 bp, 16 predicted proteins | sample YL17G09_16_MG_FD_203696 | JGI IMG/M metagenome (GOLD analysis project Ga0315284, IMG submission 203696) | Sediment microbial communities from Yellowstone Lake, YNP, Wyoming, USA - YL17G09_16 | ecosystem: Environmental > Aquatic > Freshwater > Lake > Sediment | place: USA: Wyoming | collected... | reverse complement strand
GCCGGACGTCTTGGGAAGGTTCGTCGTCAGGTATGCCTCGGGTTCGTCCATCGGCATCAGCATGAAGAAGAGGAGGAGTTGGAAGATGATGTCGATCATGGGCGTCATCGGGGGCTCGATCTTCACCTTCCCGCGTTCACGTGCTACGTTGCGCATGGCAATCTTCCTCTTTCGGGACCACGGCTACTTCATGGTCACTTCGGGCGCGGTGGCCATCCACCAGGCCTCGATCTTGGCCTTTCCGGCGGCCAGCATCACGGTGGCGACCGCCTCGTACGGGATCCCCTCATCGGCGCGGAGGATGATGTTGAGGGGCCTCTTTACGCCGCCCTCGCCATTCTCGCCGACCAGGCCGATCAGGTAACTTTCCAGTTCGCTCGGGGCGCTGCGCGGGCCGATCCGCGGCTCGAAGGTCTGGCCGAAGATCCTGACCTGCGGGTGGTCTGGGTCGACGATGTTGATGACCACGTTGCGGTAGTCCGACTCGTCCCTGATGGCGGCCATCTTGGCGGGCGGCAGCACCATGTCCTCCTTCACGACCTCGCTGAACTGGCTGACGAGCATGAAGAAGATGATGAGGTTGAAGACGATGTCAATCATCGGCGTCATGTTGAAGCCGACGGCGCCGGAACCTCTGGCTTTTATGACACGTGCCATTCTTGCACCTCACGATTGCGTGACGTTGAGGCCGGGTAAGGCCGTGGGCCGTCAGCCGGCGCTTGCTGCGCCTGCGGCGGCGGTGGGCTTGAAATTGGCCAGCAGTTCTTCGGCCACCAGGGCGGCCTCCATCGAGAGTTGCTCGACACGGTTGCGGTAGATGGCGTAGGCCCCCAGGGCCGGCATGGCCACCAGGAGGCCTACGAACGTCGAAAAGAGGGCCGTCATGATGCCGTCGGCCAGTTCAGCGGGCTTGGCGCGGCCTTCCCTTTCGGCGATCCTCTGGAAGCACATCATCATGCCCCAGACCGTCCCGAAGAGGCCGAGCATCGGGCTGATATTGCCGATGAGGTTGAGGTACTCGATCTTGCGGTACAGGCGTGCCGTCCGTTCCTCGGCGGCATCCTGCATGGCCCGTTCCATCGCCTGGTAGCCGTTGGCGGCCTCGACCAGGCCGGCGTGGACGACGCCCGAGACGAAGGACGGATCCACCTGGCAGAACTCGAGGGCCTCGCGGAACCGCCGCTCGTCGAACATCGTCTTGATCTGGGCCACGCTGAGTTCCGGCAGGAGCACCGCCCGCCGGATTGTCATGGCGTGCTCGATGATGAGCGCCACGGCCACGATCGAGCACCCGACGATCGCCAGGATGTCCACGGCGCTCATGAAACTGCTGAACGTGGCCCGCCAGCACATGTGGGCGAAACTCTCCGACTTGACGACGCCCTCGCCGGCGGCGGCCAGGAGCGCCGTGCTCGCCAGCAGCATCACCCCCATCACGACGATTGCTTGTACCGCCCGTGTCTTACGCATGTGCCTCGGCTCCTTCATCCCTTGAGTTCCGGTGTCCTCGTGCGCCAAAGCCGCCCAGGGCTGAGGCGATCAGATTCCCAACCGTGCGAGCGCCAGCCGGGCCTGTTGGGCGCCGGAGGTTCCCGCGTAGTCCTTGACGGCTTCCTGGTAGACTTTCTTGACCTCGTCTTTCGGCAGGCCTGCAGCCTCCATCGCCTGTCCCGCGCGGAAGAGCGATTCGGCCGTCATGGCCCGGTCCTTGGCGGGATACAGGATCGGCAGCCGCATCAGTTCGATGGCCGCGTCAACGTTCTTGTCCTCCATCGCCAGGACGCGGCCGCGGTAGAAGGCCAGTTCGGGCGCGTACTCGGCGCCGAGTTCAGGCTCAGCCTCTTTCAGTTGGGCCTCGGCCTCGGCGGCGCGATTCGCGTTCACCAGAAGGTCCAGCATCTGGATCCGGGCCCAGGCGCGGGTCCGCGCATTGCTGCTCTTCAGGGCCTGCCGGATCAGCGAAAGTTTCTGCTCGGGCGTCCCGACTTCCACGACGAGCGCGACGCGCAGGCGCTCGAGTTCCAGGGCATAGGGCTTCGTGCCGGCCGCTTTCAGGCCGTCCTCGACGCGGCCGAGCAGCGCCTTGTTCTCGGCGTCGGCCCCGCGCTGGGGGCGCGGCAAAGAGATGCCCGCGACCAGGTCCGGGTAGCCTTGGGCGAGGCCGAGGTAGGCGTCGAGGGCCTCGCGGGCGCGGCCGGAATCGCTGTACAGCCGCACGAGGCGCGACCGGATGAGGACCCGCATCCAGTCGGGGATCGGCCGGCCCATCAGGAGTTCGTACTGGCGCTGCGCCTCGGCGAAGGCGGCCTTGGCCCCGCTGCCGCCCTTTGTGCCCTCGTCGTAGGCCTTGTCGGCCGTCTCGAGTTCCGGGTAGCCCTCGACCTGGATCGCGGCGATCTCGCCGAGCGGCACGGTCCGCTTGCCGGCCGAGGACTGGAGGACCAGGCCCGTGGCGTCCATGCTGACGATCTTGCCTGAGTAGCCGATGCCCACACGCGTGCGGACGGTGTCGGCCGAGGCGAGCGAAGCCGCTGCCGCCGCCAGCACCAGAGCCAGGAGGGTTTGTCGGATCTTACTGGCCAAGGGTCACCAGGTCCTTTTCGCCGACGAACTTGTACTTTCCGTTGTTCTGGGACGCGATCTCTTTCAGAACCTTCTCGCCGGTGTCGTAGATGAAACCGATCGTGTGAACGGTCACCTTCTTGCCGACGTTCAGGTTCTTGACGAGGTCGACGATGCTCCGGTCGAACTCGCCGTCCGTCAGAAGGTAGATGAGTTCCGGTTTGACCTTGAAGGCCTTGTCCAGGGCTTCCGACGGGTCGGTCTGGCCGTGCGGGATGATGCCGTCGATGAACTCGTAGGCCAGTTTCTTGTTGCGGTCGGTGGCGTCAACGAGCCGCGCGGTCGGCATCTCGACGGGCGGCCCGGACGAATAGAAGATGACGTGGAAGGACTTCTCGGGCCCGAGTTCGCCGATGGCGCGCTTCAGTTCGAACTTCACGTACTCCATCGAGTCGGTCATGCTGCCGGAGCGGTCCACGACGTAGACGATCTTGTTTGCTTCGTCCGTGCCACCGGCCCCGAAGAACCCCGGCCCGCGCCCGCCGGTGCCGAACCCTTCGAGCCCGCCGATCTCCTTGCCGCCGCCGCCGACGCCGATGACTTCCAGGACGTCCATCTTATTGTCGGCGACGTCCGGGAACGGGTTCGTCATGTTCTTCAGAAAACTGGTCGGCCGGGGCGTCATCTTGCCGCGGCTCGGCTCGGCGTCCTGGAACTTGGTCTGCTGCCGCCTGGCTGTCTTCGGCTTGTTCTGATAGACGACGTCCGAGGTGTACTCGAACGGTTTCTGCTCGCCGTAGACCTGCCACGAGAAAAACGCCGCCAGGATGATCAGGGCCGCATGCAGGACCACGCTGGTGCCCCAACTCGGCAGGTAGAGGGCGAGCCAGCCCATGACGCTGTCCATGCCGGTTTCTTCCTGGGGCTGTTCATCGGCCCCGGCTTCGTCGCCCTGGGCCGAAGCCCCGGCCGCGCCAGGCGCCGCCGAGACCCGCTTGGCATCGGACGGCACGATGGACACCTGGCCGCAGTGTGGACAGACCACCTCTTCGCCGGGAGCCTGCGCGACCGTCAGCCGTTTGCCGCACTTCGAGCACTGGAATCGAAGGCCCATTTACCTACCTCCTCCGCCCCTGCTTCACAGGGCCGGGTATGTTAGGATAAACAGATAGCCCTTGTCAACTGGCGTCTGCCGACGCCGTGCATGACCGCTTCCCACCATACCATACGGGTGACACCGCCTCTGGTTCGAAAAAAAATCGAGTTGGGGCGGTCGCGGGCCGATGATACCCGTACACGCTCCGGGGCGGGGTATTCCCTTGACTTCCGCCCGGTCCGGAATGACACTGGACGCGTATCCTGAGACACGCGATAGATAGGAGACCCCGATGCGACGCGCGATCCTCTTGCTGCCGGTCCTCGCCCTGGCCGCCGCCGTCGGCTGCTGGCAGAAACCCGAGATATCCCCCGCCGAGAAGGAGTTCCGGCGCCTCTATCGGGACTATTCCGACCAGTTCCACGAGAAGATGGTGTCCTCGGCCGAGCAACTCCCGCCCATCCAGATCACGGCCGAGGCCGCTCACATCTGGGACAGCGTCTTCGCCGGCCACGAAGACGTGGTCCGCGCGCGGCAAAAGGAACTGCTTGCCGAACTCGACGCGGCGCCCGCCATCGACAAAGACCTGTACCTGACGGTGGACGAGGCCAGCCGCACCGAGGACAAGAACGAGCCGAAGGGCATTGTCCTGAAGCAGTTCCTCTGGAGCCCGGAGGGCGCCGCCCAGTTCTACCTGAACAACTGGCTCGCCCGCCTCATGAACCAGCAGTCGTACGCGGTCCGCTCGGTCCTGTTGGCCAACGCCGAGCTGTCCTGGGAGGTCCAGAACCGCAACCCCGACTCGCCTATCCTCATCCAGCGGGAGGGGCCGATGATCTTCCTCGTCGAGTTGACCCGTCAGCAGGACTACTACGTGGTGGAGAAACTCACTTGGCTCCGCCCGAAGTCGCTGGGGCCGATCACCCCGCCGCCCGAAGGGACCGGCACAGGCGGAGGCGCAACGCCGCCTTCCACGCCTGCTCCGACTCCGGCCCCGACGCCGCCCCCCGAAGGCGCCGGCTCGGCGCCAAGAGGTTGAGCGCAGGACCCTGCGAATGCAAAACGCGGGTCAGCCCGCCCCAAGGCGGGCTGACCCATTCATTTGCGCCCGACCTCAGTCGCCCAGGTCGGCCAAGTCCTTCTCCGACACAAACTTGTACCGCCCGCGGTTCTCCGCGGCGATTTCCACGAGCACCTCATCGTTCCTGGTGTAGAGAAAACCGATCGTGTTGACCTGGACCGTGGCGCCGGGGTTCAACTCCCGCACGAGGCCGACGACCTCGCGATCGAACTCGCCGTCGGTCAGCAGGTGGATCACCTCCGGCCGCACGGCAAACGCCCGACGCAGGGCGTCCGACGGGTCGGTCTGGCTGTGGGCGACAATGCCGTCAATGAATTCGCACGCCAGGCGTTTGTTCCGCTCGGTGGCAGCGACCAGCCGCCGCGTCGGCATCTCGACCGCGGGGCCGCTCGAATAGAAGATGACGTGGAACTCCTGGTCCTTGGTGAGTTCCATGATCGAGCGTTTGAGTTCCATCTTCACCAAGTCGAGCGAGTCGGTCATGCTGCCGGACTTGTCGACCACGTAGACGATCTTCTTGGCCCCATCGGACGGCGGCCAGATCGGGCCGCTGGGACTGCCCGACGGGCCCAGGTTGCCGAGGCCCGCCCGTTCGCCCCCGATACCGAGGATCCCCACAAGCAGCGCGTTCTTCAACTCGCCGATGCCCGGCACCGGGTACTCAAGTTGCTGCGCAGCAAAAACATAGGGCTTGTCGTTGAGCGGCTTGCGGGAGGGGGCCGTCGGCAACTTCTGGGGAAGCGTTCGCGGCCTTTCGACGTTGAACTGCCTCAGTGTGACAACTCCCACGGGCACGTCGTACTTCACGGCCGCCGGCAGCGTCTGCCACCCGACGAACACCGCCAGCAGAATGATCGCGGCGTGCAGCATCAGGCTCGTGCCCCAACTCGGCACGTACAGCGACAACCACTCGAGCACCGTGCCGGCGGCCCCGTCCTCGGGCAGGTCGCCGCGACCATGGGCCTCGGGCATCGGCAGGTCTTGTTTGCAGCGGAACTGGCTAGCGGGCATGGCGCACCCCCTTCTGGACTGTGCAGTCCTACCGTTTCGGCCAACCGCATCACCGGACGGCCGGGAGGGCGCCCTTGCCTGTCCATCGCGCGGCGGGGATGAAATCTGAAATCTCAAATCTGAAATCTCAGATTTCACATTCCCGACCATCTAAACCGACGAGCCCCGCCGCCCCGCGTTTCATGAAAACCGAAAATCTCGACATGTTTTCAGACGCGCCACTGCCGGGGCAACGCCCGGCGATGCGCACAGTGAACTAACGCCCGGGGATGAGCGGAGCGAATCCCCAGGGCAACACCCGGTGATGAGTACAATCTCCTGCACGACTACTTCGGGCGGGGCACCAACGACGTCATGAAACGCCTGAAGGCCCTCCAGGGCGCTGCGATCTGAAATGGGGGGCCTGAGATTTGAAATTTGAGATCTGAGATCTCAACCCCCGCGCCTACCCCCGCGCCTCGCCCATCTCAAAAATGAGCCCGGCCCGTACGGGCTGCCGAGACGCCGTGCGAAAAACGGCTTCCTTTCGCCTCCGCTTCCTTATAGAGTGGAGAGAGGCGCCGCGGGGCCGGAGTCGGGCGAGCAACGCCCCGGGGCGGCGGTCCCGGGGTTCTGCGGAGGGCAGCACATGGCCAAACACGCACACCGCATCGAAAAAGACCACCTTGGCGAGGTAAAGGTGCCCGCGGGCGCCTACTGGGGCGCGCAGACCCAGCGGGCCGTGGAGAACTTCCCCGTCTCGGGCCTCCGGGCCCACCCCGCCCTCGTCCGGGCCCACGTCATGGTCAAACTCGCTGCCGCGCGGGCCAACTGCGACCTCTGCAAACTCGACTCCCGCACGAGCGCCGCCATCGAGCAGGCCTGCCAGGAAGTCCTCCAGACCGGCCGCCTCATGGACCAGTGGGTCGTGGACGCTTTCCAGGCGGGGGCCGGCACCAGTTTCAACATGAACTCGAACGAGGTCCTGGCGAACCGCGCGGGCGAGATCCTTCACGCCCCCCTCGGCTCCTACCGACACATCCACCCGAACGACCATGTCAATATGAGCCAGTCGACGAACGACACGTTCCCGACGGCCATGTACCTTGCGGCCATGCTCCTGGGGGCCGAGGTCACGGCGGCGCTCGGCGGCCTTGCCGACGCCTTCGCCGAAAAGGGCCGCGCGTTCGATTCCGTCATCAAGAGCGGCCGCACGCACCTCCAGGACGCCGTGCCCGTGCGGCTCGGCCAGGAGTTCGCGGCCTACGCCATGGCGGTGCGTCGCGCGGCCGCGCGGCTCGCGGGGGCGCTCGATGAGTGCAAGGAACTCCCCCTGGGCGGATCGGCCGCCGGCACCGGCCTCAACACCCATTCGCTCTACGCCGAGGCCGCCGTCAGGCACCTGGCGGAGATCTCGGGCCTGGACCTCGTGCCCGCCGACGACCTCAGGCACGCGATGCAATCCATGGCGCCCATGGCGGCGGTGAGCGGGGCCGTGCGGAACCTCGCCCTGGAACTGGTGCGCATCGCCAACGACCTCAGGCTCCTGGCGAGCGGGCCTCGCACCGGCCTGGCCGAAATCCGCCTGCCCGCCGTCCAGCCCGGTTCGAGCATCATGCCCGGCAAGGTCAACCCCGTCATGGCCGAGTGCCTGAACATGGTGGCCATGCAGACCATCGGCAACGACACGGCCGTCGCCCTGGCCGTCCAGGCGGGCCAACTCGAACTCAACGTCATGATGCCCCTGATGGCCCACAATGTCCTCGGCAGCCTCGACATCCTGAGGAACTACCTGCCGGTGTTCACCGAGAAGTGCGTGCGCGGCATCGAGGCCGACGCTGACCGCTGCCGCGCGTACTTCGAGGCGTCCGCGGGCCTCGCCACCATCCTCAACCAGCACGTCGGGTACGCGAAGGCCGCCGAGGTCGCGAAGGAGGCCGTCCGGACGGGCCGGTCGCTGCGGGAACTCATCCTCGAGAAGGGCCTGATGACCGAGGCCGACCTCGCCAAGGCGCTCGACCCAAAACGCATCACCGAGCCGCACGACCCGACGGGCCCGGGGGCCCCGTGATGCGCCTTGACGTTTAGCCGCGACCCGACTTGTCCGCCATAGCCCGAAGGGCGACGGCGGAAGGGGAGTGCGCCGGGCGGCACCGGCGGGCGAGCCGCCAGTGGCACCCGGCGCGAGGAGAACTGGTCATGCTCGTTCGCGAACCCATCGTGGCCGGGCAGTTCTATCCCGGCAGCCGCGCAGCGTGCCTCAAGCAGATCAAGGCGATGCGGCCGGCCGCGCCGCCGGAGAACCTGCCCGCGCGGCCGGTGGCGGGCATCGTCCCACACGCCGGCTGGACTTTCTCGGGCTCGACCGCCCTGGCGGTCCTCGATGCGATCCGCTCGCGCCGCACGCCCGCGACGTTCGTCCTTTTCGGTGCGGCCCACCATGCCGTGCGCACGAGCGCCCTCTTTGGTTCCGGCACGTGGGAGACGCCGCTCGGGCCGGTCGAGGTGGACGAGCGGCTGGCCCGCGAGATCCTCGCCCGGGCCGATGCGCCCCTGGCCGACGACCCGATGGCCCACGAGGGCGAGCATAGCCTCGAGGTCCAGTTGCCGCTCATCAAGCACCTCTTCCCCGAGGCGAGGATCGTGCCGATCACCGTGCCGCCGACCAACTTGGCGGCCGACCTGGGCCGATGCGTCGCACGGACCATCCTCACCCTCGACGCCGACGCCGTCTGCCTCGGCTCGACCGACCTCACGCATTACGGGCCGGCGTACGGCTTTGTGCCGCGCGGCACGGGCGAGGCGGCCGTCCGCTGGGTCCGCGAGGAAAACGACCGCCGGATGATTGACCTCGCGCTGCGCCTCGACGCCGACGGCGCGGTGGCCGAGGCGGCCGCACACTCAAACGCCTGCGGCTCAGGCGCGGTTGCGGCAACCTTGGCGGCGGCCCGGGCGCTCGGCGCCGAGCGCGGATGCCTCGTCGCCTACACCACGTCGTTTGATGTGATGAAGGAGCAGTTCGGGCGCAGCGACTCGAGCGCGGTCGTCGGCTACGCGGGCGTGGTGTTTTAGTCCCCCGGGACCGCCTCCCGGGGGCTTGGGTGGGTGGCACGGCCACGGCCGAAGGCCGTGACCGTGTTGCTCCTTTCGCACGCCCGCCCAACAGCGGCGAGCGTGCCACCCGCCGTCCGCGCCGAAAAACATTGACACCCGCCGGGGCACATACTCTATTTATCTGCGTCGCGCCGGCTGCACATCGGATCGCGGGAACGCGGCATGCTTTCGTGGCCCAATCGCATCACGCTCGCGCGTCTCCTCCTGGTGCCGGTCTTCGTCCTTCTGCTCCTGAACGCCGCCGGCAATCCGGACTACCGCTATGCGGCGCTGGGTCTGGCGGTGCTGATCGGCATCGCGGACGCGGCCGACGGGATCGTCGCGCGGCGAACGGGCAAGGTCACGAAGATCGGGTCGGTGCTCGACCCGCTGGCCGACAAGGCCCTGATGATCAGCGCGCTGGTGCTCCTCAGTAGCGCCCGGGTCATGCCCGATCTCCAGGCGCGGCTGCCGTACTGGGTCAGCGTAACGCTGGTCTCCCGGGACGTCTTCATGTTGGTGGGCGCGGCGGTGCTGTTCCTGCTGGCGGGGATGTTCCAGGCCCTGTCGAGCGCAAGCGGCAAGGCTGTGACGGTAATGCAGTTCCTGATGATTGCGGCGACGATCGCATCGCCGGACCTCCTGGGATGGTGGCCGGTGGGTGCGTGGTGGGCCTTGCACGTGATCTGGGCGGTCACGGTGGCGCTGGGCGTCATATCGTGGCTGGGCTACATTCGGATGGGCCTGAAACTGATCGTCTCGGTGGGCAACCCCGACTAGTACCACAACGCCATGAAACCGCAAAGAACGCAAAGAGCGCAAAGATAGACTTTTATACAACAATGACTTAGGCTGCAAGCCCGCACAGAAACCGGCGCCGCATTCCGAGGCGGCAACCTGGCGGTTGGTTGTTTCGTTGTGTTGCCCAGTCCGTGCCTTTCTTTGCGTCCTTTGCGCCCTTTGCGGTTAGAACCAGCAGCCCAGTAGTGCCAGGCGGGTTTTTCGCCCGGAAAGTGCGCCGTGCGCGCGGGGTTTGCGCGATTGGTTGCCGATTTCCTTCCTGTCGCAAGTCCTTTTCCCGGGGCAGGTTAACGCCGGTCCCGGCGCCGCCTTTCCCTCCACGACTTGCCACGACGGCCTTGCGCCCCATAGTTGCATGCGGTACGCAAAAGGCAAGGCGCCGGAACCGGCGGCCCGATGGGCCGCTTTGCGAAAGGGAGGTCAAATGTCCAATGGCATTCGCGTTCTGGTGTTGGGCGGTGACGCCGCATCCCAGGCGGAGACGGCCGCGCGGCTCGAGCGCGCCGGGGCCGCCGTCCAGACGGCGTCGGACTGCCTTGCGGCGATGGGCATCGTCAAGGGCGACGAGGTGGACCTGGTGGTTTTGCGCGGCGGGTCCGAGGGCCGCTTCGACGCCGTTGACACCGCCCGGGTCCTCAAGAGCCTCCGCCCCGACCGGTATCTGCCGGTGATGGTGCTCGCGGGCGGGCCGCTCGGCGCTGAGGCCCGCAGCGGCCTGCTCGGCTCGGACGTCGACGAGGTCCTCGGCCCCGCCTTCGACGACGAGACGCTCGCCTGCCGCCTGCACGCCATGCTGCGCCTCAAGAGCGCCAACGACCAGTTGCTCCAGGTGCGGGGCGAACTCGAAAAGACGATCGCGCGGGAGAGCGAACTCCTGAAGCAACTCCGCGAGGACAACCGCAGCCTCAAGGTCCGGTGCATCACGGACGGGCTGACGTCGCTCTACAATTACCGGTACCTCATGGAGTGGCTGAAGACGGAGTTCAAGATCAGCCGCCGCTATGGCCACCCCCTGGCGATGATGATCGCCGACATCGACCACTTCAAACGCGTCAACGACGAGTACGGGCACCCCTTCGGAGACCAGGTCCTGAAAGAAGTCGCCGTGATCCTGAAGCAGTGCGCGCGCGAGTCGGACCTGGTGGCGCGCTACGCCGGCGACGAGTTCGCGCTTGTGTGCCCGCGAAGCGGGCGCAAGGAGGTCAAGGCCCTCGCCAAGCGCATCCTCACCGCGTGCCGCAAGCACAAGTTCGAGCACAAGGGCAAGCGCGTCCCGATCTCCATCAGCATCGGCACGACGACCTACCCGGAGGACCCGGAGATCGCGTCTCCGGAACTGCTGATCCTCCTGGCAGACCAGGCGCTGTACCAGAGGAAGCGCGACGGCCGCAACGGAGTGAGCCATTGGGACGAACTCGATCCGGAGACCCGCTTGGCGATCCGTCGTGAACTGTGCGGGCCGGGCCATCCGCTCCTGGCGGAGGACCCGAAGAGCCGGATCGAACTGGAAGCCGCGGCTCGCCTGGTCGGCATGGCCGCAGGGACGACCTCCCCCTGCTCGGCCGCGTCCGACCCCCGAGACGAGCCGTAACCCTGAGGAGCGGCCGGCCGGTCAGCCGATGGCGACCGGCTGGCCCTCCTCCAGAAATTCCCGGAGCGGGCACCCCTCGCAAAGGGGGGCCTGCTTCTTGCAGTGCCGCTTTCCGACGGCCACGAGCAGGGCGTGGTACTCGCCGAAGACCTTGGCGTCCTCAGCGAGCGCCGATTGCGCGAGGTCCTGAATCTCCTCGTACGTCGTCTCGGCCTCGATCAGGCCGTGCCGGAAGAAGATCCGGGCCGTGTAGGCGTCCACGACGAAGACCGGCCGCCCGGCGGCGTAAAGGACAATCGAGTCGGCCGTCTCGGGCCCGATGCCCGTCACGAAAAGGACCGTCTCTCGCAGGGCCGCCGTCGGCAGGGCAAAGAGGGCGTCCAGGTCGCCGCCGAAATCTTCGGCGAGCATGCGGACGAAGTTCTTGAGGCGCTTCGCCTTGACGCGGAAGTAGCCGGCGGGGCGGATGACCTGGCCGAGCCGCGCGGCGTCGGCCGCGTCGAGCGCCTCGGGCGCAAGCAGGCCCTCGCGATCGAGGTTCGCGACGGCCCGCTCGACGTTCTTCCAGTTGGTGTTCTGGGTGAGGATCGCCCCGACGATCGTCTCGAATGGCGTCCGGGCTGGCCACCAGCCCTGCGGGCCATAGGCGGCCAGCATCGCGCCGTAGAACGCGCGGATCTTCTCCTCGGTTCGCATCGCTCGGCCCTTCGCTCATCCGCGCCACTACCAACGCGACGGGACGGCAGCGCGTAAACTCGCATCGGCCCGCCCGGTTTTCAAGGCAATTCGCGCGGCCGTTTGGGGCGGATGCCTGGCAAGAAAGTGGCACCTTCTCATAGCGGGGGTGCCACGGTTTGCTTGTCAAACCGTGCTTGGCATGGTAGCAGCACCGATTGACAAGCAATCGGTGGCACCCGCCGGCGATGCCACTTTCTTGCCAGGCCCCCTTTTTCGTAGAGCCGCCGCCGGCCGGCCGGTACACTCCGCCCATGCCGCGCAGCAAGCGTTCGACGAAACCCCGCGAGAAACGGCCGCCGCGCCTCCGCCGCGCGCCCGGCGAACGAGTGCTCTTTGCCGACGAGGCGAGACGGCCGTGGGTCTCGCTCCTCTTCCTCTCGCCCTTCCTCGCATTTTACACGGCGGGCCTCGTCTGGGTACGGCCGGACCTGGCTTCGGCGGCCGACCTTCTGCTTCGCCGGGGCCTGGAATTCCTGGGGGTCTCGGGCGCGACGGCCCCGCCGCTGGTGATCCTGGTCGTCTTTCTGGTGTGGCACCTGGCGGCGCGCGACCCGTGGCGTTTTCGGCCGGCAATCCTCGCGGGGATGGCCCTCGAAACGGCCCTCTGGGTGGTCCCGCTCATTGCGATGGACGGCCTGCTGCGGGCGACCGGGGCGATCCGCGCAGCCGCGATGGCGATAGGCGGGGCCGGCGCGGGCGGGCCTGCGTGGCTCACGGCGGCGATGACCAGCATCGGCACCGGCATCTACGAGGAACTCCTCTTTCGGCTGGTCCTCGTGGGCGGCCTGCTCCTGCTTTGCCGCCGGGTCCTCAGGCTCAAGGGCAACGGGGCGATCGTCGCGGGCGTCCTGATTGCGGCGGCGATCTTTGCGGGGGCCCACACGCTGCACGCCCCGCGGGAGTTCGAGTGGACGACGTTCCTTTTCCGCACCGGGGCGGGCGTGTACCTCAGTTACCTTTTTGCGACGCGGGGCTTCGGCATCGCCGCGGGCGTCCACGTCGTTTACAACCTGCTCGAGAAACTTTTCGGCGGGGCGTGACGGCGGACAACGGCATGGAACCGCAAAGGGCGCAAAGGAAGGATAGGTAAAAGGCTGGAGGCCGCAGGCAAAGCCGAAGCGGGGACCGCCCTTTTTCTGTTTCTCAAGCCTCAAACCTGCCATTCTTTGCGATCTTTGCGTCCTTTGCGGTTAAGGCGCCGTTGCCGGCGCGGCGGGCGGCGTCTGCGCTTCGGCGAGGCGGCGGATCCGCCGGGCCGCCAGATGGGCCACGAAGCGCATGTAGGAGTCGGGGGAACGGGCAGCAGCATCGAGGGCCGGCAAGGCCTCGGTCGCCCGAAGGTCGCCAAGCAACTCCATGGGCCAGTCCGCATCCGCTGCGGCGAGTTCGGCCACGAGCGCCTGGACGCACGAAGTCTCGAGCGCCCGGGCCGCGAACCGCCGGACACTTTCGCTGGAAGAGGACGCGGCCTGAACGCGAAGCGCTTCTCGAGCCTCGGGCGTGTTGAGCCGCGCCAGCGCCACAGCCGCCCTGATACCGTCCCACACGTCCTTAGATTGGAGGCTTTGCGCAAGGATCGGGACTCCGCGTCCGTCGCCAAGCAGGGCGAGTGCCCAGGCCGCGGCCGCTTGTACGCCTGCGCTACTGTCCTTCAGCAAGGGCGCGAGCGCATCGGTGGCCTTGACGTCGCCGACCATTCCCAAGGCCTCCGCCGCTGCCCTGCGAACCGTAGCATTTTCATCCCCAAGCGCAGCAAGGAGGGGCTCGACAGCGCGCGGGTCGCCGATCCAGCCCAGAGACCACGCCGCCGAGGCAAAAGTGTTCGGGTCCTTCAGCGCGGCCAACAGTGCCGGGATCGCATGTACGTCGCCTATCTGGCCAAGAACGTGGGTCACATACGGCGCTGCATAATCCGGCGACGTATCATCATTCCCACTGGTGCGGGCCTTGGCCAGCACTTGGACAAGGCGCGGCACGGCGGGGGGGCCCAAGACAACAAGGTCCTCTTCGATTTCGTACCAGCATCGGTCTTTGCGTTCAGAAGCCAGCCCTATACGGCGGAGACTGCGGTAAAAGAAGTTGTTGTGGTTCACGTATTTCGCGATCGCGATATCGTACGACACCAGCTGCTCCCGCAATTCCAGCACGAGCGCGTCAACCCGGCCGGCGGGCGACCTGGCCCTCAGGTAGGCTGCAATGCCCAGGCCGACCAGCCCCAACAGGATGGCCGCCGCCAATAGGAGGAGCCGCCGCCTGCGCCTGGGCCGGGCCCCCAAAACCGGTTCGGCAGTGCACGCCTGTTGTTCGTCACGCTTGCCCATGCCTGGATTTTACCGCCCTGGAACCCCGGCCGCAAAGGAGAATGGCAGGGCCAATGCGGGCACCGGCCTTCTTCTGTTTCTCAAGCCTCAAGCCTGCCGTCCTTTGCGCTCTTTGCGTCCTTTGCGGTTAAAGCCGGCGCCGTAAGCGATAGAGGTTGCACGTGCGCCGACGGCGCGACTATAATGCGACATCTGGCCGGCGGCACGGCGCCGCTGAAGGGGAACGGATGAATCGGCCCGTTGCCGAGAGCCTGTCGGAATCGGTCGAGGCGAAGTGCACGCTGAGCGGGCGGCCGATTCCACCCCTTGAGCGGGGCCTCCCGAAGACCGTCGAGTCGGTCTGCCCGGAGTGCATGCGGCTCATCCCGGCGGTGCTCCTTGAGCGCGGGGGCAAGGTCTGGATGGAAAAGACCTGCCCCGAGCACGGGCCGTTCGAGGACATCTACTGGAGCCACGCCAGCCTCTACCTCAAGGCCGAAGAGTATCATTACGGCGACGGCGAGGGCCTTGCAAACCCCAACACCCCAGCCACCGGCCGCTGCCCCGAGCAGTGCGGCATCTGCCCGGACCACGCGTCGAACACGGCCCTCGGGAACTTGGACCTGACGAACCGGTGCGACCTAAAGTGCCCGATCTGCTTCGCGAACTCCGACGCCGCAGGGTACGTCTTCGAGCCGACGTTCGATGAAGTGGTCGGGATGCTGAAGGCGTACCGGGCGATGCGGCCGTCGCCCGCGCGGGCCGTCCAGTTTTCGGGCGGCGAGCCGACGCTCCACCCCCGGTTCCTCGACTGCCTGCGGGCGGCGACGGACCTCGGGTTCTCGCATCTTCAGGTGGCGACGAACGGCCTGCGGATGGCCCGCGAGCCGGGTTTCGCGCGGGCGTGCGAAGAGGCCGGCCTCCACGATGTCTACCTCCAGTTCGACGGCGTCACGGACGAGGTGTATGAGAAGACGCGCGGCCGGCCGCTCATGAAGGAAAAACTCGAGGCCGTCCGCCGCATCATGGAAACCGATATGAAGATCGTCCTGGTGCCGACGATCGTGCGCGGCATCAACGACCATCAGGTGGGCGACATCGTGCGGTTCGCCCTGGAGCGGATCGAGACGATCGCGGGCATCTCGTTCCAGCCAGTGGCGTTCACGGGGCGGATCAAGCGGGCCGCGCGCCTCCGGCAGCGGTACACCCTGACGGACCTGGCGTACGACGTGTCGGCCCAGACGGGCATCGGCGACCCCGAGGCCGACTGGCTGCCGCTCTCGTGCGTCCAGCCGTTCACGCGGCTGGTGGAGGCGGTGCGCGGCGAGGCGAACGTCGTCATGAGTTGCCACCCGCACTGCTCGCTCGGGACGTACCTGTTCGTCGGGCGCGACGGGCGGGCGGTGCCCCTGCCGCAGTTCTTCAACCTCAAAGGGCTCCTCCGGGACATGTGGGCGCTGGCCGGGAAGCGCCCGCGGAGCCGCTTCGCCTTCTTCCCGAAGATTCGGGCGTTCCTCGCGCTCAAGCGGAACTGGCGGGCCGACCGCGCCCCGGCCGGCATGACCTTCGAGGACTGGCTCCGCACCTTGAACGGCATGATCGACAAGAAGGTCGGGCGCGGCCAGGCGGGGCACAAGAACTTTCGCAGCCTCCTGGTGGCCGGGATGCACTTCATGGACCGCTACAACTACGAGACGAACCGCGTCCGGCGGTGCGTCATCCACTACGTCACGCCCGGCGGCCGCATCTACCCCTTCTGCACCTACAACGCCGGGCCGGAGTACCGGGCCGAGGTGGAGCAGGCCCACGCGATGACGCCCCAGGAGTACCGCGCCCGCGAAGCGACGTGACCTTCGCGCCGCCGGAACGAACAGAAAAGGACTTCCGCAGATGTCGCAGATTGACGCAGATGAAAGAAGAAAGGATAGAGAGAAAGGCGAAACAGCGCCAACCGCAAAGCAGGGATCCAAGGGTCTCTCCAGACCTCTTCCGGCCTTTTTCTCACCTGATAATCTGTCTGTTTTTATCTGCGCTCATCTGCGTCATCTGCGGAAGGCCGTTGTTGTTTTTGTTTGTGTCGTCCTAGCCGCGGCCGGATGCCAACCCAAGGCCAACCCCCAGCCGGCCGAGCCGCCCGCGCCCAACCGGCCGCAGATCAAGGAATCTGATATCTACAAGTTGCGTGGTAAAGTGATCGACGGCCAGACGCTGCGCGGGCTGGCCCAGGTGCGCCTGAGCCTGCGGGTGATCGTCCCGGCGGGCACCGGGCCGCAGTACGCCCGGGTCTACGGGATCACGGACGGCGGCGGCGATTACGAACTCCAGGTGCCGCTGCCGTTCGACCTGATGCGGAAGGCCCAGGCGATCCAGTTGTCGGCCGGGATGCCGGGCTACGAGGTCCAGACGATCAACGTGTCGCCGCCGCTCCTGCCGGCGCCGTTTCACCTGGCGCCGATTCTTTCGCTGAGGAAGGAAGTCACCGCGCCCTTCAGCGTCAAGCCCGGCCCTGCCGGCCCCTCCTCGACGAACGATTCGGAAAATCCGGGCGGCAACAGCCCTCTGCCGTGGAAGTAGATGCGCCAGAACCGCCGGCGACCTCCGCCGCCTGGGCGGGAGCACTCGCCAAGGCGCAGTGCCCGACAGGCGATTCCGGAATCCGGACTAAAGAAGGGCGACGGGCGCCTCTTCGGCGGCGGCCGCGGCGCCGACCGGCATGTCGCCGCCCTCGCCCAGCACCCGAAGGAAGGCCTTGACACACCGGGCGTCGAACTGCGTGCCGGCGCAGCGCTGGAGTTCCCGGGCGGCCTCCTCGTGGGACTTCGCGGGGCGGTACGCGCGGGCGCTCGTCATCGCGTCGTAGGAATCCACGATGCCCATGATCCGCGCTTCCAGCGGGATCGCGTCGCCCGAGAGGCCTTCCGGGTAGCCGCCGCCGTCGAGCCGCTCGTGATGGTACAGGATGGCCGGAATCGCGGGTTCCAGGAACCCGATGTGTTCGATCATCTGTGCAGCGCGCGGCGGGTGCCGGCGCATCAGAGCCCATTCGTCATCGGTCAGCGGGCGGGCGCCCTTGAGGATTTCGTCGGGCACCGCGATCTTGCCGATGTCGTGGAGTTCGGCGGCGTAGGAGAGCATCCGGAGCCGGTCGCGGTCCAGGCCGAGTTCCTCGCCCACCCGGACGCTCCAGGCCTGCACGCGAAGCGAATGGCCGTGCGTGTACGGGTCCTTGGCCTCGACGACCTGCGCCAGGACGCGGATGGTGTCGTAGTTGGCCCGTTCGACCTCGGCCCTGGCCATCTGGGCGGCGATGCTGATGGCGGCCGCCTCGGCCGTGAACTCCATCTCTGCAATGTCCAGGTCGGTGAACTCGCGCTGCGGCATGTCGGTCGCGTTGATGCAGCCGACCTTGACGCCGCCGGCGCGCATCGCCGCCGCAACCAGCGGCATCGAGATGGACGCCCCCGCCCCCCTGAGGCCGAGGGCCAGCGCGGGGCGTTCCGACTCCACGTCGTGGAAGACGACCGCACGCCCGCTCGAGAAAACCATCCCGCAGATCCGCTCTGAAACGGGCACGGCCACCTGCTCTACGACCTCGCGCGGGATGCCCACGGAGAAGGCGATCCGGAGGACCTGCCCCTCGACGACCATCACGCTGATCCGCCTCGCACCGACCATGTCCTGGACGTACGCGACCGTCGTCCGGGCCACGGCCTCCATCGAGTCAACCAGGGCCAGCCGCCGGAGAAACTCGCACCGGGCCGCTTCCCGGGCCTGCTTTTCTGCCGACTCGTCCAGCGCCCGGATCAGGTCCTGCATCTGCCACTTGATCGACAGGCCCAGCGCCACCACCGCGACGATGCTCAGGGTCACCAGGAGTTTCGCGACCCACGGCACCAGGGTCGTGTTCAGGAGGAAGGCAATGACCAGAAGAAGCATCAACAACATGAACGTCTGAAGGCCGCAGCACCAGCGGATGCTGTTCTGGCTGCACCAGCGGCACCGGTCGTAGGCGGCGGCGCCGAGGGTGCGGCACACGATGCACTTGGGATTGCCGAGGGCCTTCTGCGCCTCGGGCGGGATGGCGTCGGCGGCGGGGGTGCGGCCGAGGAGCGCCTTCAGCCACGAGTATGTAACGAGCGTTGCCGAAAAGGCGGTCGTCCCCTCGAGCGTCGCCACGGCCGCCGCAGCCAGAACCGGCAGCCACCCGATCGGATGACCGAACCCCAGAAGGGCCACGCCGGAGGCAAACAGCGCCACGTGCGTCGCCTGGCCGAAGCGATAGGCCCCGCGGGGCGGCAAGCCCATCGCGCCGCCCTGGCGAGAGACCCTGCCGATCCCGGCCAGGCCGGGCGCCGCCACGAGCGCCGCCGCAAGGCCCATCGCCGCCCAGACCAGAGGGAGCCAGCCGGTCAGGAACGCCCCAACCGCCAGAAGGCCTGTGAGGAAGTCCAGGGAATGATGAAACTGAATGTTGGCGCGGTCATCGCCCGTGGCCATCCCAGCGTCTCCCATCCCGACACGTTCGAAGGGCGACACGATCCCAGCAGATCATGCAGCCCAGTGCCATTCGGCATATCGGACGCCGGGAAGCATCGTCATTAACAAAACCGTGGTGTGACGTTGCAGGGAATCACGGCCTGGGGTACTGGCGGATGGCCGATGCGCTGGAACCGGTCCTTCGGCCGCTGGTGTAAGCAGCCCAAAGGTCTAGCGCGC
>Ga0315284_10004931_pt1 | contig 18968 bp, 7 predicted proteins | sample YL17G09_16_MG_FD_203696 | JGI IMG/M metagenome (GOLD analysis project Ga0315284, IMG submission 203696) | Sediment microbial communities from Yellowstone Lake, YNP, Wyoming, USA - YL17G09_16 | ecosystem: Environmental > Aquatic > Freshwater > Lake > Sediment | place: USA: Wyoming | collected... | reverse complement strand
GGGAGGCGGGGAGGTCGCGCGGAGGGACGCCGGCAAGGGCGCTTCCTCCTCCCCTTCCTCTTCTTGTTCTCCGACGACCGTGCTCGCCGTCGGGCACAACAAGGTTCGTTACCTCCGCTTTTTTTTGAGGGTAGGGGGGGGAGAGAGAGAGAAGAAAAACGACGGCGAGAAGAAAAAACTCACCTGGCGCTTTTTGTTTCGAAAAAAACGACGAAACAAAAAAAATACAGGGCTGGGAGGAGGCCGCGAGCTCGCTCGCCGGGACCACCGTGCTCCTCGAGGCCGCCTCGGCCGCGCTGCTGGAGGCGAGCGAGCAGGCCGTGGCGGAGGCCGCCGCCGCCGCCGCAGCAGCAGCAGCAGTGTCCTCTTCGTCGTCGTCGTCGTCGTCGTCAAACTCGGCGTCGTCGGCTTCTTCGCCCTCCCCGTCTCGCTGGCCGGCGGCGCTCGCCCTCGGGGCGTCGAGGTGGTCCCTGGTTGGCCTCATCGGGAGGGCCGCGGCCCCGGAAGTCGGTAGCGGCGGAGAGGGAGGAGAGCAGGGGCTCGAGTGCTGGCCCCTAGACTGCGACGCGGCGTGAAAGGAGAGGAGCGGTGAGAATTGAGAATTGAGAAACAGAAAAGAGAGAAGTGAGAAGGGGGGGAAAATGCAAAAACAGAAAAAAAAATGGTTCGGATTCGCCTCGAAGGTCTCGTCTTATTTAGCAAAATTGGTTTAAAAGAATTCGGGGAAAAAAAATTGGGGGGGGCGGGTGTTGTTCATGTCGGTTGTTGTTTTGGCGTCGTCGTTGTTGAGATTCTCGAAGGCAAAAAGGTAGAGCCTGAAACAGAAAAAAAGGTTCCAAGGCGAGAGAGCGGGGCTTTTCTCTTCTTCAGTTGGGAACAAAAGGATCAGAGTTTTTTTTCTCTTTAGACCCCCTTTCGCGCTCGTGGGGGCAAATTCAAGCATTTCATGACTTTGGTCGGGAAGAGGCGCGCGCGCGAGCGGGAAAAAGGAGAGGAAAGGGGTGGAGCTGAAGGAAGAAAGCCGGACACTCCCAAACCAACTCCTCCTCTTTCACCCCTCTCTCTCGCTCTCGCGCGCGACTCGTTCCCGATTTCTCTTATTTCATACGATAGCAGCACAGACTATAAGACCAGATTTTTTTGAAGGGGATTGTTGTTTGAAGGGGATTTTTTTGAAGGGAATTTTATGTAAGGGGATTTGTTGTTGTTTTTCTCGTCTCTCAAGCCGCGACGTTTCCAGCAGCAGAAGCAGAAGCAGACGCGGCAGAAGCAGCAGCAGCGGCGGCGGCGGCAGCGGCAGCGGCAGCCTCAGCCCCCAGCCTCGCGGCCACCTCGGCACTCACAAACCTCCCGCCGATGCGCGGCCTCGCGTCGGCGTTGGCCTTCCTGCGCGCGTAGAGGATCCGCGCGACAAACGCCGCGCGGCGGGCGCGCTTGGCTCGATAGAGCGCCAAGGCGTCGGCGTGAGTGCGCAGAGGCTCGGGGAGGGCGAGCGGCGTCTCCTGCTGCTGCTGCTGCGGGAGCAGGGGCGTGAGCGGGAGCGGCGGGAGCGCGGAAAGGGCGAGGGTTGGGGCTCCTCCTCCTCCCCCGCGCCTGTTCTTCCTCTGCTTCTGCTGCTGCTGCTGCTTCGGGTGCTGCTTCCATTCCTCCTGGCTGAGGCTGGGGAGCAGGCGGATGAGCGCGCGCGAGTCTGTCGTCGCAGTCGCTGCCTTTTTCTGCTCCTTCGTCGCCCTCTGCTCCTTCGTCGCCCACTGCTTCTTCGCCGCCGGAGCTGCTGCTGCTGCTGCCGCCGCCGGCGAAACCTTAGTCGCCCTTTTCGCCGTCCCCGCCTCTGCTGCCTTGGGGGTCTTCCTCTTCTTCCTCCCGGCTGCTACCGCGATGAGCGCGGCGGCGGCGGCGGCGGCAGGAGCGGAGTTCGAAGTGGGCGAAGAAGACGAAGGAGCCTTGGTGGCGAACCCCCTCTTCGGCTGCTTCTCCGGTGGGGTGAGAGCCGAGCCCGGCAGATACGAAGAAGCCGGCGCCGACGCGGCGGCCGGCGCCGGGCGCGAGGGCATGAGGCCTTCACTGCCGCCGCAGCCACAGCTCGAGATCGACGAGAGGCGGTGGATCTCCGCCTCGGCCGCCATCTCCGTCGCCTCCCCTTCCGCCGTCTCCTCCTCTCCGTGGTCGGCGGCGGCCTCGGCGGCCTCGGCGGCGGCCTCGGCGGCGACAGGGACGGCCTTGCCCTCTCCCGCGTCCAGAAACATGGGCGCGCCGTTCTCTCCGACGACGACGACCTCTTCGCCGCCGCCGTCGTCGTCATTGCCGTCATCCTCGGCGAAACCGGCGAGCAGCACTGGCCAGGAGCTCGAGTGCGGGAACCCGCGAGTAGCGACGACGATGTCTGCGACGGCGGCGGCGGCGGCCACGGCGAGGCCCGCTGCGGCGGGGAGGCCGACAGCCGGGGGCGCGAGGATGACGGGGACGCCAGCGGCGGCGACGGCGGCGGCGACGGCGGGCGCACTCGACGGAAGGCCCAGAGCCGACTGGAGGGCCAGCAGCGAGGGCGGGCGGCTCGGGGGCAGGAGAGCGACCGCGGTGGCGGCGGCGGCGGCAGATGCTCCTGCTGCGCCTGCGCGAGGGGAAGGGGGCAAGTAGAATGCGGCGGCGGAAGCTGCCTTGACGGCAAAGAGGGCCTCCTCGTCGGGGTAGGCGGGGTTACAGGAAGACTGGAGAGAGAGAAGAGAGAGAGGAGAGAGATTTGAAAGGAAGAATCCAGGTCAGAGCAGAGGAAAGCTAAAAAGAAAGAAAAAAAATTTCGAGATTTTTTTTTTCAACGTTGCTTTGTTTCGTTTTTGGTTTTCAACTCTTTTTGAAGATACGCGCGTCTGCGGAAGCGAACCAAAGGGCTCCTAATTCCCGCACGGTCACCCACCAGGCTCAGCGAGGTCTCAAAGCTGAGGAATCCTGTATCCGACGTCGAGTCTGTTGCAGTAGTTTTTATGAAGGGGGATGCAAAAGGGGAGTGAGCACAACGCTTAGAAAACGGAAGATCGCGAGTGCGTCGGGTGCCCGCGGCCGCGCTTCCCCAGGCTTTCATTTTCCCTCCCGATCGCGCCCACTGAACGAAAGAGAGAATCAATCGAGCCGCAAAGTTGCACTCGCGCGATCAAAGAGAGGCGCCAACTTGCCGCTCAAGGAGAAGAGATCTCTCACCGTCGAAGGACGCCATCGTCGAGGATTGGCAACCGAAAAAGGACCGGAGGAAAAAAAGAGGCGCCTTTTCGCTCGCGCCTAAAGGTTCGCGTCGGGCCGTATTCCAATGATCACGCTGGACGCTTCCTCCTGTGGAAAGGAAAAGCAGGAAATCAGAGCGGAGGGGGACCCGGAGAGGGCGAGCCGGAGAGGGCCGCAGAGATGAGACAGAAAGAAAAAACGAAAAAAAAGTAAAGAGATAAAGTTTTTTTTTGCTGAGGTGGTGTTTTTCAGCTTCAGAAAATACCAAAATCGAACAGGAAAATCTCAAAATCGAGAGCATTGAGAGAGCCACGGAGGCGAGTTTTGGCTCGGCAGAGAAGGAACTTGCACAGCTCGGAAAAAGCAAGGGGAAAAAAACGTTTTTTTTTTTCCTAACCCCCCTCCCTCCTCACGCGCCCGGGAAGAACGCGGGCGCCCTCCACCCCTGCCACACCGCCCCCTCGCCCGACTGCCACCCCCACGCGTTCCTCCGCAGCGCCGGCGGGGTCCACATGTCCCTCAGGGCCTTTGGAGGCGTCGGGGCGTAGAAGCAGAGGTCTTCCTGCTTTGGGGGGGCGGGCGGCGACGACGAGCCGTTTGCTGCCAAACTCGCCGTCGCCTCCGCGCTCCGCCTCGAGCCGGCCGCGGCGGCGGCGACGGCGACGCTCCCGACCGAGGCCGTCAGCAGCGCAGGCGCCCCCGCCGCCGCCATCCCGCCGTACCTCCTCCCGCACCTCCTGTGGAACAACCACATCCCCAGAGGCCCGCCCACGGCGAGCGCGCCCCCCATCGCGACGGCGCCGTTGGCCGCGAGCACGCACCCCGTGAAGAAGGCGTGCGCCCCCAGCGCCGCCGCGATCCCCCCCGCGGCGGTGAAGAACAGGGCCCCCCCGCCCTCGTGCGACCGCTCGAAGACGTAGAGGATCTGCAAGCGCCAGACGACCCACGAGAGAAGGCACCAGAGGGCGGCGAAGGGCAGCGCCAGCGGCGCGACGGCGCCGTAGGCGAGCGCGACGGCCGCGACCTGGAAGAACGTGCCGCCGACCTCGCGCCCCGCGCGCAGCGAGACGCGGGGGACGTCTTCGAGGAGGTCCTCGGGCTCGAGCTTCCGCCGCTGGAGCTGCTGCTGCTGCTCGAGCTGCTGCTGCTGCTGCTGCTGAGAGAGGCCTGCTTCGTCTGCTGCTCTCGTCGTCGACCTCTCTTCCTTCTTCTTCCGGCGGCGGCGGCGGAGGCGGCAGAGGCGGAGGAGGCGAAACGCCCTCCGCGGCAGGCTCGCCACGCCGGCGACCAGACTCCTCCACCCCCTTCCAATTTTACCCAGCACCACCTTCAGCGGCACCGAGCACGGCCACAGCAGCCTGAACGGCGCCATCAGCAAGGCCTGCGTCTCGAGATAGTTGACGAAGAAGTTGGAGGCGTTGGACAGCGAGCCGCCGACGGCGCGGTAGACGCTGGCGGGGTCCCGCAGGAGCGAGGGGACGAGGAGCAGGGCGCTGCCCCCGAGGACGGCGCCGGCGATCACCTGGATGGAGAGAGGGAGAAGAAGAGAGAGGAAAACAGAGGAGAGGGGAGAGAGAGGAAAGAGAGTGGGGAGAGAGGCGAGAGAGAGAGGAGAGAGAGTGGAGAGGGTAGGAAGAGATTAGAGAGAGAGAGAGAGAGTTGTTTTCACGTGTGTTTGGGGAAAGTGAGAGAACAAGACGGGAAGCGAAGGAGAAGAAAAAAGGAAGTGTAGAAAAAACTCCTCGCTCACGTTGAAGAACGTCCAGGCGAAGAACAGCCTGCACACCCTCGCATCCACCGCCGAGAGGCTACGGTCCGAGGACGCCAGCAGCACCCCGCGAAGGAGGGCCTTGGGCATCACCAGGCACGACCACAGGGCGACGAGGACTGGCGGGAGCGTGCCCGTGACGAGCGAGCGCGCGAACGAGGAGCGGCCGCAGAAGAGGCCGCGGAGGCCGCCGGCGGCCTGCTGCGGGGCCGCGCTGGGTTCCCCGCCGCCGCCGCTGCTCGCCAGCGTGGCGGCAGCGGCGACGGCGTCCTGCGCGGAGCACGCGGCGTGCTCCAGGTTCGCCAGCGCCCCGGCGAAGATGCCTACGGGGAGGCCCACGAAGAACGCGAGCCAGCAGAAGGCCAGCGCGCGGCCGCGGCGCCTCCGCGCGGGGCTGGTCCAGAGCGCCTGCCAGCAGACCTCGTCGGCGCCCGGGGCTCGCGCGACGCGGAAGGACCTGCGCCAGCCCTGCGGGAAGAGCGGGACGGAGGCGACGGCGGAGGCCGCGGCCGGGGTGGAGAAGAGGGCGATGAAGGCCGACGGGTGGGGAGGGCGTTCCCTCGGCGCCTTTCGGTCGCTGCCGCCGCCTTGAGCAGCTCCTTCGTCTCCCCGTTCCTCTTCTCGGAGCGCTTCCCGCTGCGCCTCCTCGACGGCTCTCTCAGCCTCCCGCAGCTGCTCGGTTGCTGCATCGACAGCGTCGGAGGCGGCTGCGAGTCTTTTCGCTGCCCGTCGAGAGGAAGCAGAGGAAGGAGAAGAGCGCCGCTTCTGCTCTTCTTCGTCGTCTTTTTCTTCCTCCTCCTCCTCCTCCTCTTCCTCCTGCTCTCGCTTCACCTCTGCAGCCTCTGTCTCGGCCTTTCGCAGCCGCGCTCGGGCTTTCTCTAGGGCCTCCAGCGCCGCGTGGGCCTTCCTGTGGTCTCGCACCGGGACGGAGCCGAGGTAAAAGCCCTTGGAGGCTCCGCCGGCGGCGGCGGCGCCGCCGCCGTCGACGACGCCGAAGCCGTCGCCGCCCCACGCGCGGCCCCCGGCGACGCGAGAGAAGACGGCGTCGACGAGGTCCTGACCGCCCAGGCGAGACGCGGCCGCGAACCAGGCCTCGGGGGCGGCGTCGGGGCACGGGAGAGGGGTGCGGCGGCGGCGAGCAAGAGAGGGTGCTGCTGCTGCTGTCGTCGTCGTCATCGTCGCTGTCGTTGTTGTCGTCGCAGGAGGAGGAGGAGGAGGAGGAGGAGGAGGAGCTTGGACGACGACGGCGACGGCGCCGTCCTCGGTCGTCCCCTCTCCTTCTTCTCCCCGCTCGCCACCGTCGCCCTCGCTGTACCTCCTGCTGCTGCCGTTGCTGTTCCCCCACTTCCGCCGCCTCCTTCTGTGGCGCAGAGAGAAGGCCGCTCTGGCCGCCGTGGCCGCAGCCGAGCCCAGCGCCGCGACGTCGCTCTGCTGCTGCCGCTGCCGCTGCTGCTGGTGCTGCTGCTGCCTCTTGGAGGAGTCGGCCTCGCTGGTGCTGGTGCTGACGCTGCCGGCGCCGCGAGCGCCGCCGCGAGCGCCGTCGCCGCGGGCGCCCGGCGACGTCGACGCAGCGAGCAAAAGCGCCGCCTCTTCGGAGACCGCCTCGTGGACCTGCTGCTGCAGCGCCGCGGAGATGGCGAGGTCGCCGTCCCCGTCGAAACCGGAGGCGGCCGGAGCCGTCAGGGGGCCGGCGCAGAGCGCGGCGACCGCCCCGAGGGCGTCGACGGAGCGAGAGCAGCAGCAGAGGCGGCGGCCCGAGGAAGAATTCCGAGGAGCGGAGCTCTCGTCGTCGCCGGAGTCGTCGGAGACGCCGCCGACGGCGCTCTCGATGCCGTCGCCGTCGCTGTCGCCGTCGCTGTCGCTGTCACTCCCTCCTCCCGCCGCGTTCTCCTCGCTCGCGCCTCCAAAGCCCGCGAGCATCCAGCCCCGGCGCCAGCTCCCGGCAGAGCTCTTCGTTCTCCCTGCTGTTGCAGGCTCTGCTGTTGCTGCCGTCGCTGCTGCTGCTGCTGCAGCCGCTGCCGCCGTCGCCTTCGCCTCCTGTCTTGCAGCTTTCTTCGCCCTCGGCGGCGGAGGCGGCACGTCGAAAGCCAGGGCGGCAAAGAGATCGGCGCCGACGGCGACGAGCCTCGAGCGAGGGTGCCCAGGAAAGACGATTGGGAGCGTCTTGCGCAGGGGGACGGGGATGTGCGAGGGGAGGAGGAGGCCCGGAGAGCAGAGGCGAGGAGGAGGCGAGGAAGGCGGCGCCGGCGGAGCGACGCGAGGGGCAGGTTGGCCGTCTCCGATCCTGATGACCCTGGGATCGGGAGCGACGGCCGCGGCGATCGCCTCCCACGTCAAAAGCCCGCCGCCCTCCTCTGCCGCGTCGTTTGGGGCAGCGCTGCTGCTGCTCTCCGCGGCGGCGGCGGCGGCCTCGTTCGCCGGTGCCCCCCTGCTCCCTTTCCTCGCCTCGCTGCGCACCGCCGCCGCTGCGGCCGCGAGCGCGCCGGCGGCCTCGCCCGTCGAGAGGTACATCTGCCGCAGCAGCACGAACTCCTTCAGAAAGACGTCGAGCAGCCAGCAGCCGTAGACCAGGGCCGCGACGCAGAAGAAGAAGGGGACGAGCTGGGCGCGGGACCCGGGCGGCAGGTTGCCCAGGGCGAGCTGCGCTAGCTTCTGGACCCGCGCCGACGAAGCAGCAGAGGAGGAGGGGGAAGAGGAGGAAGAGGTCGTGCTTCCTCCCGCTGTCGCGTAGAGCGGCAGGAGCACCGCGCACCCCACGACCGCCAGCGGAGAGAAGAACAGCAGCCCAAAGCTGAGCGTGCGGTGGACCATGAGCGCGTCGAGCCCGGCCGACCTGACGAGCTCGGCGTCGGGGACCGAGAAGACGGGCACGAGCCACGACGCGGCGCGGGCGAGCGCGCCGCGGTGGCTCAGCGGTGGGGGCCGGACTGAGACGCCGCGGATGTACCTCCGCGCCTCGTAGAACCTGACGTGGGGCCTCAGAAGGATGAAGCCGAGCACGCAGAGGAAGCCGAGCACGGAGGAGGTGTAGAGGCTGTTGATGGCGGTGAATGAGAGAAGTTGGAGAAGAGAGAGGTTGGAGGAGAGAAAAGTTGGAGGAGAGAAAAGTTGGACAAGAGAGAAGTTGGACAAGAGAGAAGTCGGAGAGGAACGAGGTTGAGTTTTTTCCATGTCTCCGATCATTTGATTGATCGGCTTGATAACGAACCGCTTTCGAAAACACTGCCGTCTCCATTTTCAACTTGTCTGTTTACCCGTTGACGATCTGGCGGTCCGTGACCGAGGTCACGTCGTAGAGCACGAGCGGCGGAGGGGACGCAGGAGCCGACGGCGACGGCGAGGAGATCGATTGCACCGCTGATGGCGACGACGAAGAAGCCTCCTCGCCGCCGCTCAGGCCTCCTCCGCGGGCAGCCAACAGGGCCTCTGGAGAGACGCCGAGGATCTTGGCGAGGTTGAGCTCCCACGAGGGCACGCCTCTCGAGGCATTTCGAGCGGAAGACATTCGAGAGAAAGAGAAGGAGAGGAAGAGAGGCTCTCTTCCCCTCTCCCTTTCTCTTCCCAACAACCGAAAAAAAAAGTGGAAATGTCATTCTTTTCTGTTTTTACTATTTTCTCGGCAATTGCTGATGGTTTTGAACAAAACGTCTCTCGAATCCTTTTGAAAACGAGAGGCGAGGCACAGACAGCGCGTGTCTTGCCGCGTGCGGGTCGCAAAGATGTCAGAGCCTCCGCGAGCTCCGGAAAGTGTCGCGAGCGAAGGCAGCGCTGCTCCCGATGCCTACTTTTCTTCCTCGGCGGCGATGCCGAGCAGCGGCGGCACCACTGCCGCCGCTGCCAGCGTCAGCGGGGGCGGGGGCCGCGCCACCTTGGCTTTCGCCGAGATCCTCGAGACGGCGCGCTCGTCGACGGTCGACGATCTGGGCGCGCTGCTGGAGTCGATCGCGGAGGCGCGCCAGCAGCAGCAGCAGCAGGCGGCAGTACAGGCGACGACGACGGAGGCAGAGGCGGAGGAGGAAGCGGCGCCGAAGCAGCCTCTTCCTCCGCCGCCTCTGCCTCTGCCTCTTCCTCCGCTCCCGCGCCCGCGCTTCGTCGCGGTCCACCCTTCCTGCGCCTCGCATGGCCTCAAAGCAAAGAAAGAGAAGAAAGAGAAGAAGAAAGGGAACCGTTTTCTTCCCCTCCTTCGGCTCCCTTCCCTCCCCCTCTCTCCTCTCTCGCTCTCCTCGCAGCAGCTCCAGCTCTTCCTCCAGGCCGCCGTCGCCGTCGGCCTCTCGAGCTGCTTCGTGCTCGTCGACGCCGTAGCGTTCCACCAGGCGTGCTCCGCGGTGGGGTTCACCCTGATCATTATGCTGATCGGGAGCAGCTCGAGCGCGGTGGGGTCCCGCTTGATCTCGTGCGCGAGCTTCGTGCTTCCCCTGCTGCTGGGCGCCGTCGGCGGCGGCGTCGCCGGGAGCCTGGCGTGGGAGGTCGCCGGCGTCTCCGTCGTCGAGAGCTACGCGCGGGCCAAGGAGCCGCAGTTCACGATCGCGCTCGTCGGATTCAACCTGTTCGTGCTGGCGCTCGCGAGCGCGTGGAGGTGCGTCGTCGGAAAGGTTTTTTTCTTTTTTTTCCATTTTTCGAGCTGGAGCTCAAAAAAGGGAAAAAAGAAAAAAAGAAAAACTCATCCCGACCTCGTCGCTCTTTCCGGGGCCGAAAAAAAAACTCTCTCCCCCTCCCTCCCCAGGGTCGCCCAGTCCCCTCCTTACGCCTTCGGCCAGGGACTCATCGTCGCCCTGTCCTGCGGCGGCGTCGCCGCGGCCGCGGCCTCGGCGGCGGCACTGGGATCCGACGTCACGGAAGCTCGAGGGGCCGCAGCGGCGGCAGCGAGCCACGCGCACTGGCAGCGCGTGGTGCTCCCGACGCTCGCCGCGGGAGGGGTCGGCGTGCTCTCTGCGCTGCTGGCGTCGCTGCTCGTGCTGCCGTCGCTGGCCTCGACCTCGGTCGAGAGGGCCGTCGCCGTCTGCTTGAAGGGGCTCGGCGCGGCGCTGTCGTCGTCGTCGTCAAGGTTCTTCGGCGCCGGCGGGGAAGGAGAAGTGGGAGAGAGGGGGGGGGGGAGGGGGGAGGGGGAGGGGGACGCCGCCGCCGCTGCTGCTGCCGCCCTCGCTGCTTCTGCTGCCTCTGCTGCCCCTGCTTCCTCCTCCTCCTCGGCGGCGGCACAGCTCCGCCTCCGCAACCTCCACCGCCTCCACCGGCAGGAGACCCTCGCCGCGAGGCCGGCCAAGGGCGCCGCCGCCGCAGCCCTGCCGCCGGTGCTGCTCGCGCCGCACCTGGCGATGCGCCTCGAGCCGCAGGAGAGCCCCGGGTTCGAGGCGTGGTGGGACCGCCTGTGCGCTCCCGTGGACGCCGTGGAGGCGTCTTCGAGCAGCAGCAGCAGCAGCAGCGGTTCTGACGACGACGGAGAGGGCGAGGGGGTGCGGAGGCCGCTGCGGAGGAGGAGGAGGAGGAGGAGGCAGCGGGGCCCCGACGACGACCGGCCGCTGTCGCCGCCGCGGCGGAGGGAAGCGGAGCTCTCCCGCCGCCGCTCCAAGCTCTCCGGGGTCTCCAAGTCATTTGCAAGGCTCGCGCAATCCGTGGGGAGCTTGACAGGGAGCAGCAGCAGGAGGCAACAGAGAGGAGGAGACGGGAGCGGGGAGAGGCGGATAGCCGAGGAGGAGGGAGAGAGGGACGGCAAAGGCGACGAGAGGACGACGGCGGCGGCGGCGACGCTCGCGCTCGCGCACCCCCGCCCTTACGACCGCCGCCGCCGCGACCCAAAACAGCGCCCCCCTCCTCCTCGGCCCAAGTTCCTCCTCCTCGACATGGCCCAGGCCCCGCCGCCGGCCTCCAACCTCCGCCCGCTTATCGCCGCCGCTCGGGCGGCGCTGGCGGCCGCGGCCGTCGAGCCGCCGCTGTTCCGCGCGCTGCCCTCCCTGTTCCAGCACCGGAGGCTGCGGGAGAGCCGCAGGCCGTTCGACCCGGCGGCATGGGCCCGCCTCTTGCTTGCCCTGGACAGGCTCCTGACCCGAATCTCCGCGCTGGAGTTTGCCGCGACGAACGACGACGTGTTCTTCGGGGACGGCGACGGAGACGGCGACGGAAGCGGCTGCGACGGCGGCGGCGGCGGAGGCCGAGGATGCTCTTCTTCGCTTCCCTGGCAGCGCGGCGTCGTCGACGCCATGCGCCTCGCGTTCGCGCAGGCCGCCGCGGTGCTGGCGCACCTGAGCGAGGAGGCCGTGAGAGGGGACAGGAGGCCCGCGTGCACTTTTTCCCCCAAACCTCACCCTAAGAACGACGTCGAGCAAGGGAAGAGAGGCGGCGCAGTCGAAGGACACGACTTTGCCAGCAAAGACGACGAAGAAGAAGAGGACCTCGAGAGGGCCAACAGCAGCGCGCTCCGCCGCTCCTCGTCGGTCGGCTTCGTGCGCTCCTTCCGCCGCACAGAGGAGAGCCTGCACCGGGCCCTGCTCGAGCAGATCGAGCTCCACGTGCGCACCGTGAGGGAGGCAGCCGCGGAAGCCGCGCCAGCGGCGCCGCGCGGCGGCGGCGACAGTGAAAACCCCGAACAGCAGCAGCAGCAGCAGCCTCCGTCGCCGCGCACGCTCGTGCTCCCCTCGGCCTACACCGCGCGCTCCCGCTTCTTCGCCTACTCCCTGGCGCTGGCCGTCGTGCAGCAGATGGCCGAGGTCGACGCCGCGGCCTCGGCCTGCTTCTCCGAGGTCCGTCCTCCCTCTGCTCCGGCCCCCGCTTCTTCTCCTTCAGCCGCTGCCGCCCTGCCGCCCTTCGGGGCTGCTCCCTTCTCCTGGGCCAGGGATCTCGTCGAGGTCGTCTTCTGCGCGCCACTGCTGCGGAGGACGCTGCGGAGGACGCGCAGGGTGGCGGCGGCGGCCGCGGAGCGCTGGGGGCCGCGACGGAGGGGACCCTTTCGAAGGGCGGACGGCGACGGGGACCGCCGCGGCCCTCCCCCGCCGCCCCCTCCCGCTCCCTTCCCGGAGCTGGGCGCCAACGGTAGGCGGGTCCTCGTCGCCGGCCTCAAGTACTTCCTCGTCACCTTTCTCCTGCTCTCCGCGATGCTCTCCGCCGAGTCCGCGTCGCCCGAGGTCGCCCGCCTCGTGCCGTCGGCCTGCTTCGCCGCGGGAGCCTTGGCGATGTCGGAGAAGGTCGAGGCGACCGCGACCAAGGTGGCGTCGTGGGTGCTTGCCACGGTGGCGGGAGGGCTCGCAGGCGGCGTGCTGCTCGTCGGCGGGTGGGTCCCCGCGAGGCCTGCGCTGCTGGGCCTGGCGGTCTCGGCGCTGGCCGGGCTCGGAGCGGCGGCGACGGCGAGGACGGGCCGGTGGAGGACGACGGTGGTGCTCGCGCTGAAGACGACGAGCGCGATCGCCCTGTGCCGGTACGACAGCGACTGCCGCGGGGGCGGGAAGGGAGCAGCAGCAGCAGCAGCGGCGGCGGCGGCGGCGGCGGCGGCAGCTTCCTCGTCGCCATTGCAACCATCGGCTTCTGCGTTCGGGCGGAGGAACAGCAGCAACCAGAAGTGGTGCTCCACGGAGGGCACCGTCGAGCTCGTCGTCTCGCGGATCGCGGCGGTCGCCGTCGGCGTGCTCGTCGCCGCATCCGTGAACATCTTCATCGCTCCCTGGTTCGTGTCAGACTGGAGCCTGAGCGCCCTGGGCACGGCGCTGAGGGACGTGTCGGAGCCGTTCATCGAGCAGCAGTACGCCAAGTTCTGGGCCGAGGGGGAGGCGGCGGCGGCGGCGACCGCGGCGGCGAGGGCGGAAGAGGCGGAAGGCGAAGGAAGAGATATCGGAGACGAAGAAGATCCTCTCCGCGGCGTCGCCGAGGAGGTCGCCAGCGTCGTCGAGCGCGCGCTCCAGCGGCTCGAGAGCGAGAAGCGCACAAAGAGAAAGGGCAGAGGAGGAAAGGAAGAAGAGGCCAAAGAAGAGGGAGAAGAAGCCAAAGAAGAGGGAGAAGAAGCCGCCGCCGCCGCCGCCGCGCCGCCGCTTCCCGTCGGCGCCTCCTCCTCCTCCCCCTCCTCCCCGCCGCCGCATCCTCCTCCTCCTCCTCCTCCTCCTCCTCCTCCTCCTCCCGCCTCCTCCTCCTTCTTCGTCCCCTTTTTGCCCGCCTCAGCCCGCCCCCCGCTCTCCCTGCAGCACGATGCGGCTCCGAGGCTCGTCGAGGTCCAGGCGTCGCTCGCGCGCGACGCCACGGCCTGGTCGAGGGGCGCGCTCTCGACGCCGGCCTCGCTTCAGTCGCTACTCCGGTCGTCGCTGTCGCTGCTCGACGCGCTCGCGTCCCTGCAGGTGGCGGTCTCGACGTGCTCTACGTCGCCCCCTGCTGCTGATGCTGATGCTGATGCTGCTTCCGCTGCCGCTGCCGCTGCCGCTGTCGCTGCCGCTTCCGGTCGCCGGGGCGGCCTCGGCCTGACCGGCGGGGCGCACCTCTGCTTCGTGAGGCCGCTGGCGCCGGCGACGGCAGAGGTCTTCGCCGCGCTCCGAGCCGCCGCGTCGGCCGCGGCCGACCACCTCGACGCCGTCTCCTCGTCGAGGACCGCCTGGTCGGGGCTCGCCTCGTTCTTCTCCGGGGAGATGGGCCCCCCGAGGAGCGAGAGGAAGAGGAAGGGAGCGCTCGAGGCAGGCGGCGGCGGCGGCGGCGACAGGACGCACCGCCGAGGGCACCACCACCGAGAGGCCAACGCCGCGACGCGCGCGCGCCTCCGCGCCGCGATCGACGACCTCCGCGCGCGCCGGTCTGTCGCGATCGAGGCGCAGTCGGCCGCGAGGAGGCTCTTCCACGTGGCCATGGCGAGGAACGCGAGCTCGAAGAAGGCGGCAGCAGCAGCAGCAGCAGCCTCGGCGGCAAAGGCCCCCTCGATGGCCGCGAACGCCGCCGGCGCCCTCGGAGAAGAAAAGGAAGAGGAGGGGAAGGAAGAAGAAAGGGGAAGCAGCGCGTTTGTGCTGCCGCAGGACCAGCTCCGGCACCTGGCGACCATGTCGGCGCTGATCAAGGCGATGAACAGGTTTACGGCGGTGCTGCGGGCCGCGGCGGCGTGTTAGCGTGCCTGTTTCAGGGAGTGCAAAAAAAACGAAAAATGAGGGAAAAAAGGCTAAAAACTCTTTTCGTCCTTTTACTTCTTCTCTCTCCCAACAAATCAAAGAAGAGCTACGACGGATGCTTCCTCTTCCCCTCCGCCACCAGCGCCGACAGCATCCCCGCGCAGCTCCTCGCGTTCTCGGCCCTCGTCGCCCCTCGCTCATCCGTCAGGCGCAGGACCCCCGACCGGGGGTTGTACCTCGGCCCGGCGACGAGGGCGACCCATCGGGCGGCGGCATCCGAGAGCGCCGCCTCGTCCGCGAGGTCGCGGAGGTGGACCCGCAGCCCGACCTTGCGGTCGATCGGATGCTGCCGATCCCGAGAAGAGGGGCCCGTGCCCCCCCCGACCTCGGCGGCGACCGTCTCCAAGACGGCGCCGGTCTCCCACTGCACGATCCTCCGCCTTCTCCTTCCTCCCTCTGCTCCTCCGGCGGCCCCTCCCTCTTCCTCCTCCTCCTCCTCTTCCTCTTCTGCGTCCAGGTCGACGCCCGCCTCCGCGGCGGCCTTGGCGATCGCCTCAAACAGCGGCATATTGTGCCTCGAGTTGTCGAAGAAGTAGGGCAGGGAGGTCCGCAGGTCGTAGAGGTTGGCGCCGGCGGGGACCTCGTGCGCCGCCTCGCGCAAAAAGTCGTCGAGCTCGGCGCAGGTCTCCCAGGAGCCCGCGGCGGCTCGCGTGGGTTTGCGGATGCGCTTGCGCGGGGATGCTGCTGCTGATGCTGCTGCGTGTGCAGCTGCTGGTGCCGAGGGGGAGGAGGGGGAGGGGGAAGAGGCATCTGGGATTTTTATGTCGTTGTTGTTGTCGTCAAGTGAAGAACAGGTGAGCGACAAAAAGGGGAGAGAGCGGGAAGGAAAGGGGAGGTCGAGGAGAGGAATTGGCCGCCGGCGATCCATCGTCACCTTTCCGCTGCTTCCAAGCACGCGAGCTGGGGGGCAACGTACCTTGTTCTCCGCCCTCTGCCGTCCCGCTGCTGAAAAGCCTGTCCCACTGGAGGGGCGGAAGCACGTCGCCGAGGAGCGCAGGCGAGACGGCGGGGACGCGACGACTGCCGCGGCGGAGCGACGCCGCGACGATTCGAGAGAGCATCTTCTTCTTTTCCTCGCGGCCGTCAGGGGACGTAAGAAAGCGAGTCTTGTCTATGCGGCTGCCTCAAACAGAGATTCCCCTTGCCTCGAGCAAGAGGAAAAGAGAGATAAATGGTTTCGCAGAAGGAAATGCAGAGAATTCGCTGTGACGAGGGGGGAGGAGGGGCTCGTCGCTTTTTTTTTTTTCGATCAGAGTGATCTGTGACCTCGACCCTCTCGCCAAGAAGAGAGGGGAAAAAAACATCTCTCCGCTCGACTCCTCCTTTTACACTCACGCGGGCAAAGACAACAAAGACGAAGCACTCCCTCTCCCCCTTCTGTGTTCTACGGAATCCTGAAAGCAAACGCCTCGCAGGTCAGCAGCCCCCCGCCCCGGAGCTCCACCGCCGCCGAGGCCGCCGCGTCGTCCGCCTCGCCCAGCACCCGCGCCGCCGCCGCCCTCCCGGCCGCCGCGGTGCCGACGAGCGTCGCTTCTCCTGCTCCCGCTTCTCCCGACGTCGCTGCTGCCGCTGCCTTGGCGGGGCCGTCGATGCGGGCGAGGGCCACGAGCTTCCACCGGGGCGGGAGCAGGGGCCGCAGCGCCGAGCGCAGCGCCGCGGCGACGGCGCACGCGTCGTGCGCCGCGGTGGCGGCTCTGTACGAGAGGGGGCCGCTTCTTCGCCCGCCGTCGTCTTCGTGTTTCGCGCCTCTCTCTGCTTCTGCTCCTTCTTCTCCGCCTTCTTCGCTGCCGCTTTTCGGCGAGAGGGCCGCCGGTGCTCCTCCCGTCGGCGCTGCTGCTGCCGCTTTTTCTGCGGCCAGGGTGAGCGCCTCCTGGAAGCGGGCCTTGTCGAGGCGTCTGGGAGGAGGGAGGGGAGGAAGAGGAGCGGCGGGGGGGAGGGGCGCTGCCGCAGAAGCAGAGGAGGGAGGAGGAGGAGGGGGAGGAGGCTGCTGCTGCTGCTGCTTTCCCTGTTGCTGCGAGTGAGCCACGGGGGCAGCGGCATTCTTCTTGATGGCGGCGGCGGCGACGGGAGAAGCCGCGCCCTTGAGAAGCGAAGTCGAAGAAGAAGAAGAAGAAGAAGGAGCGACGACTCGCCGCGGCAACGCCAGAGCAGCAGCAGTAGCAGCAGCAGCGGGAACAGCAGCAGCAGCGGCAGCAGCGGGAACGGCAGCGGTAGGAGGAGCCAAGGGCCTCTTCTTCCCCGGGAGCAGGACCTTGGAGAGCAAGGGGAGGGGCATGGTGTTTTTGTTTGCGAGGTGGAAGTGGCGAGTCGAGAGAGGCGTTTTCTGAGAGAAGAAGACGAAGAAGAAAAGAAAGAAGGTGAAGAGTTTTTTTTTTTTTTGCTCGAAAAAAATGGAAGCGTTTTCTCTTCCATTTTCTCTCCCTCTCTCACTCGACGAACGAGGAATTGAAAAGAGGGAGCGGTTTCTCTTTTTTTTCCCGCTTCTCTCCCTCCAATGCGCCCCGACTGGCCCGCCAGGGACCCTGCCGCGTCTGCCTCTCCGCCGCGCTCGCCCTCGCCCCAGCCCTCCCCCGCGCGGGCAGCGGGAAGGAACGTCGCCTCGGCGCTGAGGAGCGGCATGGCGGCAAAATCGCAGGCAAAGGCGGCCGCTCCCGACGCTTCCGTGGCGGCGGCGCCGAGGAGCAATTCGTCTTCTGGCATGCCGCCGCGCGCTCCGGCAGCAGCGGCAGCCAGCGATGCGCCAATTCCGCCCAACGACAACTTCAAGGTACGGTTGGCCACAGCCTCGCGCGAAGGATAAAAGAGAGAAAAGAAGCAGACAGGGGCCTGAGAAAAAGAGTGGGAGCAATTGAGAAACGAAGCGAGCCTCTCCATCGCGCGACGGACGACGAAGAAAGTCGGGGAGAGAGAAAGAGATCTCTTTCGACCTCTTTCTCCGACTCTTCCCCTCACTGCTTTCGCTCTCGACAGCAAACGGCGCGCGAAACCAATCTCATAAACCAACCCGGATCCAAAACGCGAAACCCGAAATTCGAAACCCGAAATTCATAACTCAACAGGTCGTCGTCCGCGTCCGCCCGCCGCTGCCGCGCGAGCTCCAGCACCCGCGCGGCTACTCCCCGGCCGTGAAGGTCGAGCGCTGCGGCCGGACGCTCACGCTCAGCGAGGACCCCTCGGTGGCCGCCGCCGACGGGACGGCGGCCTCGACCTCCGGGAACGGCTCGAGCACGCAGCACCTGCTGTACGCGACGCACCGCTTCGCCTTCGACGCCGTGCACCCGCCGGCGGCGACGCAGGAGGACGTCTACCTGGCCTCGGCGCTGCCCTCGGTCAAGGCCGCGCTGCGCGGTTACAACGCCGCGATCATCGCCTACGGGCAGACCGGGGCCGGGAAGACGCACACGATGGAGGGGGCGCCCGAGGGGGAGCAGCGCGGGATCGTGCCGAGGGCCGTCGCCGACGCCTTTGCCGGGATCGAGGCCGACGACCTCGCCAACGGGGGCGCGGGGGGCCCGGCCCCGTCTCCTTCTTCCCCCTCCGACTCGACGGCGACGGCGACCCCGGCGCGCTTCCTCGTCCGCGCATCCTACCTCCAGATCTACAACGAGACCATCTCCGACCTGCTGCGGCCGGAGAGGACCAACCTGGCGATCCGCGAGGACGCCCGGCGCGGCGTCTTCGTCGAGGGGCTGAGCGAGTGGGTCGTGCGCTCGCCGGCGGAAGTGCACGCGCTGATGGCGCGCGGCAGGGCCGTGCGCGCGACGGGAGCGACGCGGCTGAACGAGGCGTCGTCGAGGTCGCACGCGGTGCTGACGATCACCATCGAGCGGTGCGCGTCCGTCGGGGTCGGGGGCGGAGGAGGGGATAGCGCGGGGACGAGGTCGGGGTCGAAAAGCGACGACGCCGCCGCCGCGGCCGCCGCTGCCTCCTCGTCGGCTGTCCGCGTCGGCAAGCTCCACCTCGTCGACCTGGCCGGCTCCGAGCGCGTCGCGGTCACGGGCGCGACGGGAAAGAGGCTCCAGGAGTCCAAGCGGATCAACGCCAGCCTCTCCGCGCTCGGCAACGTCATCTCGGCCCTCACCGCCCACGCCGCCGAGGGGGGCTCGGCCTCGGCCTCCGCCGCCGCCCGCGCCCCGAGGTCCCACATTCCGTACCGCGACTCCAAGCTCACGCGCCTGCTCGAGGACTCGCTGGGAGGCAACTGCGTGACGACGCTCGTCGCCACCGTCTCGCCCTCGGGCTGCGCGTTCAGCGAGTCGCTCTCGACGCTCAAGTTTGCGACGCGGGCGAAGGCGGTCAACAACGCCCCCAGGGTCAACGAGGAGGACGACGGCGCCGGAGACAACAGGACGCTGCTGCGGCGCTACGAGGCAGAGCTGCGCAGGCTGCGCGCCGAGCTGCGCGAGCGCGCGCGGACGCTGGTCGACAAGCGCGCGCTGCTCGAGCTCGAGGAGGGGCGGCGGCGCGCCGAGGCCGACAAGCTCGCCGCGATTTCCGCGCTGGAGGCGCGGTCCGCCGAGGTCGCGCAGGCCAAGGCCGAGAAGCGCGCGCTCGAGGCGCGGATCGCGTCGATGCAGTCGCAGCTGCTCGTCGGCGGGAGCTCGAGCGGCAGGGGCCAGCAGCAGCAGGCCGGAAGCGGCACAGTGGAGGACTCGGACCACTTCCGGTCGCGGCTGGACCAGGAGCACAGGAGGATCCGGGGCGAGTACGAGCAGCGGCTCTCGGAGCTGGAGAGGGACAGGCAGGCCGCGGTGGCCGACAGGGCGCAGGCGGACAGATACGTGGCGCTGCTGCTGCGGCAGAGGGACATCATGACCGGGGTGAGAGAGCGCTTGTTGAGTTTGAGTTTCGTTTTTTTT
>Ga0315284_10004930_pt1 | contig 18970 bp, 11 predicted proteins | sample YL17G09_16_MG_FD_203696 | JGI IMG/M metagenome (GOLD analysis project Ga0315284, IMG submission 203696) | Sediment microbial communities from Yellowstone Lake, YNP, Wyoming, USA - YL17G09_16 | ecosystem: Environmental > Aquatic > Freshwater > Lake > Sediment | place: USA: Wyoming | collected... | reverse complement strand
CCGGCTACTTTCTTAAAACCCCTCCGGGGCATGTGCTCGACGGAAGCCCTGTCAATTGCGGGGAAAACCCGCGCCGGAGGCGCGCAAGACAGTAGCCCCGGGCAAGCGTAGCGCAGCCCGGGGTTTATGGATACGTGCGCGAGAGCCCTGGAGGGGCGACAGAAGAATCTTGCCTTAACTAAGCGCCATTCGCGCCTGGCCTGGTATCGACCTGAAAATGAGGTTAAGGCTAGTCCAGGATTTTCCGTGTTTTCAGGCTGAATTTGGCGCCCGGCAACAAGACGTGCATGACCACGTTGGAGATGCCGATTGACTTGGCCGCCGTGATTTGGATCTTGGCGCGGGCCGGGTCATATACTACGACGTCCTTTTCTCCGATGACGTCAAATGTCCCCTCCGGATTGACGATGATCGCAGTGGACTCATCAATGCCGATCCCCAGGAGTTGAGGATGTTCAGCAACCAGGCTGATCAGCCGGTTGTGCCGTTTGCGCGTGGCGAAATGCTGGTCAACAATCGCCGCCTTGATGAAACCCAGGCCCTTCACTGTTACCACGTTGTCGGCCTGGATGGTTTCAAAATCATGACCTTCCGGTACCGTGCGCTTCTCATCGCCGGTAATCATGATTTCACTCATAACGGCGGCGCCTGCGCTGGTTCCGCCGATTACGGCGCCATTCTCATAAATCTCCAGGAGCTTCCGGTGAACGGGAGTATCGAGAAGGGCTTTTGTGATCCGCGCCTGGTCCCCGCCCGCGAAATAGACGCCGCCGGCATCGGACAAAATCGCGCCGCTTTCCGGAAGAGAGGCTTGCTCCCGGCTCAGGTTGACACTCACGACATTTTTGGCCCCGTTCTTTTTGAATTCAGCGACGAGGTCGGATCCGACTTCCTCCGGCGTGGCGCTGGCCATGGGAAAGACGACGATCTTGCCGCTCTGCGGACATGCTCCGCCATGGCAATGAACTGCTTCATCATGCTTGCAGGACGCGTTCCGCCCCCGATGATGAAGAGTTTTCCTTTGGTTTCTGAATGAAGGTTTAGCGGCAAGCTGCATAGCAGTAAAGCAATAAGTGCGCACACCCTTTTCATGATTTTCCCCCAAATGAGTTTCTGCAATATTTCTAACTCGGTTATGAATCAGGACGCAAGTGGGAATCGCACGCCGACGGAATCCGCCATTAAAAGATCCTATCAATAAAAAGCACTTTTTCGCTTATGCCTAAGGTAAGGTCAGCGCACGGATCCAACGTCCGGACTCATGCGTGCTCAAACAGAGCACCAGGTGGAATTCCGTGAAAATTCAGTTTCAAGCCCATATTTGAAACGGATCCAGACGCCCGTAGGATCCTAAATGCCATGATTTATTTATGGGTCGACGTCGTCAGTCTATACCTCTATTTCCCCTTCCCGTACTTTCTGTGCGATCATAGGCGGGCTGATGAGATCAATGAAATCCGGCGAATCCTTAGTTTCGGTGAGATAAAACCTTAGGGCTTGCGCAAAAGTGGCTCGGCATCTTGCCGCAGGCTGCCAGGGCGACAGGACATTCCAGGAAGAGGCGGCAAAGATACCGAAAGCCATGGCGGTGCGAAAATTGCGATGTGACATCCTCATTTCGATATAAAATTGCCCGCCGTTTTTCTATGGGGATTTGCGGAACGTGGGGGAGGGTAGACCGGACGTCTGCAAATCGGAGTGCGGCCATCCCGCGCAGGCGCACCCCCGCTGGAAAAACATTCTGTTCGTAGCCTTCGCATATTAGCAATTCGGGAGACAGATTATGAAAATCAGCAGAGCGGTTATCACCGCAGCGGGCAGGAATCAGCGCACACTTCCCATCCAGACGCTCATCGACAGCGATGGCAGGGAAAAGCCGCTGCTCCGAATCCTGGTTGAAGAGGCGCTCAGCGCCGGAGTCGAGGAGATTGCCGTAATTGTCTCCCGCGGCGATGAAGAACCCTATGGGAAGGCTGCGGGAGAGCACCGGGGGCATCTGACGTTTATTGTCCAGGAACCCGCGCTGGGATATGGCCATGCGATCTGGTGTGCACGCGATTTCACTGCCGGCGAGCCCTTCCTTCACCTGGTCGGCGACCACCTTTATGTTTCGCATGCGGAGAAATCCTGCGCACGCAAGCTGGTGGAGACTGCGGAATCGGAAAACTGCGCAGTCTCTTCCGTACGCGCGACGCGCGAGGGTCTGCTTCCTTACTTTGGTGCCGTGGGCGGACGGCGCATCCAAGGGCGCAAGGATCTCTATGAAATCGAAACGGTGATCGAGAAACCGGCTCCGACGGAAGCCGAATTGCGCCTCATAGTTCCGGGCCTACGCGCGGGACACTATCTCTGCTTTTTCGGCCAGCACGTCCTGACGCCGGCGCTAATGGAAATCTTGGGAGAAACCATTGCCGGCGGTGCCGCGCAAGGGCTCTCATCGATCTCTGAAGGTCTGGCCAAGCTGGCGCAGCGCGAGCAATATCTTGCCCTGGAAGAACAGTCCTGGCGCTACGATGTAGGGGTCAAGTATGGGTTGCTCAATGCCCAGCTTGCCTTGGCACTCAGCGGCAAAGACCGGGCCGAGGTCCTGACCCAATTGCTCGAACTGCTCGCGCAACGCGACCAGGGAAGTGCGGGGAGGTGAGCATGAAGAGTAGCCTCGTCCAGATCATCACTTCCACTGATCCCGGCATACGAAATCGCTCGCTTGACGCCTTTTGCCGCCAGGCATCGCTCCCGGCGTTAATCGCAGAGTGCGAGGCACTCGAGGAGTTCCGGCATTCAAGTGACAATCTGTACGAACGGGTGCGAGCACTTTTCTTCCTTTACTCCATCCATCGGTTTCATGTCCCTGCGAAGGTCCGGCGGGATTCCGGCGCGCGGATTCCCTACGAGGGGTATGTAAACCTGCTGCGGCGCCGCTTCGAAGAGGCGATCGAGGAGTTTCTATCTTTACAGCGGACAGATGGCGCAGGGGACGCGATCTCGAGTGCGCTGAGCGATGCTTATCGCCGGCTCGGTTTCCAGACTCTGGCCGACCAGGTGCGCCGCAGTGTGCGCACCGTGCGCGGCAACCAGTGGATGTTCCGCATCGGCCACCCGGCGGACCAGCCCCTGAGAGTGAGGCGCGAATTACTGGAGCCCTCCGCGGACGGCTTGTTCCCGATCCTGCGCGAAGCGACGCCCGTGCGCATGGATCTATCGCACAGCGCCTGGAGCGACATTTTCTTCCTCGGGATGGATTTCCCTGAAGGCGCACGAGTGCTTAATGTCTCGATCAATCTCGCAATTCGCGGCTTTGCGCCGCGGCCGCCGGTTGAGGCCAGCTTCCGCGTGATTGACCAGCCGGTGCTGCGGCTCGCGAGTGTGGACCTGGGCGCAACCGCGGAAATCAATAACCTGGCCGAAGTCTTCGATTACGCTCGCGACTATTTGGGCCTGCTCAAGGCTGCCGTAATCGCCTCCGGAATTGTGCCGCCAGGGATCGAAGGATCAGGGGAGCGCCTCGAAGATCTGCTGGCGCAAATCGCCGGGAGTGGGCACGGCATCGAACTGGTCAGCCGGGTCAACGGCATCCCGAAAGGATCGCGCCTGGCCGTGTCCACCAGCCTGCTTGCCTGTCTCATTTCCGTCTGCATGCGGGCAACCGGACAAGCGAGATCATTGACCAGCGGTCTCCAGGAGCACGAGCGCAGGATCGTGGCTGCGCGCGCGATCCTGGGAGAATGGCTGGCCGGCTCGGGAGGCGGCTGGCAGGACTCCGGCGGCGTTTGGCCCGACATGAAGCTCATCACCGGCGTCAAGGCCGGTCCCGAGGATCCCGAATTCGGCATCAGCCGCGGCCGGTTGCTGCCGGCACACCACATCCTTACCATGGAGGAAGTGTCGGCCGAAACTCGCCAGGCCCTGCAGGACAGCCTCGTGCTTGTGCACGGCGGCATGGCGCAAAATGTCGGCCCGATCCTCGAGATGGTGACGGAAAAATACCTGCTGCGCTCCGAAGCAGAATGGGCAGGACGCCAAAAAGCGATCGGCATCCTTGATGAGATTCTTGCATGCTTGCGGGTCGGGGATATCCGCTCGATCGGAAATGCCACAACCAGGAATTTCTTCGGTCCCATCGAGACCATCATCCCGCGCGCGACGACCATGTACACGGAGATTCTGATTGATCGGGTGCGCGCGGAATTCGGCCGCTCCTTCTGGGGATTCTGGATGCTCGGCGGCGCCTCCGGCGGCGGCATGGGCTTCATCTTTGAGCCCGCGAAGCGTGATGCCGCCAAGGATCGTGTCGGCGAAATCATGCTCGAAACCAAGCGCCGACTCGAACATGCGCTCCCATTCGCGATCGAACCTGTCGTGTACGACTTCTCCATTAACGGGCACGGCACCCAGGCGGAACTGCTGACGAACTCGGCTGCGCTGATGCCGGCAGGTTACTACACGATGACCGTGCCGGGGTTGCTGCGGCGCGACCCATTGAGCCTTCCCGCCGGCCGCCGCGCCGAATTGAACCGCTTTGGCGCTGCATGCCGGACTCAGCCTGAACTCTCGTCGATGGTCCAAACGCTGTTCGACCGCATCATGCCCAGATCCGGCCGCGAGGAAGGGGAAGATCGGAGCCTTGCAGCGATGCTCGGCGACCTTGGCTTTGACCGGATTCAGCATGAGCAGATTCGAGCCGACCTGCGCGGCGGGAGGATCGGGCTGGCTCAAAACCGCCTGCCTGCCCGAACCGCGATCCGAGATGTGCAGCCGGGCGACGTCACTGATTTCGAAGGGATCCCAGGCATTACGGAACTACGCAGACGGGGCATGGAGATGCTCCGACAGGGTGCGCTTGCGGTGGTTTCCCTTGCCGCCGGCGTCGGCAGCCGCTGGACCGAAGGAGCGGGAGTCGTAAAGGCCGTCAATCCATTCTGCAAGCTCTCCGGCAAGCACCGGACCTTCCTCGAAATTCACCTGGCCAAGAGCCGCCGCACAGGGCAACTGTGCGGTAAGCTCCTTCCTCACGTGATCACGACCAGCTACCTCACGCATGAGCCAATCCGGCGCTTCCTAAATGATCAGGCAAACTACGGCTATCCCGGCCCGCTCATTCTGTCACCCGGACGGGCAGTAGGGCTTCGGCTGGTGCCCATGGCCCGCGACCTACGCTTCGCCTGGGAAGAAATGCCTCAGCAGCTTCTCGATGAACAGGCGCAGAAGGTGCGCGACAGCCTGCACTCAGCCCTGATCGGATGGGCACGGCAGACCGGCGAAGGATCAGATTACTCGGATAACCTTCCGCTGCAGTGCCTTCATCCCGTCGGGCACTGGTTCGAAGTGCCGAACATGCTGAAAAACGGCGTGCTGGCCCGCCTGCTGGACGAACAGCCGGAATTGCAGGCACTCCTGTTGCACAATATCGACACGGTGGGGATGGACGCCGACCCGGTGCTTCTTGCGTGGCATCTTGATTCGGAAGCGACCATGACAATTGAAGTCATCCGGCGGCGTGTCGAGGACCGGGGCGGGGGCTTGGCTCGCGCCGACGGGCGACTTCGACTGATCGAAGGGCTGGCTATGCCCCGCGAGAGGGATGAATTCGAGCTCACCTATTACAATTCGAATACGATGTGGATTCATATTGACCGGATGCTACGTGTATTCGGACTTGTGCGCGGCGATCTACACGACCATGAGAAGGTCGAAGAGGCGATCCGGACCCTGGCGGCCCGGATGCCCACTTATGTGACGCTCAAAGATGTCAAAAAGCGCTGGGGTGCGGGACAGGAAGATATCTTGCCTGTGGCGCAATTCGAGAAGCTTTGGGGCGACATGACGGCGCTGCCTGAAGTGGAATGCAGGTATGTCGAGGTCGAGAGGAAGCGCGGGCAGCAACTCAAAGAGGTGGCCCAACTTGATGGCTGGCTGCGGGACGGCTCCGCAAACTTCGTGGATTCTCTGTGCCAATTCGATCGGAATGAGGGCTGCTGAGTATTTTCTCGAAAATCGAGATGAGCACAAAAGGAACCGCAAATGCACGTAGAGGAGCACGAACCCTGGTCTGCATTCCGCCATTCGTATCTGCGGTTTGAAGGATTTCAGGGAGAGATCCCGCCCGCTGCCCGTGGTGCAGTTGACATGCCTCCGGCTTTGCCGAGGGCCTCGAGGACACATCCGATATCATGACCTTTGAATCAAGGCGGGAGGCCCGATGAGTGCAGAGATCCATCCAGAACCTACCCCCTACGATGAGGTTTACTACCCGTGCCGCGCCTATCACAGAACGCACCCGGACCTGCTGGCGACGCATGCCCGGCTTTTCGGCATGGAGCCCCCCCTCATCCATGAATGCCGGGTACTGGAAATCGGCTGCGGGGACGGCACGAATCTGATTTCGATGGCTTACAGCCTGCCCGGCAGCAGATTCCTGGGAATCGATCTGGCCGGCGGTCCGCTGGCACAAGGCCGCGATCTCATCTTGCGGCTCGGACTCGACAACATCTCCTTGTCCGGGTCGGACCTGATGGATTTCCCCGCGGATTCAGGGCCATTCGATTACATCATCGCGCATGGATTTTATTCCTGGGTGCCGCCTCGGGTACGGGATCGACTGCTGGAGGTTTGCCGCTCCATGCTCAGCCCGAACGGCGTCGCCTTCATCAGCTACATTTGTTTCCCGGGCGGGCATATCAGCACAATGCTGCGCGAGATGATGCTGTTCCATGTCCAAAATGCGCCCGATGCTTCGACGCGGATCCGGCAGGCCCGCGCCTTCCTTCAATTTCTCGCCAATGCTCCTGCCAGGGCCGATGAATACCATCAGATGTTGAAAAAGGAACTGGCACAGGGCAACAAGCGGTCCGCGAATGCTTTTTATCATGATGATCTTGCGGAGGTGCATCAGCCGGTTTACTTTCATGAATTTATCGAGCATGCTGGCAGGCATGGCCTGCAATTTCTGGCAGAGGCCGAATATTTCATGATGCAGGATGGCGGTTTGACCGAAGAAACGCAGCGCGTCTTGCAGGATTTGGAGGAGGATCGTCTTTCCAGAGAGCAATACCTCGACTTCATTTGCTGCCGGCGGTTCAGGCAGACGCTGCTGTGCCATCAGGAAGTAACGCTGCGAAACCAGCCGGATTCTTCGGTGATTCCTCATCTCCGGTCGGCCTCCCCAGCACACAAGCTCGCCGCCGAGCCAGGTGCCGGGCCCAATGCGCCGGCGGTTTTTCACGACAGCACGGGCGGAACCATGGTCTGCGGCGACTTAGTATCGAAAGCAGTCATGAGGGTGCTTACCGAAGCCTGGCCGCGCTCCTTGGGTTTTAGCGGCCTGGTGGAAAGTGTGCTTCCTGAGATTCCCACGGAATTGCAGGCAGAGAGATCTGCCCTGGTTTCCGCCCTGCTGCTCCGAGCTTATGGAACAGGCCTGGTGGAACTGCGTCTGCACGAACCTGACTTTGCGGGCGAAGCGAGTGAACGGCCGGCCTGCAGCCTGCTGGCGCGTCTGCAACTGGAGAAGGGCGACGTCGTGACAAACTTGCGGCACATCTCGGTAAACATTCAGGATGAGTCAATCCGGCGGCTCATGCCCTTCATCGATGGGACGCGAGACCGCCTGGAACTTGCCGCCGAATTGGCAAGAATCAATGCCGAGGCGGAACCCCTCGACCGGATCCTTTCGGAACTCAGCCGTATGGCCTTGTTACTGCCTTCCTAAAACCCAGGGTTCCAATTGGACTCCTTAATTCCATTTAGGTAAACCACCGCCTCTGGCGGTGAGACCCGAAAGAGCTCTGCTGCTCCAGTGGCAGATGGCGCGCGTGTTTGAGGCAAGCGCCCCGGAAGGGTGCCAGACAATAGCCGGGGGCGAGCCGCGAAGCGGCGCTGCCCCCGGTTAGGAATGGAGAGAAGTGAGCCCTGGAGAGGCGAGAGAAATCTCTTTCGCCAGGGCTCCACCCTGGGGTATGCCTGACCCCGGGCGGCGCTTCGCTTGCCCGGGGTTTCTGTCTTCAGCCCTTCCAGGGCCGAAAACGCTGGCATGTCATCCGGCGTATGAGTTCTGAGACAGACTCGGCGGCCGGGGCTTGCTTAATAGCATCGCCCGTTACCGCGTCTTGAGTCTGAGCACGGTCACCGAGTAGGCGGGCAGCTCATGGGTGAAGCTGGCGCCGGCGTTGTGGATGGTGATCGGCTTGGGCGCGGCCTTGGTTGGCTCGGCAACTGAGTTCATGGCGGCAAGCTCGGCAGCGAGGACTTCGCCCTTCGCTTCCTTCGCAATTGTCCGCACGCCTTGCAGGTCGATCTTGATCGGTTGAGGCGAGGCCTGCACGTTGACGAGCTTCAAGATAATGTCGCCCGTGGAGTTTTTGCGGCTGGCGGTGGCGTAGACCGCATCGAATGGGCCGGTTGGCCCGCCACTCCCGGGCGTGCCGCCACGCCCGCCGGGGGCAACCGGCGCCTGCGGGATCTGCTCGGCGGTGAGCATCGGAAGCGGGTCCAACCTGGCCGGAAGGACCACATCGCCGCGGTTGTTGGAGAACATTTTCTGCACGAAATAGGCCGGCGATCCAAAACTGCCGAGCGCGTCGTACCCGATGAGGTTAATGGACCACTGCATGCCGCCGGGATTCACGTTGCAGAAAAGGGGCGCATAACAGTTCATCACGACAACGTCGGCGTTGCGCTCGAGCCCCGTCAGCCAGGCGGCATCGCCCAATGCGAAAGCCATGTGTCCCGTAGGTCCGCCGCGCGGGCTGTTGGTCGCCCATTCGCCGACGAAGATCTTCGTCGCGGCACGATCGTACTTGTCGTAGTAGTGTGCCTGCGCAAGTGCCGTCGGGATGCTGACGTAAAAATGGTCGTCGAGAAAATCGGGCTTGCGCGTGTGATCGTACTTGTCTCTGGACCTCAACGAAGAAATGACCTGGAGGTTGGGGTATTTGGCCTTGATCGCATCATAGAACATGGCAAAACGCCCGGCGTAGTTTTGCAGCCCGTTATTCAGCCAGTCTTCATTGCCGATCTCGACGTAGCGGAGTTTGAACGGCGCCGGATGCCCATGTTTAGCGCGCAGGGCGCCCCACTTGGTGGATGTCGCGCCGGTGATATATTCGATTTCCTCCAGCGCCTCCTGAACGATCGGCTTGAGCGCATCGCCGGTGATCGTGGTGCGGCCCTGATCAAGGTGCATGCCGGCGTAGACGCCGACAATCGGTTCCATGTTGAGGTCTTCGCACCATCCCAGAAATTCGAGCAGGCCCATGCCGTCGGTAGAGCGGTAGGTCCAGGGGCTCATGTGCCCTGGGCGTTCTTCGAGCGGACCGATCATGGCCTTCCAGTTGAAACGATTCTCAAAGTCGCGACCTTCAATGTAGTTGCCGCCGGGGAAACGGAGGAAGCTCGGCTTCATGTCGGCAAGCTTCTCCATAATGTCGATGCGATTCCCGTTCGGGCGATTTTTATACGTGGGAGGGAAGAGGGAAACCAGGCTGAACCAGAGCGAACCCGGATTGGAAGCAGAGAGTACAAACCTTGCATCCGCCGTCGCCTGGACCTGGCCGGTCTTTATCTTCAGAGTGTACTTCTTCCACCCAGCAGTTACAGCGCGAACCTGGCCCGAGGCGTATACGGTGCCGTTGTTGCCCTCGATGTTTGCCGTCAGCGGGCCATGAAAGTCCTGACTGGCCCTCGCATAGAACGAAGCAGTGTAGGTTGTGTTCGGCTTGACCGGGATGCCCCAGTACCCATCATTGGCGACACCGACGCGCCGGCCCGCGCCGGCGGACTTGATGTCGAGCCGCAGGCTGTTCGTAAGCGCGATCGTGTTCACAGGATTCTTGGAATCGATGTCCATGTCGCCGGCCGCGCCGTTACTGGTGACGAGCCACCAGTTAATCAGGTTCGGATTCTTCGCCACGGCCGGATTGGCGGGCGGCGCCGGTACTGCAGGAGCTGGAGTAGGCGGTGGAGTTTGTGCGGCCGCCTGCGCGCCTGCGGGGGGTGTCGCGCCGCCGCGCGCGCCGCGCCCCTGCGGGATAGGGCGGTCCTGGAAGATGCGGTTGCGAATCAACTCGCCGTATAGGCCGCCGTCGTAGGAATAGTTGATCTCCTCGGTCATCAAGCCATAGAAGATCGGATCAATCTTCGGCCCCGGCTGATCCACGCGCACGGTGAGCGTCACCGGATCGGAGGATGCATAGCCCCATAGCCCCAGCATCAGCAGCGCGCCAAGGGCCGGCGCAAGCCAGCTGTACAATCCATGCGATCCACGAGCGCGAGAGGTTTGAGTAGGCATCTGGCGTTTCCTTTCCAGTAATCAATGGGTGAGAGACGCCATCTTACTACCACCGGCCCGACCAGTCGAGACTGGTCTTCGGTCTCTGTGACTCTGATACAATGATTCAGACAGAATCGAATGGATGCTCAATTGTGGGGGTGATTATGCGCAAGACCCGTCTCGCTGTGCTGACGTTATTCTCTTTGGTATCGCTGCTCGCGTTCGCAGGGCAGAATCCGGCGCAAAATCTTGCGCAAGGACGTGGACGTGCTGTGGCTCCCGCCCAAGTTGCGCCTGGTGGGGCGCAAACCCCGTGGCCGGTCACGCCCACGCGCCGCCCCGCCCTGGGATCTGAATGGGTGCAGGCCCATTACGCCAAGCAGGAGGTCATAATCCCCATGCGCGACGGCGTGAAGCTGTTCACCGCCATCTACTCGCCGCGGGACATCTCGCACACATATCCCATCCTCATGACGCGCACCCCATACAGCGTCCGCCCCTATGGAACGGATCAGTACTCCGGCTCACTTGGGCCCGCGCCGGAGTTCGCTGAGGAGGGTTACATCTTTGTTCTCCAGGACGTGCGCGGCTGCTTCATGTCGGAGGGCACCTACGTCAACATGCGCCCGGTGAAGGAATCCTATGGCACGGCTGCCGACATTGACGAGACCACCGACACCTACGACACCGTGGATTGGCTGGTCAAACAAGTCGCCAACAACAACGGCAAAGTCGGCCAGTATGGCATTTCCTATCCGGGTTTTTACACCGCAGCCGGCATGGTGCACGCGCACCCGGCGCTCGTGGCTGTCTCGCCGCAAGCACCGGTCACCGACTGGTTCGGTCAGGACGATTTTCACCATAACGGCGCCCTCTGGCTTCCCCACTGCTTCAGCTTCTTCGCCGGCTTTGGCCATCCCCGCCCGCAACCCAATCAGACCGGTGGACGCGCGGCCACTCCGCTCGATTACGGCACTGCCGACGGATATCGGTTCTATCTCAACATGGGCCCGCTGGCCAACGCCGACAGGAACTACTTCCATGGCGACGTGCCCTACTGGAATGAAATGATGGCGCACGACACCAACGATGCGTGGTGGCAGGCGCAAAACCTGTTGTCGCACCTCAAGGACATCAAGCCCGCAGTCCTCACGGTGGGCGGCTGGTTTGACGCTCAAAACCTTTATGGCGCGATCCAGGTTTTCTACCACGTAAAAAAGAACAGTCCCCAGACGGATAACCACATTGTCATAGGGCCCTGGTATCACGGAGGCTGGGGCGGCACTACCGGTGAAAACGATGGCGCCATCCCTTTCGGTCAGCCCACGGCCGAATATTTCGTCAAAAACGTCGAGCAGCCCTTTTTCGATCACTACCTCAAGGGCATGCCGGCAGCGCCTACTCCGTTGGCCACGGTCTTTGAAACCGGCGCTAACCAGTGGCATCAGCTCCAGCAGTGGCCGCCTGCCGATGCGACCGCGGCCGCGTTCTACCTGCACGCCAATGGCAAGCTATCCATGGATCCGCCGGCCGCCAAAGAGGGCGCCGCCTACGATGAGTACGTCAGCGATCCTGCCAAACCCGTGCCTTTCATGAACGTCATCACCCTCAGCATGCCGGAGCAGTACATGATCGCCGACCAACGCTTCGCCTCACGCCGCACCGACGTGCTCGTCTATCAGAGCGACGTGCTGCAGAAGCCGGTCACCGTCGTCGGCCCGGTTTCTCCCGGCCTCTGGGTGTCGACTTCGGGGACCGACTCCGACTTTGCGGTCAAGTTGATTGATGTCTTTCCCGACCGTTATCGCGACGAGGCCGGCAATTTGAACAACACCCTCGGCGGCTACCAGATGATGGTGCGCGGCGACCTGATCCGCGGCAAATTCCGTAACAGCCTGGAGAAACCCGAGCCGTTCAAGCCGAATCAGCCAACTGCTGTGAGCTTCACCACCAGCGATATCTATCACACGTTCCTGCCGGGCCACCGCATCATGATTCAAATCCAGAGCACATGGTTCCCGCTCGCGGATTTGAATCCGCAGCGTTTCGAAAACATCCATCAGGCAAGGGCATCCGACTTCCAGAAGGCGACAGAACGGATCTATCACACAGCCGCCATGCCCTCTCAGGTCAAGGTGCTGACGCTACCACCGGCGGGAACGGGATCGGACAAGGCGAAGTAATTCGATTTCGGGGACAGGCGCGAATGGCGCTTAGATAAGGATTTCAATTGGGACCCTCACGTTCGGCTTTCGTAGAATTTTTTTTGGATAATTCCCTTCAGAGGAATGGTTTTTAGTATCTTCACGATCCTCTCCGAGGATTTGCCGTCGCCGTAGGGATTAGTGACCTTGTTCAAGGAATTCCTGAACTTCCGGTCACAGAGAGCCCTAGTCAAGGCCTTGACGATTTCCGATTTTTTGTTGGGGACGTCGATGACATTCTCCGCTCGCTCCCTGCCTTGCTGTCGCGAACCGATGTTGACCACCGGCACTTTGAAGGTAGGCGCCTCATGGATTCCTGAACTCGAATTGCCCACGAGAACGGAAACATGTCTCAACAGGTTGCTGTATTTGTCCGCGGACAGGCTCGGATAGCATTTCAGCTGGGAATATTCTATCTCCCGTACAATTTTGGAATAGCCGGCGTCATTGTTGGGCATGAGTACGATGGCCTGCAGATTCATGCTCTTGATCGCGCTGATGGTTTCCTTGATCGGCGAGAACGATTTTTTGTTTTCGGTTGTGACCGGGTGCTGGATCATTAGGGCGACCGGTTTCGAAAAGTCCACCCCGAACTCCTGCTCCAGCGAACTGACCGGCACGACGGGCGCGTGAATCAGGGTGTCGACGGATGGGCAGCCCACCACAAAAACCAGGTCCGGATTCTCTCCCATCCTGACGAGCCTCTGGCCTGACAGTTCGGTGGACACGAAATGAATGTGGGAGAATTTGCTGATTGCGTGGCGGATGCTCTCATCTATGCTGCCGGTGAGTTCTCCTCCCTGGACGTGGGCCACGGGGATATTCATGTGAGCCGCGGCGATGGTTGCAGAAAGCTGCGCTCCGATATCAAATCCGGAGAGCAGTATGTCCGGCTTCACCTGCTCCAGCTCATCGGTGATTTCGAGCATGAACCGGCTCATGCCGCGCACCATTTCGGCCCCGCTGTCCGGGTGGTTGGCCTCATACATCGGGATCTCTTTCGAAATGCGAATGCCGTCTTCCCTGATGAAATCGATGTACTTGCCGTGCTTGTCCAGCAGGCAAAGACCCGTGGCCACCAGGTGAACCTTAAAAAAGGGGTCGGAAAGGAGCCTGAACAGGATGGGCCGGTACCTGCTGTAATCCGAGCGTCGTTCCACAACAATGAATATCTTTCTCATTAGCCTCGCGTCTCAGTCAAAGTTGATTCTCTCTTTTTCGATTACCGGAGGCCGGCGGAGGACCTGGGTATGGATGGCGCCGATGTATTCACCGAGAATGCCGATGAACATGAGCTGGACGGCTCCGATGAAAAACATTCCGACCACCATGGGCGCCGTGCCCAACCGAAAGCTGTTCCAGAACAGCAGCTTGTAAATCAGATAGGCAAACGCCACCAGGAAGCTGAGCGCTCCCACAAAGAACCCGCAGAAGGTCGCTAATCTCAATGGTACCTTGGAGTGATTGGTGACCCCCAGCATAGCCAGGTCCCAAAGTGTGTAGAAGTTGTTTTTGCTGAGCCCGCGCTTGCGGGTGGGCTGGTTGAACGGAATCAAGGTCCGATCGTATCCCAGATCGCAGATGAGTCCGCGGAAGTAGGGGTAAGGGTCGCCGATCCGGCGAATATCCTCGACGACGCGGCGATCATAGATGCCAAAGCCGGTCACGTTCTCGACAAGCTCCACGTCGGAGAGACGGTTGACAATGCGGTAATAAATCTTGCGAACCAGATAGAACAGCGAGGACTCGTCGCTGCTGGTCTTCTGCGCGAGTACGATCTTGCATCCCTGTTCCCATCTGTGCACAAAATCCGGGATTATCTCCGGAGAATCCTGCAAATCAGAGACCATCACGACTACGGCGTCACCCTTGGCCTGGAGAAACGCGTGATACCCGGAGCGCAGGATGCCGAAATTGCGATTGTTGACGATGATCTTCAAACACTTGTCGGCCGCTGCCAGGCGCTTCAGAATGGAAAGGGTGTTGTCGGTTGAAGCATTGTCGATCAGGATGATCTCGTATTCGAAGCCCGGAAGTTGATCGCGAAAGACCAGCGTGATCCGGCGATAGAGTTCTTCGACGTTGTCCTGCTCGTTAAAGCAACCACTGACCACGCTGATGAATGGCATCCCTGTTCCCCTCATTGCATCCATGCCTTCGGGCGGTTAGCCCGTTATTTGGGATGCTACGTGGATTTTGTTCGCGTTTGGAGCCAGAAGCCAGGATTTTCATAAGTGCCTATGCTTCCTTAAAGCCGACAGCCCGCTCAACGCATACGCACGAGCCATTCTAGCTTCTGGCTCCTGACTTCTGGCTTCTTTATCCCGCTGCTCTTTAGCGGGATATCAAGGGCGCAGCCCTTGCCTAGTCCACGTCTGCCCATTTCAACTGTGCGTTCCGGGGCATGGCGAGCTTCGCGCAGCGCCCCAGCAGCGCATCAAAGTGCGCGGCCTTGATCTCGCCAGTTCCCGGCCGTTTGACCCAGATATTCTCGAGGGTGAGCTTTTCGCCTGCCGCGATATTGCGAATCGAAACTACGCAGGCATAGGCAAAATCAATCGTGGGCTGCTCCTCGGCCAGAATCACTTTCTGGCCGCCAAGCGCACTGAAGATCGCACGCGTCCCTTGGACCAGATCCCGGAGTTCCCGGGGATCGATCGAGATCTGGACATCCGGGCCGGGCCAAGACTTGTCCGAGGTGAAATGTTTCTCCAGAATTCGGGCCCCAAGCGCCACTGCGGCGAGACAGGTGTAATTGCCCAAAGAATGATCGCTCAAACCCAGGACTGCGTCCGGAAACCGGGCGGCTAATTCCTGGAGAGCCCCCAGCCGCACCTTTTCGTATGGCGTCGGGTACACGGATGTACAGTGTAGCAGCGCGTACGGTATATTGGCCGCTCGCAGGATTTCCACCGCCCGGGCCACGCTGTCCAGGTCGTTCATGCCGGTGCTCAGGATGACCGGTTTCCCGTAAGATGCAATGTGGGAGATCAGGGGGTAGTTGTTGCATTCACCGGATCCGATTTTGTAGGCCGCCACGTTCAGGGCTTCCAGCCGCGTTGCCGCGGCGCGGGAAAATGGCGTGCACAGATAGAGCATGCCTTTGGCTTCAACGTATGCTTTAATCCTGCCTTCTTCCTCCGCGGAGAGCGCACAGCGGCTCATGATATTCCAAATGCTTTCGGTGGCATTCCCGGGGATGACATCGTTCGGAATCATCTCGTCGTCGATCACGTGGCTCTGAAACTTGACGCACTCGCAGCCAACCGCGGCGGCATCGTCCACCATGCGCATGGCCTTGTCGATGCTTCCCTCGTGATTGATCCCAATCTCAGCGATCACAAGGGGCGGGAATTCTTCTCCGATCCTGCGGCCATTGATGTTCAAGTGTGCCAAGATTTCCTTCCTTCCGGTTCCCCCACTATACAGGTTCCGCGATTCAGACAGTAGAACATAGCCGTGCAAACAGAGCCGCGCGCGTCAGCAAGCGGACATGTGAACGTCAAACCATTCGCGTCCAATTCGGCTGTATTGATTTCAAACATCCGCTTGCTTACGCGCGCGGCTCTGTTTGCATCGGACCCATCATACATGCAATGACCACGGTCTGAATCAAAGCCTGGGATTCAGGCTGGCCTGTTGTAGCCATGGCGCCCACCGATTGCAAGCCAATCTTCGCGGAACGGAAGAATGGGGCTCTACCGCGAAACGCGAGCGAAAAATTATTCGGGCGGCCCGGAGTTGTCATTTTCGTCGAAGAGATGCATGTTTTTCCACACCTCCGCCTGAGACAGGAAGGGCGCCATGTCTTCCAGGGGGCGCGATTCCAGCGTTCCGTCGCTGCGCTTGAAGGCCGAGGCCTTGGGCGAAATCCCCTGATCCACGGCCACGTTAACTTCGCACAATACGGGCCCTTCCATGGCCAGCGTGCGCAGGATACGAGGCGCCAGTTCGGCGGCGTTCCGAATCGATGTGTAACCGAGCCCGTAGGCCTCAGCCAGAGCCGGGAAATTTGGGTTGATGACCCCGGATTCCGGGTCGGAGCCGACGAAACGGCCCTCAAAGAAATTGGTTTGGGTGGCACGAATGCTTGTATACCCCTGATTGTTGCACACAAAAATCTTCAGAGGCAGGCGGTATTTGCGGATTGTCAGCAACTCTTGGATATTGCACTGGATGCTCCCGTCTCCGCAGACGCATATGGTACGGCGCCGGTGGCTGCCTATGCAGGCCCCGATGGCGTTCGGCAGGTCCCAACCCATCGATCCCCAGCCGGTGTTGATCGTCCGTTGTCCGGCTTTGATCTTAAATACCTGAATGTAGCTGGCGACCTCCGTCCCGTTGCCCGTGACCAGCACATCCTCCGCCGCCATCGCGTCGGACAAAGCATCCATGAGCACGTAGGTGTTTATGTGGTCAGGGTCCTGAAAGTAATCGGGCGTCATCAGAGGATAGTCGCGTTTCCACTTGGCGCAAGCCTCCAGCCACCGGCTCCGGTCCGGCTGTGTCGCTTCCGGCAACTGCCGGAGCATTTCCCCCAGGAAGGAGTGAACCTCGGCGCAAATCCCCAGATCCGGTTTCAGAATCTGGTGAGTAAGTTGTCCGGGATCGATGTCGACGACGATCTTCCTGGCTTTGGGAGCGAATTTATGCACGTTAAACCCGATTTTGTGGACATTCAGCCCCGCGGCCAGGGCGATCAGACAGTCACTGTTCTGAACTGCGAAATTCGCTCTGCGCTGGCCCATGCCTCCAATGACTCCCATTTGCAGCGGGTGATTCTCGGGAAAGAGATCTTTGGCGGTGAGGGGCAGAAGCACGGGAATTTGGCTCCGTTCCACGACCTGACGCAAAAGTTCCCGGGATCGGGAATAGTGAATTCCGTTGCCGGGAATTAACACAGGACGTTTGGCGGCGCACAACGCTTCCATAACTTTTCGGACTTCTATCGCGATCCGGTCAGAATCGGCTCCCGCCGGCTCGGCGGCCGAATTGAATTTTTCAAGATGCGTCTCGTCTACCTCAGCGCCTTGGATGTCCAACGGAATTTCTATCCAGGCGGGGCCGGGCCTGCCGTGCGTGGCTTCATGGAAGGCCTTTTCCATGACGAATCGCACACTGGAGGCATTGCGAAGGCAGGCGGCATATTTGGTGATCGGTGCGGCCATCGCCATAACGTTGGCTTCTTGGGGACCAACCTGGCGGACATGCGCGTAGTCGGCAATGAGATCCGTTCGCACCTGCCCGGTGAGCACGAGCAAGGGAACCGAGTCCACCCATGAGGCGATCACCCCTGAGAGAGCGTTCACCGCCCCCGGACCCGCGGTGGCGAGGCAGGCCGCGGGCCGTCCGGTCATCCGCGCATAGCCTTCGGCGGCAACGGCGCACGCCTGTTCGTGATAATTGCAGTAGTAGCGCATTTGGGGATGGCGGCCCACCGAATCCAGCAGGTGCATGATGCCGCCGCCGGAAACGAGAAATACGTCGCGGATGCCTCGATCCGCCAGGAACTGAACCACGTAATCCGATAGCTTCACTGAGTATCCCTCTCCCGGTACCAGGCAAACATTCTGCGGATGCCTTCTTCGACAGTAATCCACGGCTGCAATCCCAATTCTTCCTCCGCCCGTTTGGTGCACGGGACGTAGCGCGGCGGGAGCGCGTCAGGGTCTGCGGGGGCTGCAATCTCGATGGCCGTCCCGGGAACGGTAACGCGGACCGTGGTACGCGCCAGTTCTCCGATCGTCAGAGGTTGAGGTGAGCCTACATTGTAAGGCCGCGCCGGACGGCCGGAGAACAAGATTGTCCAGAGCCAGATGGCCAGATCCGCCGCATACAGGTAGGACCGGAACGGCGTGCCGTCGCCGGCGATGCGCACGGGGCCGCCCTCGATCAGGTTACGAATGAAATTTCCTATCGCGAAATTGGCATCCAGAGGCAAATGCGGTCCGGAAAACGCGAAGAGTCGCGCGATGAGGGCGTCAAAGCCATACATGCGGCCATAGGAGGTGCAGATGAATTCCGATGCACGCTTGGCTTCGCCATATGCAGAGCCCGCATCGACGGCCGATGGCGCGCCGCCGTACTCTTCCGGCACGTTGGCCATCTCCGGGGGCTGTTTGCCGTAGACTGCGCCCGAACTGGTGAACAGAAACCGGCGCGCACCATGGCTCCGGGCGAATTCGAGCACATTCCGCGTTCCGTTCACGTCTGGATCGAAGGTCCCAAGGGGATTCCCCGCGTCCGGTTCCGATGGGCGCTCCGTGGCCGCATGGATGACCCAGGGGAAACGTCCCTCGGGAAAATCGAAGGCGGCGGTATTCCCATGCAACAACCGGATTGCGGGATGTTCCGCGATATGCGGTGACCGCTCGCGAAACCGGGATGGGCTGCGAGTCAACGCAACCACCGAGATGTCCAGGCCTAATCGGTCGACGGCCCACAGGAGGCTCTCCAGCAGCCATGTGCCGACAAATCCTGTTCCGCCCGTTATAAAGAT
>Ga0315284_10004929_pt1 | contig 18971 bp, 20 predicted proteins | sample YL17G09_16_MG_FD_203696 | JGI IMG/M metagenome (GOLD analysis project Ga0315284, IMG submission 203696) | Sediment microbial communities from Yellowstone Lake, YNP, Wyoming, USA - YL17G09_16 | ecosystem: Environmental > Aquatic > Freshwater > Lake > Sediment | place: USA: Wyoming | collected... | reverse complement strand
GCAATCTGGCCCGGTCTTGCCCTCAGTATTGTCGTCTATGGTATCAATATGTTCGGCGATGCGTTAAGGGACCTGCTCGACCCCAGACTGAGAGGTGGCCTGGGGCGATACTCAGGCGTCAAGCACAAACAACCTAAAACCGCCCGTCTTGCGGGACGTGAGAAAACAGACAACATGCCGGCGAAATAGATGTTTACAGGAGGGGTAACAAATGTGAGTGGGAAACATCATTTGAGGGAAGCCAGCCTCTGGGAATCCCCAATAAGTATAGGAGGTAAAAGGAAATGAGAAGAAAGTTGTCATGGACCTTTTTAAGTCTTCTGGCCCTCATTGCTGTACTTGCGGTTTCGTGCCAGGCGGCACCGGCAACAACAACTGGAACGACGACCACAGCCACCACGACGACATCAAAGCCGGCGACTACGACAACAACGACTATTCCGGAAGTGAAAACGACTGCACCGTCTGCTGAAAAACCGCAATACGGCGGAATAGGCACGATCGCTCTGGGAGCGGATATCCAGGGTTTTGATGAAGCGACCGTGGGGCACACTTACCTTTACGCGACACACCTGACTAACGAAGAATTGCTGACGGGTAACTGGGCTATTGGACCAGCCGGTACCGGCGAGGCGAACTTCATCCTGGGCGGCATAAATAACTTCGCGACGAAGACAGGCGCATTAGCGGATAGCTGGAGTATTCCCACGCTAGGGAAAATGGTTTTCCATATCCGCGCGGGTGTCCACTTCCAGGACAAGCCGCCGACCAGCGGCCGGGAGGTGACAGTCGACGACATTATCTATAACCTGAAACGGATGACCACGGCCCCCAGGGCTTATATCAATACTGCCTACCACTCCCTGGCGGTGGGCTCGGTATTTACCGGCGATAATGCCGCCCGGACAGTTACCATAGAGGCACCCATATCCGAGTGGGCTAACCTTTCAACTCTGTACCCCGATTATCTTTTCATATATCCGCCTGAAGCGATTGCGAAGTTCGGGGATTTGACTGACTGGCGGAACGCGTGCGGCACAGGACCATTCATGATAACCGACTTTATTTCCAACGGCTCAGCGACTTTCAAGAGAAACCCCAACTACTGGGGGACGGACCCTGTTGGCCCGGGGAAGGGAAATCAGTTGCCCTACCTGGACGGTGTCAAGATATTGATTATCCCCGACGTCTCCACACGTATGACGGCAATGCGCGTCGGCAAACTCGATGGCGTCGCCGAGCAGTGGGACTATGTGAAGGACATCATCCAGGGCAACTCCCAACTGCAGTACAAGCAATACGTTGCTGACTCGTGCTACGCCATAGCCATGAGGACGGATAAACCAGACCTGGCGTTCGCCAAGAAAGAGGTCCGGCAGGCGCTGACGATGGCCATAGACTTCAATAGCTTCAAAGACCAGTACTACAGCGGCAAGGCAGAAATACTCGTGTGGCCCGTTATTTACACCAAGGAGTATGCGGCTGCCTACGTTCCGCTGGACAAGCTGCCAGCCAACGTGCAGGAGTTATACTCGCATAACATCACCAAAGCAAAGAAGCTTCTCACGGACGCTGGCTACCCCACCGGCTTCAAGGCGACAATGATCACCTACAACAATCCGACATTCACCGATGTTGCCGCTCAGTTTAAAGCCATGTGGGCAGATATCGGCGTTGACCTGACGATCAATGCAGTAGATTATGCCGTGTGGTTTAGCCGTGTATCAGCGAGAAGCTACGACGAATTGCTTTATAGCTGGAACTCCGGCATCGGCACCTTCTTCAAGATGATTAACTTCCGAGGGACATCACAGTATAACGTGAGCTACGTCAATGACCCCCAGATCGAGAAGGCGTGGACGGAGATGCAACAATATGTCGGTGTTGACGAAGCCAAGCTGAATCAACTGAACGCGGCTCTTATGCCCTACCTCCTTGAGCAGGCCTACGTAATTGGCAAGCCGAACCCGTGGGCCTACGTTGTCTGGTGGCCCTGGGTAAAGAACTACCACGGCGAACTTCAGGTCGGTTATTACAACCTGCCTTCTTACATGATGTATGAATGGCAGGACCAGGCTCTGAAGAAAAAATTGACCGGGCAGTAAACAACACGGTAAAAAGGTGACTCCGCATTCTCCCAATTGCCTTGAGAAAGGGCCGGGCGATGAACTCGGTTCTTTCTTTTCCAGCCATCGGGGAGTGGGCACAGTGGAGCCCGCGGCGGCTCATGCCGGCACGGTTTTCTTTTTCAGAGTACTCCAGATGAGCTGTAAGCAGACGATTTCCGCCCAGAGCTGTCCGTTCCAGAGCAGGACCCGCTCGAAGATGCCGATGAGAGACGATTGCGCCACCAGCAGCTGCCCGCCGATGGTGATGAAGAGGACGGCGAAGATTCCCACGGCAATGGAATAGAAGCGCAGGCCAGAGTAGCCGCTGGACTTCAGTCCGGGCGCCAGGAAGAAGCAGGCGAGCGGTGACATCGCCACGACGGCGATTGTGGCGTCATGGTGAACAATGGCAGATGTAGTCAAGGTTGCTCCCGGGACCTGTGCCTGATTCATACCGAGGACTATGAAGCCGAGCCCGGAGAGGGCTATCATGACGGCGCCCGCGTTGATTTTTGCCTTGACTTTCAGGAAAAGAGTTAAAGCCAGCGCCAGCAGTGAAACGCCAAAGACGTAAAAAGCCCCCGTCTGGAGCCAGCCGTAAGGACCGAAGACCAGGGAACTGACAGCGTCCTCGATGAAATCGTGCCCCGGGTACAGGACCTGCGCCGCTGTGGAGGCTACCTGGAAAAGCACCGGCCCTACCATCGCCAGCGAAACCGAGATGGCGAAGGCTTTCCGCGGGAAGGTGGAAGTCCTCATTGTTCTGACCTTTCCGGCGATTTTAGACACGACGGCGATAACTGTTCTGGCAAAGGCACGCGTGATGGCTGGCATTTTCTGTCCTTTTTGGCTACGACGGCTAATTGAGAAGCCGGGCGGGAAGAATGGAACCGGGCAAATGTGGTCTTTAAGCAAAGAGCCGGCGGTGCCCCGCGACTCTGAATATGCGCCCTGGTGTTTGCTTTTCTCCCTGGTTGGCTCCGTGTGCAGTCCGTGGTAGCCTGGTACTTTGTGTTAATCCCTCGTTTGATATGGCCGGCAATTCTCACCGGTCTCAATATTTATAACGGAGGGAGACGGCGGAAGGTTAGCAGTGGTCGGCGGAGCGTTATAAATGACGTGGTGCGGCGGACGGGTGAGCTTGTGTCAGGGGTCTGACAGGCAACCCCGGTAATGGCCATATTTCGTGACCCGGCGACTCGGGCAGGCACGATTTTGACAAAGGGGCTGTTTCACTTTATTATATGTCGCCAGTAACTCAACGCGGATAATAGTGAGAGGGAGAATGGAACATGGCGATTGACGGGACCTACAATGTAGAAATGCAGACACCCAGGGGCACGCAGACAGGCCAACTCATAATAAAGGCCGCCGGCAATCAGGTCAGCGGAACTTACAAGTCAGCACGCGGCGACCAGAATTTCACCGGCACGGCTGACGGCGATAATCTCGCCTGGTCGATAAATATGCAAGGCCCGGCGGGTTCTATGAAACTCGATTATAAGGTGAAGATAACCGGTGACGAGCTTTCCGGCACGGTACAGCTCGGGCAGTTCGGTACAGCACCCATCAAGGGGAAGAAAGCCTAGTTTTCTCGCCTCTAATTAACCACCACTAACGATAGGAGTTGCCTTTTTTGCCGGAAGTTCGGACTTCCAAACTGTGGCTGTTTTTTCCTTTCGGTTTGAGTGTCTATTCACTGCCCGTTCACGCGGCCACCCCGGGAACGCGGTTGCCGGTCAACTTACCCGCCTGGTCTATCGAAGCGCCCGCAGGAAGCACCGCCCTGTGACAACCTCCGGGAACGAACAACGTGTTGAGCGGATGGGCAGGCAAAGCAGTGACTAACAAGAAGAATAACGCAGCCGTAGTGGCAAAGACTCAGGTGTTAGTGGCGGTTATTTGCGGGAGTTTACTATGATAGCGAGACTGGTCTCTACAAAATGGGCGCTAGGTACTTTTCGCGCGGGTAGGGAGGTTTACCCCTCTTTTAGCGTCCACACGGGCAGGGGTGGCGCATCAGCGCGCTCACGCCACGCCAGCTTCACCCGGTCGCCGATTTTCGGACTGCCACCCGTGATATTCCCCAGCATGCGCGGTCCCTCGTCCAGTTCAACCACTGCGGCTATGTAGGGCGGGTTAAAGTCCGGCGAGATTTGCACCCGCACCGTCGTCATGGAATAAATCCGCGCCTCGCCCTTTGCCTCTGCCCAGTCCACTTTATCGGCCCCGCAGGCGAGGCAGAACGGGCGGGGATAGAACTGGTAGGCGCCGCAGCGTGGACAGTGCTGGACCAGTAGCCGGTGCTGTGCCGCCGCCTCCCAGAAGGGGTAGGTAATGGGGTCGCCGTAGGGCTGTTTCTTATTCTCACTCATTTGTCATCACCACCGTTCCAGAAGTTGACATTACGCCGCCCACCCCGTGCGCCACCCCTATTTTGGCGTTCGGGACCTGCCGCGGACCGGCCTCCCCGCGCAGTTGCCGTACTGCCTCCACCAGCAGGAGCAGTCCCAGCGCGCCCGGGTGATTGTAGGAGAGGCCGCCCCCCATGGTCATTGCCGGCAGAGAGCCGCCGGGCGCCAGCCGCCCGTTTTGCACGAACGCGCCGCCTTCCCCCTTCTTGCAGAAGCCGAGGTCTTCCAGCGCCATGAGCACGGTTATCGTGAACGAATCATAAGGTTCGATGAAGTCGACATCGGAAGGTTTGATGCCCGCCATGGCGAATGCCTCGCGTCCCGAAACGGCGGCCGATGAGACGGTCATATCCGGCATCTGCGGAATGTGCCAGTGTGTTTGGCTTTCTCCGGCGCCGATGACGCGTATTGGCTTCTTGGCGGCATTGCGGGCGTGCTCTTTATTGGTGAGGATTGCCACACCGCCGCCGTCCGTGACCAGACAGCAGTCTAGGGTATGGAGTGGGTCACATACCATCCGTGATTTGAGCACCTCCTCGATTGTGAGCGGCTCCCGCCGCCAGGCTTTCGGGTTCATCTGCGCCCATTTGCGCGCAGCCACGGCAATCTCGGCAAGCTGTTCGGAAGTGGTGCCGTACTGGTGCATGTGGCGTGCCGCAATCATGGCATAGTAGCCTATTGGAAATGGCAGGCCGTAGGGCGACTCGAACTGCGAGGTGACATTGACCTGTCTTGCCGCCGAAGCCATTGTCCGCCCCCGCAATGACCTCTGCCGGGAGGCATAAGCCAGCATTACCACGTCACAGCGCTTTTCGGCGATTGCCAGCATAGCGTGGTGGACATGAAGCTCGAATGCCGCGCCGCCAAAATCGGTGGAATCAGCCCAGCGCGGATTTCTGATGCCCAGGTATTCACCCACCTGCACCGAGCCTTCTTCGCCCATGTAGTTGACCATGATGCCATCGACGTCTTTCATGGTCATACCCGCTTCCGCCAGGGCTTCCAGCGCCGCCACCCCCACCATCGATTGTTCGGTGTGGTCATAAACTTCACCCAGTGGCGTTTCGGCCACGCCGACGATGTACACCGGATTCTTCACCCAATCGTTCACGGCCGTCAAATCTCCTTATCCGCAACGGTTCTTGTGCTGTTCGGGGTAAAGATTACAGGCAGGGGCGGGTTCGTGTCAAGTTGCCGCGTTTCATTTTTGACCTGTGCCGGAACCATGCCGGGCGCTCGCGCAGGTGCTATAATCTGTCCATCCACAGGGCCGCGCTGGGCGCGTGGCAAAAAGGAGGCAGATATGAGCACATGGCACGAGTTCGCTGGTGTACTGGAAAGCAGTCTTCGCTTGAGGACCCGCCCGGTCGCCTACAAGCGGCTGGAGAAGGCCGCCGAGCTTGAAAAAATTGCGGGCGTAACGCGTGTGGGACGCTATTTCACATTCTGCCAGCTGCCAACCATGGTGCGCAGAGGTGGAACGACGGTGGGTGTGGTCCGGGGCGACCATATCAACCCGCGCTGTGCCCGCATCCACGGACTGGCGGCAACGACAGATCAGCAATTGGCGCAGGAAGTGGTCTACTTCAAGAATACCTATTTCACCACGGAGGAGGAAGCAAAACGCCAGATGGCATCCTACCCCCTGATTCCGCCGGGTGAAGCTATTGTGCTGGCGCCGGTTGCCACCGCCGGCTTTGAGCCAGATGTGATTCTTGTATATGCGACGCCCGCCCAGATGATGGTACTGCTCTGCGCGCTCCAGGTAAAGGACTTCGAGCGGTTCCAGTTCTTCTTCATCGGGGAGGGGTCTTGCGCTGATTCTCTGGCGCAGTGCTATGTCACCGGCAAGCCGGCACTAAGTCTGCCGTGCTACGGCGAGCGTTCTTTTGGCGCGGTTGAGGATGACGAATTGCTCCTGGCGATTCCGCCGCGGATGCGCGAGAAAACCATCGAAGGTCTGCAAACACTGGAGAAACGTCACAGAGGCTATCCGATTCCGGTGCTGGGTCCCGCGGCCACGCCGCCCAGCCTGGTGCGGGGTTAAGCCCCCGTTTAACTCTTCCGGTCGGCGGCGTTACCGCGCGCGGGCAGTGGGGTTGACGCAGTGGGGTGGAGTTTCGCCGCGCAGGCCAGCAATAAGGTTTTCCGCCGCTATGAGGGCCATTTTCGTGCGCGTAGCGAAGCTGGCACTGGCAATGTGCGGGGTTATGACCACATTATCCAGTGTCAGAAGCGGGTCATCCGGCGGTATTGGTTCCACCTCGGTGACATCCAGGCCGGCGGCGAAAATCCGGCCGTCCTTCAGCGCTCTGTACAGAGCCGCCTGGTCAATCACCTGGCCCCGCGAGGTGTTCACGATAACCGCCGTGGGTTTCATCAGCGCAAACTCGCGGGCGCCGATGAGGTGGCGTGTTTGCGGCGTCAGCGGCACGTGGAGGCTGATGAAATCGGCCCGTGACAGCAGTTCCGCCAGTTGCGGCACGAACTCCGTCCCGAGAGCGCATTCCTCTTCCGCCCCGCGCCTGGAGGAATCATGGTAAAGCACCCTCATATTGAAACCGCGTGCCCTTCTGGCAACTTCCGCCCCGATGCGCCCCAGCCCGATGATGGCCAGCGTGGCGCCGTGAATATCTTGCCCCAGCAGGACCTGCGGACCCCAGGTGCGCCATTTTCCCTGCCGGGTGTAACGGTCACCCCCGGCGATGCGGCGGGCGGCGGCCATGAGAAGTGCGAATGCCAGGTCGGCGGTAGTTTCTGTCAGCACCCCGGGGGTGTTGCCCACGAATATGCCCCGCTTTGTCGCTTCGGCAATATTGATGTTATCGTAGCCGACAGCCAGGTTGCTGATGACTTTTAGGCGCGGCGCGGCCGCCATCAATCCGGCATCGATACGGTCAGTGAGCATGCACAGCATGCCATTTATGTCCCGTGCTTTTTCCCGGAGTATTTCGTACGCGGGGGGCAGTTCTTCTTGCCAGACCTCGATGTCAGCTGCCTGCCCGATTCTATCGAGTGCCTCCCGCGCAATTAATCGCGTGACGAATACCTTCGGTTTTGTCATCCGTTGCAGTCTCCTTTACCAGGTAAGAAATTCGCGCATGCCCTGCGCCTGCCGCCGGCACCAATCGAAGATGATGTTGACATCCCACCCGATGCAGAAATGGCGGACGCCCATCTCGATGAACGGTTTTGCCTGCTCGAAGCCGGCGATTTCCACCCTGGGGTGCACGCCTTTTTTCAGCGCCATTTCAATCATTTCCCGCTGGATTTTCTGCACCTCCGGGGTGCGTCCCTGACCGGCCTTGCCCAGGGTTATGGAATAGTCAGTCGGCCCGAACTGCACCATGTCGACACCTTTTACTGCGAGTATGCCTTCCAGAGCTTCCATGGCGGCGTTTTTTTCGATCATGATGGCGATGACAACATCATTCATCGCCTTGACCCACGCTTCCGACCCGGCTTCAAGCAGGTAGCCGACATTCCGTCGCATCGCCGCACCGTGGGTGCCCCGCGCTTCCGGGGTTTCGGGTTTGACCAGGCGGACGCATTCCCCGACCTCTTCCGCCGAGCGGCAGTCGGTGAACAGCACGTTCTGAATGCCGGCGCCAAGCGACCGTGTGGCGATAAACCCGCGGGTCTGTTCTTCCACCTTCATCATCGAGGACATGTTGGGAAAGAGGTCCAGCGCCCTTCCCATGTTATCGAGCAACTCCAGGCTGAACGAAGAGTACTCCCCGACGTATTCGATGTAATCGAACGCTCCCGAATTGCCGATGATTTCCACCATGCCGGGCCAGGGCGTGATGATATGAGTGCCCACGGTAGGCTTGCCTGCATTCAATAGCTCCCTGAGGTGGTTTTTCCTCATTGTTCGCGCTCCTCTGGCGGCGCCGCACCGGAACGTTATCGCGCCGCGTTAATCGCCCTGTGTCAGGTTGACCTTCGGTTTTACATCCTTATTGACCCAGTTTCTGGGCCATTTGCCGCTGAGGACCCGGGCCGCTTCACTCCCGGCGCTTCTTCTCAGCCTGGAAAAAGCCGCATCCGAATACGATGCCGAGTGTGGCGTGACCACGACGTTGTCCATTTTCAAGAGGGGATTATCCGGGTCAACCGGCTCTTTTTCGAAGACGTCCAGCCCGGCGCCGGCAATCCATTTCTCCTGCAAGGCCTTGATGAGGGCCGCCTCGTCAACCACCGGGCCGCGGGCAGTATTTATGAGATAGGCGCCTGGTTTCATCTGCTTCAGTTCCGCCTCGCCGATGAGGTGGAAGGTGCTTTTATCCAGGGGTGTGTGCAGGGAGATGAAGTCCGATTGCCTGAGCAGTTCAGGCAGGCTGACCAGTTTGATGCCGGCTTCTCTGGCAATTGACCTCTCCAGGTACGGGTCGTAGCCGAGTACATTGAGGCTGAAGCAATGCGCCTTTTTCGCCGTCGCCCGCCCGATGTTGCCACAGCCGATGATGCCGAGCGTCTGTCCCCATATGGAAACCATCGGCGCCTGCGCCTGTTTGCATTCCCGCCACCTGCCGCGCTTCGTGCCGTCATTTAGAAATGCCAGCTTTTTGGCGCAGGCGAGGAGCAGAGTCATGGCGTGGTTGGAAACTTCCTCCCAGCAGAAATCGGGGATATTGACCACTATGATGCCGCAATCCGTGGCCGCGGGGACATCGATGGTGTCATACCCGACTCCGTAGCGGACGATTGCCAGGCAGGCGGGAAGTGCCTCCATAACCCGGCGCGTCATCGGCGCGCCCCCGGTGATTACCACGTCGGCGTTTTTCGCGGCTTCGATAATCTCGCTTTCGTTGCCGCAATTCGCTATTACCAGTTCGGCATTCACTTTCGCCAGTTCTTCGGCTTCCTCCGTTCCGGCGAGGTGCCCACCCTTCCTATCAGCCGCCACCACAATGAATTTCTTCTTTGCCATGGTCGCTCCTTCCCGGCGGAACGCATTTTAATTCCGCTGGGATTTGAGTTTAATTGTGGGCGGCGGCTTTTGTCAAGGCAGGCAGGCGGACAAGGGGCTGCAAGGAAGAACGGTCAGTGGGCATGGAAGAGGTGGGGTTGTGGGGTGAAATCAAAGAAGAAGAGCCTCCGGTAGAAACGGGCGCCGGAGGCCAGTCTTGACGGTGAGCCGCAAATAGATGTCTTATTGTGTAGTTCGGCGTCAGCAAAGCCCCTGGCGCACCCAGACGCGGGCAAGCTGGGGCTTATCGCTGTTACCACAACACCAGCACTGGCCAAGGCATAGCGGAGTCAGCCTTCGACGGACCTGGGGGTTCAGCGGATTGTGAACGAAGGGGGATTTTAGTACCTTCTGCCCCCCCGTCCTCTTTCGTAACCCCCGCCCCCGCCCCCGCCACCGCCACCGCCACCGCTACCGCCTCTTCCTCCACGTCCCCCGTAAGAACCGCCGCCGCCTCCTCTATCATCCGTGCGAGGTCGCGCGGCGTTGATTGTAAGCGTCCGATCTTTCAGGGTCTTTCCGTTCAGGGCGGCAATGGCCGCTTGCCCCTCGGATACCGATGGCATTTCGACAAACGCAAACCCCTTGGACCTTCCGCTGTATTTGTCAGTTATAATGGCAACGGACTCCACCTTGCCAAAAGCTGAAAATTCCGTCCGCAGTTCGTCTTCAGTCGCATCAAAGGATAGATTACCCACATAGATTTTCATGCTCCACTCCCTTTCCCGGATTGTTTATCCTACCCTGTACCTTTTACCTGATTCCCACGCACCGACGCCGTCTTCCTCTGGAATAGCTCCCGCGTCGGAAGCTGAAATGCAGTTGTCAACCTACATAATACACCAAAAGGGGGCTCCCTGCAAAGCACAAGCACTCCCGGTTGTGCGTGTTCCGAATTCAACTTGACGGTATTTACTTTACATAAGTTATTCCGCCGCCTGGGCTTTCAATGAACGCAGTATCCGTCTGCACCTGAGGATGGGTTTCAAGGAAGAAGGCCGCCTGCGCGAACACGTGTTCAAGAACGGGCGGTACCATGACCGGGTGGAGTTCGGACTGCTGTGAGATGAGTGGGAAAACGCGGCGCAGAGGCCGGTTCGGGTATAAGGGGAGCGGTCACCGGCTGTGCGCCGCCGTCTTTCTTTGAAATAGCAGGCATCCTCTTTAATGTAAATCCATCACCGGTCCGGGATTGCTTCACTGTGACCAACTCGCGGATACCATCTGTCCGCAAATGGGAACGCGCTATTTGCCGGTCAAAGTGTTTCAACCGGGTTCACATTTACTGCAATTCCTTAAAATTACCCCTTGACAAGGCTAATAAAACATATTAAGATATATCGAAACATATCGGGGAAACAGGTGAATGGACACCCCGGAAATTAATCATCGGGAGGGAAAAATGTACCACCGGCGGCTTTTTGAACGAGAACGGCGTTCCCACTTTTTTGAAAGAGGAGACCTCAAGTACGTCATCCTGGACCTGCTGAACGACAAATCGCGCCACGGCTACGAGGTCATCCGCGCCCTGGAAGAAAGATTCCACGGCTTCTACAGTCCCAGCGCAGGGAGCGTTTACCCCATACTCCAGCTCCTGGAAGACATGGGTTATCTGAAGTCTGCGGAACAGGAAGGGAAAAAGGTGTTTGCCGTCACCGAAGAGGGGAAGCGGTTCCTGAAAGACCGCGAAGACACCATGCACCGGATCAGGGGGCACATGCGGGACTGGGGGAAGGTCGGGAACCGCGAGGATTTCCGCGATGTTGTCCGTGGTCTTCGAGATATGATCGGCATGGTTGGCAGAAGGGCTTACGACCTGGATTCCGGCAAGCTGACGCGGATTAAGGAAGTGGTTGTTAAAGCCGGTCATGACATCGAAAACATCATCGCAGACAAAGGATAATAAAACCTGTGATGCAGCAGGTCTGCGTTCGGGGTTATTGGAGTCTAATTGCGGTCGCGCGGACCGTGTGCATAATCAATAGAGGAGGTTGATATGGGCTACTTCAGAATTTTCGCAGCCATACCGGGGTTCTTTGTGAGTTCTTTGATCCTGATGGCACTCTGGGGTGTCATCTCACCCAATCTGGGCATTGATAAGATCAATTATCCGATGGCGATGCTCGTGACCATTACGCTGTGGCTGGCCGTGGCTCCTTTGACCATGGTGGGTAGAATGTGGGGTGGAGGGCGGCGCCATTGGCGGCGGCAGGATACCAACCAGCCGTAGGTTGACGCCGCATCCATATAGGCATAAAATCATAGCAAGCCGACAGTTTTGACCTATCTGTTTCTCAGGAAACCGGGTGGTGTCAGTTGTCGGCGTGATGTTAGCAGCAAAGCGGAATCGCTGACGAATTGTGTGCCGCGTCCCCGAAGACCGTTCTGAGAGAGTGAGGTCTATCATGGTTGGTACCCGTTTCATTGGCGAATTTGACTATAAAAAGCCCGGTTCGCTGAGAGAGGCGCTGCGCCTGCTGAAAAGTAAAAACGGGGATGTCAGGGTCCTGGCCGGGGGAACGGACCTGGTGCCGCAAATCAAACAAGGACTGGTTAGCCCATCCTTATTGCTTGATGTGAAAGACATCCCCGAACTGACTCGACTGGAATTGGATAGAGAAGGCGGCCTTCACATTGGCGCGGCCGTGCCTTTGAGTGCACTGTTAGCAGCCCCGGCTGTATCGGGAAAATACGGTATTCTGGCGCAAGCGTGTTCCGTCATAGGCTCCATGCAAATCAGGAATCTCGGCACTATCGGGGGGAACATCTGTAATGCCGCCCCGTCAGCAGATTCCGCCCCGGCACTGTTGTGCCTGCAAGCAAGCGCTATCGTGGCGTCCACCGCCGGCACCCGGAAAATCAGTCTGAACGATTTCTTTGTCGCACCGGGGAAAACAGCTATCCGGGCTAATGAACTCCTGGTAGAGATAGAAGTCCCCGCCCCTCCGGCTCATTCGGCGGGTTGGTATATGCGGCACACTCTGCGCGAGGAAATGGACATCGCCGTTGTGGGGGTAGCCTCGTTTTTAACCGTATCCCCTAGAAGCAAGAAATTGCAGGAAGTCAGAATTGCCCTGGGGGCAGTAGCTCCCACTCCTCTGCGAGCGCATAATGCGGAAGCTCTGCTCACCGGAAAAGTCGTGACACAGAGGACGATTGAAGAGGCGGCCGACAAAGCGGCGGAAGAAGCCAACCCGATTTCTGACATACGCGCTTCGGCTGAATACCGCCGGGAACTGGTGAGAGTTCTGACCCGGAGAACCCTGCAAAAATCCTGCGAAATGCTGGGGATTTGATACCGGCATACATGAACCGGGAGAAAAGAAATATATGAAGGTAAAAATAAACGGCAAAGAACATGAAATTGCGTCAGGCCAGGCGACCACACTGCTGGAGGTCCTGCGTTACGAGCTGAGGTTGACCGGCACCAAGGAAGGTTGCGGCACCGGGAATTGCGGTTCGTGCACTGTCCTGGTGGATGGCAGGGCGGTCAACTCGTGCCTAGTCCTTATTGGTGAAGTCGAGGGGAAGGAAATCACGACAATCGAAGGGATGTCCCCGCAGGGCACACTCCATCCCCTGCAACAGGCTTTTATCAGCGAGGGGGCGGTACAGTGCGGCTTTTGCACCCCGGGTGTGCTTCTCACCGCGAAGGCTTTTCTAGACTCCAATCCGCACCCGACAGAATTCCAGGTCAGGCAGGCGATTGCCGGCAACCTTTGCCGGTGCACCGGCTACGATAAAATTGTGCGCGCCATCATGAGCGTGGCGAACTAGCAGAAAGAGACTCGTATGGCGAAATATTCTGTTGTCGGCAAGCGCGTTCCCAGGATAGATGCTCTGAGCAAGGTGACCGGGGCCGCCATATACAGCGGCGATGTGGTACTGCCCGGCATGCTTCACGGCAGGGTGCTCCGCAGTCCGCATGCCCATGCCATTATCCGCCGCCTGGACATCACGAAAGCTCAGGCAGTTGACGGGGTGATGGCTGTAATTACGGCCGCCGATGTCCCTGGATATAAGATCAGAAACCCATTATTACTTGCCGAAATGGCGCATCTTCCGCAGGACAAGGTTGTCTACGCGGCACAGCCTGTGGCGGTAGTGGCCGCTACCAGCGTCGAAATAGCGGAGAAGGCGCTCGGCCTTATTGACGTAGAATACGAAGAACTGCCTCCGGTCCTGGATGTGTTGGAGTCAATGAAACCTGAAACACCGCCGATTTACCCCGACCTGTATACCAACTTCATCGCCAGGCCGCCATCTGATAAAGACAGCAAACCGAGCAATATCGCTTACCACATGAGCATCAGCCGCGGCGACCTGGAGGCAGGATTCAGGGAGGCTGACCTCGTCCTGGAAAACACCTTCCGCACGCAGACGGTCCACCACGGCTATCTTGAGCCATTCGCCGCCGTAGCCAGTGTAGATACGGGTGGCAAAGTGACAATATGGACGCAGAGCCAGGGTGTTTTTAGCGCCAGGCAAATGATCGCCGAATTCCTGGGTTTGCCGCTCAGCCGCGTTAAGCTTGTTCCCGTGGAGATTGGCGGAGCTTTCGGTGGCAAAAGCTATCTGCCGCTGGCGCCCCTTTGCGGCTTGCTGGCAATGAAGACCGGACGACCCGTCAGGATGGAGATGTCCAGGGATGAAGTGTTGAGGGACGGCCGCCCGGCGCCGGGATGCGTGGCAACCATCAAGATGGGAGTCACAAAGAAGGGGCGAATTACGGCGGCCTCGGCCCGGTTTATCTATGATGCCGGGGGTTTCCCCGAAATGTCGCACGCCATGTTCGTGAGAGGGAATGTCCTGAGTCAGTACAAAATCTCCAACGTGAAAATTGAAGCCTTCGATGTGCTGACCAACACAGTGCCGGTGACTTACTACAGGGCGCCGTCAACGCCTCAATCCCACTTCGCCGTAGAGTCCCAGATGGACCTGATGGCAAGAGCCCTCGGCATGGACCCACTGCAATTCCGCATTCAGAATGTGGCTGCTGAAGGTGATACCACGCCCTCCGGAGAAGTCCTGCCACGGGTTGGTTTCAAAGAGACGCTGGAGAAGATGGCGGAGTACTTGAAGCAAAAGGGCGAAATCCAGGGAAAAAACCGTGGCCGCGGCGTTGCCTGCGGTTTCTGGCATGGCGCGGCGGGCAGTTTCGGGGCATATGTGCATGTCAATACCGATGGCTCTATCACTCTGGTTATCGGGGTTACCGATGTGTCTGGAAGCCGTACCAGTATTGCCCAGATTGTGGCTGAGGAGTTCGGTGTGCCGATGGAGAGCGTAACCGTGGTGGTCGGGGATACGGATACCGCTCCGTGGGCGTCTCCGTCCGTCGGGAGTATGACCGTCTATTCATTGAGCCATGCCGTGCATCGCGCTTGCCAGGATGCCATGGACCAGCTCAAACGCCTGGCAATGGTCAGGTTAGGTGTGGAGGCTTCCCAGATTGAATTCGCCGATGGAATGGCGAAAGTGAAAGGCAATGCCGAGAAATCGATTTCCCTGGCGGCTCTGGGCAGGTCCAGTTTGGGGTTCCGCGGCGAAGGACCCATTGTCGGGCGCGGTTCCATAGGCGGGCTTCCCGCGGCGCCTTCTGTGGCCGTCCATGCCGTTGACATCGAGGTTGATAAAGAGACCGGTAAGGTCCGGGTGCTATCTTACGTCGTTGCCCAGGATGTCGGCCTGGCTATTAATCCCATGTCAATAGAAGGCCAGATACAGGGCGCAGTCACCCAGGGCATCGGCTGGGCATTGATGGAAGGTTACGTATTTGACCGGGGAAAGGTGCAGAATACCACTTTCCTGGACTACCGCATGCCTACCGCCACCGACGTGCCGATGATAGACACCCTGCTGGTTGAAGTCGGCTCAAGCACGGGAATTTACGGGCTGAGGCATGTAGGTGAGCCGCCCATGGTGGGCACTCTGGCGGCCCTGGCAAATGCCGTCCACAGCGCCACGGGCGTTAGAATGAAGAGCCTGCCAATGACACCGGAGGCGATACTGAACGGCATCAAGAAGGCGGGTAAGCCGTAGAAAAATCGCCCTTCCTGACCGCCTGATTTCACATGGTGTGCGGGCGCTCCCAATCCGTACAATCAAATGGTCATAAAGGTTAAGATAGGTCCTCTTTTGCAGGAATACGCGGACATTCCCGCCAGTTTGGAAGTCAATGGGAAGACCGTGGGCGAATGCCTGGATGACCTTATCAGGCAATATCCCGAATCAAAGAACTGGCTATTTGACCAAGACGGTTTGTTGAGAGTCCTGATAAGCATCAATAATGTGGAAACAGTGGTGCTCGACAAGGAAGGACTGGGTAGGATTCTTAATGCCGATGACGAGTTGCAGATCTTCGCCGTGATTGGCGGCGGCTAATCAGGGGCGCCGTAATGATGAATACTCAGGGAGACATTGCTGGAGTAATCCGGGAACAACTGGAGAGCGGTTGCCCCGTAGTGCTGGCGACCATAGTGGAATTGCAGGGCTCATCTCCGCGACATCGGGGAGCAAAAATGGTGGTGGACGCTGGCGGAAAAAGCCACGGCACGATTGGCGGTAGCCTGCTCGAGGCCGGGGCTATTGATGAGGCGCGGCGCATACTGGCTACACGCCGCTCGAAATTTGTGGAATTCGACCTTGCCGGCGCCGGGGCTGATTCCACGGGCATGATTTGCGGCGGCAAAGCCGTGGCGCTTCTGGACTACGTCGCGGCCACCGGGGAGAATATCGATGTTTTCCGCGGCTGGTGTGAGGCGACCAAAGCGGGCGCCAGTTTCTACTTCCTCACCTGTGTCAAAAAGTCGTCCAGGGGCACAATCATTTCCGGCCATTCACTGCTGTTTCCTGATGGTAATACCGCCGGAACGCCTAATTTGTCGCCGGTACAGCTTGAAACCGTCAAGGCGGCGGCGCGCGGTATTTCGGTCACAACAATTGTTCCGGTCGGGGGCACCCGGGTTGTTATTGACCCGGTAAGGAAGTCGAAGACCCTCTATTGTTTTGGCGGCGGGCATGTCGCCGTGCCCACTGTTCACATCGCCGCCATGGTGGGTTTCTGCGTGGTGGTGATAGATGACCGCGCCGAATTCGCCAGCGCGGAGCGTTTTCCCGAGGCCGAACGGACCTGCGTGGTGAAGAATTACGCCGGGGCATTTGAGGGACTGGAAATCGATGGAGATTCATTTGTGGTGATAATGACGCGCGGGCACCAGTTTGACCGGGTAGTCTTGGAGCAGGCGCTGAAAACCCGGGCATCTTACATCGGCATGATCAGCAGTCTCAGTAAGCGTAATGCCGTTTACAAGGCGTTACTGGCCAAAGGCGTTGACAAAAAGGCGCTCGAGCGCGTCCATTCGCCCATTGGTATAGCCATTGGTAGCGAAACACCGGAAGAAATCGCGGTCAGTATTGTGGCGCAACTCATTGAACAGAGGGCAAGACGGCTTACGTGAAACCCTATGTCGTGCTCATTTTAGCCGCCGGCCTGTCCCGTCGCATGGGACAATTCAAACCCCTGCTTTCTATCGGTGGAGAAACGATTACCGACCACCTCATTTCCACATTTCTGGCGTGCGGGGTTGATGTCTACGTCGTGGTCGGCTACCGGGCAGGGGAACTGAAGGCGGCCATTGAACACCGCGGCGTAACGGTTATCGAAAATCAGGATTACGTTCACGGCATGTTCACTTCGGTCCAGGCCGGAGCACACGCACTTGCGCCGGGATACAGGGCCTTTTTCGTCATGCCCGTCGATATGCCCCTGGTCAGACCGTCCACCATCCGCCGTCTGCTGGTGGCATCCTCTGAGCATCCGGGCAATATAATCTATCCGGTATACGGCGGAAAGCGCGGCCATCCGCCCCTTATCCCGGTGAGCCTCGCCCCGGTGATAACGGAATGGAAGCTGGACGGGAATTTACGAGAAGTCCTCAATTCATATGAAAGACTCGCCCTGCAGGTCATTGTAAGGGATGCAAACATTCATGTGGACATCGATACGGCTGATGACTACAGGTTGCTCGTAAAACGCTTTCAGCGCAACAAATCCTGACCAAGAGCCCCCGTTTGCGCACAGTGAATAGTCGGGTCACATCTACGTGCAATGGCATCTCATTACCCGGTAATGGGAAACCTGACATGATAGACACCGGCCTCGAGTTCAACGTCGACTTCGTAACCATGGTCTTTCAGGACAGCCATCATCTCGTGGTTCTCAGCTAATATATCGCCCTCAAATGTCGTAATCCCGTTATCACGGGCGGCTTTTGCTAGGCTTTCCATTATCCAGGTGCCTATTCCTTGCCCATGGTAGGCGTCTTCCACAACCAGGGCGAACTCTGCTACGGGACTCTTGCCTGTCCGGCTGTAACGTCCGACGGCGATTATGTCCAGATTGCTCTGCCGGAGAATTTCAGCCACAAAAGCAAAGGTATCATTGTAGTCAACCGTGCAATAGTGCCGGGCATCGTCCATGCCAATATCCTTGACAACATGATGAAAGCGCAGGTATTTTGTGTGGGCGCCGAGTCTGGAAACGAAAGCCAGCCATGTTGGGACATCCTCTCTGCGAATCGGTCTTAGCTTGACTTGTGAGCCATTTTCCAGGAGCAGACTCGTTTCGTACTGTACCGGGTAATCAGCCATTTCAGAACCCCGCGTAGGGGTGCCACCGTACCTGTTCAAATTATACATCACACTAATAACGGGTTGAACGACGTGGCAAGAAGGTTAATCGCCTGTACGCGGTTGCGTCAAAATAACATGCGGTGGTAAGATTGGCGTAATTATGTGCCCCCGGGGCTATGACGATAAGCCCGGCGGGGGTAAGCGTGTGTGGGCGAGGGTATAATCATTGAAAAGGGTCAGTCTTCTACTGGTAGCAGTATTGGCCCATGTCCGCTGCGCTGGGCGCGTGCGATAGTATTTCCAAAAAAGTTAAGCCGCCCGAATATTCTCTCACCATAAACCCCGGCAGGGGAGGCGGTCACGTAACCCCGGAGTTTGGTACACACACCTACAAATCCCACCAGGAGGTAACAGTTGCCGCGGCCCCTGACCCCGGCTGGGTGTTTGATGGTTGGGTGGGGGACTGGGTCTACAAAGCCACTTCCGCTCTTGACCCGAGCAAACCCAGTTCATGGTTGGATTCCACCATTATTGTCCTGACGGACGGTAACAGGACAATCACCGCCAACTTCAAGCAGGTGCAGTAATTTTGTGTCGTATTCACGTGCGGGGTGAGGGACAGTTAGGGTTAGTGGCAACTCTACCATCCGTAAGGTCGTGGGAAATTTATACGCGGATTTGTGCAAGTGAGTACTAGCTCTTCTTCGCATCGCCCTGGTTGCGGACATTGCCGGCGGCCGCCGCCTTCTTAGCGGTGAAGGTAAGTCCTTCTTCGCCCACGTCTACCACCACCGTGGCGCCCTCTTTGAATTCGCCACTCAACACCTTAATGGCCAGCGGGTT
>Ga0315284_10004928_pt1 | contig 18973 bp, 21 predicted proteins | sample YL17G09_16_MG_FD_203696 | JGI IMG/M metagenome (GOLD analysis project Ga0315284, IMG submission 203696) | Sediment microbial communities from Yellowstone Lake, YNP, Wyoming, USA - YL17G09_16 | ecosystem: Environmental > Aquatic > Freshwater > Lake > Sediment | place: USA: Wyoming | collected... | reverse complement strand
GGCGGTCTCGCTGCTGGCGGAGCTCGTCGGCAACGACCTGCGGATGCTGTCGCAGGAGATGGAGAAGCTGGGCGTCTACGCCGGAGGGCGCCAGATAGAGGAAGAGGACGTCAAGGAGCTGGTCGCCAGCGCCCGCGAAGCGAGCGTGCTCGCGATGGTCGACGCGGTAGTCGAGGGGCGCTCAGGGCAGGCCGTGCGGCTCGTGGAGCAACTGCGCGACGAGGGCGCGTCGTCGACGTTGGCGTTGAACATGATAACGCGCCAGTACCGGAATCTGATCCTGGCGAAGGAGCTGATGCTGGCGCATCTTTCGCCGGCGGAGATAGGGCAGCGGCTTGGGATCAGGTCGGATTTCGCCCTGCGGAAGGTGCTGGAGCAATCGCGGCGGTACTCGCTGCCGCAACTGGAGACCGCCTTCGCCCGCTTGCTGGAGGCCGACGCGGCCATCAAAAGGGGCATCTACGACGAGGACCTGGCCGTCGACATCCTCCTCGACGACCTCGCCAGTCTGTCCGCTCCGGCTTCGACGGCGTCGCGAGGGGCTGCCCCGCGCTGGCGAAGTTAGAACGCGCGGCCCATGCGGAAGAGGACTTTCCCCTGGACCTCGACGTTGTCAGCGTCCGTGTAGATCGGCTTCATCGACTCGTTGGCGGGCTGCAGGCGGACGCGGGACCCTTCGCGGTAGAGCTTCTTGAGGGTGACCTCCTGCTCTCGCTTCAGCCACGCCGCGACCATGTCGCCGTTGTCGGCGGTGGCGGCCTGCTCCATGATGACGAGGTCGCCGTCGTTGACCAGCGCGTCGATCATGGAGTTGCCCTTCACACGCAGGGCGTAGACGTCTTCCTTGCCACCGGTCATCTCCTCGGTCACTTCTACCGTTTCCGAGTAGTCGACGCTGCCCTCGGGCACGGGTATCGGCTGGCCGGCGGCGATCTGACCGATGATGGGCACGCTTATTGTGCGCGGACGGCGGCCGGAGCCGTCGAGCAGGTCGATTGCGCGGGAGACCTCTCGATCGCGGTGGATGTAGCCCATCCGTTCGAGCGCCTTCAAGTTGTAGTCGACAACGGACGTGGAGCTAATGCCGCACTCTTCCTGGATGTCCCGGATGCTGGGCGGGTAGTTCTTTTCGCGGATAAAACGGCGCAGGAAGTCGAGGATCTTCTGCTGCTTCGACGAAAGAGCCTTCAACTTTCACCTCCGGTAGATTTGCGTTCCGAACGAACGCCTGTTCTGGCATTGAAACTAACACCGTTCTCAAACCCTGTCAAGCCCCCTCGCCCAGATTTCCATCATTGCCAACCAAGCTTCGTCGATCCTAGAATGAAGGTAGGGACGGAGCTTTCCTCGAAGCGGCGAAGGAGCGTCCGACGTGCCAGAACTACCCCGACGTGCCCTTGCGATCTCGGCCCACCCCGATGACACGGAGTTCGGCTGCGCCGGAACGGCTGCCCTCTGGACGCGACAGGGCTGGGAGTTCTACTACCTCGTCCTGACGAATGGAAACAAGGGCAGCGACGACCCGAACATGACGCCCGACAAGCTCACGCCGATCCGGCAGCAGGAGCAACGCGCCGCCGCCGAGGTGCTGGGCGTGAAGGACGTCTTCTTCCTGGGGCACGAGGATGGGGAGCTGACCTACAGCCGCCAACTGCTCGGCGAAGTCGTCCGTTACATCAGGCAGCTAAAGCCGTACGCGGTGTTCACCGCAGACCCGGAATCGATAATCGTCCGCGATAGCTTCATCAACCACTCCGATCATCGGTGCGCCGGCCTGGTGGCGATCGACGCCGTCTACCCGGCCGCGCGCGATCGCTGGAACTTCCACGAGCAGATCGAGGAAGGGCTGGAACCGCACAAGGTCAGCGAGCTGTACATCTGGTCATTCGACAAGGCGAACTTCAGCGTCGACATATCGGACGTGATAGAGCTGAAGCTGGAGGCCCTTTCAAAGCACCAAAGCCAGTTCGGCGACAACCCCGAGTTTCTCGACTACATCCGCCAACGCTGGCGTGACGAACAGGGGCGGCACCTTGAGCCGTTCCGCCGCATCGTCATGGCGCGCTGATCCGCTGCTCCGAGACTGCAGAGTCCAGGCTACGCGCTTGTTGATGCGCTGCTAGTTGTCGCCGAGGAGACGGTTGAGCGTCTCCCTGACCTCGCGGATCTTGAAGGGCTTTGCCAGGCAGACGTTCTGCACCCTCTGGAGGAAATTGCGCGTCTCCGCGCTCACCGTGTCGCCGGTGATGAAGACGGTGTTCTTAGCCAGCTCGGAGTCCATCTGTTTGACCCGCTGATAGAGCGCCTGGCCGCCCATTCCGGGCATCTTGATGTCGGTGATGAGCAGGTCATAACCGTGCTCGGCGAGATGCGTCAGCGCCTCCTCGCCGTTGCGCGCCGTGTCGACCCGGTGGCCGTCGGCGGCGAGCACGTCGCGCAGCAGCGCGAGGATGCTCTCTTCGTCGTCAACGACGAGCACCCGTCTGCTGATCTTGGCCGGCTCGATCTCCTCCTCGCTCTCCGGCGGCGGCAGCTCCGGCCCTTGCACGATCGGTAGCTCGACGACGAACGTGGCCCCCTTACCTGCGCGGCTTTCGACGCGGATGCGGCCGGCGTGGTCGTCGACGATGCCGTAGGAGATTGTCAGGCCGAGGCCCGTCCCCTGGCCGCCTTCCTTGGTGGTGAAGAAGGGATCAAACACACGGCGCAGGTTCTCGGGGGGAACGCCGATGCCGTCATCGATGAAGGATAGGTGGATGTAGCCTTTTTCAGCGCGGGAGCGGACCTTCAGCTTGCCTCTGCCGTGAGCGCTGAGCATGGCGTGCTCGGCGTTGGTGATGATATTGAAGAATACCTGCTGGATCTGGTCCGGGTCGGACATCGTCAGCGGCAGACGGGGGTCGAGGTCGAGTTCGAGGTCAATGTTCTTGACACGCAGGTCGTAGCTACGCAGCTCCAGCACTCTCTCGAGCAGGGTATTGAGGTTCACGAGGCCCTTCTGCGCCTTGCGGCGTCGCGCGAAGGAGAGCAGGTTCTGGACGATCTTGGCCGCGCGCTCCGCTTCGTTGTAGATAGTCTGAACGTCGCGGCGGGTCTGCTCGTCGAGGTCGCGGTTGAGCAGCAACTGCGCGAAGCCGGTGACGCCCGTGAGCGGGTTGTTCAGCTCGTGCGCAACGCCTGACACAAGCTGCCCCACGCTGGCCATCTTCTCCGACTGCAGGAGGCGCTCCTGCATCAGGTGCTCTTCCGTCACGTCGCGCAGGACCAGGACGGCGCCCTCCTCCGTAGAGCCAAGGGCGGTGGCGGTGATGGAGAGATAGCGCTGGCTCTCTTCGGTCAGGCTGTAGTCCTGATGCTGCGTCGTGCCCGGGTGAGCGATGGCCTCTCGCGCGAGGCCTTCCAGCGGCGTTCCCTGCACTGTCGTCTCCGGGGCCATGGCCCGACCCGTCAGGTCGGCGACAAGCGCGCCGGCGGTGCTATTCGAGAGGACGGTCCGCATCTCACGATCGACTATGACCACGCCGTCCTGCAGGCCGTTAACCAGCGACTCGGCGAGCCGTCTGTCGGCGAGAGCCACCCCTTCGAGCTGCTCCAGGAAGGCGGAGGCCTGCTGAGCGGTGGCGTAGATGATGGCGCTTTTCTCGGCGGGGAAGGCGTTTGCAGCCGCGGCCACGACTCTGACCAGTCCGGCGGCACGGCCGCCGACGATCAGCGGCGCATCGATCACCGAGCCCGCCGGGCCGGCCCACAACTCCCGTCCGGCAGCCGCCTCCTTGCCGAGTGGGAGGACTTCAACGGGTTGCCTGGTGCACTTCTGATGGGACTCGCCGGAGAAGCGTCGCAGACCCTCCAGTACCTCCCCCGCGAGCTCCTCGGCGAAGCGCATCTGCAGGGGGCGGGCGGCAAAGACGGTAAAGCGGTCTTCGCCGTTGCGGCATTGGACCGAAGCCACGGCGTCGAACTCGAGGAGCGGCTGGAGCGCGCCGAAGAGAAGCCGCAGCACCTCATCGCGGGTCAAGAGACGACCGGCAGTCGCCATGCATCCTCCGGTATCCGGCCACGCGCGCCTAGTCGCGCAAGCGGAGCATTCGCCCGTCGTCGACTGGCCAGCGCGGGCAACCGGCTGGGGCATTGATAAGCTAGCACAAAGCTGCGACCGCGGCAATCGGGATTCGCCCGTTATCAGGCCGGATGGGCATGCGCACACTGACGTCGTGCTCCGGTGCACCTAGTCACTCCCGGCACGCCAAGTCGGTGGCGGACGCGGCAGGCGTTGGTATTCGCGAACCTCACAATCAGGGACTCTCCTTATATGACGAAATCTCGCCATCAACGATACTGAATCACGGTAAAGGATACCTGTGGCGGGGTGATCCACCGGTTCACGATGACTTGGAGGTGCGAATGCCTTCCCAAGCCGACGCCGCCGCAGGTGTCACCTCTCTATCGCAGACGCCAGAACAGGAAGCGCTCCACGACCTCATTCACGACTACATGCCCCTGGTCAGACACGTCGTGAACCGCATCGTCGTGGGGAGCAGCGGCTCATCGATCCTCCAGTATGAGGACATGGTGAGTTGCGGTGTCCAGGGTCTCATCGAGGCGTACCACTCGTACAACCCGAACAAGGGGGCCAAGTTCTCGACCTATGCGCTGCCTCGCATCCGCGGCGCCATCCTCGACGCATTGCGCGCCGCACACCCTCTTCCACGTTCTTTGCAGAAGTTCTCGTCGGAAATCGAGAGCGCTACGAGCAACCTGCACAACGAGTTCGGGCGGGCCCCCACGCGGGCGGAGCTGGCAGAACGGATGGGAATACCGCTGCCCCAATTCCTGGCGTCCCTCAGTCAAGCAACCGTAAGGATCGTTTCCCTCGACAACCTGGCCGATATGGCCGTCAACGGTAACAGTGAAAGGCTCGTGGAAATGGCGGACGAGGATCCCAGCATCGACCCCGATCAGGTGGCTCAGCAAACGATGGTGAAGACGAAGTTGCAGCAGGCGGTCAGCAATCTGCCGGAGCGCGAGAGGATAATCGTCCAGCTCTACTACATCGAGTCCAGGTCGCTGAAGACAATCGGCAGGGCCCTGGGCATATCCGAATCGCGCGCCTCTCAGTTGCGACAACGTGCTCTTCGCCGTCTGCGCGCGGCGCTCGTGCTGGACATGGAAGAAGCAGCCTAGGGATGGCGGGCCTCCCGCACTTCTTTTCTCTTACGAGGTCCCTCCCTCTCGCCGGCCCATACCGACGGCGCTGCTTCGCTGTTAGGTGAGACCAGGGGCGCAGTTTAGGGGTTCCCCTATAGGAGTGGCCGGCAGGCAGTCGCTAGGATCAACGCGGATGGCTGAAAACAAGACTCTGAAGATCGGCATCGCAGGCTCCGGGAACCGGAGTCAAGGCTACGCGCGCGCCCTCGGCCAGGTCGAAAGAGCGCGCGTGACGGCTGCTGCCACGAGCAATCGCCTCGCCGTCGACCTCCAGAGGACGATACCGGGCGTGGCGATAGAGCGAGACGTCGGCGGGCTGATCAGGCGCACCAACGTCGATGCGATCGTCTTCGCGGACCCGGTCGTCGACCTACCGGCCGTCATCAGGCGGGCGCTGCTCGCGGACAAGCACGTCCTGGCGACGATATCGTCGCCGGTCACCTGCAGCCAGCTCGACGAGCTTGCCTCGCTGGCCCGCAGACGGCAGCGGTTGCTGATGTTCACGGAAGAGCGCTCCTTCCACCCCGCGCTGATCTTTTTGAAGTGGATGCTGTCGGGGCGCAGCGGTCTGTGGCAACCTCGCTACATCCGTGCCGTCTCCGCGCCCGGAACAGGCAATGGTAACAACAGCGGCCCATCAATCGCCGCCCTGATCGTGGAGGAGCTGGCGATTTGCGCGCGCCTGCTGGGGGAAAATCCGGCGTCGGTCAGCGGCGTGGTGTGTCGGGTCGAGGCGGAGGCCATGCCCGCGGCCGCCTTCGTCAACCTGCTCTACGCCGACGGGAGAGTGGCCTCGCTGCAGGCGAGCATCACGGAAGCGCAGGAGAGCCGCCAATGGGCCCTGGCCACGCCTTCGAAGACGGTCCTGTTGGACGAGTGCGACATTCGCTCACCTGTGAAGATCGTCTCGCTCGATTCTGAGACTGCAGCGGGGAGCCCTCTTCGAATCAATCCGCCCGTCCCTCTGGCGGAATGGCCCAGCGAAAGCACCGTGACGCCTCCGCTGCGGTCGACTGACACGAAGGTTGACCAGTGCCGGCATTTCGTCGAAAGCATCCTGAACCGCGACTTGTGCGAGAGCAACGCCGCCTTCTGGGCGGACGTCGCGTTGGCGTGGGAAGCGGTCCAGGAATCGGTGCGTTTGGAGGGAATGCCGGTGAGCATCAATGCCGTGTCAGAGCGCGAGAAGAGGGCAGTGGGAGAGCGGCCGAAACTGCGACTGATTCGTGGCAAGGGGATGGGCACGGTCGACGCCCGAAAGAGGCCGGCGCTTACCCTCGTGCCGCGGTAGGCGCATATCTTCCGAGCATCTAGCTTCTTTGCAGCGAACGCGCGCTCTCTACTCTGGTTCTGTCTTGGAATCCCTTCCGTTTCCGTTGCCGGGTGTCTCGCCCTCGCAGAGCTCCTCGCGAAGGATAAGTATCTCCTCCGGCGCGCAGATCCCCAATTTGACGCGGTCCCGTTCCACGCCGAGGACCCTGACGAGGATGTTGCCGCGGATTACTATCGCCTGATCGATCTTACGGGTTAGGATGAGCATTCTCTGCCACGCTATCCTCGGGCGTCGAGGGTGAGGCTCCGCCGTATATCCGGGTGCCCTTCCTGTTCCAGCCTCAGCGGCCGTCGAGCCCGCAGTTCATTCGTGTTTGCATGGTGATTATCGGCAGGAGCAGGCGAATAATCAGAGGGTTGGGGGGTCAAGGAGGCGCAGAATCGCAGGTCGAGCACCAGGATCGGGGAAATGCCGGAGGTCTAAGGGAGTACGTCTGTGGCAGCCGGTGGGAGAAGGACAGTGACTACCAGGAGCCAAACTCCGGCGCGGACTGCGGCAGCGTCACCGTCACCGTGGACCTGCGAAGGACCTCCTGCGCCGCTTCGGGCGCGCCGACGGAGACGCAGTCGCAGTAGGTGGCGTAGATGGACTTGTCCAGGAGTCGCAGCCCTTCCAGGTTGAGCTGACCTTCGTGGTTCTTGCGCAGTTGAAGGAGACGCTGCAGCCGGCGAAGATACACTCCCTGCATCTCCACGCCGAAGCCGTCAGTCTCTAGAGGGAGCGAAGCGGAAACCCCGCCCGCTTTGGTGTCGTTGTGCTCCGTGTTCGGTATGTTCATTCCGTTTCTCTGTCTTAGACGGCGGCGTCTGTCTCTCCGCCGCTGAGGTCCGGCGCAGCTTCCAGGTTGACGATGCCCTTTCGGATAGCATAGCGGATCAGGTCGGTGCGATTCTGCGCGTGGAGCTTGCTCATGATGTGCGCCTTGTGCGCCTCCACCGTCTTGACGCTGATGAAGAGGTCGCCCGCGATGCGCTGGTTGGAGTAACCCTCGGCGATGAGCTGCAGGACTTCGCGTTCGCGGCTCGTTAGCAGCTCGTAGCCGGCCTTGCCGTCACCCTTCTGCGCCTGCCAGAGGAACTCGCTGATGGGGACCGTGTCGGAGATTGCCGAGCTGAAATAGGTGTTGCCACGATGCACCGCTTGGATTCCCAGGAGCAACTCCGTGACGTCGGACTTCTTGACGACGTATCCGGAGGCACCGGCTCGCAGGGCGGCCATTATATGGTCGTCCTCCATGTAGCCGGTGAGAATGAGCACCCTTGTCTTGGGGGCGCGCTTGCGGATCTGGCGGGTCGCCTCGATGCCGTTGAGGCCCTGCATGACGATGTCCATCAGGACGACGTCAGGCATTAGCTTCTCGACGGTCTCTACGGCCTCGCGTCCGTTACTGACGTCTCCGATGACCTCCACCTCCTGGTGGGCATCCAGGAGAAGGCGCAGCGCCTGTCTCAGAACGGCGTGGTCATCGACGATGAGGATGCGTATGCGCCCATTGGAGCGACCCCACGGCGAGCCTTCAATCCCGTTTCTCCCCCTCGGCGCGAATAGCCCCTTGGCAGCAACAGTTGGGTCTTCCATACAGCACTCCTTGCTGACCTGCAGCCCGATCCACCTAAGATTCGGCGCTACCCCCGCCAACGGGCAGCAAATCTACCATAACAGGTTACTACTGGCAAGCGAAGGCTTCGCCAGCCTACGCTATTGCTCCTCATTCAGCGGACCATAGATCGTACTCAAGGGCCTTGGGCACCCCACGGTTAGCTCCTGGTAGTCGTCGAAGCGCTCGGTGCCTTCGAGGCGCGCTGGGTATTCCCGCCTGGCGCGACAGCGCTTGCAGACGGCGTCTATCACATCGTCGTGGGGCTCCGTTAGTACCCAGTGATGCTGACAAATGCTGATCGCCGTCTGTTCCACTCGTGTCCTCCAGGTCGAGAGTGACTTTCTCTGAGCAGTCTAGCCCTGCCAGCACAGCCTGCTCTATCAGAAGAAACCCTTAGATAATCGGCAATTCGCCCCTATTTCCGAAGGTCGGCCTGGATTGGTGACGCGGACGGAGACCAGTAGATATGATCGAGGGATCGTCAGTGATTGTCAGAGATCGAATTTGAGGTAGGCTTGGTTTGGCTCAGAGTCGCGGCCTTGGCTCACCGAAGCCCTTCGTCCGGTGGCCTGGCGTGGCGCGAAAAGTAGGTCCCCAGGCCGCTCTGACGCAGATAGCGCTGGTAAGACTCCTGAGCGCTGCTCAGCGCGGTGGCGATGGCTTTCTGGGGCGGTCCCACGTAGCGTCGCTGAAAGTCGTGGAGAGCGCCGCCGAAATCCCTATCGATGTTCTGGCCGACGAGCAGGCTCGCCAATAGACGGGCTGCGCCCGGCAGCGAACCGCTGACGTAGAGGTCGATGATGAGCCCGTCCTCCCGCTGCACCTCCAGCTCCACCAGGATTACTGAAGAATCGATGGGCGAAAGGCTCTGCGGCAGCCGCGCATGCCCGACAACGATGATACTGTCGGGTCCGACCTTCTCGGGTCGAGCATCTCTCACCGGCGACTCCTTTCACGGCGAGCGGGAGACGGAGCGAAACAATGATTCACTCGCGTCGAAGTGTAATAGGGGAAAAGGGTCGTGAGGCAAAGACCGCGGCAAGAAAGGGTGAAGATCGTGAAGGAAATGGGGCTTGTGGGACGTGCAAAGGAGGCACCGGCCTTTCGATGCCTCCTTTTCAAGTGAACTTGCCGGAAGCGGCGACTAAAGGCGCAGCTTTCCGTGAGAGGGCTGGCGGCGCCGTTGCCGAACGCGGCCGCTTTCGTCCTCTTCAAGGAGTTCTATTGCCGGAGGCGAGACCGCCTCGTGGACGTATCCACACGAGAGACAGCTGCTGTAGGTGCCGTACCAGTCTCTCTCAGCGATCATCGAACCCCGACAACGTGGGCAGACTCGAGGCAGCGTCGATTCCATCTATTTCATCCTCCGGCGATATTCTACTCCGTCAGGTGCTGGTCGAGTCCTTCCGCTGCCTCCGAGGTTAGCTGTCGGGTTCGGGTTGAAAGGCTACCCTACTCGCCTCAGGCGAGATTCACCCCAGGAAGTCGTGGTTCCCCCGTTCCCAAGAGGGATTCGGCACTCTCTCAACTGGGCAGTCATACCAGCGCAGATACTAACTACGGCTTCATTATATATTTCACTTGCCTGCCCGTCAACGTTCTGTGCTCTTTTTCCACGTTTTCGGACAATCAAAAGACCGCTCCGGTCGCTCCTCCATCCACCTGGATGGTTGTACCGGTTATCTGGCGGGCCGGCTCCGACGCCAGGAACACCACTAACGCGGCGACATCGTCAGCCGTTCCCATGTGGCCCAGGGGTATGCGCTTGTTCTCTTCGGCGGCAACTTCCTCGAAGGAACGGCCCTCGTTTTCGGCCCGCGATCGCATCAGCGACTGCATGCGGTCGGTGAGCGTCGGGCCCGGGCAGACGTTGTTGACGAGGATGTTGTCCGGCCCCAGCTCGCGGGAGAGGGTTTTGGCGAGGCCGACGACGGCCAGGCGCACGGAGTTGGAGAGAATGAGACCGTCCAGCGGCTGTTTGACTGCGTAGGAAGTGATATTGATGATCCGGCCGCCGCCCTGCTTCCTCAGGTGGGGCAACGCCGCCCGGATGGTGCGCACGGCGCTCAGGAAGTTCTGGTCCAGCGCAGCCTGCCAGGCTTCGTCGGAGTGGCGCTCGAAAGCGCCGAGGGGTGGGCCACCCGCGTTGTTGACGACAATGTCCAGGCGGCCGAATCGCTCCACGGTCCCGGCGACGAATCGCTCTATGTCTTCGGCGCGGGCCATGTCGCAGGCGATGGCCAGCACGTCGACGCCGGTGGCGCGTCGTATCTCGTCGGCTGCTTCCCGCAGAGGCTGCTCGTTTCGGGCGCATATGGCCACGAGACAGCCTTCACGGGCCAGGCCCATGGCAACCGCCTTGCCGATGCCCCGACTTGCTCCGCCGATGAGGGCCACTTTGCCCTTCAGTCCAAGGTCCATGATTTCTCCTGGTTGATGATAGATGGCACTAGGAAGTGGCCTGGTTCCACGAGCTCTGCACTCGCTCCCAGACGATGCGTGCAACATCTGCGACGGATAGCGTCGCGTCAACGACGAGCCAGCGCTGCGGCTCCGCTGCGGCAAGCTCGTGGAAGCCGCGGCGGACGCGCATATGGAACTCGCGGCTCTCCTGCCCGATGGCGTCCCATTCGCCGCCCTCGCTCTTGCGGGCGAGGCCGGTCTCGACGGGCAGATCGAGCAGCACCGACAGGTCGGGACGCAGGCCGCCGGCGGCGAGTTCGCACGCCCTTCGCACGGCTTCCAGGTCCAGGCCGCGCCCGTAGCCCTGATAGGCGATCGTTGAACCACTAAAGCGGTCGCAGACGACGACCGTGCCGTCCGCGAGGGCAGGACGAATCACCTCCGAGACCAGTTGGGCGCGCGCAGCCAGGAACAGGAACAGCTCGGCGGCGGCGGTCAGTTCAGACTGAGGAGGCGCAGCAGACGGACCGCTCGACATCTTAGAAGGGCGCAGGATGATCTCGCGCAGGCGCTCACCGACGTCCGTGCCGCCCGGCTCGCGCGTGAGAAGCACTTCGCGGCCGAGACCCCGCAGACGCTCCTGCAGCAATTGGGCCTGGGTGGTCTTCCCGGCGCCCTCACCGCCTTCGAAGGCGATGAAGAGCGCCTTGCGTTCCGTCACCTCCGAGATCCAGCGGTCGCCCTTCATTCTTCCTCTTCGTCTTCGTCGGCCGGAGCGCCGTCTTCACGGAAGATGCGCACCCGTCTCTGGGGCTCCCGGCCGGAGCTGCGAGAGGAGAGGCTGTATTTCTGGGCAAGCTGATGCTGCAGGCGGCGGATGTAGGAGTTCTGCGGCGACAGCTCGATCTCGCCGTCGCTGGCCATGACCTGGGAGATTGCCTTCTCCGCTTCTTGCAGCGCCGCTGCCACGGGGTCGAAGCGTCCCTGGTCTCCGCGAAGCGACAGCAGGCTCTGCTCCATCTGCGATATCGTGTTGCTCCGGAGCACGTACACCGGCAACCCGCGGGCTTCGGCCTCGCGCAGGGCCTGCGGCTTGCGTCGATAGAAGGTGCGGAGCGTCATGACCACGTCGGCCTCGCCCAGGTGCTCGCTGACCGTCGCCGGCGAAGCCGTCTGGCGGATGGCCTGTTCCAGCCGCTTCCGCGATATGCCGAAGGGATAGACCCGGCGGGTGAGGCTCGATGGCCGGACCGGCTGCGGCGTGCCCCAGGTCTCCAGGTCGGCTTCTTCTCCATGCAAGTCAGCCGCGGACAGGCGCCGGACCTTCCCCTCCGAATCGAGCTCACGCACCTCTGCCGGCACCTGGTAGCCGCGCAGGATGGCGTCGACGGTCTCCGCGACGTTCGGGTGGACGGCTACTCTATCGAACGTCTGTATCTCCACCACCACGTCGAAGGAGGGCGGCGCCTTTCGTTCGAGGATGGACTTCTGCGTGCCGCGGCGTCGCGCCTCTTCATCGCCGAGGGTAACCGACTGGATGCCGCCGACGAGGTCCGCCAGCGTCGGGTTCATCATCAGGTTCTCCAGCATGTTGCCGTGGGCGGTCGCGACGAGCTGGACGCCCCTTTCGGCGATGGTGCGGGCGGCGGCAGCCTCCAGCTCGGTGCCAATCTCGTCGATTACGATGACCTCCGGCATGTGGTTCTCCACCGCTTCGATCATCACGGCGTGCTGCTGGTTCGGCGTCTTGACCTGCATGCGACGGGCGCTGCCGATTGCCGGATGCGGGATGTCGCCGTCGCCGGCGATCTCGTTCGATGTATCGACGATGATGACGCGCTTGTTCATGTCGTCGGCGAGGACGCGCGCCACCTCTCGGAGCATCGTCGTCTTGCCGACGCCCGGCCGGCCGAGCAGTAGCGTGCTCTTGCCGGTGCGGATGATGTCCTCGATGACGCGTATCGTGCCAAAGACGGCGCGCCCGACGCGGCAGGTGAGCCCGACGATGCGTCCGCGTCGATTCCGTATGGCGGAGATGCGGTGGAGGGTGCGTTCGATGCCGGCGCGATTGTCGTCACCGAACTCGCTGACCCGCGCCACCACGTGGTCGATGTCCTCCTCGCTAACCTCGACGTTGCTCAGGATCACCTCTCTGCCGGGATAGCGGGCCTCCGGGAGGCGTCCCAGGTCAAGCACGACCTCGAGCAAATCATGATTGTCGGGTTGTTGCATTAGGGACGTGCTGATGTGAGGGGGCAGCATTTCCACGAAAGCATCGAGGTCGTCGGTGATCTGTTTTTCCACCGTTTCCTCCCCGGATTGGCGCACCGTCATGTCCTAGACGGCCGGCGCCAGTTGCGGCGCCTTCACCGTGACCGCCGTCCTCATCACGAGAGATGCGAATTCGGGTCCCCGCTCGAAGCCGCGTTGCAGGAGACCGTGGATGGGGCTGGACGCTGAGTTGGAGACCAGGGTCATGGCACGCCTGCCCCCGACCTGCGCGAGGGCGACATCGAAGAGCGCCTCCCGTGCCGGTTCAGCAGGATGGATCAGGAGATCGAAGTTGGCGCAGTCGGCGTCGACAGCGGAGCGATACCAGGCGGCGACGTGGCCGTCTCGCTCGGCAAGCTGCTGCGACACGCGTCCCACAAGCCAGCTCCGGTCCTGGGCCGCTTTCCACTCCCCGAACGTCGCGGCCTCGGCCTCCCGTACCTGCTCAGGCGTGCAGGCCTTGTACAGCTCGAACAGTGCCAAATCATCAGCCCGGGTCACCTTGCGAAAGCGCGGAAGCGCGTCGAGATGATGAGGTAACGTCCTGGGCGCCGCGGATGAGAACAGCGTCTCATGCTGGTAGGCGCAGAATCCCAGCCTGCGCGCCAGAGGGAGCACCGCGCTTTCCGACGACAGCCGCAGGAAGACCTTTTCGACGTGGGCGCGCGCGGCGTCCTTCAGGGCCTGATCCAGCAGGCCGAGGCAGATGGAATCGTCGTCCTCCGCGGCGTTTATCACGCAATCGAGCTCCCAGGCGCTCTTGGAGCTGCGGCGTCGCGCCGATACAAGGCCGCGCAACGTCGCCCCCCTGATGCTAATCCAGGTATGGCAGCCGGTCGCGAAGGAGAACCACTGCTCGAGGGCGCGCTCCAGGGGATGCGGCGCGGCGTCGGTTCTGCCGATTCGAGAGCGGGTCTTCGCTTCGTTGGGATATACCCGCCCATCGAAGGACACGAGGGCGACGAGGTCGGTGGGCCGTACTGCTCTAGGACGCGTCATGACGTCGTCAAAGCGATGCTTTCGGTTCTGGCGGCGTCGGTCCGGGCCGCCGCGACGATCTGGACGAAGTAGTTGTGAAAGCGAAGGTCGGCGGTGAGTTCCGGGTGAAACGCCGTCGCCAGGGCATCGCCCTGCCGGACCGCGACGACAGTCCCGCCGTCGACCTGCGCCAGCCGGCTCACCTCCGGCCCTACGTCTGTGACAACGGGCGGCCGGATGAATACGGCGCGAAATGGCGGCCCACCCAGGGCGGGCACCCCGATCTCCGTCTCGTAGCTGTCCACCTGGCGACCCCAGCCGTTGCGTTCGACAGCGATGTCGATTGCCGCCAGAGTCGGATGGGGCATGGCCGTCGAATGACGGGCCAGAAGTATCATGCCGGCGCAGGTTCCCCATACCGGGAAGCCGGTCGCGATCATCCGCGACAGAGGATCGAACAGCCCGTATTCCATCAGCAGGTGGCTGATGGTGGTACTCTCGCCGCCGGGTATGACGAGGCCGCGCAGTCCCTCCAGGTCTTCCGGCAGCCTCACTTCGGGCGCGGGCACGCCCAACCGGCGGAACGCTTCGACGTGTTCTGCAAACGACCCCTGGAGGGCAAGCACGCCGATACGCATCGTGCCTGTGTGCAAGCTACCAGCCTCTGGTCGCGAGGAGTTCGCTTTCCGGGATATCCTTTATGTCGATACCGGTCATTGCCTCGCCCAATCCCTTGGACACCTCGGCGATGATCTTGGGGTCTCTGTAATGGGTGACAGCCTTGACGATGGCGGCGGCGCGGCGCGCCGGGTCCTCCGACTTAAAGATGCCTGAGCCGACGAAGACACCATCGGCGCCGAGATGCATCATCAGGGCAGCGTCGGCGGGCGTTGCGACACCACCGGCGGCGAAGTTGACTACCGGCAGGACGCCGGTCTCATGGATCTCCTTGACCAGGTCATAGGGCGCCGCCAGCGCCTTCGCCTCGGCCATAAGCTCATCCTTGGAGAGGCCCTTGAGGCGCCGGATGCCGCCCATGACGGCGCGCATGTGGCGCACGGCCTCGACGATGTTGCCCGTGCCGGCCTCGCCCTTGGTGCGGATCATCGCGGCACCCTCGCCGATGCGTCGCAGCGCCTCGCCCAGGTCGCGGCAGCCGCAGACGAAGGGGATGGTGAAGTCGTGCTTGTCCACGTGATGCGACTCATCGGCGGGAGTCAGGACCTCGGACTCGTCGATGTAGTCCACGCCGAGAGCCTCCAGGACGCGGGCCTCGACGAAGTGCCCGATGCGGCATTTTGCCATGACGGGGATGGTAACGGCTTCCATGATGCGCTGGACGACGTCCGGATCGGCCATCCTGGCGACCCCGCCGGCGGCCCTGATGTCGGCCGGGACACGCTCGAGCGCCATGACGGCGCAGGCTCCCGCCTCTTCGGCGATCCTGGCGTGCTCGGGCGTGACGACGTCCATGATTACGCCGCCCTTTAGCATCTGAGCGAGCCCCTTTTTCACGGCCCAGGTGCCCTTTGCTTCAGCCATAGCGTCGATAGACCTCCTAGTCAGCAGGACGTTTGTACGGCTAAATTGTACTACCAGCATCAAGGGCCACGCAACTTGACTGATAGTTCGTGTACGTAGCGTGCTGTCGTTGGAGCGGGCGCACGGCCGACTGGCCCAATTTGACACCGGCGATCTTCGGGCTTAGAATCGATTTGTCGGTGGCGCAAGCGCCACAACTTCTCAAGGAGTGGCTGACGAACCTCGTAGGGAGCGAGGTTCAACTTTTTGCGATGGGCAGAATACGCTACGTGCTGGCCGTGTCTTCCTCGATTCTAGGGGTTATCGTGTTGATGTTTAGCCTGCTTCAACCGGACCGGCCGACACTCGGCATCGCGTTCGGTGGCCTCCTGATCCTGTATGGACTCGTGAGACTGTACATCGGTCCGGCTGGATGAGGACGTCTGGTCAGGCTGCGGAAGAAGGGTCAGGCGCCGGAGGCCGCGCCGGGTCATTGCGCCGATTCTGCGCCGGTTGCGGCTTTTTCCGCTGCCAAACTATAATCTGCCAGGCCAATGATCTCGCCGAGTTCGACCTGGCAATTCCTGAGGGGGCAATGCGATGGCGTCGCGTGATCCCACCGCGAAGCTGAAGACGATAGTCGTGCCTGTAGATGGCTCCCAAGCGAGTATGGAGGCTGTCGCGCTTGCCTGTGGCCTCGGAAAACGCAACAAGGGCAAGGTATTCGTCGTGCACGTGATCGAAGTGAAGCGCTCGTTGTCGCTGGACGCCGACTTGAGTGAAGAAGCCGCGCACGGGGAGGGCATACTCTCCCGGGCGGAGAAGATCGCTGATGACCAGGACTTCGAGGTCGAAGCTGAGCTGCTGCAGGCCCGAGAGGCCGGACACGCGGTCGTGGACGAGGCGGCCGAGCGGCACGCAGACGTCATAATCGTGGGGCTCGAAGCGGAACGGCCGTTCGGCGGCTTTCAGTTGGGTAGGCTCCCGCAGTACGCTTTGAAGAATGCGCCATGCCACGTTTGGCTCTGGCGCCGGTTTCCTGAGGCGGCAAAATGAGGGTGATCATAATGGGTTGCGGCCGCAGGGGCTCCGCCCTGGCGGCAATGCTCGATTCCGAAGGACATGACGTCACCGTCCTCGACATCGACGCCGCCGCTTTCAGCTTTCTGCCCGACAGCTTCGGCGGAACGGAGATCGTCGCAAACGGTACCGACGTAGACTCGCTGCGACGGGCGGGAATCGAACAGGCGGACGCCTTCGTCTCGACGACGCGCGGCGACAACCGGAACGTGATGGCGGCCCAGATGGCGAAGCATATCTTCAACGTGTCGCGCGTCATCACGCTTGTCCATGACCCCATCCGCGAGGAGATGTACCGTTCGCTCGGCCTGCGCACGGTTAGCCCGACGAGGATCGTGGCCCAGTCGCTGAAAGAAGCCCTGCTGGCCGAAGAGAGCATGCCGGAGCCCAGCCTTAGCCGGGGCGAAGCGCCCCAGGGAGGAAACGAAGGCTAGGTGTACATCATAATCGTCGGCGGCGGCAAGATCGGCTATTTCCTGGCGCGGCAGCTCCTGGAGGACCAGCACGAGGTGCTGATCGTCGAACAGAACGCCGAGAAGGCGGCGCAGATTGCCGAAGACATGGGAGAGATAGTCATGATCGGTGACGGCTGCGAAGCCGCGACGATGGAGCGAGCAGGGATGGGCCGCGCCGATATGGCCATCGCCCTCACCGGCGACGATGAGGACAACCTTGTCGTGTGCCAGGTTGCAAAGCACAAGTTCAACGTGCCGCACACAATCGCGCGCATCAACAATCCGAAGAACGAACGCATCTTCAAGATGCTGGGCATTGACGCCACCATCAGCTCCACCGGCGTGATTCTGGCGCACATCGAGCAGGAGCTGCCGTCGCATCCCATGATCCCACTGATGACGCTGAAAGGCGGCGGCCTGGAGATCGTTGAAGTCAAGATACCGCCGGACGCCCAAGTGGTGGGTAAGCCGGTGAAATCGATTCTCCTGCCACAGAAGTCGCTTATCACGCTCATAGTCGGGGCCGACGGACAGGCCAGGCTTCCCACCGGCGATACGCTCATTCAGGCGGGCGACGAAATCGTCGCGGTAACGATGCTGGACAGCGAAGACGCGCTCCGCTCAGCCCTTACCGGCATGCCCGCTCCGCAGCGATACTAGGCTGACCCCATGACCAAGCGACTCGCATTCCTCGGGCCAGCCGGCACATTCAGCGAGCAGGCGGCCCTCCTGTGCGATCCGCAGGCACAGCTTCTTTCCTTCGCTACGGTGGCAGCCGTCGCAGCGGCCGTTGACTCGGGGATGGCGGATGAGGGCATTATGGCGATCGAGAACAGCCTTGAAGGGTCGGTCACCGACACGCTGGACGTACTGATCCACGAATCGGCGCTGCTGATACGGCGAGAGCTCGTCCTGCCCATCGAGCACTGTCTGCTGGTCAAGCCCGGGACCACCGCCGACCAGGTAACAACCGTCTATTCGCATCCGCAGGCGCTCGGGCAGTGCCGCCGCTTCCTGGAGCGCTGCTTCCCCAGGGCGCGCGTGGAGGCCTCCCTGTCCACTACCGCCGCCGTCGAACAGATGATGCAGCAGGACGGCGCGGCCGCAGTGGCGACGATGCGAGCCGCGGAGCTGTACAAGGCGCAGGTGTTGGCCCGGGCAATCCAGGACAACCAGAACAACGAGACGCGGTTCGTGCTCGTCGCCGCCAGCGACAGCGCCGCCACCGGCCGCGACAAGACGTCGCTTGCCTTCTCCGTCCCTCAGGACCGGCCGGGCAGTCTCGTCGACGCGCTGAAGGAGTTCTCAGACCGCCGCATAAACCTCACGAAGATCGAATCGCGCCCGACGAAGCAGGAGCTCGGCAAGTACGTCTTCCTGGTGGACCTCGAAGGCCACCGCACCGATCCGAAAGTGGCCCAGGCGCTGGAGGGGGTGCAGGCGCTCGCCTACTTCTTCAAGGTTTTCGGCTCGTACCCTCGTTTTGAGGCGGCGGGCTCCCCCCGCTAAGACACTCGGGGCAAGCGCGATGCCGGAGCTGCCCGACCTGGAGGCCACACGTAGTTTCCTCAACAAGCGGCTGCCCGGCGTCCGGATCGACCAGGCGCAGGTCCTCATCCCCTTCGTGATCCGCGTGCCGAAGGAAGACTTCGTGGCGACGATGGAGGGCAACGCCTTCGGAGATACGTCGCGGCAGGGGAAGTACCTCCTCATTCGCCTGGAGAGCGGGCACGTGCTCGCGATTAACTCCATGCTCGCCGGCCGGCTACAGTACTGCCCGCCTTCGGAGAAGCGACGGGCGAAGACGTGCATGGTGCTGTCCCTGAGCAGCGGCCACGACCTTCGCTACGTCGACCTGCGACTGATGGGCAAGATCTATTTGGTCCGGGAAGGTGGGTTGGCCGAGATTCCGCAGTTCGCGGAGATGGGCCCGGATGCCCTTTCGCCCGAGCTGACGGAGCAGGTATTCGCCGAGCGTCTTCGACGTCACAACGGTCAGATAAAGAACATTCTCACGAACCAGCGGTTCATCGCCGGCATTGGCAACGCCTACTCCGACGAGATTCTCTTCGTAGCAAAGATCAACCCCTTTCGAAAGCGCTCCACTCTCAGCGACGACGAGGT
>Ga0315284_10004927_pt1 | contig 18977 bp, 16 predicted proteins | sample YL17G09_16_MG_FD_203696 | JGI IMG/M metagenome (GOLD analysis project Ga0315284, IMG submission 203696) | Sediment microbial communities from Yellowstone Lake, YNP, Wyoming, USA - YL17G09_16 | ecosystem: Environmental > Aquatic > Freshwater > Lake > Sediment | place: USA: Wyoming | collected... | reverse complement strand
TTCTCTTAAAATCGCTACGATCTGCTCCTGCTTGAATCTTGTGCCACGCATTGTTTGTCTCCTTTTTTCGGGTTCTATCATGCCGGCACTCTAATTACAACTGGCACAGTTTTCGGGGGGAAGGTCAATAGAGTGCAAGACTTGGAGAAATACAAATGATATTATAGTGTCGTCATTCATTTTCATATGTGTTATTCTGGTTTGAAGCCTATGGCGAATGCGAATACAGTTTCTTTATCCTCTACCAATTCCATGTATAATTTATACTTATTTGTTTGCCAATTGACTTTGAATGGATACGATTTTCCTATAGGTGATCTGGGTATGGTTTGTGTCCAATCGACTATTCTAGTGTTTTGTGGTTTATAACGAATCCAGGGTAATTCGAGTGTGACATTGCTATCTGTGATTCTGCTTATTCTAAATTCATTCCAATCCAATTCGTATTCTTCCATAAAATTGCTTCTGGACGGAATAAATTCATTTTTGGATGTGTTCTTTGAAGAGTCGATGCTAAGGAGCATGTATCCACCCGGATATTTCTTCTTCAATTCTTCACTATGTCTTTCCAAAAAAAGACCGTCCAGTTGAAATTGTATATGTTTACTTTGTTCGGTGCTGCTGCAATGAAGAACTAAGGCTACAGTAATACCGCCAATTCCTAGCACGATAGTAAGAAGGACTCCAATAGCCGTATGTTTGCCCGGGAGAGTCCACGACTTCCATTGCTTCTTTGATGGCCATAGACGCATAACTGTTTCTTTCAGTATAAAAAGTTCCCGTTGCTTGTTCAATATTCCTAAATTCTCTTGCGTTTCAACGACCTTTATTAACAGCTTTGGCCCATTTATTTATAAATAAGTTTAAATGAATTATAAATCATAGCGGATTGCAATAGTCTTTTCGCCTTTGTTGAGTAACGTAATAGGAAATAGCTTGGGATTGGTGCTAAAAATTACTGGCAGGAATTTTTTTGCACTTCCAGGACTAAGATTATTTCTCTTGTCGATTACGCTAAAATGCCAAGTAACCAATTTATTATCTTCCGTTTGTTCTCTAACAAATCTTAGTTGTTGCCCCACCCACCACTGAAGCTTATTGAATATATCGTCTTTATCAATAAGAACTTCTTGCCTGCGTTGTATATCGATGATTTTTAATATTATTGCGGGTAGGCAGGAAACGACAACTAAAAGAACAATCCAGCCCCAAAGTGGAAAGGCGAAGGTATACACAGTCATTAAATATGTCTTAAAAACAAAGGATATTATTAAAAAAACAATACCCGCTATCACGGTAACAACGTGCTCTTTAATCTTATATAATATTTCAAGGCAAAAATCTCTAATCCATTTCATAAGATTTTCCCTGTGGCCTCTATGGCTAAACAAAACTTTCTATTTTCGCTGTGCAAATCTTTTTGGTCAGTCGCGGTAAAACTCTAACTCTCTCGCCCTCGGTTTATTCAGTGATGTAACCTCTAAACGGGCTGGCGAGGCACGCCAAACCAATTTATCCGCCTGCCTGCACCTGCAATCCTTAGGCAGGTGTGGCGGACTATAAATCCTCATTTATCCCGCCTGCCTGCACTCGCATGTCGTCGGCGGGTGGCCTCGACATTCGTAATCGGGGCTGAGATACCTTTTCGGATATATTATCTCGCGGGACGTTCTTACTGTCAATTATCAATTGACGCGAAGCGTCATCCTGCCTGCCTGCACCTGCATGCTTTAGGCAGGGGCCCTCGACTGTTGCTGCTTCGGTTCTGCTGTCGGGGGGGTGCTGCTCCTTTGACCAAGAACAGGGGACCCCATCCAAAATCCCTCATCCAAAATCCCTTCTCCAAATACCTTACTTGTTAGAGCAGTCCATAAGTATATACGCATATACTTATATACTTATGCCGCCCCCCGGCGGAATCTTCGTTTGGGGCTTTAGTGCTTCGGTAATTGGAATTTGTTTCGGATTTCGATTTTGGGATTTCGGATTTTTTTCCTGCTCGTCTTCAAAACCCTTTCTTCTTAAACCACTCCATAAGTATATACGCATATACTTATATACTTCTTCCTCGTCATTTAGCCCCTCGTAGCGCAGCGCCGTAGCGAAGCGTAGACCCCCAGCCCCGTGAAATCCAAAGGATTTCCGGGACTTTGGTCCTCTGGAATCCCGAACCATCGGGATTCCAGAGGGCGTCTTGCGTAGCGAAGCGTAGTCCCTTTCTGGGGATTCGATTTCGAATCAGCAGGGGGCAGATCCTCGTAGCGCAGCGCAGATCCCGGAAAGTTGTTATCCGGGCCCCAGGCCCCCTGGCTCTGCATCAGGAGACCCAATCCAAAAACCCTCACTTAAAAACCTTGCTGCTTAGAGCACTCCATAAGTATATACGCATATACTTATATGGTTTTACAAAACCTTATTTACGCATTGCCCGGTTCATATAACGCACTGACTGCTTTGTACATGGAAGCCATATTTTGTTTATCGAGCGAATAATAAACATGGAACCCCCTCTTCTGAAATTTCACAATGCCCGCATCTTTCAGAACTCGAAGATGCTGAGAAGTTGCCTCTTGCGATACGCCCAGTTGCGATGTTATCTCAGTAACACACATCGCTCGACGCTTAAGGGCCTGCACAATGCGTACCCTCGCCTCAACCGAAAGCAATTTAAATATCCTTGCCAGTTTTTCCGCATCGACCATAACAACTCACCTCCACATTTACATGACACAACATTTCACATAACACAACATCACTGCCAAACAACAGTCAATAAGTATATACGCATATACTTATATAGTGTTGACCCAATTGTCAAACGCAAAACAAATAAGTCATCGAAATCTTTGAAAACAAAATCTCCGACGTCATCTCTGCCCTCTGGGCCTGAAAAATCCGTGTCTTCCGCGTACTTGCCCTTAGAAGTATTCGAAGGAATCCTTTTACTGTCAGCCGGCAAGCCGTTCACGGCAGGGCAGTATAACTGACCGGCGAACGAGGAGCAGACATTCACAGATACGTGTATCGAGAAATGACTACGACGAGTACGCCTCCCCGGCTGACTAATTCCGTGGAAATCCGCCTGCCCGGCGTAGTCCCGATGTTGTTTATCGGGACGAAGTCGGGTGTAATCCGTGGTTCTAAAACAGTGTCCTTCTGTGTAAACCCGTGTCAAAAAAAATATGTTTGAACCCATTTTTTTGTTGCAAATGCCCCGGCTTTCCGCCATAACAATAAGCCGGTTGCCGACCAAAGCGTTTGTGTCGGCTGATTCGGACTTTAAAGTTCTTAACTGTTATGGAGGTTTTTTTGTCATGGCAAAGGAAAAGGAAGTTTTGGTCGTAGCCAGCAAAATCAGGGCTTACATAAAGAGCAAGAAGATGATGACCTCATCGGACGCCATCGGTGCCCTCAGCAATAAGGTCTATTGCATACTCGATGCCGCTGCTGAAAGGTGCAAGGCCAATCGTCGCAGCACCATTAAACCTCAGGACCTGTAACCCCCGACGAAAGCCGGGTATAACCCCCTGAAATTGAGCGGGTTGCGAGGGGGAGGGGTATCTATTGAAATCAGCCGTTCCGTCCACGGGCGGAACGGCCTTTTTTTGATGGTTCTGAACACCAAATCGCTCGGCCGGCAGCCGTGATACTATCGGTGTGCGCTGTGTTATCAGTCCTTTGAGCCGATAAATCTGAGCCAGGCTTGGAAATACCGCAAATTGTCGAAAATTTATGCTCGATTTCGTCACAGCACCTCCTTCCCTGTGGCGACCGGTAAAATATCCCCTAATACTACTCGAATTGCCACATTACGCAAAAATTGTTCATCTGCTCAGCGTCAAATTCCCGATTATTATATAAGGCAGCGAAAATTTTGCGTGCTTTTCTGTTTCTGGACGCGATTAAGGCAGTCTGGCTTCCTGTCGATGGTTTACTTTGTTGGCAGGCAGTGGTCTTACTGAGTTAATCTCTACAGTTTACAGGACTACCTGTGCTTGGTCGCCTGATTATAACTTCTTTGCTATTTGATGGTTACGACAGTTAGGCAACGAGGAGCGAAATGAAAGTCCTTATGTTGGGTTGGGAGTTTCCGCCGTTTATCAGTGGGGGGCTGGGGACGGCGTGCTATGGGCTGACAAAAGCTCTTGACCAGATGGGAGTGGAGATAACATTTGTCCTGCCGACGATGGTTCAGAGCCGATACGCCACCCATGTAAAACTGCTGACACCCGGAATGCAGCGAAGCCCTCGTAGTACAAGTCCAATCAAAGTTCGTTCGTTAAGAAACGTGGTTTTCCGGACCATAACGTCACCGTTGCAGCCGTATTTGACGGACAATACGTATCAGAAGAGAATAGAACAGTCATTGGCGCAGATACGGGCGGCACACGGTCAGACGAGGCAATTCGCCGGGACACTGGACTATAGCGGGGATATGTACAGTGAGGTCCAGCGTTACGCGGACCTTGCGGTTCGGCTGGCAGCCGAGGAGCAATTCGACGTTATACACGCGCACGACTGGATGACGTATCCTGCGGGTGCGGCGGTTGCGAGGGCGAGCGGGAAGCCCTTATTAGTTCACGTTCACTCAACGGAGTTTGACCGCAGCGGGGAGCACGTCAACCAGGTGATATACGACATCGAGCGGATGGGTATGCACGTAGCGGACAGGGTCATCGCGGTAAGTTACCTGACGCGGAACATCATAATCAGCCGATACGGGGTCAGCGGGGACAAGGTGGAGGTGGTTTACAACGGCGTCGAAAGAAACGGCAGTAACTGGCCGGTGGGCGATACCACCATAAAAAGGGATGAGAAGGTTGTTTTGTTCTTAGGCCGAATCACGATGCAAAAAGGCCCGGACTACTTCCTCAGGGCCGCCAAGAAGGTCCTTGAGAAGATGGACAACGTCAAGTTCGTGATGGCCGGCTCCGGGGACCTTATGCACCGCGCGGTGGAGATGGCCGCGGAATTAGGTATCGGCAGCAAGGTCCTGTTTACGGGCTTTCTGCGCGGCGAGGACGTGCAGAAGATTTTCAAAATGGCGGACCTGTACGTGATGCCATCGGTGTCGGAGCCGTTTGGAATCGCTCCTTTAGAAGCACTTGACAATGATGTCCCCGTAATTATCAGCAAGCAAAGCGGCGTTTCCGAGGTCCTCACACACGCCCTCAAGGTTGATTTCTGGGACGTCGATGAAATTGCGAACAAAATCATTGCCGTGCTGAAGTATCCGCCCCTCGGAATTACCCTGAGAAGTCATGGTAATTACGAGGTGCGGAAGCTGCGGTGGAAAGATTCCGCCCAAAGATGCGCAAAAATATACGAGGAAGCGCTCGTTGGAGCGGTATAGGCAACGGCGGGGCAAGCCCCGCCCTACACAAGAGGAACCAAAGGAATGGCTTCAGTTTGCTTTTACTTTCAGGTTCATCAGCCGACACGGTTAAGACACTATACCGTCTTTGACAACAACGCGCATTATTTTGATGACCGCAAGAACGCCGAGATTTGCAGGAAGGTTGCCAATAAGTGTTACCTGCCGGCCAACCGGCTCATCCTCGATTTGATACGACAGTTCGACGGCAGATTTAAAGTTGCATACAGTATCACGGGCGTCCTCTTAGAACAGCTTACCGCATACGCACCTGAGGTCCTCAGCACCTTTGACGCGCTTGCGAGGACGGGGTGCGTGGAGTTTTTAGGCGAGACATACTATCACAGTTTGAGTTTTCTCTATTCGCGCAACGAGTTCGTGGAGCAGGTCAACAAACACGTCCAGACGATGCAGCAGCTTTTCGGGCAGACGCCGCGTATCTTCAGAAACACGGAGCTTATATATAATAACGACCTGGCAGCCCTCATTGAGTCGATGGGGTGCTTCGATGCTATCTTGAGCGAGGGGGCCGACCATATTCTCGGGTATCGAAGCCCGAATTTCGTTTACAGCCCCAAAGGGTGCAATAATCTGCGCCTCTTGCTCAAGAATTACTCTCTCAGCGACGACATCGCCTTTAGATTTTCCAACCGCGACTGGCGTGAGTGGCCGCTGACCGCCGACAAATTCGCACACTGGATAAACAGGGTCAACGGCAACGGATTTGTCGTGAATCTCTTTATGGACTACGAGACCTTCGGCGAACATCAGTGGAAGGAAACCGGCATCTTTGATTTTATGCAGCATCTGCCGGGCGAAATCCTCAAGCACCCGGACAATAATTTCAAGACGCCGAGCGAGGTCGTAAAGGCGTATCCGCCCATCGGCGTCGTTGACGTGCCTCACGTGATAAGCTGGGCCGATATTGAAAGAGACCTGTCGGCGTGGTTAGGCAACGCGATGCAGTCCAACGCCATCCACGAGCTGTATCGTATCGAGAGGAAAATCAAAAGTTTCGGCGACAAAAAGATTTTAGATGACTGGCGAAAAATGCAGACCTCGGACCACTTCTACTATATGTGCACGAAATACTTCGCAGACGGGGACGTGCACAAGTATTTCAACCCCTACGATTCACCATACGAGTCCTACATCAACTTTATGAATATCTTAGGCAACCTGCAAGGCCGCTGCGTTAAACAAAGTTCCGCGGCTTTGGCGGGGCAGGTTTCTAAGCAACACGCAATGGCTACCAGCGCCACGGACTAAACGGATAGTTCGTCGTTCGTATTTCGTAGTTCGGATTCAGCGGACCCGGCTTCGCCCGTCCGACTTCGCCTTCGGCTACGCCGGGACAAGAAGGGCTACGCCGTGGCGAGCAGCGTTCAGCGGGCAGTTCGGATTGCGGATTGTCGAATGTCGATTGTCGATTTTAATCGCGGATTTCGCTGAAAGTAGAATGTCCCCTTTTACTTGATTTATGATTTCTGATTTATGAATTATGATTTTAATTGCGGTATCGTTGTGCGATGGTGTTCTAAAGGCGAGAGAGTTATGGAGTTGTTTTGTCAAAGGACACGGTTTTTCTATTTTTAAGCCTCACAATTAAAAAGCCCGCAAGCAACCCAATAGGCATAAACAGCACTAAATTCCATAAAGGCATGAATAGCAGCCCTATTGCAGCCGTTGATGATGTTGGATGTATAAAGACCGAGTAGTACATCATTAAATCCAAAATCAAAGGCAGTATTGCGCCACATAATGGTATCAGGGAGTTTCTTATGGCGATCGCAAGCACCAAACATACAAGATATGGCAGCCAAGATAAACCGATTATTTTAAGCGAAAATAAGTCTATTTCCCCGCTTGTCTTAAAAAATCCGGTATAGGTATGTAATAGAATTCCTGCGGCAATAATCGTTAAAGCAGATATTCGCAGGATTAAACTTCGACGGATTTTATCTTGTTCCATTTTAATCATGTCCTCTTAATAACAGAGTAAAGGATAATAAGAACCTGCCTGGATTTCAAGACCTTGGGGGGAAGATTTGTATGGGAAAAGCGTGAAGACGGCGGGGTAAACCCCGCCCTACAAAACTACAATACTGGGTCCCCTGTTGCCTGCCAAGTGGGCAGACACTCGGGGATCTTCGCTGCGCTACGAGAGGTTAAATAAGATTGCAGGTGGGTGAGTGGCAGGGTATATTCGGTCGATAAGTATAATTATGTTAACGCTGGAAAAGGCAAACGAGAAGGCCGGTATATACATTGAGACGGCCAACGTCCCCCTTGAGCAGTTGTTAGAAAAAGAGTGGCTGCTGAGCAACACAAGGGGAGGGTATGCCTCATCGACTGTTATCGGGTGCAACACGAGGCGTTATCACGGCCTGCTTATCGGCTCCTTAGACCCGCCGGTCAACAGAATCCTGGCGTTATCGAACTGCCTTGAGACGATATACTGGGGGCCGGGCAAGTTCAATCTCGGCACGTGCGAATTCCCCGATAAAATTTCGCCGGACGGATACCTGCGCCTTAAGCGATTTAGTCGGGACATCGGCGTTCACTTTGATTACGAGCTTGGCGACCTTCGGCTGACAAAATCCGTATATCTGTGCGGCGAGCAGGATACAGTAGCGGTTGCATACGATTTTAAGGAGGTTAATCGGCCGATTGATTTTGCCCTGCGGCCTTTAGTTGCACTTCGTGATTTTCATTCGCTCCAGAAGGCAACTGCCAGGATTACATCCGAATCGGTCGCCGAGGGGCTGATTATTCGGCACGAGTCGGGCGACTCGTGTCAATTACTTTTGAGTTGTCCCGGCGCGAGTTTTGAAGAAGACCCGCAGTGGTGGTTCAATTTTGTATATCGCGCTGACAAGGAGAGAGGGCAGGATTTTAGCGAAGACCAATTCAATCCCGGCGTTTTCAGATGTAATATCGATTCGCCGACAAGATTGGTTCTCTGGGCGAACCTCAGCAGGGAATATAAGCCAGGGAGATTTGTGCTGCCGGATATTGAAGACGTAATACGACAACTCTCTACGCATCACAATGACGTTGTCGCAGCGGCGAAGCAGGACAAGACTCTCCAAATGCTTTATACTGCTGCTGACCAGTTCGTTGTAAGACGCACTACGCACGACCCGGCTTCGCCTGAAGGGCTACCCGGCTTCGTTGAAGAACTACGCCGGGGTGAACGCCGTGGCAAGCAGGCGATTCTCGCGGGTTTTCCGTGGTTTGCCGACTGGGGAAGGGACGCATTTATATCGCTGCCGGGATTGCTTTTGGCGACGCGGAGGTTCGATGAGGCGAAGTCCGTTCTGGTCGCCTTTGCGCAGGCGGCAAAGCATGGGATGATTCCCAACTGTTTTGACGATTACACTGATACCGCGCACTTCAACAGCGTGGATGCGTCGCTGTGGTTTATAAACGCCGCCTTTGCGTATCTTGATGCGTCGGGCGACCGCGTTATTTTTCAGGAACAGCTTTTACCGGTTATAGTTTCAATTATTGATTCTTACCGGCGCAGCACTTTCTTCTGCATCCACGCCGACAGCGACGGTCTTATCACCGCGGGCGACGCCAACACGCAGCTTACGTGGATGGACGCCAAATACGACGGCGTCGCTTTCACGCCGCGATACGGCAAAGCGGTCGAAGTCAACGCGCTGTGGTATAACGCTTTGATGCTGCTTAACCAGTTCTATGACAGCGATGAGCAATCTCACAGGGAACTGAAACACGAGATTGACAAGGTCAGAAAGAGTTTTTGCAGATTATTCTGGAATGAATCGTGGGGGTGGCTTAACGACTGCATTTTGCCCGACGGCAGGGCTGACGCGACGCTGCGCCCGAACCAGATATTCGCGGTGTCTTTGCCATTTTCGCCGTTGTCGCTGCAGCAGCAAAAGGCGGTCGTGAGTATCGTCGAGGAAAAACTGCTTACTCCCTTTGGCCTGCGAACGCTTTCGCCTGATGACCGCAGATATCACGGTATATACAGCGGCAGGCAATCCGACCGTGACGGGGCTTATCACCAGGGGACCGTCTGGCCATATCTGATTGGCCCGTTCGTCGAGGCATATCTGAAGGTCAATGGTTCCGGCCCCAAGAGCAAAAGGCAGGCGGGGCGATTCATTGAGCCATTGTTGAAGCACTTGACTGATGACGGCTGCATAGGGCAGGTCAGCGAGATATTCGACGGCGACCCGCCGCACAAGCCGAAAGGGTGCTTCGCCCAGGCGTGGAGCGTCGCCGAGCTGATACGAGCATATCTGATGGTAAAAAGCTAACCCCCGTCCCGGGAAGATAATATCGAGGGGGTCATTAACACTTCGAAATGCCTGATTTCACATCTTTGATAAACTTCGATATTTTGCTGAGGCACTTCTTTTTATTTTTGAGGTTGTCCTCAATCAAGCCAACGATTTTAGAGCCGATGATGACGCCGTCTGCGCCGGCTTTGGCGACTTCGGCTGCGTGCCGGGGTGTGCTTATGCCGAAGCCGACGCATACCGGAACAGTTGTTTCCTTTTTAATCCTGCTTACTAATCCTTTTACGGAACCGGAAAGTTTCGCTCTGCTTCCTGTCACGCCCAAAAGCGACACGGCGTAAATGAAGCCGGTTGTTTTTGAGGCAATCAGCTTCAAACGCTGCTGTCCAGTATTTGGCGTCACCATAAAAACCGTATCAAGCCCGGCTTTTTTTGCAGGGGCAACTATTTCATCCGCATCGTCAATACTCAAATCGGCGACAAGCACGCTGTTCACGCCCGCCTTGTGAAAATCGCTGAAGAATTTTTCAGTGCCGTATTGGTAAATGAGGTTGTAATACATCAACAGGCCAATCGGAATATCTTTGTGCTTCTTAATCTTTTTGATAAATGCGAGTGCCTTTTTGACCGTCATACCGTTTTTGAGCGAGCGGATGTCGGCCTTTTGAATCGTAGGGCCGTCGGCTATCGGGTCAGAAAACGGTATGCCGAGCTCCAGAATATCCGCACCGGCGTCAATGGCTGACTTAACAATCACCAAGCTTGTTTTATAGTCCGGGTCGCCTATTACGAAAAATGGTATCACCGCCGCGTGTTGAAGTTCTGAAAATGCCTGCTTATATGTTTTCATTGCTTAATCCTTCAGTGGCCCCTGCTTACGACTTGCAGGGGCAGGCCTATACTTTTCCACGATACCAACGTCTTTATCGCCTCGGCCTGAGAGATTCACCACCGCTATTGTTTTGGCCGGCAGTTTACCTTTCCGGCTGACTAAATAGGCAAGTGCGTGCGTGCTCTCAAGCGCGGGTAAAATTCCTTCGGTCTTGCACAATAATTCGAATGTATCGAGTACCTCTTCATCCTCGGCAGCGACGTATTCGGCTCTGCCGGTGTCCTTCAGTTGACAGTGCTCAGGCCCGACCGCAGGATAATCCAGCCCTGCGCTAACGCTTTCGGTTTCGTTCACCTGGCCGTCGTTATCCTGAAGCAGATATGCCTTTGAGCCGTGAAGTATGCCGACTTTTCCTGCTGAAAGGGACGCGGCGTGTTTGCCGCTCGATAAGCTCCTGCCGCCCGCCTCGACGCCAACCAGTCGAACGTCCTTATCGTCCACAAAGCCCGCGAAAATTCCAATCGCGTTGCTGCCGCCGCCGACGCAGGCGACAACCATATCCGGCAGCCGGCCTAATTTATCAAGGCATTGCTGGCGGGCTTCTTTCCCGATACAGCTTTGAAAATGTTTCACAATCGTCGGGTACGGATGCGGCCCTGCGGCCGAGCCGAACAGGTAAAACGTATCCGTAACGTTGGCCGTCCAGTACCGAAGCGCGTCGTTTATCGCGTCCTTCAATGTCCCCGTCCCGCCCTCTACCGGCACAACCTGCGCCCCGCACAATTTCATTTTGTGAACGTTGACGCTTTGCCGAACGATATCGGTAACGCCCATAAAAATCTTCGTTTCCATCCCGAATAGAGCGCCAATCATAGCGGTGGCAAGGCCGTGCTGGCCGGCGCCGGTCTCGGCAATCAGCTTGGTTTTACCCATATATTTGGCAAGCAATCCCTGACCGAGGGTGTTGTTTACCTTGTGCGCTCCGCCGTGAAGCAGGTCTTCTCGCTTCAAATAAACTTTGAAACCGACGTATTCGCTGAAACGCTTTGCGTAATAAAGCGGCGTTGGCCTTCCCGCGTAGTCCGCCAGAAGGTTCGCCAGTTCATCCACGAAACTCTTGTCCTGATAGAATCGGTAGAATGCTTCTTCCAGCTCTTCCAGCGCCGGTATCAAGACCTCAGGAACATAGAAGCCGCCGAAATCTCCGAATCTGCCTTTGTATTTCATAATCGCCCATTAACCTCGCAAGTCCTTTATTTTGTCGAAGAGTTTTCGCATTTTGGCGTGGTCTTTTTTGCCGGGTTTGGACTCGATGCCGCTGCAAACGTCGATTCCATAGATACCCAGCCCAACCGCTTTTGTCACGTTGTCGGCGTTGATGCCGCCCGCCAGGAAAACGCGTTTAGTGACGTTGCCTATGATATTCCAGTCGAAGGAGAGTCCCGTTCCGCCGTATTTCTTCGGGTCGAAGGCATCCAGCAGAATTGCATCGGTAAAGTATTTCTCCGCGAGCTTGATGTCCTTTTCGTCTTTGACGCGAATCGCCTTCATCGTCCTCGCGTTGAGAGACTGGAACTGTTCGCAAAACTTAGGGGTTTCGTCGCCGTGAAGCTGCACCCAGTCGAGCTGGCATTCTTCGATTATCTGCTCGATGCGTTCAAACGGGTCGTTCACAAATAAGCCAACGATGTCAACGAAAGCGGAGAGGCGGTCTATTATTTTTACCGCGTCCGCCGGTTTTATGTATCGGGGGCTTTTGGGGTAAAAATTGAACCCCAGCATATCGGCACCCATATCGGCCGCGGCAAACGCGTCCTCATAATTTGTCAGGCCGCAAATCTTCACTTTGACTGCCAGCATTCTCATTGTTGTTCCTTTCTCAACTGGTTGAAATTTTAATCATCGCCTCCAGCCGGTGCGACGCTGCGCCGCTGATGATTGCCTGCTCGCCGATTTTCACTGCCGAGGCAAAGTCGGACGCCCGACCGCCCACAATTATCGCCGCCGCGGCGTTGAGGACAACAATATCTTTTCTCGCACCAGTATCTTTTCCGCTGAGGATGTTTTTCACAATTTCGGCGTTGTTTTTTGCGTCGCCGCCGGTGAGCGATTCCAAAACCGTCATTTTTATTCCACAGTCGGCCGGATACAGCGTCCAAGTGGTTAGTTTTCCTGCTTTAAGCTCTGTAATCTTTGTGGGGCCCATAGTGCTGATTTCGTCAAGGCCGTTACTGTGCACAATCATTGCGTGCCGGACGCCCAGCAGGTTCAGCGCCTCTGCCACAATCGGCATCAGGGCTTCGTCGGCGACGCCCAGCACCTGGGCTTGTGCGCCGGCGGGGTTTGCCAGGGGCCCAAGGATATTGAAAACCGTGCGAAAGCCGAGTGCTTTTCGCACCGGCTGGACGTATTTCATAGCCGGATGATACTTCGGCGCAAACATAAATCCGATACCCGCCTCCCTTATGCAGCGAGCCACAGTTTCCGGCCCCGCTTCGATATTGACGCCGAGAGCCGCGAGGACATCCGCTGAGCCGCATTTGCTGGTTATTCCGCGGTTGCCGTGCTTGGCGACGTGAACACCTGCGCCGGCGGCAACAAGCGCCGCCGCCGTCGAGATGTTAAACGTTTTTACCGCTGCACCGCCTGTCCCGCAGGTATCCACAAGATTATCAATCGCAACGTTCACTTTCACGGCGTGCGCCCGCAGCGACATGGCAAGGCCGGCAAGCTCCGCGGCCGTGGCCGGCTTGCAACGCATCGCGGTCAGGAACGCGGCGATTTGCGTTTCTGGGACCTGGCCTTCGAAGATGATATCCAAAAGTTTTCCCGCCTGCTCAAAGGAGAGGTTTTCGCCACGAAGCAGCGGCTCGATGTATTCGGTTATTGTCGCCATAGTCAGACCCTTTGTTTCTTTCTATGCTCCCCGGCTATGGTCAAGATGTTTTCGATTATCTTTCCGCCCGCCGGCGTCAGGATGCTCTCCGGGTGAAACTGCACTCCGAATATCGGCAGCTTTTTGTGGCGGACGCCCATATTGACGCCTTCGAATTCGGCTGTTGGCTCCAGGCATTTCGGCAGCTTAAGTGCGCACAAACTGTGGTATCGTCCCGCCTGAAGCGGGTTCTCGACCCCGGCGAATACGTTCTTTCCGTTGTGCGTTACTCTTGAAGGTTTGCCGTGCACGGGCTGGGGGGCGTGGCCGACCAGGCCGCCGAAATACTCCACTATCGCCTGATGCCCTAAGCATACGCCGAATATGGGGAGCTTATCCTTAAAATACCCAATTGCCTCAAGCGTTACGCCCGAGGTGGCGGGCGTTCCAGGCCCCGGCGAAATCACCAACAAATCCGGCTTAAACTCATCCGCCACCGTCTTCAAGTCTTCGAGCACCGTATCGGCCCGGTAAACCTTCGCCTCGCATCCTCGTTTGCAAAAGTCATCGACAAGATTATACGTGAAGGAATCGAAATTATCGATGAATAAAACCCGTCTTGCTTTCTCGCTCATAAATTGTCCCTCTTTAGCGCCCGCATACACGAGCCGGCCTTGTGTTCTGTTTCCTCGAATTCCGTCCTGGGGACACTGTCGTGCACAATCCCGGCGCCGACCCGCATATACGCCTTATGGTCCCGAATCTGCAAACTTCTTATCGTGATGCAACTGTCGAATTGGCCGTCAACCGTCAGGTACATCACCGCGCCGCCATAGTAGCCGCGTTTGGTTTTTTCAAGCTGCCTGATAATCTTCATTGCCTCTATCTTCGGCGCGCCCGTCAACGTCCCCATATTCATCGTCGCCAGATACGCACTCAGCGCATCGAGATTGCTCGCCAGCGTTCCTTTTACGTTGCTGACCAGGTGCTGCACCGATTCGTATTTTTCGACGGTCAGCAGTTGCGTCACAACCCTGCTCCCCGGCTGGGCAACCCGCGCGATATCATTTCTCGCCAAGTCCACCAACATCATATGCTCAGCTAATTCTTTTCGGTCAATCTTCAGCTCCGCCTCATATCTGAAATCGATATCCGGGTCGAGTTTCCCGTCGACCCTGCCCCTCGGCTTTGTCCCGGCAATCGGGCGAATCTCGACGCTGCGGTTTTCGGTCCCGCTTACCCGCAGGTTGAGTTCGGGGCTGGAGCCGAGCAGCACGGTATTCGGCGTGTTTATGTAGAACATATACGGCGACGGATTCAATTCCCGCAATCGCTTATACACGTCCAATGGCTCATCAGCGCACGGCTCAATCTTTGTCCGGCTCAAAACCACCTGAAAGATGTCCCCATCCAGTATATGCTTCTTGGCCGACCGCACCATATCCTCGTATGCCTTCTGGTTCGTATCGGTCGATGACTTCAGCAGGGGGGCTTTGTGTCTTTTTGCCCTCGGCGTATCAAATCGTGCGATATTGGCATAGTAATCGAAACAGTCCTGTGCCTCTTTAATCGCCTCCTCACGGTCGCCGTTGGTAATGATTACGTTGACAATGATGTATCCCTGGCCGTGCTCGTGGTCCATCAAAAAGATATTGTCCGCGAAATACAGCTCGTAATCCGGGTTGCCAAGCAGGTCTTTGTCATTGGCAGGAAGTTTCTCGAACTGGTCTATGAAGTCGTAGCTAATCGCGCCCAGCAATCCGCAGGTAACACGGAACGGCTTGCTCGCCATCCTGAAAGAAAACGCCACCGCCCGCAGGACGTCCATCTGGTTTGTGCTCGACAGGCGGGTTTGCTCGTCAACCAGCGTTTCTATTTTCTTGATGGTGCCTTTTATTCGCTCGGCGTTAAAATCGACCCTCTCGCAAAAGCCGAATTGCTCGGCGTTGGCGGTGAGATACAAAATCATCCGTTTGCCGGTTTTGCCAAGCGCCCTTATCTCAAATTCCCTGCCTGTCCCCGTCAGATACAACGCCGGCTTGGCGGTGCCGAAACTTAATGCGGAGCTACCCGCCAGATACTCCCGCGACTCCAATAGGCAGCAGTTTTTCGCCCGCCCGTAGTCGCTTATCTTGGCGAAGAAGTCCATCGGGTCAGCCATCTCGATTCGTTTTACAATCGGGATTATCTCGCCCGGCTTTGCGTTGGCTATTATCTGCCTGTAATCATCCATAAGAGTGTGTCCTTAAAGCATCTTCTTTTATCTGCAAACGATACAACTTACAATAAAAAACGCGGCCCGTTGTTTTTATCCAACAGGCCGCGTTCATTACTTTTTTCTTTATCTTTTCTTAGTGCAGATTTCCCGCCTGCCCGTCGGATTTATCCAACAGGCCGCCAACCAAACAAATTGCTTGGGCTAATCTGCATTATTAAACTATTCTACCACATCCTGCCTTTTTTGTCAATACTAAATCCGAACAATTTACAGATAATTTTACCAGCAGTCCTGCCCTCTTTCTTTTGCCTTCTTATTTCATGCCGTTCAGCAAATGCACTAATGGCTGGGGGCGGTCAATGCCTTCGATAAATTTCGGTCTTGCGGCCCAGGGGGTAACGCTTGAAACGCCGGTCAAATCCATCCAGTATTGCAATCTTGCCGTAATCCAATCGAGGATTATAGAACGCCCTTTTTAAGAATTATATTTGCGTATAAAGCCTTTTAGCCGCCGGCGGTTAGTATTCCTTAATCAGCTCCAGCATTTTTCGGTCGAGCTTGTGGCCCTTATAGTTTTCGTATTGCACGTCAGTTCGGGCGCTATCTAAAATGCCGAAGTCGCCCTTCAGGTTCCACAAAGCGTGTCCCCAGCCAACCTCTTTCCAGAGCGAAAGCACGTCTTTCATCCAGGCAAGCACCACGTCGTGCGGTGTTTTGTTATAGCAGCCCCATTCTCCGACGTGCACGGGCACGCCCATTTTTACAAGAGGCGTCCAGGTATCAATCAGCTTTTCTTTCAGGACGGCCTTGTCCCAGACCTTTCCGTCGTCGCCTTTCAGAGGCCAGGTTGGCACATTGGATGACTCGAACGCGCCCTTACCCACCCAGTTGGCATGGTAATGGGTTACGGTCATAGGCGTATAGCCGCGAGTGCTTTGAACGATGCCGAGGTCGGCGAGGCCGAAAACCGGCGTTCTGCCCGCGTCTTTACCATCGGAGACAATCAGCCGGGTCGGGTCTTCTTCTCTTATCGCCTTTACCAGCGCGGTAATAACCCGCACGTGAGGCGTTTCTTCTTTTGTGCGGGGCGGCTCATTAATCAAATCGAAGCTAAGCTGTGAGTTCGGTATGCCTTTGTATCTTTTTGCGAACATTTTCCAGTGGAAAATCGCGCCGTCCATTGCCTTTTGCATATTTTCCGGCGTGTCTTCGTAAAGGTCCACCGGCTCCTGCTTTCGGCCGTTGATGCAATAGCCGGGGATGCGGTGCAGGTTGAGGTTGATGTGAATTTTGTATTTTTTGCCCAGCTCGACGACCTCGTCGATGTCTTTTATGACTTCCTCGTCAATCTTGAACCAGTTGTCTTTGGATGCCCATCTCCAGTAGGACATCGGTATGCGGGCAAAGTCAAATCCCCATTCGGTCATTATCTCGAAATCTTCTTCCTCGAATTTGGCTCTGGGCCCCCATTCGCCGAATTTCGCCAGTAGATTAAAGCCCCGATAGCGGGAAAAGCTCATACTTGGTTTTTCGGGCGTTGTTGCTGCCTCTGCTTTTAATCCCACAAGAGATGTTGCCGCAAAAGCTCCGCTTGTCTTCAGAAAATCGCGTCTGTTCATACCTGGTTCTCCATAAATGCCATTCGGACAATTCCGTGTTTTTTTATTTCCCATTGTTCAGCAAATTCACCAACGGCTGGGGCCGGTCCATGCCCTCTATGAACTTTGGTCTGGCGGCCCAGGGGGTAACGCTCGAAACGCCCGTCAAATCCATCCAGTATTGCAATCTCGCCACAGGCAGGTTCCAGGTCATATGAAAATGATTAGCAGGGGGGTATTGCTTGTATTCGACCATACTGGCGTATTTCGGCACCACAAATGTATGCGGCCAGATGGGCGTCGTCAGATTGCACATCGCTTTTGCAAGTTCCGCCGGCACCTCCGTCGTCCTCGCCTGGTCCCAAATCAGACTAAATAATCCCGATGGGCTGCTGTAGGCCAGTCGTCCCGCGATACCTTCAATGCCCGCAGGCGTCATAAACGTTACGGAGTTGCCGCCGCCGGGGAAATAAAACTCATCCGCCAAAGGCATACCGATACCGGCCATAATCTCTTTTACCGATGCTCCCGGCTTCGCCGCCCAGTCAAACGCCGCGCTTCCCGAATTGTCGCCGTCCACAAGACCCTTATTAAACCAATCCGCCTTTTTGTCCAAGTTTTTTAAGCCGAGCTTCTCAGCCAACTGTTTTATTTCCCACGCCTCCCATACTTTCCTGAAATCCATAAACAAAGGCGGGTTTCCTCCCGAAAGATACGTCATAAAAAGCATTGTTAAAAGTCCCTGAACGTCGGCCTCGGTCGCATAAGGCAGGGGGGCTTTTCGGCCAGCGTGGTCGAAGGTGCTGTTAAACAGCGATTCCATCACGTCCGCAACGGGCAGAGGTAACCCTCGTCTGTCGCTTCCCCATTCCAACTGGCTCATAAACCCGCCGCCGACGGCGTTCAATTCCGCCATAATATCTCGCACAATCAGATACATCGCCAAGCTCATATTGAATCGAACGCTATCCGCTTCGTCGCGCAGTTCGAGCCGGTCGCCGACGTATCGATTTATCCATCCCCTCAGTGCCTTCAACTCTTTTTTGTCGTATGCCTCTTTGCGCAGCATATCCGCCAGAAGCTTCATATCTAACCGGGTAATCTCAATTCCGAAGGTATTCCGCGTTGGTATTACGTGGGCAATCGCGGTCTCCATTCCCATCGAGTCGTGCCCGAAAATCACGACGCGCCTGCCTCGCAGTCCCACCGCCGTCACCGCCGCATAGCACCAGTCGATGAGCCACTTGGCGGTCTGCTCGCTCATTTTTGGGTTTGCCCCTGTATCAGGCCAGTTGCCGACGTTGAGCGTGCACAAGCGTCCGTATTGGCTTATCGCTCCATTGAGCGCGTGCGCATAAACAACGCCAGGTCTTGGCCCGCTGTTGCCGCAGGTGATATTAATAGGTGTATTCGACGGGAACTGCTGCAAAAGCGAAATCCCGGTCAACTGCGGGAAGGCCCAGGTGTCGGGCACACAAACTAATATGTCCACGCCCGCTTTGCGGAATTGCTCCGCGACGATGTCCGCCTGTTTTTCGCCGTCAATCAGGACCGACGAATAAACAACCGGCACCGCCGTTTTATCCGGCAGCACCACCGCGCCGCTAATCACATCCGCCGCCATTTTTACGATGTTCTGGCATCGCTTGCGGCTCTCTTCGTCTATTCGCGGGTCGCTCGTCGCAAAAACGCCGATTACCGGTGTCTTCGGTTCACCGTTTGCCCCCGCCAGCTTCACCGCCTCGATTCTCTTGGCCATCGTTAAATCTCCTTATCGCTCACTAAATCTTAAGCGCTTCGTCGATG
>Ga0315284_10004926_pt1 | contig 18978 bp, 15 predicted proteins | sample YL17G09_16_MG_FD_203696 | JGI IMG/M metagenome (GOLD analysis project Ga0315284, IMG submission 203696) | Sediment microbial communities from Yellowstone Lake, YNP, Wyoming, USA - YL17G09_16 | ecosystem: Environmental > Aquatic > Freshwater > Lake > Sediment | place: USA: Wyoming | collected... | reverse complement strand
CCAACCACAGGGGGGCCGGGGCCCGCCCTTCCCCGGCGGCCGCGGGCCTTACGGGGGCCGGGGTGGCTTTCCCCCCCAGCAGCAGCACGGCCCCGGCCCTTACCAGCAGCAGCAGCACCCGCCCCACCACCATCAGGCGGCGCCGCCCCACCTCTCCACCGTCGCCAGCCGCCGCCTGCACGGCTCGTCCGCCATGGCGCCCGATGAGGTCGACTTCATCCTGCGCGCCCAGTGGCGGGCCGTCCACGCCGGCCCGCCGTACGTGGAGGACTACCTCTACCAGGCCCGCGTTCACGCGGCGGGGCCGGCGGCGGTGCGGGCCGCGCACGCCCGGCCCTTTGCGCCGGAGGGGCTGCGCGATTTCGGAGGGTTTGAGGATGATGAGGTTGAAGGCGCCCTGGGTGGGCGGGACGCGAGCATGGCGTGCGTGCGCCTGGAGGGCCTGGGCCGCATCGCCCACTCCAACCTGCGCCGCCCGCGCCCGCTCATGGACCTGGGCGGCGGGCCTGCCGCTCCCAAACCGGCCACGGCCGCTGCTGCCGGAGGAAAAGGCGGCGGCGCCTCAGCGGCCGCCCCCTCCCCCCCCGGCACCCCCTCCGCCCCCGCCCCCGCTCGCCGCCGCCTGGCCGACGAGCCCCGCCTGGCCGCCCGCCTGGTCGTCGAGGAGTGCGCGGTGCGGGCGCTGGATGTGGATGACGTCGACCGGCTGTGGGCGGTGAGCCAGCAAGCCTTCAACCAAAACAACCACGATGGCGGCGACCCTTTCGGAGCCGGCCCCCGCCCCGACGGCCCGGCCCTCGCGTCCCGGCGGGCGTCCCTCATGGCCTCCATTGCGGCGTCCATGCGCCTGCCCGACGAGGCCGTGCCGGCGGGCGGCGGCAGCGGGGACGCCGTCTTTTCGCGGCTGATGGCCCTGCCAAAGGGGCGGGCCGCCCTGGCCCACGGCCTGCGCCTGCTGACGTCCCCGCTGGCCTGGGGTGCGGGCGGCGGGGGCGGCCCCTCCCGTCCCCCCCTCCCTCTCCTTTGGGCCACCCTGCGCAATGCGGCGGACCTGTTTGCCGAACCGGAGCGCGGGGAGGGCGACGGGGCGGACGCGGCCGCGCGAGAGGCGGCCGAGGTGGATGCGACGGCGGCCGTCGCGGCCGCCGCCGCCGCCGTCTCCCGCCGCCTGCCCACCCCCGGCCTCCTGTGCGATGCCCTGGACGCTCTGTCCAAGGGCACCCTGGGCGAGCGGGCGGCGGCGGCGGCGTCGCCCGCGGACGCGCTGCTGCCCCTACTGCCCCCAATGAGCCTGGAGGATGAGGCGGCCGGCGTGGCCACGGCCACGGCGGCCCGCCCCTGGCTGACGGACGTCCTGTGCGCCCTCCTGCTGCGTGCTCAGGAGCTGGGCCTGGCCGGCATCGGCAGCATAGCCCCGTCCGGGCCCGGCGCGCCCTCCCCCGCCGACGCGGCCCGCTGGGCGGGCTCTGTCGGCGGCCTGTGGGCCCTGCTGGCCAAGCACGTTGACACGCTCGTCGCCGTCCACGCCATGGCTGTCGAGGCCGGGGCGGCCGAGGCGGCCGCGTACGCGGTGCGGGTGGTGCCGGTGGCCCTCATCCGGGCGGCCCTGCCGCACGCAGGGGAGGCGCAGGCGGACGCGGTCAAGGCGGGGCTGGCAAAGCTGCAAGGGTGAAAGAAAAAAAGGGTTACAAAAAGAGAGAGAGGGGATGGATGGGATAGATGGGGAGAGAGTTGGAGAGAACGAGATCAACAAAAACGCACACAGCAAGACGCCTCTCTTTTTTTAAACATGAGAGTGTGTGTGCGGGTGGGTTTGGCGGTGGAGACTGCGTGTGTGGTGGGCGGGCGGGTGTGTGAAAGCCAAGAAGCGCGAGGTGCATTTTCTGCTTTTTTTTGTTTCTCGCGCTTGGCCGAGGTCTCATTTTTGTTTTCTTGCTTTCTTGGCCGAGGACAGCCCGCTCCAAGACAGCCACCAATGCCGCTCTCTCACGCCCTCCGCGGCCCGCCCGCTCACCGCGCTTTGGCGCGTCCTTGTGGTGCTATCCCAAAACGCGCTCACGGGGTGGGCGCACCCCCAGTTCTTGCCGTCGGGCGCGGCGCGGCGCAGCGCGCGGTGCAAGAGCGCCCGCCCCGCCCCGGCGTCTGCGCCGCCGCGACCTTCTCCGACCCGCCCCGGCGTCTGCGCCGCCGCGACCTTCTCCGCCCCGCCCGACAACGCGGCCGACCCTGCCACGATCGCCCGTGTCACCTCTTGGCTCGCCTCTCCGACCTCCACTCCTCCGGCCGCCGTGGACGCGGAGGAGGGGCGGGTCCTGTTTGCAGAAGGCGGGTGGGCGTTGCTGGATGTGAGATCTGCAGTGGAGGCCGAGGCCGAGGGGCGGCCTTTGCCCCGCCTGCCCCGCTCCCTGAGCGTGCCCCTCTCTCCCTGGGCGATGAAGTACGATGTGGGCGCGGGGAGGAAGGTGGTGAGCAAGCCGCCCGTCGACGGGGTTGCCTTTGTGGGCGGCGTCCGGGCCGCGGTCGCCAAGGACGGCGGGCCGCCGCCCGGCCTCATCATCCTTTGCTCCGGCGTCCCCTGTGCGGGGGTGGGCGGGCGGCTGCGGGCGGAGGCGGCGGCGGACCTGCTGAAGGAGGCGGGGTTCAGGGTGACCTGCCTGCCGGGCGGGTACGCGGTAAGTATAGAGAGAGAGAACGTGACAATGAGACACGGAAGGAGGGATGGGTGTGGGTTGAAAAGAACCCCCCCACGCGTGCGAACCCCGCACTTTTCATGCGGCTCTCCTCCGAGGCAAGGCGCCTACGTGGCCCGCCAGTCCTGGTCACCCCCGCCCCTCTCACACCCTCCCTCTTTCTCTCTCCACCTTCGCATCAGGAGTGGGCCCTCAAATGGACGAACAAGCTGGAGCGGCGGGTGGTCGGCTTTGTGATCACAAGCGGGGGCACCTCCATAGAACAGCGAGGGGGCGGCGGGGAAGGCGAGGGCGCGCCCGTCGGGTCGAAAGGGTCGGGCGTGGCGGGCAAGGGCGTTGCCGATCTGCTGGCGGAGGCGACGGTCAATTACCGTGCGGGCGGGCTGTATGCGTGACTTGTTGATGTTTTTTTTTTGGGTTGCTGCCCAGGCAAGAGAGATGCCCACATTTCATTTTTCTGAATCGGGGGGGCGCCGCTGCTCCGAAAATTCTCTCTCCCGCCCCACACCCTAGCCATGCACCGCCTCTCCACCCACCAGGCGTCCCGTCCATGCGCCCACTTTCCCTCGCGGGCGTGGCGCGGGTTGACGCGACCGGCCGCGGCGCCGCCGGCGCCCTCTTCTTCCTCTTTGATTCCGGACACGCTCGCCGACCTTGAAGCCGACCCGGCCCACCGCGCCCTCATTGCGGCCGTCTCCGTGCCCGGCGGCCAGGCCAAGCTGACCGCGTCTGAACGTCGGGCACGCCAGCGGGCCCTGGACGAGCTGGGCGTCCCCCCCTTCGCCCGGTTCGTGGCTGAGAAGGAGGCGGAGGGCGGCAGCGGGGCGTCGCCCTCCCCCCCACCTCCATCCTCCACCCTCACGCGCGCGGCCACCAGGGTGCTCCAACTGAACGTCGGCCTGTACTGCAACCAGGCCTGCCGGCACTGCCACGTCGAGAGCTCCCCCCTGCGCACGGAAATGATGAGCCTGGAGACGGCGGAGGCGTGCGTGGCGTTGATGGAGCAACGGGGCGGCTCTCTGACCACCCTCGACCTCACGGGCGGCGCGCCAGAGCTAAACCCGGCCGTCTTTCAACGCCTGGTGACGGCGGGGCGGGCCGCCGGCCTGGAAGTCATCGACCGGTGCAATTTGACTGTACTCTCAGAGCCGGGGCAGGAAGGGCTGGCGGCCTTCCTGGCGGCCAATGGGGTCAAAGTCGTCGCGTCCCTGCCCTGCTACACGCCGTCCACCGTGGACGCGCAGCGGGGGAGGGGTGTATTTGACCGCTCCATCGACGGGTTGAAGGCCCTCAACGCCCTGGGCTACGGCCTGCCGGGGAGTGGGCTGGTCCTGGACCTGGTCTACAACCCGGCCGGCGCTTCCTTGGCCCCACCCCAGGCGGTGCTGGAGCCGGCGTACCGGGCGGAGCTGAAAGACGTGTACGGCATTTCATTCACCAACCTGCTGTGCCTCAACAACATGCCCATCAAACGGTTTGCGGACGACCTGGCGCGGAGCCCCGACGGCGTGCGGGCCTACATGGACCTCCTCGTCTCGGCCTTCAACCCGGCCACCCTGCCCGCCCTGATGTGCCGGGACACGCTGAGCGTCGGGTGGGATGGCCGCCTCTTTGACTGCGACTTCAACCAGCAGCTCGACCTACCCCTCGGTGGGCGGCCGCCCCGCACTGTCTTTGAGCTGGCCTCCCTGGCTGACCTGGAGAACCAGCCCATTGCGGTCGGGTGCCACTGCTTCGGGTGCACGGCGGGCAGCGGGAGCGGGTGTGGTGGGCAGAAATAGAGAGGAGAAAAAAGGGATGAAAAGAAAGAGGGGCGAGCTTTTTCTCCCTCTCTCACAACCCATCACACCGCCTGCCTCTCTCTCTCTCTCCCTCCCCGAACCTTCTCCCGCGCGCGCGCACGGGGAGAACAAATTGAGAAAACAGCACCCGCCCAAAGGAAAAAGGGAATACACCCCCACACCTTGCCCACCTCCATCAAACATGTGACCACCCACGCGCACATCACGCACGTCACGCATCTGCTCATGCCCACCACCATCATGTGAGGTCTCACACGCGCATGTCACGCACGTCACGCATCACCTCACAGCCCCACCAGCTTGGCGCTCACGTCCCACAGCTTGGCCGCCTTGCCATCATCGCCGACCTCGTCGCTCACCTCGTTCTCAAAGGACCCGGTCTCCGCGGACCAGGACCAGTACACGCCCGACTTGTCCATGTCTGGGCTCGCCACCACGGCCGCCAGGCGGGTGCCGGCCGTCTCCTCCGATACGTAGCCCTTGGTGACGTACTTCTGGAAAAGCGGGAAAATGGTCTTGAAGAGCTGGTAGTGCGACCGGAAGAGGCCGGTCTCGGCAATGCAGCCCGGGTAGAGCGAGGCGAAGGTGACGCCCGTCGACGCGTGGAAGCGCTTGTGCATCTCCCGCATGGTCAGCATGTTGCAGACCTTGGAGTCCTTGTAGGCCTTGGCGCCGTCGTACTCGCCGCCGTCCATCATGGCCGTCGTCCCCGGGCCGATGCCCGCGGCCAGGCCCCGCAGGTCGCCGAGGTCGGCTTTTGGGGGGACGTTCCCGGCCAGCGTGTTGGTGTTGCCGGTGATGGAGCCGACGATGACGAGGCGGGGCTTGGCGGGGCCCGGCGTGCCGGCCAGGTCGGCCAGGAGGAGGTTGCAGAGGAGGAAGTGGCCGAGGTGGTTGGTGCCGGCCGACAATTCAAAGCCGTCGGCCGTGAAGGCGGGCTCCTTGGAGGTGGGCAGGTAGACGGCCGCGTTCGCGACCAGGGCGTCCAGGCGGCGCCCGGACTTGCGGAAGGTGTCGACAAAGGACCGGACCGAGTCCAGGGAGGCGAGGTCCAGGTGCATGACGGAGTAGGAGCCCTGAGGGAGGAGGCGCGCGGTGAGATTGATGGGGCGAGGAGAAGTGGATAAGGGGTCGGGTCGGGTCGGGTCTGGGGGGTCGGGAATCCGCTGCGCTCGCCCCCTTTTCCGCCGCCGTCCCCCGCCCTTCTCGTCACACACCCCGCATATCAGACACGCCTAAGGCGCGCCGTTGATCACCCTACCCATCCGCGCTTCCTCTCCTCCTCCAATCCCTCGTTACCTGGGGGAAGCCCAGCTTTTTGGCGGCCGCCTCGGCTTTGGAAAAGTCCCGCACGGCCATGACGACGTGCCAGTCCCCGCCGGCGGCCAGGGCTTTGGCGGCGGCCAGGCCCAAGCCCGACGAGGCGCCCGTGATGACTACCGTCTTCTTTTGGGAGGTTTTAGGCTCGGCCGTCACGGCGGCGGGCGGCTGGGCGAGGAGGGCCGGCGGCGCGGCAGTCGCAGTCGCTGGCGCCGGGGCGGGGCCGCGGCGGGCCGGCGCGGAGGCGGGGCGGACCGCACCGCCCGCCACAGACGTGCACGCACGCACGTGCGAGCGGTTTGTGGCCGTGGCCCGGGCGGCCGGGGAGGAGAGGGCGGCGAGCATGGTTTGAGAGGAGAGCTAGAGTTTGACGGCTGGAAGAGTGAAAGAGCAGGCCATTATTGCTGCCTCCATTTTTCTTTTCTTTGCTCTCTCCGTCCCACACTTCCCCAAGCATGCCCCCCACCGCCACCCTGGCCATCGAGGCCGGCGTGGGCGTCATCACCCTGTCCAACCCGCCCGTGAACGCGCTGCATCCGGATGGTAAGCGGAGGAGAGGGAGAGAAAAGGGGTGATGGCCATTGGGGTTGGTTGCCGCAAGTGCAGAGAGGTGCCCCCGTGCCTCTCCGAGTGAGGGGCCGGGGATCCCAGTCCGCCACGCCTCTGGCAGCGCACACTCCTGCTTCATTGCCGCGGTGAGTTGGTGTCGCATGCCCGTGACCCAGCGTCCCGCAGGCGGGTGTCATCGGCGGGTGTCGCGATGGGGATGGCTTCTCTCCAGCGCGCTGCCTTTTGTCATCTTCCCGCTCGGGTTCCACCCCCCAGCACACGCTCTCTCTCGAGTGGGTGCGCGCTCGTCCAGATGAGCATGACAGGCTCAGAAAGGAGAGGCGGTCATGTAGACCGCCGCGCCCGGCGCAAAAAAGCGACGGGGGGAGAGAGACGAGAGCGACGACGACGCCACGCGGCGGCTTTTCCTTTCCAGCTCAACCCCGCTGTCTTCCCTGTCCTCTCCAGTCCTCCGCGCCCTCTTCGACTGCCTCCGCCGCGCCCACGCCGACCCGGCCTGCGCCGCCATCGTCATCACCGGTGAGGGCGACCGCGCCTTCTCGGCCGGGTTCGACATCGCCCAGTTTGCGTCGGCGGCGGGCGGCGGCGGCATCGACGCGTCCATCAACGCCGCGTTTTGCGACCTGCTGGAGTCGGGCCCCAAGCCCACGGTCGCCGCCATCCGGACGCTGGCCCTGGGCGGCGGCCTGGAAGTCGCTCTGGCCTGCCACGCCCGCCTGGCCACCCCCGGCGCGCGGCTGGGCCTGCCGGAGCTCCAGCTCGGCATCCTGCCGGGCTTTGGCGGGACGCAGCGCCTTCCCCGCCTGGTCGGCCTGCAGGCGGGCCTCCAGATGATTCTGACCTCTGCGCCGCTGCCGGCCGAGAAGGCGCTGGCGGCGGGCCTGGTGGACGCGGTCGTGCCGGCAGGCGACCTCCTCCCCGCCGCGTGCGAGTGGGCGCGGGCGATCGCGGCCGGCACGAAGCCCCGCCTGGCCACCCTCCACCGCAGCGACCGCCTTCCCCCCCTGGGCGAGGCGCTCCCCCTCCTCGCCTTTGCCCGGGCCGAGACCGCCAAGCGCGCGCCCAACCTGACCCACCCCCTGCTCACCATTGACGCCATTGGGGCCGGCATCCAGCACGGCGGGGACGCGGGGCTGGTGGCGGAGTCGGCCGCCTTCGCGGCGGCGGCCGCCCTGGACACGCACAAGGCGCTCGTCCACATTTTCTTCGCCCAGCGGTCGACCAAGAAAGTGGGCGGCATCACGGATGTGGGCTTGACCCCCCGCCCCATCCGCTCCGTCGGCATCATCGGGGGCGGGCTGATGGGGAGCGGCATCGCGACGGCCTGTCTGCTGGCGGGGCTGGGGGTGGTGCTCAAGGAGGTCAACCAGGCCTTCCTGCAGGGCGGGGTGGGCCGGGTCCAGGCCAACCTGGCCTCCCGCGTCAGGAAGGGCAAGATGGGCGAGGACGCCGCCGCCCAGCTCATGGCCCGCCTGACGCCGACCCTGGAGTACGGCGCGTTTGCGGGCGTGGACATGGTCATCGAGGCCGCCCTGGAGGACCTGAAGCTGAAGCAACAGATTTTCGTGGACGTCGCGGCCGCCGTCTCCCCGACCTGCATCCTGTCCACCAACACCTCCACCATCGACATCGCCGCCATCGGGGCCCGCCTGGCCCCGGCCGACGCGGCCCGCCTGGTGGGCAACCACTTCTTCTCGCCCGCCCACATCATGCCGCTGCTGGAGATCGTGCGGGCGCCCGGGTTGACGAGCCCGCAGGCGGTGCTCGACACGATCGGGTTTGGGGCGTCCATAAAAAAGACGCCCGTCGTCGTCACCTCCTGCACGGGCTTCGCCGTCAACCGCGTCTTCTTCCCCTACACCCAGGCCGCCTGCCTGCTGGCCGACCTGGGCGGGGACCCGTACGCGATCGACGCGGCGCTGGGGCCGGCCGGGTTTGGCATGCCGATGGGGCCCTTCCGCCTGAGCGACCTGGTGGGCGCGGACGTCGGCCTGCATGTGGGCTCCAACTTCGTGGACGCCTTTCCGGACCGGGTCTACCCGGCGAGCATCATCCTGGGCCTGAACCAGGCGAAGCGGCTGGGCGAGAAGAGTGGGGCCGGGTTTTACTCGTACGCGAAAGGGCGGGGCAAGGCCGCCCCGGACAGGGCGGGGCTGGCGCCCCTGCTGGCCGCGTCGCGCGCGACGGCGGCCGCCTTGCCCAAGGTCGTGCTCAGGACGCCCGCGGACGTGGCCGAATTCGTGCTGTTCCCCGTCGTCAACGAAGGCTGCCGCGTCATCGCGGAGCGGGTCGTCGACAAGCCGGCCGACCTGGACGTGGCGGCCGTACTGGCGATGGGGTTCCCGCCCTACCGGGGCGGCCTCATCAAGTGGGCCGACCTGGTGGGGCCGGCCCGCGTCGTGTCCCGCCTGAACGAGTGGTCCGCCCTGTTTGAGGGCGCCGGGCTGGGCGGCTTTTTTAAGCCCTGCCCGTACCTGGCGTCCGCGGCGGCGGCCGGGACGGCGCTGGGGGCGGGCGTTCCGCCGGGCGCGCGCCTGTGAAAGGGACATGGTGAGAGTGTGTTGTGTGCGTGCGTGCGTGCGTGTGAGTCGTCGTGCCTTGGCCCGCGCCTCTACTATGCTAGATCATGAGCACGCCTTCTAGGCAGGCCTGTTCAGAGAGTGTGTATGTGTTTTTTTGACGTGCGTCGTGTGCGTCGCGTGTGCGGGCAAGGTGTGGCGGGCATGCCTGGTGCTGTTTCTTCTTTTCTAGGTTACATCTTCCCCGCTACTCTCCTCCACTCCCCGCAAACAGCCCCCAGTCCACAATCTGCAACGAAGCCAGCACCCCTGCCAAAACACCCGCGCTGACCCCCGCCACCGCCCCCGTGCGCCCGGCCCCGCCGGCTACGACGCCCGCGACCGCTGACGCTGCCCCCACTGCCGTCGCTGTGCACACGCACACCAGCAAGTCCGAGGCGACGGCGGGCAGGCGCAGGATGGCGAGGGCGGTGTCCACCTCGTTCAGGGCGGCCGGGTCAGTGGAACGGCCTTTGGCGGCGGCCTGGGTGCCGGCCGCGGTGAGGAGGGCCGCGCCCGCCGCGCCCTGCAAGTGGAAAGGCGAGGCTGCCGCGAGCGATGGGATGGCGGCCGCTAGGGCTGGCGCGGCCGTGGCGGTCAGGGCAGAGGCCACGGCCTCATTCTGGGTGGCCTGGTCCGCGAAGTAGAAGGCCGCGGCGTCGGCGTCGGAGAGGGCGGGGTCGTGTTCCTTGGAAAAGAGGAGAGGATGATGAAGGTTAGGAAAGAGAGGAGAGAATTGGTCGGACCTAGCCAGGCACGTTTCTCCCTCCAGAAGCGCGCGCACACCACCCCCACACGCAACACTGCCACTGCGACCCCTCTCTCATTTTCGCACACAACGCACCACAATCTCAAAGACGATGCTCAGGTCTGTCGCCGAATCCCCAAACACTTCCTGGTGGTCCGGCACCGGGCGGGAGGCCGAGACGTCGGTGCAGTTGGGCGGGATGGCGGCGACCAGGGCGCCCCCGTAGAGCGGGATGAGTGGAGGGTGAGTGGCAGCATCGCCTGCTGCTGACAAGGGCGGGCCCATGGGTGGGTGTGAGGACGCCGCAAGCGAATTGGGAAGTGGGGGAAGAAGTGTGCAGAGACTAAGGGACTACAGAAGAGCATCGACGGGCGTCGCGACCGACAGAGAGAGAGGAGCGCGCAACGCCCCCCATAGCACTTTTTTTGGGGCACTCTGCCGCGCGTCACCATGAGACGCACCGTCGCACAGTGGGCGGCCTCAACGGTGCTGGCGGCGGGTCGCAGCGCTGCCGGCCCGGCGTCCACTAGTGGCAGCAGCGCCGCGAGCGCCGCCGCGCTGGCCGCCGGGCGCCCGACGACGGCTCCCGCATTCGGCCGCCGCCCGTGCGCGCCGCCCCGCCGGGGCTTTGCCGCCCAGCCAGCGGCTGTGGAGGAGGCCAGGTAAGCAGATGGCGCGAGCGCCTAGTGGAGCTAGTCGGAGGGACGGTGTCGCACTGGCTGTGCGTGTCTCTTGCGGTGAAAGAAGGAAACGCGCCGCCACTCGCTCGCTGGCTCGCGCCTGACTTCTTTTCTTTCTCCACAACACAACAGCGTCTCCGCCGCCCCGCCCCGCCCACCCCCACCCCCACCACGCCGACCGCACAAGCTCAAGAAACCGCCCGTCACCGTGCATGAACGCCTGGTCTTTAACCTGTACATGCTGCGCGCCCGGGCGCACGCGAAGGGGTGGCGGCCACCAGGCAGGGGGTGGCGCCCCGGCACGAGCGACGCGGACGCCGCTGGGTCTGCCCTCCAGCGCGGCGCGGCACCCCTGCCGGCGTCCGGCACGCCCGCCGCCACGCCGGCCGACGCCATCCTGTTCGCGCCCATCCAGGCCCTGATCAACGGGTTCCAGCCGCCGCACCAGCTGGGGAGCGGCGGCGGGGAGGCGCCTGGAGGAGGACCGGCGGCGGCCGCCCTTGCGTCCCCCTCTCCGCCTGTTGCCTTGTCAGCTGAGGCCGACGCCGACCGCGTCCTGGACCTCTGGTCCCGCCAGATCGAGCTGGAGCGGTCCGGGCTGGAGGACGCGCGCCGCCGATACGAGGCAAGCCTGGCGTCCGCCGTGGCGGGCGGGGTGGGCGCCGACCAGGGGCCCGCGACCTCGCTCATGACGTCCATGTACCAATCCGCCGTCGCGGCCATCCGCGCCGAACAGTGCGCCATCGCGGCCATGGAAAAGGGCGGGGACCGGCGGGCCCTGGGCACCCGCCTGCTACTGGTAGACGCGGAAACGCTGGCGGTGATTGCCCTGCACAGCCTGATCAAGGCCACGCTCGTGCCCGGGCCCGCGAACGGGGGCACCGGCGGGCTGCCCGCTAAGGGGTCGGCTGCCGAGGCGGCCGCCCGGGGCGTCCCCGCGGCGGCCGGGGTGGGCAGCTTCGGGCGTTACACGACCTCCAAGGACCTGGCCGCCGCCGCGACAGTGATGGCGGAGTCGGGCGGATCCCTGTCGCCGGAGGAGGCCGCGGCCGCGGCGGCCGCCCTGACTGACAAGGGCTGGCGCGCGCGCACCGGCGGGCGCCCGCCCCCGCCCCGCTCCGTCGCCGCCCTGGAGCCCCGCCTGGAAGCCCGGACGGGCCTGGTCGCCATGGCCATCGGCCGCACCGTCCAGGCCCAGGTCTCCCTGGAACGCCTGCGGGAGTCGGTGCGGCGGGAGAAGGCGCGGCGGCCGGGGCTGGGCCAGGTCATGAGCGAGGTCGAGGCTGCCAGCGCAGCGTCCCCGGGCGCCGCCTTCACTGAGGACGAGGAGGCCACCCTGCTGCGGCGGTTCCGCGAGATCTCGGACGCGCAGGGGTGGGGCCCACCCCGCATGGATGCCCTGCCTTCCATGGCCGCCGCCATGCAGGAGGAGGGCGAGGCCGGCGGCGGCGGCGGCGGCGGCGGCGGCGGCGGCGGCAGCGAGGTCGGGGTTCGTGACGACATGGACGAGGACGCCATGGTGGCGGCCGTCATCGAATCGACCCGCCACCTCCTGGGCGGCCGCCCCAAGAAGTCCCCGGGCCTGCCCTCCCCCGCCTCCGACCTGGGCAGGCGCCTGAAACGCCTGGAAAAGGAGCTGGCGTCCCGTGACCGCGCCAACGGGTCCGCCCTGCCGCGCCAGGACATCGCTGCCCGCGCGCTGCGCGACCTCCAGTCGGGGGAAGCCTGGCGCCCGGACGAGTGCGTGAAGGTCGGGGCCATGCTGGTGCGGGCGCTCATTGCCGGGTGCACCATTCCCGTCAACGCCCAGGACGTGGGCGCAATCGGGGACGCGGTGGCCGCGGCGGGCGAAGAGGTGTCGCCCCTCGAGGCGGTCGACTGGCCGGCCGGCCGCGTGACCCTGCCCCCCCCGCCGCCCGCCTCCGCCGGGCAGCCGGGCAGCACCGCCGCGGCCCTTGGTGATGGCCACCCTGCTGCCTCTCCGTTTTCCAACAAGCTCACCGTCCCCGCCTTTGCGCACTACGAGCGGCGGTGGCGGGGCAAGCGGGTGGGCGTTGTGCGCGCGCACGACGAGATCGGGCGGCGCGCGATGGGCCGGTCGGGCCTCCTGGCCTCCGCCACGAGCCCCGACTACAAGCCCATGCTCGTGCGCCCGCTGCCGTGGCGGTCCGCGTCCGAGGGGGGGCACCTGGTCCTCCGCTCCCTGGTCGTCCGCCCCCCTCGCCAGCCGGGCGCGGCCCAGCTGCTCAAGGCCGCCCTGAAAGCGGCCGACGCGCGCCCGCCGGCCGGGTTGAGCCGCGTGTACGCCGCGCTGAACGCCCTGGGCACGGTCGGCTGGCGGGTGAATGCACCCACTCTGGCCGCCGTGGAGGTCGCCTGGGCGGGCGGGGGTGGCGTCGCGGGCCTGCCATCCCGCACCGACGTGCCCCCCGCCCCAAAGCCGCCGCCCTTTTACGTGCGCCGGCCGCCCGCCTCCCGCCCGGGCGAGCTCAAGCCCGGCCTGGCCGCCTCCCGGGAGCTGCCCCTGGAACGCCGGTTCCGGGTGGCCGCCAACCGGCACGCATCCAAAGTCAACCGGGAGCGGCACGGCCTGCGGTGCGACGTGGAGCTGAAGCTGGGCGTCGCCCGCCAGTTTGGCGGGGAGGGCGCCTTCTACTACCCGCACAACCTCGACTTCCGGGGGCGCGCCTACCCGATGCACCCCCACCTCCACCACCTGGGCTCCGACCTCTGCCGGGGCCTCCTCGAATTTGCGGAGGCCCGGCCCCTGGGCCCGGACGGCTATGACTGGCTCCTCGTCCAGGTCGCCAACGCGTGGGGCCAGGGCGTGGACAAGCTGAGCTTTGAAGGGCGGCGCGCGTTTGCCGAGGAGCACCTCGCCGACATCCACGCGTCCGCGGCCGACCCGGCCGTCTGCGCCTGGTGGGCGGGCGGGGAGGACCCCTGGCAGCTCCTTCAGACCTGCGCCGAGATCCGGGCCGCCGACGCGACGGGCGACCCGGCCTCCTACCCGTCCCGCGTCCCCGTTCGCATCGACGGCTCCTGCAACGGGCTGCAACACTATGCCGCGCTGGGGCGGGACGCGGACGGCGGGAGCGCCGTCAACCTGGTCCCCGGCGGCGCCCCCCGGGACGTCTACCAGGGCGTCGCCGACGTCGTCTCCCGCCGCGTGTCCCGCGACGCGGGCCGGGGCGTCCCCGCCGCGGTGCTGCTGCGCGGCGAGGTGGACCGCAAGCTGGTCAAGCAGACCGTCATGACGTCCGTGTACGGGGTGACATTCGTCGGCGCGCGCGGCCAAGTCATGGACCGCCTGCGCGAGCGCGGGTGGGTGGGCGCCCACGGCGGCCAGAACTCGCGGGCGGTCTTCGACGCCGCCAACTATGCCGCCCGCGTCACCTTTGACGGCCTGCGCGAGCTCTTTGGCGGCGCGCGCGCAATCCAGACCTGGCTGGCCGAGGTGGCGGGCAAGGTCGCGTCCACGGGCGCGCCCGTCGCCTGGACCACGCCCCTGGGCCTGCCGGTCGTTCAGCCCTACCGCCGGGCGCGGGACCACCACGTCACGACCGTGCTCCAACGCCTCACCCTCCAGTCGCCAGACCCGGCGTCCCCGGTCGCGGTCAACCGGCAGCGCGCCGCCTTCCCGCCCAACTTCATCCACGCGCTCGACTCGACGCACATGATGATGACGGCGACCGCGGCCGCGGACGCGGGCCTCGTCTTCGCGGGCGTGCACGACTCCTTCTGGACGCACGCGGGCAATGTGGGCGCGCTGTCGGCCATCCTGCGCGACCAGTTTGTGGACCTGCACTCCCGGCCCCTGCTCGCGGACCTAGCGGCGGAGCTGTGCGCCGCGCACCCGGGCCTCGACCTCCCCCCGCTGCCGCCCACGGGGGGCCTCACCCTGGAGCAGGTGCGGGAGAGCCCCTACTTTTTCAGCTGAGGGAAGTAAAGAAGGGGGGGTTGATGGTGGTGGTGGTGGTAGGGTGGGGGCTGCCCAGCGGTGTGGAAAAAAGGGAGAGAAGAGAGAGAGAGTTTAGTGGAGGTTGTCATTGGGTTTCCATTCCACCATTCACACACTCACGCACACGCATCGCCAGGACCACACTGCGTGCGAGAGAGATAGAGGCAGTGGCACGCAGTTCAACCCTGCGCGCGCGCGCGCACGCACACACTCACGCTCTCTCTCTCTCTCATTTTCCATCCGATTTCCCACTTTTTTTTTTTCAAGCCGCCTTGCGCTTGGTGGGTGTGCGCGTCGACCGGCGCACCACCTTGCCGGCCGTGCTCGGCTCGGGCCCCGCCACCAGGCACCAGACGTAGAAGGCGACCATGGCCGCGGAAGGGATGGCGACCGCCAAGGCCGGGGCGGCTTCCTTGGTCTCGAGGTAGAGGGCCACCCCCTTGGCCGTCAGGGCGAGGGCCACGGCCAGGGACACGGCCGTCGCGGGCTTGCACAGCTTGCCCTAATGGTGAGGAGGAGATGGGAGGGCGTGGCTGCGTGAGCAAAGACCGAGAGCGCGCGCGCGTGGCGGGGTCACACACACACACACACACACACACAAAAACCTCTCCACATTTTTATGTACGCGCCTGGTCAAACGCCCGCAGGCTGAACAGGCCCGCCAGGCCCAGGACCGCCGAGGACCCCCCCCCCGCAATCAGGGAGGGCGCAGACCCCACGGTTAGCCACGCATAGATGGCGGCCATGGCGAGGGCCGCGGCGTAGGGGAAACTGGGAGAGAGGGAGAGAGGGCGAGGGGGGGGGAGAGAGTGGGTGGAGCGTGGGTTGGGGGGCGAGGGGGGCAGGCGACGGCGCGCCCCCGTTTCCTGTCTCGTCACCGGCGGGGAGAGACCCTCCACCCAGACCCCCTTCCACGCAACAGGGCAGCAGACGAGACGCCTCCTGCACCAGACCAGCGTGTGCGCGGCGTGTGCCGGGGGCGGGCGGGCGTGCCTGTGGAGCGGTTTGGACACGGGCGGCGCGCATCGACAGCCTTCGCTGCTCGTCCCCCTCCGCGCCCCCGGCCGCCCCTGGGTGAGGCGACCTGACCTCTTCCAAGCGCAGCAGCGATGTGTGGGTGGGCTGACTCTACTCCCAGGTCCAAACTCACGTCAAGCAAAAGTCGAGCATGGAGAATATAGGGCGTGGAGAGTTTTGGTTGTGACCACGCAGTGTGGTCGCTCACTTCCCCGCTCGGCGTCTGCGTCGGCTAGTAAAACCGCGCGACGATATGGCCGCCTCCCCGTCCGAGGTCGACTACGACATCCCCGCCACCCTCACCTGGCTCTCTACCCTCACCCCACCCGCTGGCGGGTGGGGGGAGGGCGGAGAGTCTCCTCTCCGCGTCGCCCTCCAGTGGCCGGACGCGCTCCTGGCCGACGCGCTGGGAGTTGCAGCGACGTTGCGGAGCGGGGCCAAGGACGCCGGGCTGGAGGCGGAGGTGCGCGGCCTTGTGCCATGGATTGTGTGCACACTCAAGGGGGTGCCTTCAGACGAGGGCTCGCGGTGTGCGTGGGTGGCGCGTGACGGGGCGCGCGGCAAGCACGCAGCGCACTCGCATGCGGGCCGCCGCCCGCGCTCTCAAAAACCTTTTCTCTCTCTTCCGCATCATTCTCTCCAGTTCTTTATCGTCGCGGATTCCACCTTCAACCCGGCCGCCCTGGACGAGGTCACCGCCATCGACCACGGTCAGGCGGACGTGGCCGTGCACTATGGGCCCGCCTCCCTAGCCGCCCCGACCCGCCTGCCCTGCCGGTTTGTGTTTGGGCGGCGGGCGCGCCTCGACCCGGCCGCCCTGGCCGCGGCGGTCACCGCCCACGCCGCCACCCTGCCGCTGCTCACGCCAGCGTGTGTCCTCCTGTTGGACCAGTGCCTGGACTGGGCGGCGGACGAGGTGGAGGAAGGGTTGAGGAAGGGGGGAGGGCGCGGCGGTGTGCGCGTCGTGGTGGGGCGGGCCCGGGCGACTGTCCTCGACCCGGCCCGCCCGCTGCCGCCGCCGGCTGGAAACACGGCCTCCCTGGCCGGCCTGACCTGGCCTTTGCCGGCCGGCACCTCCACCACCGCCTGTGCGTACGTATGGGCGGGGCCTGCCGAGGAGGAGGAGGACGGTGGCGGCGGCAACCCGGCGCTGGGGGCGCTGCGCCTCGCGCTCTCGGGCGCGCCTGCCTGGGCGAGCGCCGACACAGCCCGCCCACCCCCGTACCTCCTCACCCCCGGCCTGCCACGCGCCGCGGCCGTCGCGTCCCGCCGCCGCTACTTCCTCATCCACAAGGCCCGGGCGGCGTCCCTGGTGGGCATCCTGGTGACGGCGCTGGGCGACCCGGCCGTGGCGGCGGAGGCGGAGGCTCTCAGGGAGGCAGCGCTGGCAGCGGGCAAGACCCCGTACACCTTCATCATCGGCCGGCCGACGCCCTTCAAGCTGGCCAACTTCCCCGAGATCGACGTATTTGTGGCCGTGGCCGACTCCGGACCGGGGCAACTGGTCGGCGGGCGGGACTGGCTGGCCCCGGTTGTGACGCCGCACGAGGCCCGGCTCGCCTGGGCGCAGCCGCGGCCGCCCGCGCCTGGCCAGGAGGGCGAGGGCGAGGGGGAGGGGGGAGGCGAGGCCGGCCCCGACCCGCTGGACGCGTGGGACCCGACGACCTACCGATTTGACGAGCCGGGCGAGGCTCGGGCGGAGGAGCCGGTGACCTCGTCATGCGGGGAGGGTGGCCGCGCGGCGGCCGTGCATTTTTCGGGGTTGTCGCTCGTGCCCCGGGGAGGGCGGGCGGTCGCGGTCGGGGCGGGCGACGGCACCGGCCGCCACCAGGCCCTCCTCGCGCCCATCCGGTCGGGCGCCGACTTCCTGACCACCCGGCGCACCTGGCAAGGCCTGGAAACCCCCGCGACGGGCGCGCCCGCGGCGGAGGCGGTAGGGGTGGTGGCAGGGCGGAGCGGGCGGGCGGCCGGGTATGAGGGGGAAGGTTGAAAAAAAAAAGAACAACACTTTCTCAAAAGAAAAAGAAAAGGCAACGCCTCTTTCTCTCTTTCTCTCTCTCTCTCAGCTCTCTGATGAGCACGCGCGGCGATGGGCTGGTTGTCGGAAGGGCACTGGTCCGTGCCCTGTTGCGCCAGGCCAGGGCGTGGGTGGCGGACGCCAGCCGAGGAGAAAAAAGTGTGGTGATGGCAGCCGCCAATGCGACTTCGACCTCGACCTCGACCTCCCACACGCCCCTCCTCGCCGTCCGGGCCCCCCTCGCGACGGAGGCCTGGCGTGTCGGCGCCCACGGCGCGGCCCTGGCAGGCCCAGAATACCATGAAGCGGCGCTCAGGGCCCTGCTGGGGAGCGCGCTGGCGTCCGCGCTCCCGCTCCCACCGGGCGGCGCCTGGGCTGGCGGGCCCGCCCTGCGCGCCTGGATCCTTGCCGCCGCCCGCCACCCGTCCGCCTCCATCGACGCCGGCCTGACCGGCTTGCGGGCCTTGCAAGACCAGCGTGCCATGGAGCGGTGTTCGTCGACGGCCACGACCGCGGGCGTGCGGGTGGAGGCGACGTCCGTGCTGGTCGGCAAAAAAATGGGGGGGGGCGGCGAGGGCGGCGGCGGCCTGGTCTTGGACTGGGGAGGCGGCAGCCCGCCCGCCTTCCTGCCCCCCCCCGACGACCCGGAAGGGCACAACACGCGCTGGTTGTTCACCTACCGCCTCCGCATCACGCACGTCGGGGTGGGCGGCGGCGGCAGCGGCCGCGATGGCGGCGCTGCTGCTGCTCCCACCACGCCCGCGGCCTCGCCGACCGCCGCCGCCGGCCACCCGGCTGTGAAGCTGTTGACGCGGGCCTGGAAAATCCGGGACGGCCGGGGCCGCCTCCACGCGGCCGTCCCGCCCGGCTCGCCCGGCCTGGTGGGCGCGACGCCCACCCTGCGCCCGGGGGAGTGCTTTGAATATTATTCCGCGACCGACCTGCCGTCCCCTCTCGGCGTGATGTCGGGCGCCTTTGGCGCGCGGTGGGTGGGCGGCGACGAAGAGGGGGCAGGCGGTGGTGGGGCGCGGTTTGAGGTGGCGGTCGCGCCGTTTGCGCTGATGGCGGACCCGTTGAGGGCGGGCGGCGGGGTCGGCGGCGGTCGAGGCGTGTGAAAAAGAAACTGAGCTCTTGTGCACTCACGCCATTTTTCCCTTCGACACTCGGAACCCCAGCAGCCCCGCGCCCCCGCGCCATGGCCGCCCAGGACGATGACGCCCCGCTCATAATGTTTCAGCCCCTGGAGGTGTGTTCCAGCCCCTGGAGGCGAAGAGGCGGGCGTGTGAGAGACAGAAAGGGAGACGCGCATTCACTTTTTTCTTTTTTCTTTCCATCTCCATTTTCCAGTCCGCCATCGACCCTGCCTTCTGGGCGCGCCTGGGCGACCACAAGCTAAACCTGGGACTGTCTGAGGAGCCCATCGCTATCACAGGTCGGTTTATACACAGGTGGTAAAAAGAACAATAAAAAACACAGCCGACACCGCGCGCCCTCCCTCTCTCATCATCCATCCATCCAATCCACCTCCCTCCCTCCCTCCCCCTCCAGCCTTCCTGGGCGCGTCCACCCACGCCGGCATCCCCTCCCCGCTCACCCTGGACGCCCTCTCCCTGGA